>Ga0307513_10003863_pt1 | contig 20158 bp, 5 predicted proteins | sample 15_EM_MG_FD_202174 | JGI IMG/M metagenome (GOLD analysis project Ga0307513, IMG submission 202174) | Populus trichocarpa ectomycorrhiza microbial communities from riparian zone in the Pacific Northwest, United States - 15_EM | ecosystem: Host-associated > Plants > Roots > Unclassified | place...
GCTCGGCGTAGCCACGCGCCCAGTCCTGCGCGCGCTCCGTCGCGTTCCACCCTGCCTGCGCCTGCAGCTCGGCCGCGGCGCCCATCGCCAGGCGATCGATCCGCGCGCGCGGCTCGGCGACGATCGCCGCGAGCAGGCGCGCGAACCGCGCCGCGAACCGCGCGACGGTCGCGCGATCGAACAGATCGGCGCTGTACGTCCACGACGTGATCAGCGCGCCACCGGTCAGCGCGCTGTCGAGCGACAGATCGAACTGCGTCGTCGCGCGCTCGACCTCCCACGGCGCCAGCGCCTGCCCCGGCAGCGCGGCGTCGTCGGACTCGACGTGGTTGAACATGACCTGGAACAGCGGGCTGTGGCTCAGCGAGCGCTCGGGGTTGCGCGCCTCGACCAGCTTCTCGAACGGCAGATCCTGGTGCGCCTGGGCCTCGAGCGCGGTGTCCTTGACCTGGCCGAGCAGCTCGGTGAAGCGCTGCGCCGGCGCGAGCTCCGCGCGCAGCACCTGCGTGTTGACGAAGAACCCGATCAGCCGCTCGAGCTCGAGGCGATTGCGGTTCTCGTTGGGCACGCCGACCCGCAGATCGCGCTGCCCGGTGTGGCGATACAGCAGGATATTGAACGCCGCGAGCAGCACCATGAACAGGCTCGCGTCCTCGGCGCGCGCCAGGCGCTGGAGCGCCGACACCAGCTCGGCGTCGATCACGATCTCGAGGCTGCCGCCGCGATCGCGCTGGACCGCCGGCCGCGCGCGATCCGCCGGCAGCTCGAGCACCGGATCGCTCGCGCCGAGCTGGCGCATCCAGTACGCGAGCTGGCGATCGAGCTCGCCGCCCGCGAGCCAGGCACGCTGCCAGACTGTGTAGTCGGCGTACTGGATCGCCAGCGGCGCGAGCGCGGCGTCGCCCTGACGCGCCGGATCGTGGAGCCGACCCAGCTCCTCGATCAGCACCTGCATCGAGGCCTCGTCGGACACCACGTGGTGCAGCACCACGAGCAGCACGTCGCGCTCGCCGGCGCGGAACACGCGCACGCGCCACAGCGGGCCGCGCTCGAGATCGAACGGCTGCGCGACGCACGCCTCGACCGCCGCGCGCAGCGTCGCGTCGCTGACCTCGATCACCGGCAGCGTGACGCCGCACGGCGGGTCGATGATCTGGTGGACCTCGCCGCCGGCCTGCGCGAACCGCGTGCGCAGGCTCTCGTGGCGCTCGACCAGCGCGGCGACCGCGCGCTCGAGCGCCGGCAGGTCGGTCGGCCCGCGCAGCTCGACCGCGGCGGGGATGTGGTACGCGCTGCTCTCGGGATCGAGCCGCCACAGGAACCACTGGCGCTGCTGCGCGAACGACAGCGGCAGCGGCGCGCCGCGATCGGCGCGCGGGATCGGCGCGATCGGCGCGGGCGCGTCGCTGCCAATCACGCGCTGCACGCGCTCGGCGAAGCGGCCGAGCCGGCTGGCCTCGAAGATCGTGCGCAGCGGGACATCGGAGCCGAGCTCGTGGCGGATCCGCGAGGTGACGCGCGTGGCGAGCAGCGAGTGCCCGCCGAGCGCGAAGAAGCTGTCGTCGCGCCCGACGCGATCGACGCCGAGCACCGCCGCCCAGATCGCGGCCAGCCGATGCTCAAGCGCGCCGCGCGGCGCGACGTACGCCGGGCTCAGCTCGCGGGCATCCGGCGCCGGCAGCGCGCGGCGATCGATCTTGCCATTGGCGTTGATCGGCAGCGCGGCGAGCACGACGATCTGCCCCGGCACCATGAAGTCGGGCAGCGCGGCGGCGAGCCGGTCGCGCAGTAGCTCGCGCAGCGCCGCGTCGGCCGGCGCTGCGTCCGCCTGCGCCTCGACGTAGGCGACCAGCCGGCGCTGCCCCGGCGCGTCCTCGCGCACGATCACCGCCGCCGCGCGCACCTCGGGCTGCTCGAGCAACCGCGCCTCGATCTCGCCCAGCTCGATCCGGTGGCCGCGGATCTTCACCTGCTGATCCGCCCGCCCGACGTACTCCAGCGTCCCGTCGGCGCGCTGGCGCGCATGATCGCCGGTGCGATACAGCCGCGCGCCCGCCGCGCCGAACGGATCGGGCACGAACACCTCGGCCGTGCGCGCCGGATCCGCCAGGTAGCCGTGGCCGACGCCCACGCCCGCCACGCACAGCTCGCCGACCACGCCGAGCGGCACCGCCGCGAGCGCACCGTCGACGATGTACAGCCGCGTGTTGTCCGTCGGCCGGCCGATCGGCATCCGCAGCTCGTCGGCGCCCGGCGGCTCGCTGATCTGGCACAGCGCCACGTCGTCCGCGCACTCCGCCGGACCATACGCATTGACCAGCGGGATCTCCGGATACCGACCCAGCCACTGCCGCGCCAGCTCCGGGCTCAGCGCCTCGCCCGTCGGCAACATCCAGCGCAGCGCCGGCAGCGCGACCGCTGGCTCGCTCATCATCCCCTGCATCAGCGATGGCACGCTCTCCAGCACCGTCACCCCCACCGCACGCACCTGGCGCAGCAGCGCCACCGGATCACCGACGACGTCGTCGCTCACGATCTCGATCCGCGCGCCGCACAGCAGCGCCGCGAGCAGCTGCCACACCGAGATGTCGAACCCCGGTCCCGCCGTCTGCGCGATGACATCGGCCTCGGTCAACCCGAAGTACGGCAGCTTGCTGAGCTGGTTGTTCAGCATCCCCGCCATCGTCACCATCGCCCCCTTGGGCACACCCGTCGATCCCGACGTGTAGATCACGTACGCCAGCTGCGCCGCGTGCGTCGCCAGCCCCAGCCTCGTCGTCGGCTGATCGCTCACCGCTTCCAGATCGATCGCCGTCGTCGCGCGATGCAGCGCTCCGCGCGCCGTCGCCGTGGTCAACACGACGCGCGCCCCGCTCGCGCTCAGGATCTGCGCGCTGCGCTCCCACGGATGCCGGACGTCGAGCGGGACATAGACCGCGCCCGCCTTGAGCACGCCGATCAACCCCGCGAGCAAGCCCAGCCCGCGCTCCGCATAGACGCACACCAGATCTCCCGGCGACACCCCGCCCGCCACCAACGCGTGCGAGATCCGGTTGGCCCACGCGTCGAGCGCGCCATACGTGATCTCCGCGCCGTCGTGCCGCGCCGCCACCCGCGCGCCGTCGCGCGCCGCCTGCGCCTCGAACCGCTCGGCGTAGCCACGCGCCCAGTCCTGCGCGCGCTCCGTCGCGTTCCACCCTGCCTGCGCCTGCAGCTCGGCCGCGGTCGCGATCGGCAAGCGCTCGAGCTGCTCCTGCGGATACGCGACGATCTCCTCCAGCAGACGGCGAAACCGCGCGGCCAGGCGCTCGATCGTCGCGCGATCGAACAGATCGGTCGCGTAGGTGAACGACGCGGCGATCACGCCGTGCTCCTCCCAGGTGTCGAGCGACAGATCGAACTGCGCGGCGTGCGCGTCGACGTCGAGCTGCTCGACGACCAGGCCGTCGCGCAGGCCGACCAGCGCGCGCAGATCGCGACGCTGATGATCGAACATGATCTGGAACAGCGGGCTGTGGCTCAGCGAGCGCTCGGGGTTGAGCGCCTCGACGAGTTGCTCGAACGGGACATCGGCGTGCGCCTGGGCCTCGAGCGCCGCCTCGCGGAGCTGCCCGAGCAGCCCGAGGAAGTCCTGGCCCGGCGTGATCTCGGCGCGCAGCACCAGCGTGTTGACGAAAAAGCCGATCAACCCGTCGAGCGCGGCGTCGCTGCGGTTGGCGTGGGGCACGCCGATCCGCAGATCGCGCTGCCCGGTGTGGCGATACAGCAGGATATTGAACGCCGCGAGCAGCACCATGAACAGCGTCGCGCCTTCGTCCTGCGCGAGCTGCATCACCGCCGCGGACAGCTCGGCATCGAGCGTCAGCTCGACGCACGCACCGCGACCGCTCGCGACGACCGGCCGCGCGCGATCTGCCGGCAGCTCGAGCACCGGATGCGCCGGCCCCAGGCGAGCGCGCCAGTACGCGAGCTGGCGATCGAGCTCGCCGCCCGCCAGCCACGCGCGCTGCCAGGCCGCGTAGTCGGCGTACTGGATCGCCAGCGGCGGCAGCTGCGAAGCCTGCCCGAACAGCGCCGTGAGCTCGCGGACCATGACCGCGGTCGACCAGCCGTCCGACACCACGTGGTGCAGCACGACCAGCAGCACGTGCTCGTCCGCCGCGATCCGGAACAGCCGCGCGCGCCACAGCGGACCGCGCTCGAGATCGAACGGCCGCGCCGCCTCGTCCTCGACGGCAGCCGCGACGTCGGCGTCCTCGACGATCGCCCAGTCGATGCCCGCCGCGTGCGCTGGATCGATCACCTGCTCGACGCGGCCATCGACCTCGGCCAGCCGCGTGCGCAGGATCTCGTGGCGCGCGGCGATCGTGCGCAGCGTGTCCGCCAGCGCGTCAACGTCAAGCTTCCCCGTCAGGCGGAGCGCGAGCGGTACGTTGTACGCCGGGCTGTCCGGCTCGAGCCGCCACAGAAACCACAGCCGCTCCTGGCCGAACGACGCCGGCAGCGCGCCGTCGCGCGGCGCGGCCTCGATCGGCGGCGCGCTCGCGTGCACCGGCGCCGCGCCGTCGACGACCCGACGCTCGAGCTCGGCTGCGAGCGCCGCGATGGTCTGCAGATCGAACAGATCGCGCGGCGCGAGCGCGACGCCGGCCGCGCGCGCCAGCGCCACGACCTGGAACGCGAGCAGCGAGTCGCCGCCGAGCTTGAAGAAGTTGTCGTGGACATCCACGTGCGCGAGCTTGAGCGTCTCGCGCCACGCCGCGGCGAGCGCGTGCTCGAGCGCGGTCCGCGGCGCCACCCGGTCACCGGCCGGCCGCGCAGTCGTCAGCGCCGCCAGCGCCGCGCGATCGAGCTTGCCGTTCGGCGTCACCGGGAAGCGCTCGAGCCACACCAGCTCGGCCGGGATCATGTGCGCTGGCAGTCGATCGGCGAGCTGCGCGCGCAGCGCCGCCTCATCTGATTCTAGTCCGCTGGCGATCACGTAGCCGATCAGCTGCGCGTTGCCGGCGGCGCCCTCACCGACCGCGACCTGGGCATCGGCGATCATCGGCGCGCGCAGCAGCTCGGTGCGGATCTCGTCGAGCTCGATGCGGTGGCCGCGCAGCTTGACCTGGCCGTCGCCGCGGCCGAGGAACTCGATGCTGCCGCCGACCAGCCGCCGCGCGCGATCACCGGTGCGATACAGCCGCTGCCCGGCGCTGAACGGATCCGGGATGAAGCGGTCTGCGGTCAGCGCCGGCTGATCGAGGTAGCCGCGCGCGACCGCCGGGCCGCCGATGTAGATCTCGCCGATCACGCCCTCGGGCACGGCGCGCAGATCGTCGTCGAGCACGTGGACCGGCCCGTTCGCCAGCGGCGTGCCGAGCGGCAGGCTCGCGCCGGCGATCGCGTCGTCGCGGTGCTCGTGCATCAGCGCGCCGACCGTGGTCTCGGTCGGGCCGTAGTGGTTGAACACGCGACACGCACCGAGCGCGCGCGCCTGGCGGACGAGCTCCCAGTCGCTGGCCTCGCCGCCGAGGATGAGCGTCTGGCGCGGCAACGCCTGGCCCGGCGTCGTCGCCTGGAGCAAGCCCTTGAGGTGGGTCGGCACGATCTTGAGCACGTCGACCGCGTGCGCCGTCATGTAGCGGCCCATCGCGTCGGCGTCGAGCGCGTCGTCCTCGGAGATCAGGTGCAGCGTCGCGCCCGAGCACAGCGCGCCGAACAGCACCGTGTTGCCCAGATCGGCCGCCACCGTCGAGACCATCGCCATGCTGGCGCCCGCGGGCAGCGCGAGCCGCGCGAGCATCCCGCGCACGTAGTGGACCAGGCCGCCGTGGCTGACCACGACGCCCTTGGGTCGCCCGGTCGAGCCCGACGTGTACATCACGTAGGCCGCGGCGTCGGGGTGCACCGGCACGCACACCGGCGCGCCCCCGCCGCGCCGACCCGGCACGATCACGTCGGCCACGCCGGCCAGCACCGCCTCGAGCTCGGCCGGCCCGACGACGACGCCCGCGCCGCCGTCGCCGACCAGCGCGCGCAGCCGCGCGACCGGCAGCTTGGGATCGAGCGGAACGTAGGCCGCGCCGCACTTGAGCACCGCGACCAGCGCGACGACGAAGTCGCACGCGCGCGGCAAGACCAGCGCGACGCGCGCCTCGGGCACCACGCCCCACGCGAGCAGCCGGTGCGCGAGCGCGTTGGCCCACGCGTCGAGCTCGCCGAACGTCAGCTGGTCGTCGCCGGCGCGGATCGCGATCGCGTCTGGCTGCGCCTGCGCGATCCGGAACAGCCAGGCGTGCATCGTCAGCGCCGGCGCCACGGCTGCCGCCGCGTTCCAGGTCGCGATCCGCGCGCGCGCCGGCGCGTCGAGCCAGCCCAGCGCCGCGATCGGCCGCGTGGGGTGCGCCGCCATCTCGTCGAGCACGACCTCGAGCCGCGCGCCCATCACCGCGATCGTCGCCGGGTCGAACAGATCGGTGCGGTAGACCAGCTCCGCGGCGAGGCCGTCGTCCGTCGCGGTCACGTGGAGGCACAGATCGAACTTGGCGACCCGCTCGGGCGGCACCTCCCAGTCGATCGCCAGCCCGCCACGCGCCGGCGGCCGGGCGTCCTCGCGGTGCCACGACAGCATCACGTCGAACAGCGGGTTCTCGCTCGCTCGGCGCTCGGGCTGCAGCGCCTCGACCAGGCGCTCGAACGGCAGGTCTTGATTCGCCTGGGCCTCGAGCACGTGCGTGCGCAGCGCGCGCAGCAGATCGTGCGTGCTGTCCGCCCCGCGGACGATGCCGCGCAGCACCTGCGTGTTCGAGAAGAACCCGACCACGCCGTCGACCTCGGCGCGGTTGCGGTTGGCGATCGGCACGCCGATCCGGATCTCGCGCTGCCCGGCGTAGCGCGCGAGCAGAATCTGGAAGCCTGCGAGCACGGTCATGAACAGCGTCGCGTCGGTCGCCTGCGCCAGCGCGGCCAGGCGCGCCTCGAGCGCGCGGCCCAGCCGCACGTCGTGACCGGCGCCCGCCGTGCTCGGGCGCAGCGGGCGCGGCCGGTCGGTCGGCAGCGCGAGCGCGTACGGCGCCCGGCCCAGGGTCGCCTCCCAGTAGGCGAGCTGCTGCTTGACCGCGGCGCCCTCGAGCCACGCGCGCTGCCACAGCGTGTAGTCGGCGTACTGGATCCGCAGCGGCGCGAGCGCGGGCGCGCGCCCGGCGCAGATCGCGTCGTAGATCTCGATCAGCTCGCCGATCAGGATCGTGTTCGACCACTCGTCGGTGACGATGTGGTGCATCGTCAGCAGCAGCCAGTGCTCGTCGCCCAGCGTCAGCAAGCGCGCGCGGAGCAGCGGCGGCTCGGCCAGGTCGAACGCGATCGCCTCCTCCGCGATCGCCCGCGCGCGTGCCTGGGCGACGCGCACATCGGGCGGAAGCGCCGAGAGATCCTCGCGCGCGAGCGCCACCGGCGCCGCGGCCACGACGACCTGCGCCGGCGCGGATCCATCGACCGCCACGAACCGCGTGCGCAGCACCTCGTGACGCGCGACCAGCGCGTCGAGCGTGGCGTGCAGCGCGACGACGTCGAGCGGGCCGCGCAGCTTCAGCGTGGTGGCGAGGTTGTAGACAGCGGCGCCCGGATCGAGCTGATCGACGATCCACAGCCGCTGCTGCGCGTACGACAGCGGGATGTGCGCCGGCCGCAGCGCGGCGACGATCGGCAGCTTCGCGACGTCGATGCCGCGCTCCTCGAGCCGCGCGACGAACAGCTGGCGCTTCTCGGGCGACAGGCTGCCGAGGCGACGCGCGACCTCCTCGAGGCCGCTGGCGGGGAGCTGCGCGATGTCGGTCATGTCCGGTCCTCCAGCTCGTCGAGCAGCTCGGCCATGATGCCGACCTCCGCGCGGGTCGGCGCCGACGCCGCCGCGCCCTCGATCAGCGCCGCGAGCGCCGCGACGGTCGGGGCCTCGAACAGCGCGCGCATCGCGAGCTCGTGGCCGAGCTCGTGCTTGATCCGCGACGCGACGCGCATGATCAGCAGCGAGTGGCCGCCGAGCGCGAAGAAGTGATCCGCGATGCCGACCCGCGGCACGCCGAGCACGTCGGCCCAGATCGCGGCCAGCCGGCGCTCGAGCTCGGTGCGCGGCGCGACGTAGTCGCTCGCGGCCTCGGCGAGATCGGGCGCCGGCAGCGCGCGCCGGTTGACCTTGCCGTTGGCGTTGGTCGGCAGCTCGTCGAGCACGACGATCTGCGACGGCACCATGTAGCCGGGCAGCGCCGCGGCGAGCCGCTCGCGCAGCCGGCCCCGCAGGTCGGCGGGCTCGGCGGGCGCGCTCGGCACGACATACGCCACCAGCCGCGGCTGGCCGGCGACGTCCTCGCGCAGCACGACCGTCGCCACGCGGACCGCGGCGTCGGCGTCGAGCCGGGCCTCGATCTCGCCGAGCTCGATCCGGTGGCCGCGCAGCTTCACCTGGTGATCCGCGCGGCCGACGTACTCGAGCGTGCCGTCGCGGCGCTGGCGCGCGCGATCGCCGGTGCGATACAGCCGCGCGCCGGGCGCGCCGAACGGATCGGGCACGAACACGCCCGCGGTCCGCGCCGGATCCGCGAGGTAGCCGCGGCCGACGCCCACGCCGGCGACGCACAGCTCGCCGATCACGCCGACCGGCACCGGCGCGAGCGCCGCGTCGAGCACGTAGAGTCGCGTGTTGTCGGTCGGCCGCCCGATCGGCATGCGGACCTCGTCGGCGCCCGGCGGCTCGGCGATCCGACACAGCGCCACGTCGTCGGCGCACTCCGCCGGGCCGTACGCGTTGACCAGCGGGATCGCCGGGTAGCGCGCGAGCCACAGCCGCGCCAGCTCCGGCGTCAGCGCCTCGCCGGTCGGCAGCATCCAGCGCAGCCCCGGGAGCGCGATCGCCGGCTCGCTCATCATGCCGAGCATCAGCGACGGCACGCTCTCGAGCACGGTCACGCCGGTCGCTTGCACGTGGCGCAGCAGCGCCACCGGATCGCCGGCGACCTCGTCGCGCACGATCTCGACGCGTGCGCCGCACAGCAGCGCCGCGAGCAGCTGCCACACCGAGATGTCGAAGCTCGGCGCCGCGGTCTGCGCGATCACGTCGCTGTCGCCGAGCCCGAAGTACGGGACCTTCGAGAGCTGGTTGTTCAGCATGCCCGCCATCGTCACCATCGCGCCCTTGGGCACGCCGGTGGACCCCGACGTGTAGATCACGTACGCGAGCTGCGCCGGGTGGACCAGCAGCTCGAGATTCGCCTCGCGCTCGCCGCGCACCCCGTCGATCGAAACCACGCCGACCGGGCAGCGCTCGACCAGCGCCGCGTGCTGCGCCGCCGTGGTCAGGACCAGCTGCGCGCCGCTCGCGGCCAGGATCTCGAGGCTGCGCTCCCACGGATGCCGGACGTCGAGCGGCAAGTACACCGCCCCGGCCTTGAGCACGCCGATCAGCGCCGCCAGCAGCCCCAGCCCGCGCTCGGCATACACGCCGACGACGTCGCCCGGTGCGACGCCGCGGCCGACCAGCGCGTGGGCGATCTGGTTGGCGTGCGCGTTGAGCCCCGCGTAGCTGATCTCCGCGCGATGATCGCGCGCCGCGACCCGCGTGCCGTGCTGCGCGACCCGCTGCTCGAAGCGCTCGGCGTAGCCGCACGCCCAGTCGTGCGGCCGCTCGGTCGCGTTCCACAGCCGGACCAGCCGCGCCGCGTCGTCGCCGGTCAGCGCGCTCAGCGCGTGCACCGGGGCGTCGGTCCGCGCCGCGATCGCGAGCAGCACGCGCGCGAGCTGCTCGAGCATCGCGGTGATGTCCGCCGCCGCGAACCGCCGCTCGTCGTACGACAGCACGAGCTTGAGCCCCGCGCCCGCGCTCGGGATCACCACGACGGTGATCGGATAGTTGGTGTGCGTGCGGTTGCCGAGCAGCTCGAGCGCCAGCTCGCCGGCGCGGCCGCGCACCGCCGGGTCGAGCGGCGCGTTCTCGAACACGAACAGCGAGTGAAACAGCTCCTCGCCGCGCGGCAGCGCCGTGCAGGCGCCGATCTCGACCAGCGGCGTGTGCTCGTAGCGCCGGTTGGCCACGTTGTCGGCCTGCAGCGCGGTCAGCCAGTCGGCCACCGTGAGCTTGGCGCCGTGGTCCGGGATCCGGACACGCAACGGGATCGTGTTGACGAACAGGCCGACCATGTCCTGCACGCCGGCGACCTCCGGCGGGCGGCCGGCCACGGTCACGCCGAACACCACGTCGCGCGTGCCGGCGTACTGCGCCAGCACGATCGCCCACGCGCCCTGCGCGAGCGTGTTGACCGTCAGCCGGAGCCCGCGCGCGGTCGCCGCGATCCGCGCGGTGTCGAGCTCCGACAGCTCGAGCGCCTGGTCGGCCACCCGCGACGGTCCCGCGTCGGCGGCGAGCCGGCGATCGATCGCGAGCGGCGTGGCCTCCTCGATCCCGGCGAGCATCGCCGACCAGTGCGCGCGCGCCTGATCGCGATCCTGGCGCCCGAGCCACGCGATCATCTCGCGGTACTGCGGCGCCTCGCCGAGCGCGACCGGCGCGCCGGCCTGCAGCGCCTCGCACGCGGCGAAGAAGTCGCGAAACAGCAGCGAGCGGCACCAGTCGTCCATCAGGATGTGGTGGTGGCTCTCGACGTAGCAGTAGCGATCGTCGGCGAGCTGGACCAGCCGCAGGCGCAGCAGCGGCGCCTGGGTGAGATCGAAGCCGCGGCGACGCTCGTCGGCGAGCAGCGCGTCGATCTGCCGCGCCTGCACGTCGTCCGGAACGCCGCGTAGATCGAGGTACGCGACCGCGCCGGTCACCTGCTTGTGGATGATCTGCAGGGTCTCGCCGCCGTTCTGCCAGAAGCTCGCGCGCAGCGCCGAGTGCCGCGCGATCACGTGCTCCCACGCGGCGACGAACGCCGGCGCGTCGAGCGCGCGATCGATCCGATAGCGATCCTGCATCAGGTAGATGCCAGAGCCCGGCTCGAGCAGCGTGTGCAGCAGCATGCCCTCCTGCATCGCGGTGACCGCGAGCACGTCCTCGATCGCGGCGAGCGGCACCGGCAGCGCCGCGCGCACCGCCGGGTCGAGCCGCGCCAGACTCGCGCCGCGCGCCATCGTCACGACGCCGACCGCCACGCCGGTGGCGGCGCGCGCCAGGCCGGCGATGGTCGGGTGCTGGAACACGTCGCCGGCGGTCATCGCGAGCCCGGCGCCGCGCGCCTTGCTGACCACCTGGATCGCCGTGATCGAGTCGCCGCCGAGCAGGAAGAAGTTGTCGTCCACGCCGATCTGCGCCACGCCGAGGACCTCGGTCCAGATCGCCGCCAGCGCGCGCTCGCCGTCGCTGCGCGGCGCCGTGTAGAGCGCCTGCGCGGCACGCAGGTCGGGCGCGGGCAGCGCCGCGCGATCGAGCTTGCCGCTCGGGGTCGTCGGCAAGTGGTCGAGGCAGACATAGATCCGCGGCACCATGTACGCGGGCAGCACGCGCGCGAGCCGATCGGGCAGCGCGATGCGCAGCGCCGCCTCGTCGAGCGCCGGGCCGGCGACGTAGGCCACGAGCTGCGGCTTGCCGGGCGCGTCCTCGCGCACGACGACGACGGCCTGCCGGAGCTCGGGCTGCTCGGTGAGCCGCGCGGAGATCTCGCCGAGCTCGATCCGGTGGCCGTGCAGCTTGATCTGCGCGTCGGCGCGGTCGAGGTACTCGAGCGCACCGTCGGGGCGCTGACGCACCAGATCGCCGGTGCGATACATGCGCGCGCCCGGCGCGGCGAACGGATCGGGCACGAAGCGCTCCGCCGTGAGATCCGGACGGCCCAGGTAGCCGCGCGCGAGGCCGGCGCCGCCGACGTGGAGCTCGCCCACGCCGCCGACCGGCGCCGGCTGGCCCCAGCGGTCGAGCGCGTACGCGGTGGCGCCGTCGATCGGCCCGCCGATCGCGACCGCGCCGCGATCCGTGGCCGCGAGCCGCGCGCCGGTCGCGTCGATCGTGACCTCGGTCGGCCCGTACAGGTTGAACACGACGACGTTCGGCAGCGCGACCAGGCGATCGCGCAGCGCCGCGGGCAAGGCCTCGCCACCCGAGATCAGGCAGCGTAGCCGCGCGAGCGCCGCGGGCCCGCCGGACGCATCGAGCAGCAGCGCGAGCAGCGACGGGACGGCCTGCATCATCGTGACGTCGTCGCGGCCGAGCTGCGCGATCAGCGCGTCGGGATCGCGCGCGGTCTCGCGCGACGCGAGCACGCAGGTCCCGCCGGTGATCAGCGGCAGCCACAGCTCGCAGACCGAGGCGTCGAAGCCGGCCGACGCGCACTGCAGCACGCGATCGGCGGCCGGCCGACCCAGTGTCCGCAGCATCCACGCGAGGTGGTTGGTCAGGCCGCCGTGACGGAGCAGCGTGCCCTTGGGCACGCCCGACGAGCCCGACGTGTAGATGCAGTACGCCAGGTGCTCGGCGTGCACCGCCGTGGTGAACGGCGTTGCGGGCGCCAGCGTCGCCTCGTCGGCGAACGACCACACGGTGCCGGTGAACCCGGCGACCAGGTGCGCGAGGTGCGGCTGCACGAGCACGACCCGCGGCCGCGCGTCGCGCAGCAGGAAGCCGAGCCGGGCGCTCGGATCGCTGGGCTCGAGCGGCAGGTACGCCGCGCCGGCCTTGATCACCGCGAGCATGCCGACCACGAGCTCGAGCGACGGCTCGGCGCACAGGCCGACCAGGACGTCGGGGCCGACGCCGAGCTGGCGCAGGTGGCTGGCCCACCGGCTCGCGCGCGCGTCGAGCGTCGCGTAGTCGAGCGTGGCGTCCGCGCAGCGCACCGCGATCGCCGTCGGCGTCGCCGCCGCGCAGCGCGCGAACGCCTCGGCCACCGACGGCCCGACGTGCGCCGGCGCGCCGCGTGATGGCGGCGCGGCGAGCCGCGGCAGGCGATGGAGCGGTGCGTCCGGCGCGCGGACAACCGCCGCGAGCACGCCGGCGTACTCGGCCGCGAGCCGCGCGATCGCATCGCCCGCGAGCCGGTCGGCGCGGTAGCTCCACACCGCGCTGATCCCGGCGGCGTCCTCGACGGTGTCGAGCACGAGATCGAAGTCGGCCGCGTGGCCGGCGCGCTCGGCCTCGTGGAGCGTGAGCCCGGCGCGCGCGACCGGCGTCGCGTAGGCGGGGCGCAGGTGGTTGTACATGACCTGGAACAGCGCCTGCTGCTCGACGCCGCGCTCGAGGCCGTGCTGGGAGACCACTCGCTCGACGACCTTCTGGAACGGGACCTCGGCGTTGGCGAGCGCGCCGGCGACCACGTGCTTGACCCGCGCGAGGTGCGCGGCGAAGCCTTCGCGCGCGTCGACGCGCGTGCGCAGCACGGCGGTGTTGACCAGGAAGCCGACCAGGCCGCGGGTCTCGCGCGCCGCGCGGTTCGCGATCGGCGTGCCGACCCACAGGTCGTCGTGCCCGCCCCAGCGCTGCAGCACGACGTGCAGCGCGCCGAGCAGCACCATGAACAGCGTCGCGTCGTGCCGATCGGCGAGCGCGCGCAGCTCGGCCGCGAGCGCCGCGTCGATGCGGATCGCGTGCTGGCCGTCGCGGCGACCACCGGCCTCGCGCGCGGGCGGCAGCACCAGCGGTGTCGGCGTGCCGGCCAGCGCGTCCTGCCAGTACGCGAGCTGGCGCGCGCACGCCGCGCTGGCCAGCCACGCCTGGTGCCACGCCGCGTGATCGGCGATCTGGATCGACTGCGCCGCGAGCGCCGCCGGCGCCCCCGCGCGCAGCGCCGCGTAGCGCGCGATCAGCTCGTCGCGCAGGAGGTCCATCGACCAGCCGTCGGCGACGATGTGATGACACGCGACGATCAAGACGTGCTCGGTGTCCGCCAGCGCGACCAGCGCGACCCGCAGCAGCCGGTCGGCGTCGAGCGCGAACGGCTGCCGCGCGAGGGCGACGACAACGCGGCGCACGTCGTCGTCGATCCCGTCGCGTGGACGGGCGCGCAGATCGGTGACCGGCAGCGCGACCTGCCACGGCGCGTCGATCACGCGCCGCGGCCGGCCGTCGCGCGCGCCGAACCGCGTCCGCAAGATCTCGTGGCGCGCGACCAGCTGATCGAACGCCTGCGCGAGCGCCGCGCGATCCAGCGCGCCCGTGATCCGCAGCGAGCCGATCAGCGTGTACGCCGTGCTGTCCGGATCGACCTGATGCAGGAACCACAGCCGCTGCTCGCCGGGCGACAGCGCGAGCTGCGCGGTCCGCGGCACCGCCGCGATCGCCGCGGTCGGCGAGCTCGGAACAGCGGCGGTAGCCCGATCGACCACGCGCGCCATCGCGCGCAGCGACGGCGCGCCGAGCACGTCGCGCACCTCGAGCGTCACCCCGAGCTCGTCGGCGATCCGGCCGACCAGCTGCATGCTCGACAGCGAGCTGCCGCCGAGCGCGAAGAACGTGTCGTCGAGGCCGACGCTCGGCACGCCGAGCACCTCGCGCCACAGCGCCACCAGCCGCGCGCTGGTCTCGTCCAGCGCCGGCGCGGTCGACGGCGCGCCGCGCAGCGCGCCGCCTTCGATCACGGCGAACGGCACCAGCGACTGATCGCGCCACGCCGCGAGGCAGGCGCCGCGCCGGAGCTTGCCGCTCGTCGTCAGCGGCAGCGTGCCCGGCTCGAGCAGCAAGATCAGCGCGAGCGGCTCGCCGTGCACCTCGGCGACCGCCTCGCTCATCAGCCGGCCCAGCAGCTCGGGCGCGACCAGCTTCTTCGCGCTGTGGCTGAGCTCGGCCGCGACGCCGAGCCGCTCGCCGTCATCTCCATCGACCGCGAACGCGGCGATCCGGCCCTTGCGGATCACGTCGATCTCGTCGGCGATCGTCTGCTCGATGTCCTGCGGATACAGGTTGTGACCGCGGACGATCATCAGGTCCTTGCGGCGGCCGGTGACGAACAGCTCGCCGCCGTGCAAGAAGCCGAGATCGCCGGTTCGCAGGTACACGCCGCCCGCGCGCTCGACCCACGCCTCGCGCGTCGCCTCGGGGTTACGCCAGTAGCCGGCGGTGACGCTGGGCCCGCGCACAAAGATCTCGCCGACCTGCCCCGCCGCGACGGCCGCGCCGCTGCTCGGATCGACCACGGCGACGTCGTGATCCGGCCGGGCCGCGCCGCAGCCGACCAGCGCCCGGCCAGCCTCGGCCACGCGCGCCTGATCGCTCGCCAGCGCGCGCGCGTCGAACCGCGCGATCGTCGTCCCGGCGCCGCGCGCCGGCCCCGAGACGAACAGCGTCGCCTCGGCGAGCCCGTAGCAGCCGTACTGCGCCTTCGCCGAGAACCCGGCCGGCGCGAAGCGATCGGCGAACGCGGTCAGCGTCCCCGCGCGGATCGGCTCCGAGCCGCTGAACGCGACCCGCCACGACGACAGCTCGACGCCCTCGAGCTGCGCCGGCGTGACTCGCTCGACGCACATCCGGTACGCGAAGTCCGGCCCGCCGCTCACCGTGCCGCCAAAGCGCGAGACCGCGCGCAGCCAGCGCACCGGGCTGCCGCCGAAGTGCTCGGGTGAGAACAGCACCAGCGGCAGCTTGCTGAAGATCGACTGCAGCATCCCGCCGATCAGCCCCATGTCGTGAAACAGCGGCAGCCAGCTCACGATCACGTCGTCGGCCACGAAGCCGAACGCCGCGCGGATCGCCGTCGAGTTGGCGATCAGGTTGCCGTGACTGACCATCACGCCCTTGGGCGTGGAGGTCGATCCCGAGGTGTATTGCAACAGCGCCAGATCATCGGTCGCGTGCGCGACCGGCCGGAACAGCCCCGGCTCGGCGTCGTCGGCGTCCGTCGCGACCACCGCGACCGAGGTCGCCGCCGCCACCGACAGCTCGGCCAGCGCAGCGCGCACGACCGGCGCCAGCGACGTCAGCGTGAGCACCACGCTCGGCGTCGCGTCGCGCACGATGCCGAACAGCCGCTGCAGGTGCTGGCGGCGGCTCGACGCCGGCGGGTACACCGGCACCGCGATCATGCCCGCGTAGAGACAGCCAAAGAACGCCGTCACATAGTGATGGTCATTGGGAAATACCAGCAACACCCGGCTGCCGCGCGGCACGCGGGCCTGGAGCGCCGCCGCGATCGCCGTCGCGCGCAGATCCAGCGTGCGGTAGTCGAGCACCGCGCTCGGCGCGTCGCCATCGCCGAGGAAGGTCAGCGCGACGCGCGCGCCATCGCGCGCCGCGTGCGCTTGCAGCAGATCAGAGAACATGTCCGGGCCTCTCGCAGGTCATGGGCGGCCGCCGTGCGGCTCGGCCATCGCGACCGTGATCTTGCGCGGGCCGGCGAAGGGCCGCCGGCCGTGCGCGGTGAGCATGTTGTCGAGCATCAGCACGTCGCCCGGCTGCCACGGCGCGACGATCTCGAGCGCCTGGTAGACCCCGCGGATCTCGTCGAGCAGGCCGTCCTCGATCGCGCTGCCGTCGCCGTAGTACACGTTGCGCGGCAGGTCCTCGGGCTCGAGCGCGTCGCACAGCGCCTCGCGCACCGCGGGCTCGAGCGCCGAGACGTGGAACAGGTGGGCCTGGTTGAACCACACCAGATCGTCGGTGTGCGGGTGGCGCGCGATCGCCTGGGCGGTCTGCCGGGTGCGCAGCTCGCCGTCGGCCTTCCACTCGAACGCGATGTCGTGGTCGCGGCAATATGCCTCGACCGCCGCGGGCTCGCTGGTCGCGAACGTCTGCTGCCACGGCACGTCGAGGCCGTTGCCGAAGTTGCGCACGTACATGAGGCCGCGCGCGGCGAAGCGCTCGCGGATCCGCGGCGCGACCTGCTGGTAGACCCGGCGGCTGTCGGCGATCGGCGTCTCGCCGCCGGTCGGCGAGGCGATCGCGCAGTGAAACCAGATCTTCATCGGCCATGCGCGCGCGTAGGCCTGCTCGTTGTGCAGCGGACTCTGCTGGTGCGCGGGATACTCGGTCGACGAGTACACGCCCTCGGCGACCTTGCTGCGCGGGGTCGAGCCGAACTCGTAGCCGATCAGCGCGTGGCCAAAGCCCCCGGCGAACGCGCGAAACACGGCAGCGTCGGCCACCGCGAAGCCACGGAACAACACGCCGCCGGCGCCCGACAGGTGCGTCTCGGCCGACCAGCGCAGCCGCGGCAACGCGTCGAGGATGGGCTCGCCGTTGCCCGGGATGACCAGCGGGAGCGACACGGCTACGCCTTCTTCAGCGCATCCATGTGCTGGCGCAACGACAGCGGGCGCATGTCGGTCCAGTGGTCCTTGATGTACTCGAGGCAGACCTGCTTGGCGCCGGTCGCGCCGACCGCGCGCCAGCCGTCGGGCAGCTCGAGGTAGTCCGGCCAGATCGAGTATTGCTCCTCGTGATTGATGACGACTCGAAAGATCGTGTCTTCGCTATCCCAGCTCATGCGATGGCTCCTGCCTGCGAGAGTGGCACTCGCGTGAGTGCCTTGTTGTCGATGACGTCGCCGACGGCGACGAGGATCTGGCGGTCGCCCTCGAACGGGCTGCGCGCGTGGGCGGTCGACAGGTTGTCGAGCATCAGCACGTCGCCGCGCCGCCAGGTGAACCGCGCGGCGGTGTGCACGGTGAGCCGCAGGATCTCGGCGACCACGTCGTCGGGGATCGCCCCACCGTCGCCGAAGCACACGTTGCGCGGCAGGTCGCCGACCGCGAGCACCGCGAGCAGCGCCTGGCGGGTCTTGCCGTCGAGGCACGACGGGTGGTGCAGCATGATCTGGTTGCAGAAGCTCGGCTCGCCGGTCGCGGGGTGGCGGATCACCGCCGGCGCGCGGGTCTGCGTGCGCAGGCTGCCGTCGGCCTTCCACCGCCACTCCACCCGATCGGCGCGGCACTTGGCCTCGACCTCGTGGCGGTTCTCGGTGCGATAGAAGTCCTGCCAGCGCACGTCGACGCCGGGGATGAAGTTGCGGACGTAGCGCAGGCCGCGCGCCTCGAACGCCGCGCGCAGCTCCGCGGGCAGCGCGCGATAGACCTTGCGGCAATCGACGATCGGCGTCTCGCCGCCGGTGAACCCGTCGCGCCCGCAGAAGAACAGCTGGCGGGTCGGCATCCGCGGCGTGTGCGAGCCTTCGTTGTGGAACAGGATCGCGCGGTCCTTGGGGTAGACCGTCGCGTCGTAGACGAACCGCGCGCTCGCCCGCTTGACCAGGTCGCCGTAGCTCGGCTCGAGCGCGCGGGTCAGCGCGTTGGCCGCCTGCTCGAACGCCGCCTCGTCGGCGATCGCGAAGCCGCGCAGCAGCAGCGCGCCGTGCTCGGTCAGCGCGGCGTCGGCCGCCTCGCGATGGCGCGCGAGCCAGCGCTCGACGAGCTCGCCGGGCTCATCGGGCTCCTGGAGGTGAGGGAACGCCGCGCCCGCGTGCGGGTCGACGCGCGGGACCGGCGAGAGGTTCCATTCGGGAAGGGACGAAGCCAGCATGGGGAGCTCCAGCAGCGCTCAGGCGAGGTCGTGCGCGATCGCGCGCAGCGCCGCGTCGAGGATCGCGGCGACGTGATCGATCTCCAGCTCGGAGATGACGAGCGGCGGCAGGAAGCGCACGGTGCTGCCGTGGCGGCCGCCGCGCTCGATGATGAGGCCGCGCTTCATGCACGCGCGCTGCAGCGCGATCGCGAGCGCGGGGTTCGCGGCGGGCGGCGCTCCGGCCACCGGCCCGCTGGCGCCGACCAGCTCCATGCCCAGCATCAGGCCGCGCCCGCGCACGTCGCCGATGAACGCGTGCTCGCGCTGGAGCGCGAGCAGATGGTCGCGCAGCCGCTGGCCCATCGCCTCGGCGTGGAGCTCGAGCCGCTCGCCGCGCACGAACCGCATCACCGCCGAGCCGGCGGCCATCGCGAGCTGGTTGCCGCGGAACGTGCCGGCGTGCCAGGTGTCGAGCGCCTCGTCATAGACGATCACCGAGAGCGGCAGTCCGCCGCCGATCGCCTTGGACAGCACCAGCACGTCGGGGACGATGTCGGCGTGCTGGAACGCGAACAGCCGGCCGGTCCGGCCGAACCCGGTCTGGACCTCGTCGAGGATCAGCGGCACGCCGGCGGCGTGGGTCATCCGGCGCAGCTCGCTCAGCCAGCGGCTCGACGCCGGGATCACGCCGCCCTCGCCCTGCACCGCCTCGAGGATCATCCCGGCGGCCGGCAAGACGCCGCTCTCCGGATCTTGCAAGACGGTGCGGATATAGGCCAGTCCGGCCGATTCCCCTGCTTGTCCGCCGAGCCCGAACGGGCAGCGGTACGAGTACGGATAAGGCAGAAACTGGACCTGCGGCATCAGCGGGCCGACGTCGGCCTTGGGCGCGAGGCTGCCCATCAGGCTCAGCGCGCCGTGCGACATCCCGTGGTACGCGCCGTGGAACGCGAGCAGCCCGGCGCGGCGCGTGGCGGTCTTGACCAGCTTGAGCGCGGCCTCGACGGCGTCGGTGCCGGTCGGCCCGCAGAACTGGATCTTGCCGCGACGCGCGAGCTCGGGCGGCAGCAGCTCGAACAGATCCTGGACGAAGCGATCCTTGACCGGCGTGGTCAGATCGAGCGTCTGCAGCGGCAGCTCGTCGCGCAGCGCGCGCTCGATCGCCTCGCGGATCAGCGGATGATTGTGGCCCAGCACCAGCGTGCCGGCGCCGGCGAGGCAGTCGATGAACACGCGGCCCTCGACGTCCTCGACGTAGATCCCCTTGGCGCGCGCCAGCGCGATCGGGATCCGCCGGGGATAGGTGCGCGCGTTGGATTCCTGGCGACGCTGGCGCTCCAGCAGCTCGTTGTCGGGCAGGTCGTAGGGCCGCAGCAGCCCGTCGTGGCGGGCGCGCAGCGCGGCCGGATCCAGCACCGCAGATCCGGCATACGACGCAGAGGCGATGTTGATTGCGTTCATGGGCTGAGCTCGCGGTGCCCCCTCGATCCCGTGACGCACGCTCCCCCACGCGGACGGGGGGCCGCCACGCCGAGGGTCCGCGACGCGCGCGATGCTCGACGCTGCGAGCCGCGGGCTTCGCCGTAATTGATTTTGCTTTTCAATTTCATTTAGGGCAAACGCCGGCTCCGAGTCAAGAACCGGACTGGTGTTATTTTGCAAAGCCGCTGAGATCAAAGAGGCTTTGCGAACACCCGCGCTGGCGCAGACGTGCAGTGGAATGCGGCAGTGTACGGACTCCGCGCGTGCGTCGGCTCACGCGGCGTC
>Ga0307513_10003864_pt1 | contig 20157 bp, 25 predicted proteins | sample 15_EM_MG_FD_202174 | JGI IMG/M metagenome (GOLD analysis project Ga0307513, IMG submission 202174) | Populus trichocarpa ectomycorrhiza microbial communities from riparian zone in the Pacific Northwest, United States - 15_EM | ecosystem: Host-associated > Plants > Roots > Unclassified | place...
TAAGAGACTTTATACGCCTTAATGTTAGGTTGCATGAGGCTGTAGACGCAGTTTAGACGGGTAAACCCTAGCTTAGGGTCTGTTGTGTTTTGTTTGTTTCGAAATCGCCCAAATCGGCGACCGCCAACCTTTTTGCAAAGGGCTGTAACGCACTGATAACTTGTTGTATGCCTGTATCGGAAACCCATGCAGAGAACTCTTCAATCTGACTCTCTGATTCCAGGGACGTAAAATCAAGTAAACGGCTGTACTGTTCATCGTTAACATGCGGCCTCAAATCATGGATGCCGCTGCATAAAAAATTTGTTAATACTAGACGTATATATAACACAAAATTTCATCTCTGACCGTTTGACATGTGCACGACATGCACGGACAAAGTACTTCACAATTTCAGTTGGATCCTTGGTGGTGATGCCGCTGTACTCAGGTTCATTAGTGGGGAGAAACGAGTCGCCAGCGCCGAGAACCTGGGCAAGTTCTAGATCAACGCCAATGCTGAGAAGGGTCCCCTCCTTGGAAAGCCGCTTTAACTGGAGTTTTCGACCAGTGAGCGTTTTTGTGAGGCGCTGCAACTCGTCAAAAATGGCCTTGTACTGAGCGCGGTCAGAGCAGTTTGAGTAGACTCTGCCAATAGTAACGGCTGGTGCATATTAGTTGAAGAATCCCAGTCAGGCAGCAGAGTGAGACATACCACGTTGGAGTTCACGGTACCATATTACAATCTCTCATTCGTTTATATCGCCTGCAGTTCGCTTGAAGGTGGTGTCTACTTGTATAGTGAGGGCCGAGTGGATGAGGGCGAGAAGATTGGAGAAAAAGGTGAAAATAAGAACACCACCATGCTCGGTTGTGATGATGGAGTGTACATATCGTTCTTGAATGGGCTTCAATACATCCTTGGCCAGAAGGTCAGCGACGCCTGGTAATAGTGCGCATTTAGTACTGAAATGAAACGCGGTACAAAAAGAAATACCTGGGATATCAGTCCCATGCTGGAAGAGCTCGTTTTTGACAGTTCGCAGAATATCTTGCTTTAAACGACCATTCTGCAGAGCAGGGGCCACCAGTGCTGGTGTTTTGCCTTTGAGAAGTAGTTGCGTTGTCTGGGCTGAGAGGAAAAAGTTAGGACAGGTGCTGGGACCAGGCCATGGATGTCCAGTTGGAATGAAACTGAGAAAAGAAAATTAGAGATCATTTAATTGAAGGATGGAGAGAGTCACAGGATGTGGTGTGCGCCACAGCATTGGCGATATCGGGGATGGATATACGTGGATCTCCTTCAGAAGGTTGTGGGTACCCCTGTTCCCGAAGACATCATTGTGGACGTGTGCTCCTTGCCCTTGTTGGTAGGTGATGATGGATTGTAGGTGTGTTGTCGTTGGGATGTTGGTCGTTGACGAACATGTGGGCGGCGAGAATATCACGAAAACAGATTTCAGTTAGACTATATTTCACGGCGAATGATGACGGTATATGGGTTGAGCACGGGGAAATGTTGGTGAGGATGGATGGCTAGCATTACACCAGCCGCGTCATAGTCATCGTCAATGCCAGAAAGTTGTGGCATGGAGGACATCATACATGGACATGGATGTAAGTTGTTCACGCTTCAAATTCACGGGGACTAGAAGCAACAGAGTCCTGTTCAGATGCGATAGTGGCAATATTGGTGCGGGTGCCACCATAGCGCTACCTGGGTTGGCAATAGACTTGAGGCATGATGCGCAACTGGCCGATCGTGGAGTGGTCACAAAGAGCAGCTGCTCATTATGAGAGTTTTGTAATAGACTTGGGATTTGCGGGAAAGTCACAGAAAACGACTAGGTTGGGATTAAGTATCGCCGGGAATGATTGTGGGCGTCGTTTTCTGGAATGGGTCGACGAAAAAACCTGCGGGAAATTAGTCCGGTAGGTCCCGATGTTCGGGCCGTCTTGATCCTCTTTCAATATACCGGTTAACGATTTCCACTTCTTGCATGTCTACATCAGCGTAAGCTATACCATTTGGCTACCATTGATATCGGTGGGTGCCGAATTATTCAACGACTGGTTGATATTAGAATACACCCTCGGTTATTGTTCCCGATGCCTTGAACCAGCGTAGCATAATATTTCCATCACCACCCGCAGTTCGAGGTCAAATTTTGGGAGTGAAAATGATAAGGAGTTACAGGCGCAGCAAGATGCCCCTTCTAGATGGAGAATCCACTCTGTCGGAGGCAGAAATGGCGCCAAGGAGCACTTCTATGGGTGGTACCTTATCAGCGATCGACTCGTTTGTTTCTCGAACAATTTATTTACTGAATTTTTCCAATTTCCTTTGTTTCCGAACAGAGTGGCAAGACAAGTGCATCCTGCTCCATGTGGCACATACATGGGTGCTTGCTTGTGCTGAATTGTGCCGTACGTACTACAGCGTTTCCTGGGAAATATCATGTTACAATTGTTACAATATGATATCTATCTACGTCTACATGAGACTGAGGCTAATTGAAAAATCAACCACGATAGACCGGTATTTAATAATGTCGCGAGTACCGGGTGCGTTAAAACCCTTTGGGAAAAAGCTACCGGCCTGCGGTTGGAAATGTATGTAGGAAAGTTCAATTAGGGCATTGGTTGAGGGCCGCCATTCGTTTTTGGAAGTCGCCGAAGATCCAACTGCGGCGAACCCATGTACTAGATAATTATAAATATGACATTTGATTCTGTGCTGCGCATACTACTGACAGAAAACAACTGTTTTATTTTCAGAAGTTTAAAAAGGGATTGGGGGCTAAGTAGCGCCGTACAGTAGACTTTGGATGTATACAAGAGTGTAGGAATCGAACAAGAACAACTGTGAAGTGTATTTAACTGTGGGTTCTGAAATGCTACCTCTCATAGGCTGTTCAGACCCAAACTTTGGACGGTGAAATACAGGTTGGTTGGTATGACATTCTTGTGTTCTTCTATGCGCAGTAGGTCACAGAATGTACACTCATTCTCATCCGGGGTCGTCTCACCGTCGCCTGGAGGCCCCGATGAGCCTTGGGCATGTACTAAATCACAAAAAGAAGTGTACGGCGGTATTAATCAATACTCAAAGTTTCAAACCAACGAAAGAGCGAACAACGGCCGTGATATTTTTATCTTAAATGAATCTTATAAATTCTCCTCAACTTGGGAGGTTGTCTTCAAACCAAAAATTCTTCAACACCCTTTCAAGTCTCCAAATCTCACCTACCAAAAATCAATATCATGAAGTTCTCAGTTGCCTCAATCGTTGCCCTCAGCGCTCTCTTCTCTCAGGCTTCGGCTGCTAGTGTCCTGCATTGTACGTCTTATTTCGATCCTTTAAAAACCTGACACTGGAGCTAACCGGTATATATTTTCAAGGCGGTGGGCCAGATGTACGTCCGTGTTGATTTACGCCCACTTACGTGGCTCAACTCCTCCTTTCATTATATTCAAGTCCTTGAAATGTGAGTCCTGCTTGATCGATTGGCTGCAAAAATCATATTTAAAACGCTCCCTAGGCCCTGATGGCTTGACTTGCTGTGGCCCCCTGGTCGACGCAGTAGGGACGTGAGTAAATCTGTCTGTAAAATTTGGCCACATGCAGCAAAGCTAAACTATGTTAACGTGATCAAGCTGCGTCCCTGGAACTCCTGATGTCTGCAAGGTCCCGATTAGTGTTCAGCCCGTCAAAGATCAGGCCGTCAACAACCAGCCTGTTAAAAACAATTGTGTGTCTTTTCTCGTCCCTTATAGACGTGACAGTTGAGCTGATAATATACATTAATTTTCTAGGAGGTGGAGCAAATGTACGTCGACGTTAATTTCTGAGAATGATGTACTGTCTAACTCCTTCTCTTGCTCGTGCTATTCAAGGAGGCGAAATGTAAGTCCCAGTTCGATTTCTTGGCTTCCACAGTGACCCTGAGATGTTCTTTAGGCCATGAGGCTCGATGGGTTGACTTCCTGTGGACCCGTTGTCGACGGTCGTTGGATCTGGGGGCATGCGAGTGTCTGGAGTTCAGGCATTTTAGCAGAGGAAGTTGATATGATACAGTAGTAATCAAGTTGTGTCCTCGGTGCCCAGTTTAATTTAAAATGTTATATATTCTCTTTTACACGCCGAGAATTCTTGAAGATTTCTCTTGCGATAAATGTGGACATTTATTGCTGTTACATTATTTTGTCTTGTGTCTCCGTTATCAAGCAAATCTGGGTGGACCGCACGGTCTCGCTACACATTTCTCGCCTTACTGAGTGATAATACACGAGAATATTTGTTTGATCTATTTGGATAATTAACAGAGTAGCCAAAAAAAAATGGCCGTGAGTGCTGGGCGTCTATTACGTCACCTGCGAGTCGCCTATCCGAAGATGACTGTAACTTGTTGGCAGATATTCAGAACGGATTGCAGGGTTCGCGATTCCCACTCATGTCTTCACAGAAGTGCGAAGCGACGAGAGACCCCAGTGTATGGTGGAAGCTAATGATTGAGGCAAGACCACGAACCATGGATGAGGCCACTAGAAATAAGAATAAAATGTATTATTTGAATAAAAAAATATACCTCAGGTGCAGAGACCAACGATGACGAGAAGAGGAAAAATAATATGTAAGGTGGTGTTATAGAGACTCGAATGTAGGAGGCTAATCTCGAAGTAGACTGGAGACAAAGGCAGACCAAGTTTCGTTATTATGTGATAGTTGTCACTAGTCGATCAGGCCGGTTGTTATCTGCCGATAGGCGGTGTCGAGATTTGGCTAGTTGTACTGTGATTAAAATTTTCACATGAGATGGGAACAGGAGAAGACTGCTGTGCTGTTTACGCATCAAATAAAACAGGAAACAAAGATATTGAGTATTTACGAGCTATAAATGACGAAGACGTATTCATGTGAAAGATGGTGTTCAAATACTCGGTAAGTACTAGGAGTCTAACCACGTATCCAGCGGTAGATATTGCCACCCGAGTTAACTCCCCATCCTTGCCTCATTTTTCTGTCCGGAAACGACAGGAAATTTGGATAAAAGAACAGTCGTTGTCTAACTAAGATAATCCCCATTAGTTCTAACATACTACTACTTATACGCACATCACTCAGTATTAATACGGCAAACAGAGAAATATTTACAAAATGATAAGATCACATAACTAAAACCACACTCAGTCTAAAGCCGTGCAGGAGGAGCCCGGAAGACAGGCAAGGAAGGCCTGCCATCGGATGGGATGAAGGTAATGTGGTGTTGAGGAAGAAGGGACAGAGTCCGAACCAGTCGCTGTTACCCGCTTCTGCACTATACCCCCGACCGAACACATGGGTGGGTAGGCGCAGATATCGACTTTGAATACAACTGGGAAAATCAGAAAACTCTGAATTGAAAGATTTTGAGAGACTCGGGCGGGGTGTGCGCTAGAGGATGTTGGCGATATCGGGGATAGCGACACGCGTATCTCCTTCGGAAGGCTGTGGGGCTGTTCGAAAAGGCATTGTTGTGAACGTGTTCTCTGTCCTCTGTGAGAACCCCAAGATCATCCAGGGTGTAAGATAGAAAGTCTGGGAAGCAGGATATTCCGAAAAATCTCAGTGACACTCTATTTCACAGCGAGTGTGGATGGATATCCTACGGTGGCTCCGCTTCGTCATCGTTATTATTAATGTCAGAAAGATATGGCGTAGGGGATATGTAAATGAGCGTCAATTCAACTTCATGGTGACTAGAGATGACAGCGGCTTTGTCAGTGCGTGTTCCACCATAACCGCTGCCGAGGCCGACATACAGAGTTGTGTGAGGGAGCCATATCGTGTAAGAATGAAATACTGGGCTTACGATCGGCCTCGATCTACGATGTACGCGTACCTTTCACGGCAGGACCCTTTAATCCGAAACTGGTAGTCCCGACGCTCTCGCGTTCTTTCACAATTTCACCCTTTCACAATATCACACGACGATCTCCTGTCTTCGGGATACTCAAATGACTCACAGTATGGTTTCCCATTTTATCTACCTCATCTCAGATTCAGTATGTACAGTATAAATACCTCTGTATTTTCGTAGTTTCCCTCAGTTGAATACACCCATTCTCCTCACCAAGCTAAAGAACTAAGTCAGGCTTTAATTGGGTCAAAGCGGACCCTTTCTCGCCTATTAAATCGTTACTTGTGATCGTAATCAAAGCGTCTGATTAGATCACTACTGCCTACATCTACCGAACGTACCTTTAGGATTAGCGGAGCTAATCTCATTTCTTACCACACCGTTATCCTATCTAAGATAACATATTTTCGAACTCTTAAGACTTAGCCGTCTTTCAGTTGAATGAAGAACAGTTCAACCTTCGAGAGGACGCGGAAAATTCATCTGGTAGATCCCGACATCTGAATCCGGCCCACTCCGATCCCGCCCCCTTTCCACTTCATAAGGGCAGAAGAAATGTCCCCTTTTTCGAGAGACTATCGTCCTCTTACTATTGGAAACATCACCCCACCGAAAATTGTCATCATACTAATTCTATGTAACTTCCATTCGACGCTGTGGAGAAAGTGAACTCGCACGCTCCTTAATTTTATAAAGCCGATCTTTCGTACTTCGTCGCAGGGAATGGAAGACTGACTCCGGAGGAACTGAGACGTGAGTGGAGCTCTCGGTCACTACTAATTTTGAAAGGAGTTCAAAAGCATTCAAGTAATCTAAGGCTCAATATTACGAAAAAAGGTGAGAATCAAACTTATCAAGCCGGTTGATGAAAATAGTAAAGGGCCAAGACTGATATCAAATAATGGATTGCCTCCTGAAGCCGTGTTTGTACACACATATCAAAAAAGATCCTCTCCTGATCCATGCTCAGAAATTATGAAGCTCATCACCGGTGTAGTTGCTAATGAAACCCTTGAGGGTAGAGGCGTCCTTCGCGTGAGGGGCTCCGAGCTTCTCTGCGATCCCAAACGCAGTATCAGAAAATTTCATGAGCGTGTTTTCGACAAAGCGGTGCTAAAGTCAAGACAGCTAATGAGTAAGCAATCTGCTGCCAAAGAATGATACTGCATACCTGATACATCTTCTGGCTTTTGTCATGAAAAGCAAGCCAACGGTTCTTCTGGGCCCTATCTTGGCCGTATTGGAAGCTGTCGTCGACTTTGAAAGTAATTTCCTTCTGGCCGGTGACTTGCTTTGCTTTGAATGCATCGAGCATGTTCTTCTGGATATAGAGGAGTCCCGAGTTTTCGGCCTCCATGGCTATGAAAGAAAAATTAGTGTTATTAATTCAATCGAAAGTACCTAAAGGCTTACTGCGGGTAGTGTTTGTGTACGTGACAAGGTAGTAATCCTGCGATCTGCTTTTCAAGGATTGTTGCCAAACAACGTGCACCTCCTTTTGAGTGAGGGTGGCGGCGTCAATGGCGAGAATGTCTCCTTTGGTAACAGGCATTTGGTGATTTTACTTGACACTTTGGAATATGAGTTCTTGGGATGAGGAGAATAGGATGAGGACATCTCTCTTTATACTTTTCCGGGCCATGTGGGCTGTCAGAAAACTGACGGCCGGAATGTGATACTATTAATGTCCAACCTGAATGGTTGATTGCTATCCATTCACACTTCTATCAGGTACAGGGGTATCAACAAAAGAATGCCATTTTGCAAAATTTACGAGCCTGAACTGAGCTTGTGCCCATCTGCAACAGTGGTACGTGACCCACCATTTTTTTCTTGACTGAAGCTGTGGGGAGGTATGTAGTTCCTTGTGGATCGGAGTGGTCAATATGGGCACATACTGACATCAAAGTTTACATCAAAATTGTAGGACTGGAAAGGGGAGTACTGTCCGTAAGGAGTGACGTTGACAGGTCGGATGAGAACAGAGGGGATCTTTGTAAAAAGATACACGGAAGAGCGAAATCAGAGCATAACAAAAGAACCTGAGGAACAAAAGGTGGACATAAAAGGTTTGCAGGACGTACCTCTACCAATATTAACTCCCCTGAATTTTCCGATGCGAATTTCAACAGATAACGTGCCAAATTTAACCGAAGAAGCGACTGACACATCATAAGTAAACAGTGCTCCAGAACGATTACACGACCTTGGCCGCGGAAAGGTTATGCGCAGAACACTAAATGTAGCCTGTCATATTCTAATACAGTGCACCTGATAATAATTCCTTTCGGACCAGGCCAGAGTATTCCGTTTGAAACAGGGCGGCATCGCAGCGACAAGACACGATGGATGGTGGACAGGAGAAGTAATTGACATCGCGCTCAAACTTGTGCAACCTTTAACTCGCTCGCAAGTCAATAAACGAACGTTCCAGCTATTTGCCCAACGAATTTTGATATTATTCTATCTCCCGAGCCAGAAATTATGAAGTTAGGAACAACATGCAAAAATTTAGTTCGACAAATATTGTAGGAAATCAAAAGAAAATAGGGATTATAATTAGACAGTGTTCAAGAAGCCGCTCAGAAGTCGAGGAAGGTCCGTAATGTTAAAAAAGCAGCAACAGGCTAGGAACAGAAGACGTATGAAGCAATAAAAAATAATAAAAAAGAGTGTGTCACTTGCTACATACCGAGCAAGTACCCTACCCGATCGCCTAACCTGCGAAAAAAGAAAGGAGGTCAAAATAGGCACGAATGGCGGCCTGGGTTTGACGAAGAGCCATCGGAGTTTCCAGGTATGATGACTCCGGTGCCTGGAGGAAGAGAGAATAGAGGTTGAATGCAGCACCCTTGTCGACCTCATATATATGTTTCGACGAAACCGCCATTCCTTGCTCGGCCTCCTGGTATACGAGAGCCATTGACTCTAATGCCGCTACGCCTTCTGCCGGCTTCGTTCTGGCATAGGTGTTGAAATATTCGAGCATGAAGATTCGATCTTTCCTAATGAGGGTGTAGAAAAATAACCGGGCTAGAAAGGTCTCTACAGTTTAAGGTTCAGCTGTGGATAGACCACTGGGTGCCGCGTAGTAGAGGCGTTATGGTCGTGTAAAGAGAAAGTTGCAAGATCCATATTTCCAGAAATATTTTCCAAACTCACAAAGAAACCGGCCGGCGGCGACACCCGACAACTTTTGGAGAGGGTTGCCTGTAAGCCCTCGGTTGTCCACTGGTAAAAATCACCGATGACTGCAATATATCCCTAAATACTCCCACTTCCGTTGCAACTGAGAGAGCCAGGAGCTAGCATTTTTTAAACCTCCCGGCGCGTTTGAGGGTAATGTGACTTGCCGCGGTGCCGGCGGTGTTTGAAATACTACAGGCGACTACAGTGTCTTTCATAGCCGTTTGCACAGGGAAATCACCAATTTCGTGTTTGTATCTGTGTATCCGTCACCCTCAGGGATTCTTGTCACCGCCTACCTAGGTTCTGATCCCCCTGTTCTGAGCCAGTGCGTGACAAAATCCTCTGGGATCATAGCAGATACAAACACGAAGTTCACGAATCACCTGTGCAAACGGCTATGAAAGACACTGTAACCCGGATCGGATCTACGTATGCTTGCTACAATGACCATGCCAATTCGCCATGTGCCCTCGATGTCATCATGGTTCCCGACAGGCGACAGTGTCAACCCCTTTCATGTCCTCAACTCAACCATTGTTTCGTTGTTTTTTTTTTACATACAGTCGAACATACTTGGCAAATGATACGGTGACTTTCACGACCTACACAGCCCCCTAACCCATAAGTTTACGCTCCCACCAGACCCAGGCTTTACATCCAAATAGACCTCTCAAAACCGATAACTTCCCATAACCAATACCATGGGCCGTCCATGAAGAGGTCCTTATGGGCTCTCTCGCCTCTTCCACAACTCTGCCATTGTCGATGACGACGTGTCATTCTGGACCTTCCTCCACGCAGAACCACACACCGTCGTCTCTCCAGCCACCTCACTATGCCGCGAACGGCGAGCTCAACTGAGATCCATTTTCGCGATATTCTTGGCGCCCCATCCCATCATTCTTACATGCCCCCCCCTTCTCACATAGTCTCTTCAACCACATCTCCTGCAAACATCCACGCGTTTACCATGTCGTACCTTTCCAGTGGTATCGTTCCCCAATTTTCCTGTTTTTCTGCGACCGGACATGCAAAACGTCCATTCCTATCCCCTCCTTCCGCCCAATTTTAACGCAACTAGCGGATACTTCCCACTCATCCATTCCCTCATCCAAGTTGACATCTTCAATCGACAGCGACACCAATGCTTCATCATTTATCCACGATCGAATCCATACCGCCTGTATCAACGATCGAAGACCGCCGCTCTTAACTATGTGCGAGATGAACGAGTTTAGGGTTGAAGAACGCCTTTGGGACATGTAGTCGATCTCGAAGTTGTCGGCGCGTACCCTTACCTGAAGTTCCTATGGGCGTCGGACGGGGCTTAACTGTTGAACAAGCGGACGATTTCGGGAACGCGGACGAATCCACCCTCCGAGAACTTATTCAAGGTGCACCAGTATTGTCAAAGTCGGGGTCGTCGAGGTGATGAAGGAGATGAAGTGGACGTATCGCCGCCATCCTATCTCGCACGCCCCGTTCGAGACTCTCGAATCCCTCAATTCAAACCTTTCCAAGTCGTCCGAATCATCTTCCGGCACAAACACTCGCCTAACATTTTCTCGGTGAGTATTGTGCGGACTCGAACGATAATATTCAATTCCCCTCGAACGATAATGCCAGTTCCAACTGACGGGAGCGCGAGGGAAGGAGAGGGTCGTTTATGGGGTGTTTCGAGTGGGCAGAGTAGGGAAGGGAGAGATGGGGTACGATGGGGGCATTGGAGAGGGCATTGGATGAGAGGAGTGATAGTGGGTATGATTTGGGTGGGTGGGAAGGAGAGGGATGAGGTCGAAGCGGGGTTTCGAGTTTTGTAGTTTGGATCTTCATCTAACGTTTCCGTGAGCTTTTTCTTATTGTGTTTTTGGAATTGATCGAATTTTTCTCGCTGAATAGACGTCTCATGGTTCAAGATTTGCTATCCCCCAACTCGAAGCGCTTATCGTGTATAGCGACGCCTCTGGATGGTGCGCGGAGTGGCTAATACCAATCAGCTTGGCATGTAACGATCGGTACGTAGTTTTTTTTTCTTTTCCCTTTCATTTCCCATTCGTTAGGTTCTACCTTCCGTATATGTAAACCCTCGTTCGGCGCTGGGGTCACAAATTTATTTGAGTAGTTGGTGACAATTGCTCTTTCGTTGTTGCTCTTTTTTCTTTTCTTATTTGACCTGAACCATTTCTGTCCGAACGTCTTGTATTTACTTACCCCGCTCTTTACCACCCAGCTCACACAGAAGACAAAGACGTCCATCTCTACGGACTCGCCGTCTATCCACCCTCAACCTCGCCCACGACATTGATACTGAAGTACTGGCCACCGGGACCTCTGCTTCCGGTTCTGGTCATCAACTTCAATGGTACCACTCCCTCGCTCCCTCTGGCGCCCTTCTTGAATCATTCGATTATTCCATACCCCATGACGATGGCGGCGTGCTCGATGATCGAGAAGAGCCTGAAGAAGTTAACCCGGTGCAGGGATCAAGCGAGTGGGCGTGGATGTCAAGGCCGTCTGAGGCCAATGTAATCGGCGTCTGACATAGGCCACTTTTGCCCCCCAAAAAGTCCACACCGGGATCGAACCTTTGACTGCATAAAGCAGAGTCCTTCGTCAACTCATTCAACTGGTGCTCTTCATTTCTTGATGTCATGCCTGTCGCTTCCGATGGCGGCGCCCATCACCGGAATACAGCTTCCACCCGAATCGAATCGTCACCAGCCCCGAACGCACTTTCGACTTTCCAAGTACCGTTGTCACTTCGGCGCCCCCATGACACGAACTAGAGATTTATTTCCATGATATTGTCGGCGCTCATACATATTCGATGATGGCCATCGTTCCAATGACCACATACATACCTATTATCATTCCGTCACCACCAATCCACGTTCGCCACCCCGTCATACCTCCAGTCACACGCTGGATGAGTTTGGCGTTTTTCCTTTACAGGGAACCCAGAGAGCGTGTTCCCAACAGCGATTCCTTGCATTCCTAGGCGCACAGGGATCTGCCCGATCCCAATGGCTTCAGAAGAACACCCCACCAAACACCTCGGCGCTTCCGCGAACGACAACGCCGGTTCCAAACGACGAGCGTAAAGGACAGAGATGAAGTGATGGTGTACGAGGAGGCGTCGGAGGCGTGGATGGGAATAGAATGGAGAGGAGAAAATTCGAGTTTGAATCTCTATGCACGCCTCCCGTAAGTCCTTTTATATTATCCGTTTTCACCGATAAACTTATTCTCGGTGAATAGATATCTGATTGTCCGACATGAGTTAGGATCAACTCCATGGCCTAGTGTTGCCGGCTTCAACGCCTTTCGACGGAATGGGGAGTCTACTGAGTGTTGTTTCGATGGTGTGTATATGGTTTATGAGCGTAGTACGTTCCCGAATTCTATCGACATTCGGACTCGTGAAATTGTTTTTGCCCTTTCCTTCTTACTTTTCACCGCCGCTGACACTCACATTCCCTCTTTCCTCCCTACAGCGTCTATTATGATCACTACAACCTGCGCTTCCACGCATGAACACGACATGCCGTATGCGGGGTGCTTTTACGCAGTGAGACCGGCCTGACGACTGGGTTGGGGTGGAGTGATAGGATCAGGTATGCGCAGTTTTTTTAACCTTACCTTCTTGGAGTCATCTGTCCGTTGAAGTTTTTACGGCCTTTTGATTGCTTTTCTTGGTGCTCGAAGCTGTACTCAGAGACACTCTACCGCAGCGGATGAAGGTGCCTTTTCAGCACTGACGTGACGCTCTTCACACTCAACCATCGCTCGGCGCTTGTTTGCCTCGGTGATATTCGGCTCGTTGTGGGTTAACCAATGCGAGGAGGATATGCTATAGGGATTAGGATGTGCGTTAGACATTTGGGTTGCGGCAGCGACCGCCTTCTTGGCCGGAATCCGATCCCACCTCTTGGGCGTCTTGGGCTTGCTTCATGATCAACCGAGGTTCTCAAGGTCTAAGCTTCTGGACCCCTGCTTTGTCACGACGGAGGTTCTGAGATGCTCGTGCACGCCGATGGGGATCTAGTTCCATTATCCTAAAGGGTTCTGAGGCGCAAGATATTGGGTGCAGCGAGTGATCATGCTAATTCTTCTGGTTCTTGCTACGACTCGTGGAGGAAAGTAGTAAGTACCACCAGCAACACCCAGATCAAAGTCAATGTCAGAATAACCGCCTCTACTCAACACAGATGGGCGCATTGAGGGTCTGCAACAGTTATTGATCTACTTCGTGGGGTTATTGGTGGTGGCTTCAGTCCGACTACCAAGATCGAGATCACTTGTCCATTTGGATACGAAATCACGAGGAAGATGGGGATTCATACGAGACCTTCGAACGAGAGTTTGTGTTGCGCGCTCAAGGAGAAAATCACCACCAACAACCCTGGCGAAATACTTGACAGCCGCAACCTACTCCCCAAGCGAAAGAAGTGCATAAGGGGAGGGAGTTATGGGTATTAGGGTATTCTCAACCGTGGGTTGTTGGTGGTGCTTGAATTCAACTTGAGCTAGTAGCCGCGAGTGCGACGAGGATTGGAGAAGAGAATTGTATCTCATAGTAGTATGGGAATGAGCCCTCGTTTTCAGAGAGCGAAGAAAGCGAGGGGATTTGTGACTGGTAAGCTCGAGGAAAAGAATGAAATTGGTTGTTGAGACCGGGCGCCGCGGGAGTAACCACCAAAAACTCTACCTCCAGGCGGCATAACTGTACTCCATTTTCCACGCGAAAGAGCGTATCAAGGGGGAAAGTACAGCTATTGTGATAATTGTAGGATTGGTTATTGGTGGTGCGTTCGAATGGCGGGAGACGGCTGATGAAAGTTGGCCAGGATGGACTGAAGCCAGACCATAAAAATGAAGATAGGTATGAGTGCAGTGACAAGCGGCTGTGTGATTTTGGGTGAATGAGTTGGGAGAGGTGAGTTACATAAGAAGGTTTGAACGATCTGGTGATCAGAATTCTTTGGTCCGTGCATACCTGTTGCACTTATCGAAGCCTTCCAAATCTTCTTGACTCACCACCACCATCTGAGCTTTTTTAGTGTACCAGACAATCGCCTCCTCAGTTCTGGTTTCAAACCCCCTCCTTTCTAGTGGCAGTGTTGGACGCACAAGCTACCTTATTGTGCGAACAAGATCACCAGCAACCGAGCATGGGGATATTGGAATATCTGTACCCTCCCCTCACGCTTTGTCGCGTTCTGAGTGGATTGGGTGCGGCTATTGGTGATTTTACAGAATCACGCGACTTGGGTGCTGGTGGTACCGGTTAAGTCTCGTTGGATGCTCCACTGTCTTTGTCTAAATAGTCCACTCTCCCGGTGTCCAGTTCCTCTTTGAATCGAACGCCCGCGTGTTCGTTTTGTCTTAATTTTCGAGTTCTTGATTCATTGAATTATGATCCACGTGTGAGAGGTCCACTTCCGCATTCGAATGCACCACCAACAACCAAGCTCCAGACATATCAATATCCGTACCTGCACACTCCCGCCCTTTCCGTGCGGAAATTTGGTTACGGATCTCGTGGGTATAGCTAGGGCTGCATTGGTTGCTGGTGGTTGTCAACGAATACTTGTTTGCGATAACCCTGTCCATGTTTTCCTTTTCGCAGCTTGTGCATAAACACAGCCTCATCCCTCGACTTGCCACTGTCCACCTCTTCTTCAAATCACCGATTATGCTATCCAATATCATTCTGTTCCTTCCAAACTACAGTCGCCGCTCATACACGTAGGTTTACCACCAGCAACCCACCAGCGTTCTCGACCTCGATAACCATTGTATCTTCTCAGTATGACTATCCATACTCGAACAGGCTGGTTATTGATTTCTCGAATCCGGGAGGAGGTTGATGGTGCGATTTCTGAATATATCTACACACGTCCGATTGAGGTCGCTTCAGGGTTGATTTATGGGTAACCTTGGTTTTAATTAAGTATGCGAAATGGGCTCATCGAGGATCCATTGACTGGAATCATACATAAAAATATTTGTGATGATGCCGATTGAACATCCAACCACCTATATGACCATGAATATCTTAATGCACCAATGTGACTGGGGAAAAAGTGGTTAATCGAACTCAACCAGAACGAAGATCTGACGCGTTGTTTTGCCGCTCGCTTATCAGAGGACCTGAGATTAGATCATAGCACCAGGCGAACTATGTACATGTGTACCCGGTACCCGTCGTCATCTTCATTCTGGACTCGTCCGCAAATTATGGAGGAGAAATACGTGAGCTGTCTGTTTACGCCAGATCACTGCAGCTAACCGCAGTTCTTCCCAATCTTGCGCGTAGGTACTTGGCTCGTGCCAACTTACACTAGTCGTGAAGCGAATTGGTAACCTCGCGTTCAATTCCCCGATATACCTTTTTGTCGCAGTTGGTCTTGATGTCCTTGAGCTCGTCGCTTTGGACACGCCTCCTCGGTTCTGGTTTCAAACCCCCAACTTCCTAGTGGCGTTGTGTTAGGCGCATTTGTTCGAACAAGATCACCAGCAAAAAAGCGTGAAGATATCGGAATATCTGTACCCTTCCCCCACACTTTCTCAGGTTCTGACTGGATTGGGTGCCGCTATTGATGGTCCCCCGGCATCATTTAGATGTTGGCGGTGAAGCCGTGGTGCATGCTCTGCTTTCTTTGGTCCAAAAAATTCACTCTTCCAGTTTCCAGTTCTTCTTAGACTCAAAGTGCTCCCGTGTTCGTTTCGTCCTAATTTTCGATTTCTTGATTTATGATCCACATGTGAGAGATCCACATTGGTCATTCGAACGCACCACCAACAATCAAGTGCCAGACATATCAATCTATCAATATCAATGCCTTCACCCTGCCGTCCGCTCTTTTTGTGCGGAGAGTTTGGTACGAATCTCATGATGTAATATCACTTGAATTGCATTGTTTTCTGGTGGTCGTGAACGAATACTTGGTTCTTTCCATGTTTTCCATTTCGCAGGCCTTAGAATAAACACAACTTACACAAGATGCGCGTGGACCGTTTTTCCTCTAATACTGCATCCAATCGGACCAATCCTCGTTTGGTCCATGCACCTTGTTCACGGATCCTTGCTCACGGATAAAGATGGGATCTGGCGCGTCACGACAACAGAGGCAATTACAATCGAGCGTAATTATGACAAAGAGGATGAATAAAGGAAGAATTTAAATTGAAGTTTCATCTCATGAATTTCTAACGTCAATAGCTCGCAGCCCTCGTTTTTGGTTGGATACGGAAAATGATTCACGACAGGATATCGCCACACCATGAAACCCGACGAAACCTGTGTAGCACCGGGCACTTGTGATGCAATCCACGCTGGGAAGCATTTTCGCCACGAGTACTACTTTCTCTTTTGGCATGTTCTCTTTCTCCAAGCCGCAGGCGACCAATTACAATGACATCCTTTCTGCATTTCTGGTCATTGTTCTTTGCGAGGTTTTCCTGTCTCTCAGGAAGAAAGAAATTGTAGAGCATCGACCATCTATCCTGAACGTGTTCAACCCTAATATTTATTTCATTGTCTAGTGCTGTTCTGTGTTCAAAGTGTCATTGTGTGCGATGACTTGACCTGGCCAAAGGTCGAAACCTATAAATATTTGCCTTCTTTCCTTATGCCTACTCCCATCCTTCTTCAGCACACATATCGTACATTCGACTGTAATTCTCATCCCTCACCCTTTTTTAAAGCGTAAGTTTCGCCTGTCCGTCGTCGGTCTCTTGGACAATTCTCACAGAATTCTCAGGTCATACTCGGAATCCAGACGATGGCCACTGACTCTGGAGGCGCACACGACCACCTCGAATCAGATTGCGACTCGGACTACTCGAATGCCACGAAGTGGTTCCGTTGGAATTTAAATTCCAAGTAAATATTTCCTTTACAAGAATCCTGTCGCCGTGGCTAAAGTTCTGTAATTTAGCCTGCCTAATAACGAAGTCACGGTTGAGATTTATATTACCAATAATGCAGTTACTCAACTTCAAGGGTATACCATCACCCGTTTACCAGAGCCACTCTATGTCGAGAATTTACGCGACATATTATGCCTTCCTCCCTCTCCTCATTGTGCAGATATCCTTCTCCAGCATTTTCCATGTAAGTCTTCTCCGTTCGTCGTCGGTCTCGCGAAGAATTCTAACTTAATTCTCAGTGGGTATCCTCAACCATCTGGGGTACAACTTGTAATGGTTAAATCCGAAGAATGCTCCGCCGATCTAAGCAACATCCACTGGGTGCCCTATTCCGAACCCTCGAGTGGTACAGGAGAGCTGGGTTGGAAACCCGATGCAAAGTTCAACAAGTAAGTAATCCTTGATTCTTACACGCTGGCTATAAACTAAAATTCTTATCCTCTAGCGCGCCCCACGCCGAGATTGATGACGAAATAACCAACGAGCCACCAACCCCAAGAATATGCCGCTCCCGGATCATCGGTGGTCCTCGTCACTGATCCGCACTCATCACACGTGTCCCGCCCTATGCCCGAGCGCGCCGACGTTGAGTACATTCGACATCTCCACTGTCATGTACCGTGACCCACCAAATTCTTCAAGCTCTCGGCAGACCTTGACGGACATTCAACCGAGCGATGTACCCTCACCCAGTTTCTTTCGACATCTGACAGCGCATCGAGATATAAATTACATTGCAGTATACAACAGAATGGCATAAGTATACGAGGCTAGACGATGGTAACGAGATAACACAGATACAGAACATAAAATCAGAGCAAAATACATAGTAAAAATAGAAAGAAATACAATAACAATAACCGTGACGGAAGGGAAAATAAACTCAATCCTATTTCTCAATCCTATTTGCGGACTGCAAAGTCTTCGTTGGCCTTGGAACGTATCCGGAACCCATGAGATTTGCAATGTCCTCGCAACTGGTCGGGCCTTGAGTAAGTCCTGTTACACCCTTCTACTGGGCAAGCGTAGCGATAAAAATCCGACATAAGGTGGCGATAAATGCAGCTCGTCAGTCTGCTGCCGCAATGCGGGCACACGCCACCCAGTCCTGCATTGGCGGTACGGCTTTTCTTTGAGTCAACGCGGTGCGTCTCAAAGAGGTGGTCAGTCATTTCCTGTGCGGTGTTTACTGACTGGCCGCATAGATTCCCCTTGACACCGGGGGCAAAAGCTAAGGCACTTGAAACCAAGTGCCTTAGACGCATGTAGTAAGGCATGTACAAAAAAAACCGTTTGAATACCGGCCTGCCCACGTGTAAATGATATAAATTAAATATAATATGTAACCAATATTCCTGAGTATTTACGGATATAATATGCAAACGGTCCCGTGATTTGGGCACCCAGCCCTAAAGTTGCCGGGCTTATCATCGCGCAAGCTTCGTGTGAGCGTCCTTTTTCTCTTCTATCATCATGACATACAGACTCTGATTCTCCGTCACCAGTCAGAAAATATGACGACTCGGGTAACTCAAATCGTTTCAGGTTGGAATATGTCCGGGACTGATGGGTGAGAGACTCCTGGCGCTGTGCTAAATGCCGGTGAGTTCTACTTCATTAAAAATCATTGGAATATAAGCGCTCATAGCTCAAAATTTTAGGATTCGACTGGCACACTCTGGCTCACGGAAGCACCGTCGTGGACGTGGGTGGAGGAATAGGATTAACCACCATGCTTCTCGTGACAGCATTCGCATCCGAGAAATTGAGTCTCAAGTTCACTATGCAAGACTGACCTGTGGTTTGTGAAATGGGAGAGAAGGTACCCTCATACTTTACCTCGAGATTCTGAATGCTTTATGACTTTTCGACAGGCATGGAAAGCAAAATATCCACAGTTGCTAAACTCTACACCCACATTCCAAGGTTCGTCTCTCTGGGGTTCGCTACCGCACACCAAGCATCTGATTAACAAATCTAATCTTCCCATGAAGTTCACAACTTCTTCACCTCCCAGCCTGTTCGCAACCCTGCTGCCTTCTTGCTTTGTGTGGTCCTCCACCATTGGCCGGACAATTTTGCTCGTAAAATTCTCCTCCAACTCCAGCAAGCTGCAGACCTGAGCGAAACCCAACTCCTCAGTGGAGACATTATCTTACCACCCGCATGTCCCGACAATGTCGGCGAAGATAGCTGTCTGGAAGATATCAATGGAGCGGTGAGTGCCAGGCCTCTCGCTCTGTTGCTTCCAAACCTCGCAAGGCCAGTGCGAACGTTTTCTGGGTGGATCTGATGGTAATTTCTCCACTTCCTCAATGTTCGCTTGATTGATGCTGGATTTTATAGATGCAAGACACATGTCGATCAGAAAGCGGATGCTGTCCATCTGCGGTGAAACTCCACGGCTGGCTCTGTGGGATTCTCGTCCTCTTCCATGCACATGGGGAGGACATCCATGATGAACGCTGTTCCGGCGGCGGCTACTATGGCCACCAGCAAGCGGTCCCGTCATGCGGGTGATGGAAGGAAATCCTCATTGGATGGTGCGTCGCATGGGCAGGTGAAGTGGGGTGGTGTGGTATTGGATAAAGGGAAGGCACGGGCAAGCCTCGATGGTCCGGAAATGCAGAAGGGGAAAGAGATAGCAAACGAAAAGGCGAAGGATATGCATATACCTCCGTTTCATGCTTCCTCGGGCTCTGATGCTACCTTGGGCTCTGGTACTGCGTCAAGCTCATCCAGGTCGGGTTCGGGTTTGAGGAAGCCAGAGGGTACCAGTGATACCTTGCTTTTGATGGAGGTGGACAAAGGTGATATCAATCTAGCAGCAGACCGGTCAACGAGGTCATGGACAACAGAGTTGCCTAGCCTTCTAAGTTCTACGCTGTAATTTTTGTCTGCGGAATCCAGGAGCCCTTCTCAAAAGAGGATGCCACCCCCGCCTGTGCAACTCGCCGTGAATTTGTTGGCAGCAAAGATGATGGGCATCCGAGTCGGAGGCGTTCCGTTGGTGTATCAGGGGCCTCGAAACCTACTACTCCCTCGTCTATGATTTTGGTGCCGACGCAGAAAGAAAGAAATTTGGATTTGGATTCAAAAATGGTGCCGAAATTGCATCCTCTGTTGCAGAACCCTCCAATGAAATATTCGGTGC
>Ga0307513_10003865_pt1 | contig 20154 bp, 22 predicted proteins | sample 15_EM_MG_FD_202174 | JGI IMG/M metagenome (GOLD analysis project Ga0307513, IMG submission 202174) | Populus trichocarpa ectomycorrhiza microbial communities from riparian zone in the Pacific Northwest, United States - 15_EM | ecosystem: Host-associated > Plants > Roots > Unclassified | place...
CTCCCCCCCCGCCTCCCGCCCCCCCGCCCTCCCCCCCCGCCCCCCCCCCCACCCCCCCCCCCCCCCCCCCCCCCCCCCCCCCCCCCCCCCCCCCCCCCCCCCCCCCCCCCCCCCAAGAAAAGAAAACAGCCCGTCCTGCCATGCAGTTCACAGCTACTGAGTATATGTTATGCATGCAGAGTACTCGAGTACTTACTTGTCCCTGGAAAGACGTACCCGAAAACAGGGCGGGTATCAAAATACTGGCGCCCAGATATGCACAGACTTTCTACCCACACGTCTCTCCGATCCCTGTTTTTTGGGTGCGCTCCTGCTCGTAGGCTCTCTCGTGGACTGGTGACACTCATCCTAACTTATGGTCTTGATTATGCCTGGTTGAACACCATATCCGTTGATGACAGGGTGGAGAGCAGTAGAAAGGATAAGAGGCATCGATTTGGGTTGCAGTGCCGTGCTGTGTAATACTACTCAGGTATACGAGCGAGTACCGGTACTGCCTTAAAGATTGGAGTTGCTACTGTCCAGTAGACTCCCTCCGGCAGCCGAGTTAGGTAAACCCTTTTCCTTGTCAGATATTGAAACCAAATTGGTATCAACTACAACAACAACAACCTCCTTTCACGCAAGACGGAACGAGCTGTTGACCCTTTCGTGTTTTGCGAGCATCTTCCTTCGCGAGCATCCTCCTCCAAGAAGACGCAGAGGTCCGGCAAGCCGCGTTTCCAAGATCCACTGTGTATAGTACTGATATGATCCGTAAACTGAGATCCTGAATCATGCCCTCTGATGCTTTGTTGTTTTGATAGTGAGCACTCCCCTACCCTATACAAGTAGAGATTGCGGAGTGCAGCTTTACACGAGCAATCGAGATGTTTATGCATGAAATAACAGGGCCGGGGTAAGGGGGGGGGGGGGCTGAAGGAGGAGGATTGTGAGAAAAGAAGATGGTGATACGGGAGCCTGTAAAGTATTCTATTACAAAAGATCAAAGCGTGAATCTGTACGAGTAAGGAGTGGTGGATACAAGGACAAGTGTAGCTATATTCAGAAATTCATGATGACTTCAAAAATGGTGGTTACCCCCGCCTTCTTTTTTCACTTTCATCTCCTCTCCAGCTTGAAGCTCATTCACACGAACTCGTTCACCAATAGTTTTCCCTTGGTTGGTTTCCTTTTTTTCCTTTCTTTCTTTTCTTTTGATTTTTTTATATCTATTGTCCTGCTTATGTGGCTCCCTTGTCTCTGAGCCGGTATCACTTTTTTTCACCTCTCCACTGAGCCGTTGTTCCTCTCACGTCTTTGCACCTGCATTGGTTGGTGGAGTTGTTGGTTTATCCACTTCATTCTTTCTGTCTCTCCCCCTCTCTCTTCAATACCGCTCTGGAAGCGTTCGGTTATCCATAACAAACACCATAGTAATCCCTTTCTATTTTTCGATCCCTGCCTTGCAGCCAACTTCTCTTGTCTGTCTCCCATTCTTTTTGAGGCATAGGCACCACTCAGGAATCAATCTGCGCCATACTGGTACCCCACGATCAATCTAAATCGAGAATACTGTTAGTCCATCTCCCGGATAACTTTTGTTGTCATAGTTTGGATTTTGTTGTTGTAAGTGCTCACCCACCATTCTTTTCTTTTCTTTCCCCGCAACCTTCCCCCTTTCATGCACTTGGAAAACCGGGTAGTAAATTTAGAGCCTAACGGCGCCCGTTAATACTGCTGCTTGGTGTCGCCCGGGCTCTCTGCATGGCTCGAGGAGCGCATATGAAGACGATGATTCCCCTCCCCAAAAATCGTAAAACTTAGTTGATGCAGAAGAGCTCACTGGAGATCTAGAGGATCAGTTAGCTATACATTCCTTTCTGGACCAATTCTTTTTTGTTTTTTATACTCTTTCTATTTCCGCCGACCCCGCGGTACAGTACCTCCGACCCCGACCTGTCAACAAGCTGGGAGATAATCACTTTTGAGTTCCTCCATTTTGAAGGAAGTCAAAGAGTTATACCTGTGCAATTGAGGTTGATCCGGCAGATCTCTGTAGTTCTGGAACTCTGGGAGCGGGCCGCGGAGAAGGTTTTGTTTATCTATTTAACTTAATAGCAATCTTACGACCCGATAAAGCCTAAGTCCGAGAGGCTTCCTGATCCCGGTGTTTTTTTCCTCTACTTTCAATATCTCTCCGGCACAACAATCCATTGCAGTTCTGCATACTAGGGAGATTTGTCGTACCGTCAAATTCTCAATAGTCATCGGTCAGGTTCTTAACTTATTGGTCGAGCGAACAGCGGTTGACCCTGGATCGAGATATTCTAATATTCCAATCCTGCCAGTCCCTGCATCCATCTGCGTTTACATTACATTGCAACAAGGACCCGCCGCTCCTACCAGATTGTCTGGGCAGCTTTGCCGCGTACACAGATCCATTTTAAGCATTAACTTGCTGGAACAAGAAAGGCTTGTGAGAAAATAGAAGGACGGAGGAAGGATTGAAAAATTGAAAAGGGAAAAAATAAGGAAAGAAAAAAAACCAAGAAGGAGAATACCAAAACAAAAGAGAAGGCTGAAAGGTGTTCTGTCCGCACAAAAAAAAACATTGTCATATTTCACAAACGATGTCATCAAGCCTGTTTTCGACTACTCCGGCCGCAACAATACCATATTTGCACAATCAGCCTGCAAATCTGGAGAAGAGTGTGGAGGAAGTAATGGTGGAGGGAAACCCCCCTACCGGCACTCGTGCAACAAATACATCCACTCTTGCACCTTCTGCTCCACAAACCTTCTCTCCACCCTCCACAACCCTCGCAACTAATAATCCTACACCCAATCCAATCTTTAAAACCCCCACCCTCCTCCACCTTTCCGATGACCTTCCTGCCCCAGGTTCCCCCAAACAACACCAGCAACCGCAATCACCCTCGAAGCCCTCGTTCTTTCTCAAGTCTCCTACCTCGTTTAGCACTCATAGGAACTCCATCCTTTCGGTCGAGAGCGTCCCTCGCCAGACTCTACTCAAAGCGTTAGCTTCTGGACGCCCGTCGTTAGATCCAGCCAAGTTTACAGCCAGCCTCGACAACGTAATGACTTCTCCATTTCCAAAATCCGCCAGCTACTCGCCGCTACTCAACGAGGAGGGAAATTTTACCGAGTATCACGATGCAATGGAATCCATCAGCAGTGCCCCCGACACCGCAAAGCTCCTACCGGCACTCCAGTCGCCCTGTTTCTACCATCAGCGCTTTGACAATGCTGTCAACGTCGAACGTGTTCTCGAGGAAATCACCGGCGATGAGTACACCTCGCATTCTCGGCTCGTTCAAACCGCACTGGGTGTTCGTGAGGTCGCTCGTCAATTGCAACGACGCAACTGCAAGATGAACGTCAAAAATATTATGATTGTGACAAAGGCTAGGGATAACCAACTTGTCAATCTCACCCGGGAATTGGCCCACTGGATCATGAAGACGCCCCGCTATGGAAGTAAACTCGGTGTCAACGTGTACGTTGACAAGAAATTGAAGGAGTCAAAGCGATTCGATGCTGCGGGTTTGCTCAGGGAGGAGCCTAAATTTAAAGACATGTTGAGATACTGGACTCCTGATCTCTGCTGGAGCAATCCGGAGACTTTTGATCTTGTCTTAACTCTCGGCGGAGATGGGACTGTCTTGTTCACCTCTTGGCTATTCCAGCGTGTTGTTCCGCCGATCCTTAGCTTCTCGTTGGGCTCTTTGGGATTTTTGACAAACTTTCAGTTTGAGTCTTACAAAGAACATCTGAATAAGGTCTTGACGGAGGGGATGAGGGTTAACATGAGGATGCGGTTTACTTGCACTGTCTATAGAGATGAGGGAAACGGCCAAATGTCGGAGGGTGACCAATTCGAAGTTCTTAATGAACTCGTCATTGACCGTGGCCCATCCCCGTATGTTTCCAACTTGGAACTATATGGAGATGACGATCTTTTGACCGTTGTTCAGGCTGACGGTTGTATCTTTTCTACTCCTACTGGTATGTTTGACTCTCTATTACTTGCCAACCAAGGCTAACATATCCAGGCTCGACGGCATACTCCCTCTCTGCAGGCGGTTCTCTCGTCCACCCAGACATTCCTGCCATTCTATTGACCCCTATCTGTCCACACACCTTGTCATTCCGTCCCATGCTTCTCAATGACTCCATGCTCCTCCGCATATCCGTCCCCAAATCCTCCCGCGCTACCGCCTGGTGTGCATTCGATGGTAAAGGGCGCATCGAACTAAAGCAAGGTGACCACGTCACCATCGCTGCCTCCCAATATCCCTTCCCAACAGTCCTCAGTGCTCCAAATGAATGGATCGACTCGGTCTCGCGTACTCTCCGTTGGAACACTCGCGCCGCACAACAGAAGGCCTGGGAAGGCGATAGCACGTCAAGCGATGGACCCAACCTTGTAGAAGAGTGGGATATCGACACCGATAGTGGCGTGTATGATTCCGATAGCGACGAGACAGGGAAGAGCAGTCCGCTTAGGCGTCAGATGAGTCTCTTGAATTTTGCCTAATCTTTATAGAACAATGAGTGTGACTTGACTGGCTTCCCCCTGGTTTTCTTTCATTTACTCTCCCCCTTTCCTTAATGGGTCGTTAGAGATGGGCATCGGTAATTTTTCTCTGGCGTTTTTGTCTTAAGTTTTATCAGCACGTCTTTGTTTCTGTGTTTGGAACATTGGGCTCTTGGTGGGTAGATAGGCGGTAATGGGCAGGTGTATCGATGGATGCAGCGGGCAGTAGATGGGTCTATAGCATTAACGAATTTCCTCCCTTCTTTTTTCCAAATTCTTCAATGTATATACGATGTGCTACCGCATGCTGCTTTAACTCTGCCTCTTTCTCGATCTCTCTCTAGGCATGAACGAATATGCTAGAGGTTCAATCTCAAAGGGACATACCACTTCGCACAACGAAATCGTAAGACAGACGACTGCCCGAACCCCCTCATATCTCTCTTCAAGCCGGCAGCACTGGCTAACCAGCTAATCAGCCGAGTGATCACCGATGACCACCACTCGCTAGTACCGATCCTTGTATCTCGTTACTAATATTCGAGGAACGACTTCCGCGGCCGCTGGATTGGACTGGGTGCACTTGGAATGCCTTTTTTAAGTATTGTGCAATATAGCACAGTCGGTCTTCACCCCCCATAGCCTGAGGGGAAGCATAAGCCGCGATCTGGCTCGGTGCCGCTCACGTGCTTTTGCTTACTTTGCTTTTCGTGTTGGGGTGGGCTGGTGCTGGTGGTGTGGATGTGTGTAAGCGCTGTGTGTGAAATATGGGGACGGGGAAGGGACGTTGGGAAGGTGCGTAAGGCATCTTGTGGTTGGGGGTGATGTCTTGGAGTAGTCTGAGGGAGAGAGTGTGTGTGATCGGAGCTCATTCAGCGGCATGATTTAGCGTTTTCTTTCTTTCTCTTCCCCCCTCCCTTTAGACTAAGGCGTGACGGTGGCCTTGTTCTAGCGTTCATTTGTAAGTGCCCCGCACGGTAGTAAGGGATCGCAGTGGGGGTGCAATGGGTATGGGCTACGAGGGTGGTGGCTGTGCTGGGTTGGGGCGTTTATAGATGGGTTGGTCTGTTTTTTCTTGCCCTTTGTGTTCAGCTATGTATGCGAGTTAGGTAAGGGCCTGTATGGGAAGAGGTTCTAGTAAGGGGCTTTATGATCGTGTGGCTCTATTCGCATTGCTTCTCCGGAGTAGGCGGAAGTGGGCGGAGATGGAGTGGTTCATTGATGGAGGCAACGGTGTTTAGATGGAAGGGCAATGTCAGAGCCGTTAGTCCAGCGCTTCCCTGGGACCGCCCTGAGGGACATCTACCTAGAGCTGCCGTGCCGGCTCTGGGGGGTGGTTTGGGAGGAAACGGCCAGCGAGTTTGTCATGAGCAGTCACTCGCGGGGGCCTTTCTCTCTTTGCAAATTTTAGAATTCGGGACACCCCGACTTTCAATATCGTAAGCCAAGGTCACGAGTATTATAAAGCACTCTTGTGTTGATATACACTTATCAAGCACTGCGCCGTACTATTTTACACTCAGCTAAACATACTTTTTTCCGCCCCCCCCCCCCCCCATCACTGACACTCCAGCTATTATTGTCGGTTGGTTTGAGAGCGAAGAGATCATGCTATTGATAAGGTATCAATATTTGTAATTTCTCTTCTCTTGAGAACATATCTACTCCCATGATATAATATCGAATGATAATAACAAACCGTTGTCAGTAAGCCTAGATAAGAAAACACGAATGGACCAACCGTCAGAAGTATCCGTTCTAGAGGCAATATTGCGTGGGATGCATAGCTGGCAGAGTGGTTAAAGTGTGGAGAGCCAATTGACCAATGTGCAGTTAGTAGGAGCCCGGACGTTCAATTCCCCTCATCACGAGTTATGATTGGATGATCAGTTGGGTATGCCAGGAAGACCATTGTTTTACTCAATAAGGCTGCTGGGAAAATCGGACCCACGACCATGTGGTATCATGCAATACAGAACCTGACTCTAGACTCTACCTATACCATATATGCTCAAGGTCAGTGATCGCGGGGAGGAAAAAGCAACTGCGATTTCTGGGCACTTTGCAGACCCTCTAGCAGGGATACGACTAAGATAGTAGTGTGGGGGTATGTACCCCCTTACCATTAACCACACTTTCGCAATCCATCGCCTTGTAAACTAACCTCGCCTTCCCAACCACCAGTCACGAATATCTGCAAACCCGTTTCCCCGGAATGTCTTTTGCTCCTAGCACTCACAATCTGCCGTCTATCCTAGTGACATAAATCCCTCCCTCCCTCCCTGCCTCCCTCCCTCCCTCCCCCCGCTGACCAATATTCCCACAGCCCCCAATCCCCCCAAACACAAGAACAGCAGACGAACGAACAAACAAACAAACAGCAAGCCGTCATTGACATACACAACCATTTTCTCACTTTCTGGAGACTACCCCTCTCCCCGTCATACTCACCGCCGTCCCCCCCTCTATTGACAGGAAACATAGCTGATCCTGGAATGCTGATAAAATCGAGGTAACGCTGACAAAACACAGCTCTTTTACCCACATGCCTTTACCCCGCTGTCCTAGTAGGATCACAGCACCGGTAAGTTGTCAACTTGGGCCCCAAGCGGAAAATCAAAGATTTATAATATTATAAGTAGAATATCTCATAAGCAACAATGAATATCGTAGCTATTTTCCTGTTTATCTTTTGGCAAGGCGTGGGCCTTACTCAGTTACTAGTTATATTATGTCCCCGATGTATTCCCCCCCTGCCTTGGGGGTGGGACTAGGAGTATTATAGCCATTTTCTTTTTTTCTCCCCCAGACATAGCATGAGATATTGCGTGCTGGAAAAGGTAGTTTTGTTAGGGAGGGGGGGGAGGATGGAGAGCTGGAGAAATTGAACCTCGCGATGAGACACTCGAATTCCCCTCTTCTGCAGAGAAGTTGAGAAATCATTATGCATATATGTAGAAAAGTTAACTTTCAGCCCTCTCTGCTTAGGCAACGGAATTTACTAGGGGAGACAGCTCCAACGTTCTACCATGAGGTTTCAGCCATTCTAGCTCTAACGGTAGGAGGGTTGGTAAAGGTGTAGGATTAAGCCATGGGGGAAGTGCGATATTAGTCGAAGGATGGATGCTAGGGAGAGGAAGAGGAGGAGAATGGCTAGGTCTCGGATCCCACTGCCTCAACTGCCGTAGTCGATATGGAGAATAGATGAGGTGTGGGGGAGCATGCTGGGAGAAAGTGTCTATCACAAGTACTGTGGGGACGGCAGTGGGGAGGAGGGTATGAGCCCGTCGCGGTGAGGCGAGCATATATTAAGCAAGTAGTGGATTATGAGTGCTTTTTTTATCTGCAAGGTTACAACGACGGCTTCATGGTAAAGCGAGGATATGACAGTTGGGCTATACCGATATGTGAAGCAGGAAGCATTCAACGAGTGAGTTCTTGTGAATATCTATCTATATGTTGTTTAATCCCTGTTTCGATATCATAATAATTATGTATAAAAAGTTCGATTACAAGCTGCTGCCTGATTCCGGAATTGCGGCCTAATCTAGTTCGTGCCATGTGTTGCGGTTGGCTTATGGGTGCTCGCCAGGCTGTAAAGGAGCGGCGTGGGTACTGTACTAAGGCGGGGGGGGTATTGTTGGAATTTCTTACTTAGTTCCGGAGCTACGGTACTTGCAGCCCCAGACTAGAGCCGCTCAGCACCTCGAGAATGCGGCCCATGTTTACGGGCTTCCTAGAGCCTTATGAGCACAGTTTGGGGGTTTTGAAGCGAGTCAGAAGTTTTGGTGCACTGCAAAAAGTAGTAAGTAACCTAGGATCGGATGTTGAAGCTACACGGGACTAATAAATTACCTACTATCATCTGATATACCAACAATGGCCAACCGGGAAACCCCAAACAAAACCATCGGTCAGAAGAATAAGTCTACCATCTCACCACACCCACCCACCCACTCACTCGTGACTCCACGCCACATAAATCAGGTGAAGACCGATAACTCCCACGAGGCCAACATCCCGATTACCCGGTCATGCAACCGATAATCAACATGGCATGACGCCAGTGAGATCTCGGAAGGCCCCCATGTAGCCCGTTCCTTTGGGGGGACGAGAAAAATGTGCCTGTACAGTTACTGTATCCGGATGCACATACGAGAATTTTGGAGGAGGAAGAAAAGAAAGAAAAAAGTCAAAAAAATCATAGCCGCGGAGCGAGGTTATGTAGTGCATGCTGGAATTTTGCAAGAAGCGCTTTTTTTTTTGTCCGGCCACCCGGATTACTTGTTCTCCGGCCCGGGGTAACGTATCACGGGTTTTGACATGAGACTGTTTATCTCGTGCCTAGAAGCTGGTGGAGGTACATGTACTCGTAATGTCCTGACGTTTGTGAACACAACTGCTATTGCATGATGCCAAGATCAGCGCAAAAAAGCTGAATTTTGGCGGTATGCAATAGCAGTTGTGTTCACAAACGTCAGGACATTACGAGTAGCACGCTAGTGCGCGAACCATTCGAGTGATGGTTGGTGAGTGTTCTCTCTTCCTGGGGAGAAAGGTCTTACTTGTTAGCGTCCCTAGATGGGGAATGTCGGGTTAACTCCTACTCAAGGGTGGGCTAGCATGTCCCCCTTTAACCTTTTTTTTTTTTTGCCCTCCCCTCCAGGGGAATTGCCGCATCCATTCGGTGACGTAGAAAAACCCTTGCCGGTCCCGGGGGTTAGGGTTTTTCCACCGGCGACCGGAGACGCCAAGTGGGGGGGGGGGGAACAACAATCTCTTCTCAGCGATAAGCGCATCGGTCAACGAACAGAACAGCAGCACAGACTACCATACTGCACTGTGCAGAAACCCACACCCCCCACTATTGATCGCTTCGGCTTGCGATCGCCATTAACTGTCGGCGCGGCAGACGGACGGACAGCAAGCGAGGCGCAATGCCCTCCAAAAACCCCACCCCATCCGACCGCCGCCGTGGCTCCCGCGCGCCAAACCCGCAGAAGCCAAGGCCCCGAAAACCCGCATCGAAGCCCGCCGCCACCACCGCCGACGATTCCGCCCCCACGGGGCAGAAGGAATCCCAGGAAATCCTGGACGTGTTCAGAAGCGCGTTCAAGGAGGTCTTCACGCCGGCCCTGCAGCCGCTCTTGCAGACGGTCAAGCAGCACTTGTTTAACCGGGACTATGCCGCGGCCTTTGGAGAGAAGAGGAATCTCGAGGGGTATGTTGTTCGGTGGAGTCCTAGTCGGGCGCTCTGCTATACGGAGGTATTTACGGGAATGTGTGGGGAGGTTGCGGAGGTTTTTGATTTACGGAAGGGGTGGGAGGGGGAGGGGGAGGAGAGGAGTAGGAGGGAGGTTGTGTGTATTGGTGGGGGGGCGGGGGCAGAGGTTGTAGCTGTAGCGGCGGCTATTAGACGGTTTCTAGGGAGGAATGGGGAGGAGGGTGGTGAGAGTGGTGGTGAGAGTGAAAGGGGATTGCATGTTACGGCGATAGACATCGCAGACTGGACATCCATCATCGATACTCTTCGCGCAGGCTTGACGTCCTCTTTCATATCCCCATCTACCTACTCCGTCACGTTCCACCACCACGACATCCTCTCAACGCCTTCGCCTTCACCCACCCTTCTCCCACCAAACACATCACTGATAACCCTCCTATTCACAACAAATGAGCTCTATGCCCAATCTCGCGGAGACACGACTCGCTTCCTACTATCCCTATCTGCCTTGACACGCGTTGGCTGCTTGCTGCTAGTCCTGGAGAGCGCAGGCTCATACTCCACGGTTGAAATCAACGGGAAGATGTTCCCAATGGGAATGCTCCTTGACCACACACTGAGTGGAGAATGGGAGATTGTCTTCAAAGATGAGAGTCGGTGGCATAGATTACCGGAGGGCTTGAAGTACCCAATTGACCTGGAGAACATGCGGTATTTCGTTAGGGTTTACCGGAGGGTGTAGTTAAGGTTCGGATAATATGATATGATAGATAGAAAGGACACTTTTCTGTTTCTCTATTATTACTTTCGCTAAAAGTAGAGCCTATCTAGAGCGCTCAGAAGTCTATCTTATCGTAGGCTAGATATAAGGTAGTAATGGGCTTTTTATCGAAATGTCTTGCAGAGTATAGTGCAAGATACCACCACAGCTGGTAGTATACCGCTCTACCCTGATAGTACCAGTGAAGCAGCCTTAGCCCCTACAACACTGCGGCTCAAGACCCGCGTACCGTAGTACCATAGTGCAAGCACGGCAGCTCCGCCCCCCGCCGACTCGGCCTTGGGATTTCCCCCATCCCGGGGATCTGCCCCAATGTTGTGTACTAGCACTCCCACAGGCACAAGTACAGTACTACCACTATCAGCAGAAGGCACGAGGCACCGGTACAGTACCCGAACACAGGGATCAAGAGTTTGTATAATATAGCAAATTACCTGTGCTCATGTGAGCCCTTCTTTCCATGGCCAATTTCAAAACTCAAATCACAATTCCACTTCATTCCCCCCCCAAACTCAATTGCTCGGGTACTGTAACTCTACTAGTTCCTGTATAACCCCCCACACACACACCGGATACTTATACCTCCTACGGGGCAGAGGGCCCAAGAAAGAGTACCGCTATCCGAAAAACAGGGGAGGAGGAGGGGGGGGGGGGTTGGCGAATCATTCAGATGGGCGCTCAGATAGGGCACTCCACGCAGGGACTTTCCTCTGCCAGATATTTTCGCGAATCGCTCGGCCCCGGGTGCGCATACAGTGCCGTACAGCACGATCGTACTGTACGGTACTGTACTGTACGAGCACCGTAACTTTTCGCCTGTTACGTACGAGTATGTACGTATCACTCACTCACTCACTCACTCACTCACTCACCCCAAACGCGATAATCTCCGTGTGAGCACAGTGTATCGAATCTCGCCTTTTTTGTTCCAAACGAGTGATACCAGTCTCACTTGGTTTGAGGACTCAGATGTATTATGTAGGAGATGGGGGGGGGGGGGGGGGGTTCGGGACGCACTGGATCTCGAACTAAATAACCACTGGGCTAAATTTACCCACTGCAACTGCACTGTGCAGTGGATGGATGGGAACTCTTTGCAACCGGCTTCGTTCGGTAATCTCTAATGGCTGTCTCCATGGTCAGTGCGATATGGATGGGTGATTCACTTCTTCTTCTTCTTCTTCTCCCAAGATTAGAAATATATTCATGGCTACCGTAGATAGAGTTACCCGCTGGGGCTGGGTTAGTTAGTCCAGCGCCTGTTTGCGGAGGAGCGAATGTAATTTCAAAATCATCTATTCCCCTGTCACGTTACCAGGTATTGTACCTGGTGAATGGTCAGATTTCAACGCCCAGCCCCAGCTAGCTAGCTAGATATGATGGTCTACAGTAGTTAGCCAGCAAAACAACAGCAACATCATCCACCTGATCATATCAGGACAACGATCTGTTTCTCCACCACCCGGTTGTACCCTAAACCGAATATCATACAATGCTGGGTTCGGATCTGGGATGTGGTGCGTTGTGAGACCTTCTTGGTCTATGATGTAATTTCGCAGCTGGGATTGAACAAAAAACCTGCAGATTATTACCGATACCGGTAATAATACTACGGAGGGGAAAAGTGGGGTTGAAGCCCCGAGGTTGCGAGGCACTACTGCAATCATGGTTTGGGGGAATTTTTTTTTATAGAAAAAGTCTCAACACTGGCGATTACCGTACACCTTCCTCGTTCTGATATCTTGCTCGACAGATAGTACCAGTATGATACAGTACCACGCTCACCACCTCCGAGCCGCAAAGTCAGCCTCCAGAGCCGGTATCGTACCGTACAAGTACTCGTTTCTCGGGCAAGAAGTGCGGTACTCGGCAACGAAGGGGGGGGGGGGGGGGGTAACCGTATATGGCCGATCAGATATTAAACACGCACAGATAATTTACCATCATGCATTTCTTTTAATCCCTGTTTTCCGGATGCAAGTTTATGAGCACTTCTTTCTTAGCCGGGACGAAAGTGTTGTACCAAGTACCGCAGTTTTTCATTTCTCCATTTTTCATGGTTCATAAATTAACGAATCTTTCTTTCTTGCTGCTTGCTTGCTTGCTTGCGTGCTTGAGCCGCGCTGAACCGACGTGGCTGAGATTTTTTTTCCCCTACGGTTTGATACCGGAGAAATGCGGTGTGGAGACGAGACGAGACGAGACAGCTGGATAGATAGATAGATAGATAGATAGATAGATAGACAGATGGAATGAGAAGGAAAAAAAAAGAAAAAAAAAGAAGTGATATCGTACATTACAGCACAGTACAGTACTACCGTAGTACATAATAAAATAATAAAACTGCGATTTGTTTGCTGCTGCGCATCATTCGGTATGGCCCGTATCGCGAGGTGGGTCAAAATATAAACCAATCTACTTGTACTGTAATGTGATTTTGTATGGCGAGGGGAGGGGAGGGGAGGGGAGGGGAGGGGAGGGGGGGAGGATCTGAACCCGGCGCTGCTGTAATTGGTCTTCATTGGGGGCGGTAGATTGAGATTTACCGGAAATGCAATTATCCGAGTTACAGCTGTCGAGATACGATTTGGGAACCCTGGATTCAGGGAGCGAGCGAGCCAGCGAGCCAGCGGCGGGAGGGAAGGGAAAGAGTGGGTAGCCGTGGTGGGCTCGGTCAGTGAATGAATGAATGGATGAATGAATAGGGTGTGTACGAGTACCGTGTACAAATAAAGTTATCGAGGGAAGCCATGTGGGTATGTATGTGCTGGTATTTTTGTATGATAACTATTGATTGTTTGGGGAGTTTTTTTCTTTTTCTTTTCTTTTTCTTCCTCTCTTTCCTTTCCTGGTAATTGCGCGTTGGCTCTTGCTGCTGCTGCTACTGCTGCTGCGGCCGCTTCTGGGCTAGAGGTTTGTGGCTAAAGGCTCGTACCCGGGGAGCGGAGAGAAGAGACCCACTATTCACCACGTCTCGTGATGGTGATGCTAGTGATGGTGATGATGATGAAGAATGATGGACGGCTTGTTTAAACTTAAACGGTCCCCCCGGATACCCACTTAACGCTCGTGGGGACGAAGGGGGGTTAGGTACTGTAGGTAGGAAATGAAAGAGAGGGGGGGAAAGGTGAAAAAAGGAAAAGGAAAGAAAGAAAGCAAAAAAAAGTGACAGAAAGCTGCTGGTTTTCGTCGGATATATGCGATGGATAGTGGTCAACTTCCTATTAGGGGAAATGATGTATTATGCCTTTTGAACTTAGTAGACCCGATTATTATTTGCTTGCTGTTCACACCTCAGCTCATGAGAGAGAGAGAGACTTTCTTGGGAAGTTATAAGTGCCTTTCCAAAAAAAGGCATTCTGTCGCAGGCGGCGGTGGTGTGGGCTTTGCCCAGCACAGCACACTACGGTACGGTACTGAACCAAGGTTATCACCTTTTCACACCGCCGAATGGCTTACGGTAGCCGGCTAACTAACTCGTGCCTCCACGATAAATATTCAAACCCATTGTAGCCGCTCGTCGCCTGTTGTGTCGCATGTTGTCACCGCATGGAGTATTTTAGGTAGGTAGGTAGGTAGGTAGGTAGGTCGGGACAACTAATAATGTTATGATACCGGGAAAGTGGAGAATTCCGTCTCGATTTATTGTAGCTTGGCCTACGCCTACGAAGTACCGTACTCGAACTGTACGGTGGGCGGAGGGAGAGGAACCTTTCACCTGAACAGAGCAATCGTCGGCGATCTCTTTTTTTGCTTTTCCCTCCACTTCTCTCTTTTTTTTTCCTTTCTTTTTTCCCCCCCCCAGAATCTATTCGCGAGGTTTTCTTTTCTTTTTTCTTTTTTGTACTCGAGTAGTGGGAAAAAAAGAAAGAAAAAAGAGACTGATAGACTTTTGCTCGTCCACGCCCTCCCCCCATTACAGCAGGTTGAGGATGATGAAGCTGGGCATTTCCTAAAGCGCATGATTAAGCTAAGGCTTTTTCTTCTTCTTCTTTCCTTTTTCATTTGTGATGGGAACGAGGACGCCGAATTCTCTTGCGTGCTTGCTTGCTTGCCCCCACCGATGGATGGACAGATGTGAGGAATCTATATCGTAAAGCGACTTCAAGTGCTTCCTGGTTTACTGTGCTGTCGCTCGTGTATGATACTAATATCGTAGTAGTGTTATCACATGAATCCCTCCCTCAGGAAGTTTATCCGTCCTACATTGCCGTAATTTCTAATTTCTATTTTTTTTTTGCGCGGTGCCGTCTGTTGTGCTCGTACGTTGTTTGATCAACCATGCCATGTGGTATAGCCCTCTTCATAGGACGTCACTCGTGGCTGTCGCGCCTGCTTGGTAAGTCCATCGCCGTCTCCGATTCATCTCTTGATGTCTTAGACGGGCTGAGACACTGCAGGCGTTTGCTTTCGGCATGGTTCCGAGGATGGTGGTGGTGGACCTGCACAGGGTTGTTGTTATGATACAGTGCTGGTACAAGTAGACTACAGTTTAGTACCTTTCTAGGAAAGCGACGGAATTATGCTAGTGATAAGATTTTTGTTTTTTGCCTATTACTCGAGCAATGTGGAGAATCAATCAATCGATCAATTAGTGTGCGTGGAGGGAGAAAGGTGGAAAGAGAGAGAGACAGAAAGGGTCTGATTGGATATGGCAACTAGTCGGGGAGCGCTGGCGGATGAGCGCGATAGTCTCCCCATACTCGAGTAGCAGTGCAGTTCCTAAATGGGAAGTCAATAGAAGAGGAGGAAAAGGGGAGAGGGGGGGGGGAGGATGGGGAAGAAAGGGAAGGGATCCGAAAGCCCTTCTCGCCGCCCCTTCCCAAGCTTTTCTCACACGGAAAAAAACAATTCGTTCGCTACCGGGTGGCTGTTCGTCGCGCTTACTTTCCCCCGGTACAGTAGATTACCTTGCTTACTTACCGCGAAATCTTCGGGAGGGCTTGAATCTGCCCGGGCGGAATCCTTGGACGCTAGATTTCTCACTTCCCTTTTTTTTTTTTTTTTTTTTGTTCGCTACGGTAACTGTAACCCAGTTGTTTCCGAGAGGCTCCTTCTGTAACCGCCTTTTTTTTTTTTTTTTTGTTCCCCTTCTTTCATGCCTCTCCCATGCTCTCATCCTAGTCTTACCAACTCGTGGGCCCTTTTTTTGTCACGAATGGAGGGAGAGAAAGGTTGTGTGGTGCCCTTGGTGAAGGGGAAGAGCCGGCAAGTGCAACTTGGAGAGTGGTGCTTGGGTGGAGTGGGTTGCATATCATTTATCACCTTGGTCGTGGATGCAAATAGTGAGAGCTGATTGATTGATGGATGGATGGGATGGATGTACTCGAGTGCTGTGCTCCTACAGTACTGGTACTCTCTAAAGGGCGGATGAAGTTCACCTCTTGCAATAGGGAAAGGAAAAAAAAAGAAAGTTTAGCGAAATGAAGATCGGTTATGTTGCTAATTTATCCTACTTGTTTTTTTTTTGGTAGGCTTCCGTGTAACAATTAATAAACCCTAGCACGACCGTATTGGTGGGAATTTAGGAGAATGCGGTTTTCAACCACCAACGACAAGGCTTATATCCAATCACTTTGAAGTGGGGGATTTTTCCCTTTTCTTTTTTCCATTTCTTTTTCTAGAGGTACAAGTACGAGAACAAATACCAAGCAAGGAATCGTCAGCTCCACTTGTTTTTTCTCCCCACTCATTTCTTTTTTATCCTTTGGGGATGGTCTATTACTGTATGAGGGTAGTCTCTGGGTCTTCGGTGTCATCTTTGGCTTGAATTGGGAGCTGTCTTGGGTATGAGTAATGTCAATCTTGTTCCCGAGCTACCGACCAGTCGCCTTCGTTCCAAGGACACTCAATCCGATATGTGGGTGGACCTTTCATGCCATCATCGGCTCAGGGCTCGATTTGAAAGGCATAACAAATGCAATGATCTACGACCATTTTTTACTCTTTCGGGGGAGCCTAAATGCGAAAATGAACTAACCCTCCTCACCTCTCTCGACGAAGGAAAAGGTCAGTTGTAGAGAGGAATAGTTCTGCTGTATGCCAAGTTACTGAACGTGCCGGAATTCCGTACCACTGTCGCTGTAGGCTTCTTCTTCCTGTTGGTTACTATGAAGATGTTTTGTTTTTGTGTTTCAATTACTTACTTTGACTAGGCTTAGTTCAAGAGAGGGAGGGGGGGGGGGGGCTACTATCTCGGTGTATTACTCCCAACCAATACCAATATCATTTGGGTTCTCCAAGTTCCAGGGAATGAAAAGGGATTCTGTGCGGGCTCCTCAACTCAACTCTCTCAACTCAACTTCCCCCATCCTCTCCCCCTTCTGGCTCGACAACTCTGTTTTTTTTCTTTCGGGGGGGGGACCAATTACTTCCCATTTGTCTCAATCCAACCCCCCCCTTTCGATCCTAACAGCACGTAATCCCACGCACAGGAAATTCCCCGGAGCCGTTCATGGGGAGCAGACCATATGAAGTCTTGAAACCAAGCCCGTCAGTTGCACTCCCACTCCCACCTCCACCTCCACCTCCACCTCCCGGCTCCCACGTTTCCCATTATTTCCGCCCTTCCCTGTAACTCGGGACGCTGCGCGATATCCAGGAATCTTTTTTACTTTATTTCCTACCCTTCACTCCGGATACGGTGCGGTACGGTGCTGTACAGCTCCAAACCGAAGCTGCGGATCGCTGCATCTTCATATATAATTTGGGACTGCGCAGCCTTGCCTTGGGAAAGGTCTCTCTCTCTCTCTCTCTCCCTCTTTCTTTTTTTTTTTATAAAAAAAAAAAAAAAAAGTGAAAGGGAGTCGCCTGTGTAAAGGGTATTTTTATATTTCCCGACGGCGCGAGAAGGGGAGGGAAAGAAAAAAAAAGTGGCCTTCGTTTTCTCCCGATTTTATTTTCGCTCTTTTCACCTCTCGTCTCCCGCGGGAGGAAATACTTCATGTCAACCTGTGATTCAACGACGAGCTTCCCCGGCTCGGATTCGACGTCTATTGGTGACCTGCTTCTCATTGGGACAGACTCCTCACACTCTCACACTCTCACACTCTCACACTTCTCTCACAGCATTCCGGAGGTCAGGTGGGGTCAGCAACGACGATCTTTCCAGTGTTCCACTTTTCCATATTTTTCTCCGTGCCGTATCTCATCCAGTCACTCACCCGCTCAGAGCCCGCCTTGCGGTAGTTGGGAAAGGAAGGGGAAAAAAGGGAAAGCGGGAAGAAAATTAAAAAAAAATTAAGAGAATAAAATAAATATATTTCAAGAGGGTGGGGGGAGGAGGGGGGGGGGAAAGTCGCAGTTTTTCCCGGGACCACAGAAAGAAAGAAAGAAAAAGCCGTTTTGGAAATCATCGTCATAGGTGCTTGTGCTCGAAAAGGGTTGATACTACTACAGCTTTTTCCTGAAGCGTTTCCTGCATAAGTGTATGTTCCACCGGATCCCGCTGCATAGTCTCTCTTTTACCTTACCTTTTGCCTTACCTTTTATTATTATTATTATTATTTTTATTTTTTCTAACTAAGTCGCAACTTATATAGAAACGCCTTTTTCCAACAACCTTAATAATTATTTTTTCTTATTCCTCATTTTTGGGGATAACGGGGTGGTGGGTGCACCTATCAGTACCATGCTGCCCGATGCATCCCTACTATCATCACATCATCATCCTCGCCCTAACAACTACTACTACCACCACCACAACCACAACCACCACACCGTTGCTCGCCCCCCCCCTGCCGCTTACTCGTGCGGCGGGGGTATAGTGCTGGGTTCCGTGGGCAACAACTACAACATGGAGGGTCACTGGCGAAAACCCTCTTCCTCGTCTTCCTCGACAACCTCGGCTTATTCCTCCCCACCCAGTGACTATGTTGGCGATGGGTACCGGGAAACCAACAATTGGAGGAGGGGTGGTATGGTGGGGAGTGGTGGTGGGGGATATGGCACAGCTAGAGAGGGCGAATTCTCAGAGCACTTTGGCCTGTTGAAACATTCCAACACGCCGGCAATTAGTCGGGCCCGCGCCCCAGGTCTGAGAATTACGATTCCGAAGGTGGGAGACAGAAGAGGATATTTGGGTGGGGGAGGGAGTAGTATATTATTGTCGACCTTGCCTTCGTCCCCTTCCATCAACTCATTGAGGACATTGGTCAATAGAGCTGCTTCTGAAAGTACTCCCACTATCACGGAATATCACACTGATAATACCAAAACGGAGAAGACTGAATATTGTGCCACAATGCTCTCGTTAAACAAGGTAATGCAGAGGCAGAAGAAGTTCTTCTCCGACACATTCTCCGGGATAAAGTCTGGCTTCAAGGCCAGGTTCCAGGGAACGAAGAGTGGCAGCAGCAGCGGCCATGGGAGGGAGGAAAGTCTGGAGGAGGTCTGCTACTCTCTCATCAATCTGCCCGACGAGGAGATCTCCACCAGACGGGCCACCCGCGCTGAGGACCTGGGCTGCACTGTCTTCAAGAGACAGCCTCTCACCTTCCTTGTGACGGCTTTGAGAAACAAGCAGTTCGAATTGATGCTCCCCTCCATCCCCGAGACCATGGCGTCTAAGGGTCTCGAACATGTACTAGCCGGCGACGCAGAGGAGCAAGGTCACGGAGGGAGCTTCGAGAAATTCCTCTCCATGCTGCCCGAGAACTGCAGAGACATCTCCGAGAAAGCTAGCCCCCACGGCCTCGTCCCCAAGCTACTACCCTATGGAGAAATATCTGCCAACGCCCGCTACATAGGAAGTTGCTTCTGGATGTGGATATGCATCATAGATGGTACGTGCACCCCACCACCACCACCCTTCTTCCCTCATCACTCTTCCCCACTTTAATTATTATTATTATACTAACATTTCCCCTTTCAACCCATAGACCTGACAGAAACCCTCACCGGCGAAGCCTGGGACAAATCCGAATCCGACCTCCTGAGAGTCTTCTCGGAGGACCCCCAGGAGACCCCACCCACCCCATCTCCCACCACCAGCGACATAGTAAAAGTCTCCATAGCCCTACGAACCGTAATCGACGAAACAGCCCTCAACAAACTCCCCCCCAGCACCTCCGCCAGCACCTCCACCACCACCACCACCACCATCAACGGCTCCGACTATCACCCGAACGCTGACAACCTCTGGCGCTCCATGTTCCGCAAAGCCCTGCGCGAAGTGATCCTAGGCTTCCGCGCCGAGCGTCCCCTCCTCAAGCATGACAGCGCCAGCAAGATCGATCTCGCAGAGTGGATGCGTGTCAGGATAATCACAATCTCAGGTATGTGTAACAATTATAACCCCAACCAACTAAAAAACCAACCCAATCAACCAACTAACCAAAAACCAATTAAATAAAAAGTCCGCCCCTTCATGATCATAGCCCGCGCAAGCTTAGGCCTTGACCCCACGCTCTCCCCGCTGGGCAACCCCCTGGCAGAAAACTACCAAGACCTCCTCCGCACCTCGAAAAAGTCCAACAGGAATAACCTGGCGAAAGTGGAATGCTTACTGCAATTGATTATGGGTTTACAAAATGATATCATAGGTATGTGCATATTATAATATTTATTTCGGCGCCCCCCCCCCCCCCCCCCCAACCCACACCGAGAAAC
>Ga0307513_10003866_pt1 | contig 20152 bp, 26 predicted proteins | sample 15_EM_MG_FD_202174 | JGI IMG/M metagenome (GOLD analysis project Ga0307513, IMG submission 202174) | Populus trichocarpa ectomycorrhiza microbial communities from riparian zone in the Pacific Northwest, United States - 15_EM | ecosystem: Host-associated > Plants > Roots > Unclassified | place...
ACACCATCATCAAACCACCGAATTGTGGCAGCGAGTCGCATAGCGGAGTCGATCGCCTCGGGATCGGTGATATTCCAAAGGACCCAGCAGACGCAGTGGGCATCGTTTGAATTCTTTTCCAGGGGGGTCTCGACGCTTATGCGCGCAGGGCGTGGCCTGGCTCCTGGAGGTGGCTGGCGGCGTGGCGGATCGGCATGGGTCGGCAGTAGGGCCCGTCTCAAGTCAAGGACCCCTTGTACTATTTTCGCTTTCGCATTCTGAAAGCCCCGATCCAAGGAACGACCAAGCTGGCGAGAGGCCTCCACGATATGGTTTATTGTGTTGGTGCCGGCGGTGTGAATGATGACCACGGGGGGAGAAACTACCGTAAGGAATTTCTGGACCCCTTCGTTGTGGCGCAGAGCACGTAGACCTAGGGAAGCCGGTGTTTGGAATGGAGAATCGTATGATCTCATACCAGCGACCATAATAACAAGGTAGAAGACGACTGTGAGTACGGTGAAAGCGATAACCACACGTGCAACGGAGGTATTGATCGACCACATGTACCGCGAGAGCCCACAGCTGAGGAGGAGGAGAGCGATCTGAAGCATAATAGGAAGGCCCTCGATCAACCACCGAAAGGGCCACTTCTCCAAGCCGTCTAGCTTTCGTTGGCGATCCCCACAGCGTTCGGTCATCGAACCGCCCACATGTCGGAGGTAGCGGTTGAGCCATTGTTTCCCGAGCATCGCGATGAACGCGGCAAACAGGGAAATCAATAGGCTTGCATACAAGAGGTTGGAGACGTGGACGATTTCCTGGGCGGGACCTGTCCAGGTGGAAGGAGGGACAACTTGTTCGCCCGGAGCGGTAGGCTGGTTCAGAGCAAGGAGGATGGCACGAAGATATTCCACCGATTGGTCGCCGGGGTCAGGCTGCAGTTTAGGCTGGACATCGATAACGAAGGCAGAGCTGACTGCGGAGAACAGACCAGCCTAAGGTGAGAACATTAAGGAGGTTACGAGGGAAAGAAGGAAAAAGACCGCACGAAAATCAAGGTGGTGTTCAAATCCTCGTCGTACTTTTTGACAAAATTCGTGTCGTAATCCATCGCCTCTCGTTTGTACATCATGTAAAAGTCGAGGCGCGGGTCATCGTCACTCCCTAGTGGCGGCATAAACGCCCGTAGCGCATCTTGTATGCTGTCGGTATGTACTGGCGTTAGCGTTGCTGACAGGTGTACGACGATAATTGTCGCCAGACCACTTAGCATCAAACTTTGGGGAGCTTTGCTTCTCCTGGTTGTTCATAGTTTCATCGAGAGGTGTGAGAAAGGCGGTGGGGAAGTATGAGAAAGGTGGTGGGAAAGGAACGTTGGTTGGATCGCTGAGGTGATCGAGACCGCCCGTTCGCGCGCTTGTTCATCGTCCCCAGGCCTACAGTTCAGTCGGCTGAACAACTCCGTAAATTTCTTCAACCCATCGCATCCGAGGTCTGAAAACGACAGCACGCAGATTTGATAGGAAGGGATTGAAGGGGTCCCGGATGGGTGACGGAACACAGTATGGTTCAGACGTAGGGTGCCATTCAGGCAGAGATCTGAAGGGCGAAGCTCGGGCGGCTTTGTGGTATCACATCCGCCCGAGATGGGTGGACCTTTGTCGTCGTAGTTTAACTGGAAGGTACGATTTTACCCACCACGAACGGACGAACTGTACTGCCGTGCAACTCTCGGGCCTTTCGTCTACACGGTGATACGCACAAATCGTTTCTCATGTACTGTGCACCTTTTTGTCTATGCGTGAAAGAGAATGTCCCGCATTGGCGTACGAGAATCCATTGATTCTGATATTAGACGCCAAGAAATATCATGCGTCCACAGAACAAATACCATTTGAACGCAAACGCCAGATCGGACTCTGGGCTCGGTGCTGGAATGCACAGCGTGGTTTAACTCAGTTTTCAACACGACGTGTGAGGTGTTGGTCCATTGGTGTGGCACGGATAGCGTCTTCCCACTCCGTCGACAGCTCTTTATTTAGGTGTTTTACACCCGGGCAAGAAACTTCAGGCTTCCGGCGCGGACAGCGCGATCAAGCCGAATTCTGTGGGCGACTTAAATATTAGGAACAGGGATGATACGAAGTTGGCCACCACCCCCACAAAAAGAGAGAAGCCTTGAGTGCAGAGAAAATATTCGGAGGAGGTTCAATCGAATCACATTTATGTATTCGTCCATACATTCAGATATCAGACAGGATACATCTATCGACCCTCACGGGCACAGTTTAAAACTAGGTATCACTATCAGGCCAACCCGACGGTTTGGAGGACCGATTTGAGGCCGAGGCCCTGAAAAGTGGCCACCATCGGGCGGAGTCTGGAAATTGGGTCAACAATGGGACTGAGGGGTGAGCGGACATGAGGAACTCACTGGGTAGTAACAGGGGGGAGCAGGTTGGGGACAGGACCGGAGACCTTCTTCAAGCAGAGGGAGAGCGGGGTGTCGACCTGAGCGTAGATGTCGGGCAAACCTGGGCATTTGCTGCCACACTTGGTCTTATGCCCGTCAAGTCCGACGCCAATTTTCTGCAAGGGCGCGTCAGTGAAATGCGGTCTTGGAAACTTGCCATTAGTACTCACGGTGACAACCTTGGCAACGAGGCTAGTGAGTGCGGGGGTAGCAGGGCCGCCAGTAAGTCCACCAATGGTGGAGTTGCAAGCGCCAATGGCCTGGACAAGCTCGGCGACGATGTTCTTGGAACAGGTGTCGTCCATGCAATCGTTGAGCTTGGGAATGATGGTGTCGGCCGCGCTGCTGAAGGTATTGAAGGCGTTCTGGATGTCGGTGACGGACCTCCTCATGGCGATTCCGGGAACAGCGGCGGCGAAGGCGGTAGCACCGGCAGCGAGGACAGTAAAGATGGTAGAGAAACACATGGTGAAATGAGAGACTTGGGAAGGCTACTTTGGCTGGGAACGACTGGAAGTGTTAACGAATGGAAGTGTTGATGAGGGACTTAAGCAGAGCATGGCCTGGGTTTTATAGGCCACCCAAGCAGCAGATCATGTGGTCCGGGCCCCTGTGCAAACCATCTCCAAGATGTAATGAATGGGACAAGGAGGATGCGCAGTTGGTTGCCAGCCTTTGATCGATGCCGATGATCGATATGGCGGTGCAACTACATTCTACAACACAGGGGGCAATGTAATTCGGGACATCAGGAATCCGTCTTCCGTGCAACCACGTGGGGGGCAGCGTGTTTTGAAGGGAAAAGTCAACGCTTAGAGACGCTTAGAGCCAAAGTGCACAGCAAGATCCCGTCGATCGCCCTATGCAGAGCAACCGGGGGCCCCGGTCAAGTTTCAAAGAGGCTCGCACCTCTCCAGCCCGAGACACAACCAAGTTGCACATGCAATGCTCTTTGGCTCTCCTACACGCCTTCGTGGGGCAACCACCATCGCCCAAGGTGTGTCTCCGCGGAAGGCTGAGCACGCTGGGTGCCACAGATTTTGGACAAGTTCCGCTCTTCCCCTTTCTCCGTAACTCGGAATTCTTTTGGTACGACACACGGCGTGCGATAGTAATCGCTCAGTCGCTGCGCGTGAAGATATGTTTCTCCCCCACCTCTCGACTCTTTCGTTTGATGGCCTGTTTCCCAAGAGACCACGGTCGAGCGTCTGGCAGGTTCATCATAATACATCATCCCCAGGCTGTGGGTATGTTGGGATAGCTAAATTTATGCTATTGAATCTGTAGGATAATCGTTCTGGCAACGACTGCGCTTCGCACACACTAATTCTGTTGCAACTATGTTACTTTTTGTTCACCTGGACGGGGTCGCAGGCATTTTCCATTAACCCCTCTCTTCGGTACTTTATCTCTTGGTATTCCGAGGCCTCGCTTCTGCTGCGGGTCGCGTTAAAGTGTGCCGCTTGATGCGCCCTCGTTTCAATGTGAGCTGGAGGACAGCCCACGAGCTTCTAGTGGTATCCAATTGTTCAAATCAACCACAGCCCCGCCCAACGGAAAGGATAATGATGTACCCGTCTCTGCCCTCTTGCCCTGTAAAATCGGGGGTGTCCCCACGCCATTAGGGTTCGCGGGTCGGCGTCAACGTCGATACGTTCATGTTCCTCTTTGGGACTTCCTGTTGGTGGATGTGTTCAATGGGGGCCGTCTATTTTTCACAAGTGTGCACATGGCTTAGAGACTTGTCCACGTCCTTGTACAATACACAGTGGGCTGACTTGGGGAGGACTAACGTAACATGATTATTTGTGGTTGTTTGGATCTAAAGGTGCCTCCTTCCTTTTTCGTGATCCAACCAGTCTCATCCCTGACGCCCGTTTCTGCGCGGAAATGCCCGACCAGGAATTGTATCTGAGCGTGCACGTCTTCAACACCCCGACCGCAACCTGCATCCCTGGTATTCATGCTTCCACGCCCTCCGAAACCCACAGCGACCCCCGTTGGATTGTCGGATAACTCAATCCGCAATGATCGTGAAATGTGTGGCCAGTGCACGTCTTGTATAATACCTTCAGAGTTTTTCTTCCAATTTCTGGGGCAGGATCTCCTAGGTTTATCAAGAAGGGCAAGGTTAGAATCGGAGCCAAATGATCCATTCCTCGGGGATGGAAGAATATAGCATACCTTAGAGTTCACGTCGATTAAGGTCTCGAAATCGCCCCTTGGGGACAACTGACTATATCGGCCACCTTTTTCATTCGAAAAGGCCGCCCTGATCAGCGAGTGGAATTCACCCTGGGGAACGGCGCCGTTGATTGAGCACTGCAAGGCTCATTCAGAGTCGAGTAGGAGGGATGGTTCCGCCGGTGTCGGGAGGTTATAACCACCGGATCATTTGTCATGTACGCCATATTAGAACACTTCCAAATATCTGTCGATCGAAGACGCGGACGTGGTCTACTTGGGGCGGATGGTCAGCGGGGAATGGCATACAAAGACAGGAAAACGCACCGCTGTGAAAACAGGTGTCGCGAGTCCCTTATTGGCAGAACCCTGCGCATATTATGCATTTCGCTGGTTACGAAGCGGTCATCTAGCTTCGGACCCCCCTGGGATGATTCAGAAATTGTAGCGCTCTGAAGTGGCAATCACGTACATCGAAAACCCCAAAGGCTTTCTATCTCCATCTTCCACAGGATGGGAGGCGATTCAGTGGACCCGTGGTGACGCTTCTACAGGTGATTGGCGTTAGCCACGCATCCGCGAACATTGGACTCGGTGCGACGCGTGGCCCTGAAATTGCTCGTTATAATCTGCAGAGAGGGTTGAGCCCGGCCGACATACGTTTCCAAGCTCCCGATTGCCTCCTTCACAAGTCCACTGAAGCCATTCACACCCCTCCCTCCAGTCAGTCTTCAACGTGTGGCACGCCCTGACGCAGTACTTGACAGGTTTTACCAACGTGGCTTATCATCCCGTCCTGACCGTGTTACCGAGAAGTTAATATATAAAAAGGAACAGAACGGAACACTCTTACCTGGACGAGAACTAAAATGCCAATAAGAGACTCGAATAGCACCCTGACAGCGACGATATTGGGGGGCATGTTCTCAACTGCCCAGGACTCGAAGGTTGCAACGATGCCGGATGGCAGGCGGTGGGGGGTCGGGGGAGCGGGGAAAGAGAGCGGGCATCGAATAATTGGGTACGGGGGTCGCACAGTGTTGGGAGAGGTCCGAGCGTTCGCCGCCAAGCGGCCAAGTATCGATGTACGCGTGCAGGTGAGGGAAGGGCTGGCAGAATGTGGTGAGATCGCTAAGCACCGTCTCGGCTTGATCCGACGAAGCCTCCCAAGTTTTTCGAGGCTCCGGCTTGTCCTTCGTTCCCAACTGATAAATTCGTTGATGCAACAATGTGCAAGTCGAGTAAACGCACCGTACATAAACTGATCCATTCACTACGGTCATCTAAGAGACAACTTGCCAGATTAACATCCAACAGTGATACCCGCCGATACGCTCGTCGAGGAAAGTCGTCACGATCGGGTTCAAAGCTGGGGTGAAGCATGTAAAAGGCAGACCGCCGGAGCTGAGTGCGCCCGCGATGACAAAAGGTGACGTGAGTTCCGATTTATACATTACTGCAGAAACGTGGGGGTATTACTAGTATGTAAGTGTGCGTGGATGCGTGACCTCGAAAGGTATAAAATATAATAGAATAAAGGCCAACGAGCGGAAGGGAGGGAAGGAGGGGAATAAGTAGATCAACCGAGCAACCCGAAGAGTGTCCAAACGGCCCTCCCTAAGAAATACGAAGAGAATGAAGACGAGATCTAGCATTACTACCGCCATCCTGTCATAGCTCCGGGTGGCGGATCGGGGGTGGCGAGGGGGAAGGGGGAGGATGAAATCGTTTATCCACAGATTCCAGGGTATTTTCTGTCAGTTGAATTTTTGGGGATCCAACCGTACTTCAACCCAGCCTGATAACTCCAATCATCCGCCTGCTCTGCCTTCCACGTCCATTGAATCCATCCAGTACCCTTCTCAAACGTGCTCGTCTGTGCCTCCCAGTACTTTCCAAGGAATGTCTTGTACTCCGGGCTGAAATTCGCTCCAGAGCCGGTCTTGGTCGAACAATTTCCATTCCACACGGAATCGGTGAAGGTTCCATCGTAACGTGCACCGCGTCCGCGTCCGTTGAGGTACTTGGTACAATCGGTGGCGGCGGGTGTCCATTCACCCACGATCGTCCAGAGGTGGAAGGAAGAGAGGGCGGCTCCTTGCGAACAGGCGATACTGATGTGCTCCTCGTCGGAGCGGGCAACCTCGGCGTTGGAGAACATCTGATAGATGTGTACATCCATGGCAACACCAGACCACGCAGGTTCTCCACCGGTCATGAAGTCGCTCCAGTAGCCGAGACCCTTGAACGCGTCGTGAAGTAGTACGATGGTGTTGCTCTGCATGTCAGAGGTGTTAGCCAAGCGCATATACCCGCCTCGAGTCGTTCGAATTTACCTGTTTGGATGTTCCATATGGGAACCTGATGTTTCCATAAGAATCGTACCAGTACTGCTTAATCGTACCCATCATCTCGTCGTAGAACCCGGCAGGTTCATTGAGAGGGGCAATGATCGGAACGACAGAGGGATTGCTCGCGAACTTGGAAGCGAGGGTCTTGATGATTTTATTAGTGCGAGCGACGGCCCCACTCTCGGTATGCCATCCTGGGAAATCAACCCTGTGGCCAGAGTTGTCGAAACCGTTCTGGCTTCCGGGAGCGCCGTGGAGGTCCACGATGATCTTCAGCCCGTATTTGCTGGCCCAGGATACGGCCTTGTCGAGGTATGGAAGTTGGCCTTGGATATAAGGTTCGCCTAATGATTCCATATGAGAATGTCGTTGCTGGGAGGGTACCGTGACCATGCTTACCTTTGCTGACATCCCAAGCCCAGTATCCAATCGGCACGCGAACATGGTTCAAACCAGCAGCAGCGATGGCCGCAAAATCAGATTCAGTGATCCACTGTCATCACGAAACACGCCGACAGAGCAATAAAATCACGTGGGTCAACGGATCTTTCCCAAGATAGGCGGCGGGGGAGGAGTACTAACAGTGTCCCAATGCTTTTTAAGCTTCTTTTGGGCGTCGGAACGCGGCTGAAATTGACCAAAAGTCCATTCGTCGACGATCTTGTCGTTGCCAGTGTTATCGAAAAGACTTGGAGTAATCCAGGGCTACATGATGAATGCCGTCAGAACTCATGTCTGATAAATACCCCGACGGAACTGGTAGAGCGAGGGGTGTTGGGAAAAAATAGGTACATACTTCTGTACGAGCGAGGACCGACCGCAAAACGTTCTCGTCAGCAAACATTCAACAGGGCGGCACTATAAACGACCAGAACAGACGAACCCCTAAAATAGCCAACGTGTAAGTAAGCACACATACGGTCCCCAATTAAACCATGCGACAATCAAATAGCCAGCGTATACTCACAATACAAGCCAACCGCCCAGATTTACGCCTCGAACCTTCTGAGAGCCATAAGGAAATCCAGGAGAGAGCGCAGCAACCGAAGAGACGAGAGCGGCAACGAGGGCGGCAAGGGAACCACGGAGCAACATTAAGCAGGGAAAATAAAGAGCGGAGGGGGGAATAAAAGAGAGCGGACTGAACATTGCTGGATTTTTATGGAGAGACGGAACATCCCTGCCGAACAACTCCACTCAATCTCGTCTTCTTGCCAACTGAGCGAGGGGGTCGGTTTGCTGAGATGCTTTCTCGACTGGATCTCGACTCTGGGCGTTGGCCTTTTCCCTCCAACGTCAGCCAGCCGACGCGGTTACTTCGCCGACAGATTGAAGAGAAGGAACGAAAGCTCATGGAAGAAGCTGAAAAGGATCATATGTCCGTGATCTTGAACGATCGTCATCAGAGCAACTAGCCGCATCCCTCGCTCATGCTCGCACCAGTGAACCGACCCCTTCGCTTGTTCGGAAAGAAGGCCATCGGCTCAGTTTTGGGGTCGGTTTCGAGTTCTCCAAGACTCCATCCAACGCCCCCTACCCAATCCGGTCACCCGGCAGGCGGATCGATGGTGCTGCAGGGGTTCTCACACCATCCAAGAACAGGGACGAACCCCGCATATCCACGTGTAGACCAGGATTCTGGGGAATACATCAGATCTTCGGCATTCTCATTCAGTTATCAGACGTACGCACGAGGTTTACAACCGGACGAAGCACGACGGATCAAGGAATCCCCATGTCCATGTTTTTGCAGGACCAGAGGTCCGAATGAGTGTCAGTAGGGGAGGGCAATTGAAGTACAATCAAAACCTTGTAGTACGTCAGCGGGAGTTATGACCATCCACCTGGGATGGTCTTGGAGCTTGAGCTTGATCAACCGTCGGTTGAGTCGGAGGTAACGAATCCCTACGGCCCCTTGGCCAATTGATCGGGTGGTCTTGGGCGTAGTTCGCCTTTCGCACACCGGACGAGCGGCTGTTGGGGTTGTGACTAGGCTGGCCCAGGTGAAAGATCTGGGACTTGAGAGTGGCCTCGGTTGGGTGGCCTGCAACGGCGTTCGTCATCCATCTTACTGCTGTCTAGAGTGCTGGACCGATACTACAGCGCATGCCATGCATCACAAAAAGTCGATTACCTAAACGTAATACAGCAACTCGGGTACCTTGCTCATAGTAAAGCCGGTCGTCTTCTGTCCCAAGACCATGCGGCACGGTTCAGTTGGAATAGCACATCCTTTACATCCGGCCGCTCGCTTGTTTCGACAAGCCAGCACCGTTGAATGATTCTCCACAACCCCGTAGTGAAACCAAGGCCCCCTGCCTCCTCCGGCTTCTCTGGTCGTTCGCCGTTCATGATAGCGATCATCACTGCTGATCCATTCGTGATCTCCCAATAAGGTGGGTTCCCGCAAAGAACCTGACGATATATAAGTCGAACCACAGTGAAAGTGGGAATGATGACATCCGCACGAACCTCGTATACAACCATCCCGAGAGCGTAACAATCAGATTGCTTTGTTGGTCGGTAGTCGGTTATTCCGAACCGGTCTGGATCAAGCAATTCTGGACTCATCCACCGAGGAGTCCCACCGGCAGTAAACGACATAAGGGATGGTACCGAAGCCAGAGAGGCCACGGAGGCATTGTCTGCAACGCAGCGCTCTACAGCAACGATGGTTGAAAGACCAAAATCCGCAAGGCGGGCGCGGAGACTTTCGTCGATCAAGATATTCGCCTGGCCATTGTCATGAGTACTTGGGCATCCAACAATTGATAAAGCCTTACCCCCTTCAAGTCTCCGTGCACCATGTTGATGCTGTGCATATACTCCAATCCATTTGCGGCGTCAACCAGCTGAATGAGTCAGTCACGCTAACCTCCGCAAGTTATGGCGCAATTGCTCACGAGTTGAGCACGGTTAACTCCCTTATTATTCTCTATGAACTCATTGATGTTACCGTGATTCATCCACTCGGATACCATCGCGAGTCTGTGGTGTTCCAGAGTCGCACCGATAAACGGTAGAATGTGCGGGTGTTGAAGGTGTCTCCAGGCAACCACCTCTCTACGGAATCTCTGCAGACCCTGAGTGAGGACAGTACTCCAAGGAACCGATAAGAAGTACGCACGCTGAAACACTTTTCAAGGTTACTGGTGAGATACAGATGTACAGTTTTGATGGCGACTGGGCGGCCCCGATACTCGCCGCGGAATACAGTTGCAAAGCCTCCCCCGTATTCCTCACTCATTGGGCCGTCAAGAGAGCCTTCGATGCGCACGGAGTCTGGGATCGTCTTGAATCGACGACATATCTTGCCTAGTATGTTGAGAAGTTCGGGTTGGTCCTTCAGCGAGATCTCACCCTCTTCCAACATCTAAACGTTATGTTAGCCCGGGCACTGGGTGGGATTTTGTAGGTGACCTCCCTTGTCTATGCTGTTGACAAGCCTTTGACCGGGTTGGTCGTTCGCTCCGAGGGGGATTTCCTGCGACGACGCTGGGGGGAGATCTTTCGGAAGCGCATCCACAACGGCGTTCAAGGTCCGGATCATTATCCGAGCATCTATGAACAGGGAATAACCCCTTTAATGCATGACACCATTTGGAAGGCATGTTAGTTACCCTGTTCAACCTCCACGATCTCCTGGATACTTGATACCAAAAATTGGTTCTGCACGGCGCGTATGTCCCATCGCTGGTCGCGCTTCTCGCCCCAACATGCCACGATCATATTCCATATAGGGTCCTGCAGCCATCGGGCGTTCGTCGGACGGGATGGCCGATTGCCGTTCACAATGTGGAAGACGATGGTAAACCCCTGGACATTTCCGTACGGTGGGATCTCTGCGAGGGTCTCAAGATCGAAGATATCAGCAATTGCCATTTGTAGCGTTGGATGAATGTACCTCGTAAGCGGTCATCGCGAAGGAGAAAACGTCGCTCTCCTTCGAAGGGTTACTATTCGGGAGGCCGAATTGCGTTGGATCCAGCAGTTCCGGAGCCATGTAGCGAACAACCTCCGGGTGTGATGTTCTCGTGCTACTTGGCTCCATGACGGTGGGATCTGTGATAGTGCCTGTGATCCCGAAGTCCCCAAGGCATGCAATACCATCTTCTGTGATCAGAATGTTTCCCTAGACAAAATGGAAGTTGGCGTATGACTCAAACCGAGAATCCGCTCGACGCTCACCGGATTGATACCACTGTGCACGATACTAAGCGAATGCAGATAATCGAGGCCGCAGGCAGCTTGAGCAAACTGCCGACAAGCGCGAAGCCTTAGACGACGTGTCCGGGCAGATTATAATGATCGCTTACCAGCTGTAATCGATTGACCCTCGGATTTTTCTGGGTATACTCGACGATGTTCCCATTTTGCAACCAAGGACTGATCATGCAAAACGAGAACAACACCTCCAGGACTCCGAGGAAAGGCATCACGTTTGGATGCGAAACGTATTTCCACCCTACGATCTCGCGATAGAACCTCTGGTTGTCATCAGAAAAAGCTCGCCCTCGTCATAACACTGCCACGCACCCGTCTGATCTTTTCCAGATTCGCCGTCGTCTGGCTTCGAAAAGCCTTGACGCACACCTGCTTTCCATTCAGTTGACCTTTCCAGATATCTGCGAATCTCCCCGAAGCGTGAAGGCCGGTGTCGCTTAGTGTCACCCCGGGTGGAAAGTAGGATTTCGGTAGAACGTTGTGCGCTTCCAGAACCTTACGTAAGTCTCTGAAACACTTGTCCCTCAGGCTTGGATCCACCGTGGCGGATGATAGGACCTGTCCGGAGATTCAGCGCCAGGAGGAGGTCACTGAGGGAAGCATACCTTGTCGAAGAGCTCTACAAGGATCGCTGCTTGCGTTGAGCTGAGTGGAGGCAAGTCATCGGGCCATTGTTCAGTCCGCAATACCGTGCAAACGACGAAGGGGATAACCCCAATGTCAACCACGGGTTTTGTGAGGTCTTCGGGAGTGATAGGAAGGATTCCTGGTGGAGCCGGTCTTCTTGTCAGCAGGGCGTGTCTCCAGCGGCGGAGATTGGGACTCACTCTGCGGGACTTGGGTTTTGTCTGACATGTCGGTTATACTCGAGCAAGCGGGGGGGTGGGCCGCGTCTCGTTTGGGGCTGTCCTAAGCTTGTCCCAGTGATATACGCATATCCACGCTTAGAACATGCGCCCGGGGCAGTGTGACCGGGCAGTCCCGTCATTCCTGTCCGTTATGGCAGGACCCGAGTGCCGGCGGGCCGGGAAGAATGTTCGGACGGGGGTCTGGCGAAAAGCGTCCGGCGCCGTGACTCACCACGCAGAACCCTGCTCCCACCCACGCCCTACCACCGTTCCTCGATGGCGACGATAACGAAGGATGCACTGGCACGCGTACACTTCCCTTTAATCCACATCACTCTGACAAATCTATGTACAGTGGGACTCCGGATACGACGAGTGTGTTGAAGTGAACCAGCGGGCACTTATCGATAAGGTCTTGGCGAGGTACTCTGGGGAATTCACTGGTGCGTCGCATATTCTCCATGGGAGCAGAAGGTCTGAACACCAACGTGTAGTGTTTCGGGAATTACTGCAGAACTCCGACGACGCTTCCTCCAAGGCAGTTGAGATTCGATTCGAAACCAAGAGATACATTGAAAGAAGCAGCTCGAGCGAGGATCCGGTCCCGCCCCGCAGGGGCGTGCACCTTCCTGATCTTAAGACCGTTTCGGTTTGTTCCTTCCGCTTACCATCCCGTTTCGTTGGCCTTATCGGGCGTCAGGTGCACAGATGGACGTTTAAGAATAACGGCATCATATTCCGGGATAGGGACTGGAGTCGTTTGAAGAGGATCGGTACGGACGGCCCCAGCGTGGAGTTCGTGCACAGCTAACGTTCTGGTTCAGCTGAAGGGAATCCGGACGAAGAGAAGATCGGCGCGTTCGGTGTTGGCTTCTATAGCTTGTTTTCCATCACTGAGGAGCCCTTCGTCACGTCTGGGGGGCAATGGATGGGGTTTTACTGGAAGGACAACAAAGATCAGGTGCGCGTAGTCCTACCATTTGTGTCTGGGTATAACGGTACTCACATTGAGGAAGTTGTTCGCTCGTCGGGGTAACCTCCCCAATGAAACCAACGACTCATGGACTACGTTTGAGATGGATCTACGGGAACCTGCTCCGATCCCTGCTATGCTCGATTTTACCCGATTTCTGGCATCCTCCATCACGTTCATGGCACACCTACGCGAAGTTAGCGTGTATTTCGACAGCGTGCGGCTAGCCCACTTGACCAAAGATACTGGATCCCCTAAGCAACTTACCATTCCCCGAGGTCTGAGACCCACCAGTACAGTGGGATTCATGAATATAAAGGGGTTGAAGGCAACTCGTAGGTGGTTTATTGACAATGGGGTCCTTCCGTGTTGACCATCGCCACCATTTGCAGCCCTCCACATCACGGCAGAAGTCACGGACTGCGTCCATAGCACTGGGATGGAGCGGCCTGAGACCACCGGGACAAGCTTTTCCCCCCTCTCCTGGTTGGGATGGAGCAATACCCCTCAACGGGCACCTTCCCCGCTACCCCCTCAGCTAGTGACCGATAATATCAACCAATCCAGTATTGTGTTGACAATTTTCACGGCAGAGGTGGACGTCGAACTCAGTCAGGATATATCGGTCGAACTTCACAGAGCGATGAAAAAGAATCCACCTCGTGCACTCAAGTACGAGCTGATATATGTTGGTCACCACCTACACCAGTTACCAGAGATGCTAATATGTCTTTCAGACAGGGAAGGACGAATATGATGCAAGCAAGAAAGAAGATGACGCTCGGCCCAAGGCGATGGGTAATCTCTTCCAGGGTCTACGTGCGGACTTAGATGGGTGAGTATGTCTTTGAGGTGTGAATTCTGGTGTTAACGTTAACCCAGGTCTGGCTTCGCCCGTGTGTTCATTGTCAGTCGTGTTGCAACTGTAATGGGGTTACCGCTGACTTGGATTAGGGTCATTCCACCGGACAAACAACTGGACTTGGAGGACATATGGCTTCTCGGTTCATCCCCACTGTCGAGCGAGAGTCCATCGATCTTGTGTAAGTTAGCCGTATCTTACTGTAGCTGGTATCTTACTGGTTTTCATAGTGACAGGAATGTCTCCGGTGAGTCCGTGTAACCACTCAGCGAGTAAAACGTTGACACAATACCCCAGTTTGGAACAAGGAACTTCTTTTCGTTGGTGGATTCCTCGCGCGCGCTGTCTACGAGTTGAAGATGCAAGACATTAGAACCTGGTGGGACGCCTCCACTTCGAAAATGCCCGGCGGATCCCTCGAATTAGGGTCATGGGAGGAGTTCTACGAAACAGCCAAGCACAACCTGCAGTTCTTCACTTTTCACCCGTCGACTCCATCGGCAGTCGTGTCTAGCGGGATGCAGTCCGCGTTCTTTGACTGTGCCATCCCGGAACAGCCTTTCCTGGTCGTCTCGAACGCAGGGATCAAATCAGCCCTCGATGTACGGATGCCAGATCCTGTGTTCTCCACGTTTTTGAAGGAACTTCCTGTGTTCCCAAAGGAACTGTTGGGCGGCTCCAAATCAATGGTCACGGCCCTTCGGGAGAGAGGAATGTTGAAGAACATTACGTTTGTGGATGTTTTAGAGGAACTCCGGAAACGTCCGTTGTCAGAAGAGGAGATGGTCGCCTGCCTCCGGTGGTGGATCAATGCATCCCAGCGGGACCCAGGAGGGACCAACGGCATTCGACGGGAGTTCATAGGTGCCGCGTCTCTGATTTTTTGCTCATCGGACAATGGCGACGAACGGATCATACCATTGGGGGGAATACGAACATTCTTGAACTTACAAAACCTTGTCGTTCCTACGAATGGACCACTCCCCAGCCACCTGTTACCGGTGAGCGTCAGTGGGAAATTCGACTTGGCTCAACTCCAAAAGCATCTCCAGTGGAAAGAGTTTACGGACCTGGAGTGGGTACAGCATATTGTGGACCCTGCGGTGTACACTCAGAAGAGCGAGTTTAACATTGTCGAATCACCTGCCTGGGCAGATTGCGTACTTCAAGTCCTCTGCGGTCGCTGGCGAAACTTGTTAGGAGCAAACAAGATCACTGTCATCGGGCTTCTCAGCAAGCTCACCTGTATCCCGACAACCGCTGGGATGAAGGTGCCGAGCGAGGCGTATTTCTCAAACGCGGATGTCTTCCCTGGCCTACCCATTGTCAATCTCCCATCCGGGGTCCAAATTAAGGACAACCTAGAGAATGTATTAGCCGACCTGGGGGTACGGAAGCATGTTGACCCACAAGTCATCCTTGACCGGTAGGCCCCCCTGTTCTCTAATAATGTACCCTTCTCTTACAATCATTGCAGGATGGTTGAGACCGGCGAATGGACCATCCCGGAGCTAATTAAATACCTCGTTTCGGTCCAGTCCATGCTACAACCGGCCGAGGTTAAAAGGCTTCGACTCATTCCTGCATTCCCTAAGGAAGCAACCACCAATCAGGATAGGGATGAAGATGGCACTCCAAAGAAGGTCCTGGGGTTCAGGGCCTCTGACTTGTACGAGCCATTGGACGAGCTCAGGAGCCTTGGTCTGCCAATAATCAACTGGTATGGGAAGGATGGCAAGCATCACTGGAGGTCCGGCAGCGAGGAAGGTATGTCCGGCATGGTTAACTTTCCTACACACTAACACTACCTTCCACAGCTAAGTTTCTGTTTGGCCTTGGTTTGAGGCGGTACCCACCAACAGAGGTTATCCTGGGTATTGCTGCCAAGGATGAACCACAGAGGACAGCCGCACTGAATTACTTCCTTGAAAACTGTGTGCAGAAGTATATGGATTACACTCCCAGTACCCATGCAAACATTGCTTTCATTCCTGCCATTCATAAAGGCCAGAAGAAATTAGCAAAGCCATTTGAAGTCTTCTCAAGCTTTGACTGGCAATCACTTGGTTTCACTGTCTTGGACCCTGCCCTGAGACAAGGTGCAGCTAATAAACTGAAGATACAAGAGCACCCACCCACCAGCCAACTGGTCCATCTTTTAGAAGTATCTCCCCCAACCACTGAAGCCCAGGCCTGTGAATGGTTTGGAATTCTCTCTCACCGTATATCAGGTTTGTGTGATTTCCAGTATGATGCATGTACATACTGATCATTACCAGACTTCTCTCAACCTGAGCTGGCCAAGCTGTCTTCAATGCATATTGTTCCTGCCCTCAATGATTCCCCAGGGTCTACTGGCTCTCAGCTCTTGCCACCAAACAAATGCTACTTCAAGAAAGAATCTCACTCCAAGCTATACTCCCAACTGTTTGCCTTTGTTGACTTTGGTCCTCCAGCAAACCGCTTTCTGGACGCATGTGGAACAAAACATGAACTGCCAGTGGAGGAAATTGCTCTTGTTCTGTTGAAAGATCCACAAAGGTTCTTTGACCTTGCAGGGGGGCATGATGGGTGGGGTCTTCAAATCTAATTGTTTTATGTGACTCTAATGGTGCTGTCCACAGTTATATTGTAGAACTGGGTATTATTGCCAAGAAGCACCGATCATTCAGCTCCACTACCTTGGATGAACTCAAGAAGGCAGCAATTCTCATTGGTTCTCGGCGTGTCAAAAGACAAAAATCTGATGAGGCTGCAAAACCTGCTGATAATGGAAAAGACCAGGACCTGGAGCATACCCTATTGGCCCCAAACCAGGTTGCAATTGTGGATAATGAAATCATTCATCAACAGTTTGGTGAGGTTATCTTTTGTGCTCCACAGGAAGACATTCTTGAAGGTGAGTATGGCAGTGCATATCCCTGGTTTCTATGCCAACTTTGAAAAATACAGATTTCTACCAATCCCTTGGCAGTGAACGACTTGGCAGCCTTATTCGAGAGGAACACCAAACACACCAGGAGATCCATGGGCACAAGGCAGCACAGAATGTTCAGTCTCTGATCCTTGAAAGATTGCCTATTTTCCTCCATGGAAATACTGGTTTGATCCTTCGAGTTCCCTTGGCAGAGCTGAACAATGGGAGAAACTTCATCATTCGAACATTCAGCAAAGTGGTAGTTACAAGGAGCATTAACTTTGCTGGTGCTAGAATGTCCATATCCTTTGAAGCATCAGCTGTCTCAATGCGGGAGGGCAGTTACATGATACAGCTGTGGTTGGCTGATAACATGGAGGTGGATATGTATGAGGTTGCAACCTCTTTGTGCCAGCTGCTCTTCCACACACACAAGCTCAATGATGCTGCTTCACTCACAACAATACTGTCAACTGACCTCCATGCCTTGCAGAAACGGGGGTATAAAGGCAATTACAAATTATTATTTTTTTGGCCCCACTAACTCAACTCTGATAGTTGATCGGATTCTGAAGCAGCAGGAAACTAAGAAAAAAGCTGCTGCAGAAGCCCTTGCCAAGGAAAGGATAGAGGAAACCACTTTGACCTCACAAACCCTTGTTTCAGCCCCTGCTATGGATTTGGTGACACCATTGGCTGATATTTGTAGGTTTTCCCTACAATTTCTAAAATTAGCTAGCTAATGTAAATTTTCACCAGTCTCAAATGTCAACAATGCTGTTAGGGCATGCAGGGGGCAAGATGATCTCATTTCTGGTCTGAAGCAGATCCATATTACCAAGGAGGCCTCATATGATGGCTATTGTAATATACCAAGCAACATCAATCATCTCATACTGCTGGGTAAGCTAGAATCCCTGTACCAGTTACCCCAACCATAACTAATTATGTCTAAGACAAAATAGGGGAAATCATGTTGTATTTTTCCAAGGGTATAATTAATCAAGTGCATTAGAGGAGGCATAACCTAACTAATTTGAATCTAGACATCCCCAACCCTTCTGAACTCCTGAAGACAAAGAAGGATGTGGTTGCCCGCTTCATTCGTGTGGTGAAGCCCCTTCAGAACCTTTATCAGCTGCCCCCAACCAGCATACACATCTTCTATGACCTTTCTGAAGGTGCCATTGCATTTAACTGTAATGGAACTATATTCTTGAACCTAAGATACTATGAAGTGTGGCGTATGCATCATTTCCCATATCAGTGTTACCAATGCTCATCAGGGCTGAAACAGATGATGACCAAGTAAAGAAGAAAGATCTCCTTCAAGCTTATACCTCATGGTGACCAATATTCTCTCTCTTGATGTCTCTGATCTGCTGCTCACTGGGACTGATTAGGTACTTCACCCTGGCACATGAAATTACCCATAACATTGTCAAGACTCACAACTCAGCACATGAGTTTTACTTTTCATCAATCTGCCAGAAGTTTTTACCAGGACTCTCAAAACTCATACCCACAAAGTAATGGCATTGAGGAATTTGGCCTACATACAATAGGTGATTTGGTCTCAGCATAGCCCAACATCACCTAGTGCCACTGTTTTAACTCCCACTCATTCCCATGGAGTTGTAGTAATATTTGAGAGCCATCTGAATCATATATCCACCTTTATCATTAAACCATGCACAGGTGGCACACCTTTGATGAAAGTACCATCTTTGTTTGATGTACAGACAAGGAACTCCACATCTGGGATGCTGAGAAAGAACTCCTTAAAACCATTGATAACTTAATGGTCTGGGACTTCAGGATCCCAGGCACACCCCCTGTGCTGCTATCCAATAATACACCAACCCCCCCCCCACCCAGATTTTATTGAGTGGAACACATACAGAGTCATAGGTACAGGTACTAGTAAAGAGGCCCACACTCATTGATCCTCCCATCCACAATTGTAGCGATGCAGTCAACTTTTGGGAGCAGCTGGAGCAAGTGAGTTGTGGGAATGAGTCTTCAGACAGTGGCCTTTCTTGAACACAAACCCCAAAACATGGGCATCCAAAGTTGAGAAAGAACAGTTGAAATGCCGCAATTGTGGTATAGAGTGCGGGAGATGTTGATGTATTGTTCCTGGCTGCCGGAGACGGAGCTACCTTTCTGGACAACTTCTCTCAAACTACCATTCCTTGGCGGATTGTCGGCATACGTTGCAATCAGAATGGGACAGCGAACTCACGGGAAGACCTTGGGAGCAGATAACAGCAACGAACCACGGATTGGTGGCACTCTTCGTCGTACGAGACCCCAAACAGGATATCGTCGCGGATAGTAACACCATGAGATCATTGTAAGTTAGGGCCTAACATGGGCAGACCCACGCGCTGCGTGGATAGAACCCGTGGGTTTGTCCTTAGGCCCGGGTCCAATTTTGTGGGTCATGGGTAACCTAACACGGGCGCAGGTTCAAGCATGGGTTAACCCGGGTGACCCACGCCGGGGTATATATTATCTATCTTAGCCTATGGGAATTACCTCTAGTCGTAGCCACCATCTCCTTTCCACTCAAATTCTGTGTCGTAGTCATTGTCATTGGCCACTTCTGCCTTTCCCTTTCCCTTCTGTGACCGACTGGACCCCTTCTCAATAATCTTTGCGAATGGTTCCAATGTCGGAAAGATATCAGAGCTGACCCAGGAGCCGATGGCCATCTGGGATCTGAAAGTCTGTGACGATGTTCCGTGTTGGAGATGGTTTACTTGCAGACGACCTCCCGAAAACGCGCGTTCGGCATCAACGGATGACGCTAACAGCCGAGTAAGGTAAACGATCTGTTACAAGATGCCGGACACTTGACTCACCAGGAGCTGAGAGGAAGTCCAGTGCCATACGAGCGAGATGCGGACGGGTGGCCACCAGTTTCTCCCAGTACTGGAGGACCCCTCCAGCATTGTTGACCTCGTGTATGGACACTATTGGCTCCTTGAGGTAGGCGTCAATGGAGTCGTAGGCATATCCAGGTGATTGTTGAGTCCGGCGCCGTCCATCCAAAAGCCACTTTGAGTGTAACTGAGTTCTGTGTTAGAAGAATGAGATGACAGAGACGAGAGGAATGTACCTTGACAGGAGAACCATCAGGGTTTGATGATACGTCCACCGGTGGGAGCTTTTTGTATGTATCCAACCACCGTTGTCGGACAAGTTGTCACTGGGGACAAGGGGTCACTCACCTGGTAGGCAAATGGTGGGTTTGTGCTGAGTTTGTGTTAAAGTTGCCTGATCATTACCCACCAGGTAAGTGCTGGGCAAATTTAAAAATTGCCCACCTCCTT
>Ga0307513_10003867_pt1 | contig 20150 bp, 17 predicted proteins | sample 15_EM_MG_FD_202174 | JGI IMG/M metagenome (GOLD analysis project Ga0307513, IMG submission 202174) | Populus trichocarpa ectomycorrhiza microbial communities from riparian zone in the Pacific Northwest, United States - 15_EM | ecosystem: Host-associated > Plants > Roots > Unclassified | place...
GTAGGAGAGGCCGGGAGAGGGCGCCGGTGAGGCAGGTGCACAGATCGCGGCGGGCTGTAACCGGGCGTTATGAGTTCGCAGGTCGCTCGCATGGTGCCGCCCGCTGCTGCGGGCTACGATTCAGGTGTGGCGGGGCTCGACGAGGCGCGCGCGCGTTCCGTGCTCGCCGACATGCAAGATCGACTGGCGCGCGATCCCAGCGCGGCGCTCGGGATCGCTGCGGGCGCGACGGTGGAGGACGTCCGAACCGCGTTCCTCGAGCTGACCAAGCAGTTTCATCCGGTGCGCTTCGGGCGCATGGCCGTGGACGTACAGAAGATGGCGAACGAGGTGTTCCTCTCGCTGCGCGCCGCCCACGACGCCCTGGCAAAAGCGCTGCGCCGGCAGACCGGTCCGCTCCCCCGGATCCCGGCGCCGACGCCGGCGCAGGCCACGCCGCTCGTGGTCCCGGCGAACGGCAGCGGGCGCACCGGCCAGACCGCCGCGCTGCGGCCCGCGCCACGGCCGGCCGGCGACGCCACCGGCGAGCGCGCGCCGGTCCAGCCACCCGCGCGCCTCCCGCTGCGACCTCCCGTGCCGCCGGCGCCTGCCTCCCGCCCACCGGTCCGACCCGTGGTCGCCGCGCCCGCGCCCCCCGCGCCACCGCCGCGCGACGAGAACGCCGTGATCGACCTGCTGGCACGCCAGCAGTGGGATCAGGCCAAGACTGCCTTGCACCAGCTCCTGGCCCGCGATCCAAGCTCGAAGCGGATCAAGGCGCTCATGTGCTACGCGCGCGGACGTGAGGCTCAGCTCGACCGCCGGGTCGACGATGCGCGCGTCGAGCTGCAGGACGCGCTCGACCTCGATCCCGATCTCCAGCTCGCCAAGACCGCCCTGACCGAGCTATTCACTCGCCGCAAATAGGTATACTTCCTCGAGGCATGGGCCGCGTCATCGGGATCGATCTCGGCACCACGAACTCGTGCGTGGCGGTGCTGGAGGGCGGCGAGCCCACGGTGATCCACAACCAGGAGGGCGGCCGTACCACGCCGTCGATGGTGTCGTGGAACGCGGACGGCGACGTCGTCGTCGGCGCGGCGAGCAAGCGCCAGATGGTGACCAACCCGCAGCGCACCGTGTTCGGCGCCAAGCGGTTGATCGGCCGCAAGGCGCACGATCGCGAGGTCCAGTCGCTCGCGACCCGGCTGCCGTACCACGTCGTCGCCGCCAAGAACGGCGACGCCTGGGTCGACATCGCGGGGACGCCGCGCTCGCCGCAGGAGATCTCGGCGCACGTGCTGGCCAAGATGAAGCGCGTCGCCGAGGACTACCTGGGCGAGCAGGTGTTCGAGGCGGTCGTCACCGTGCCGGCGTACTTCGACGACGTCCAGCGCCAGGCGACCAAGGACGCCGGCGCGATCGCGGGGCTCACGGTACGCGCGATCCTGAACGAGCCGACCGCGGCGGCGCTCGCGTACGGCGCGCAGCACCAGCACAACCAGCGCCTCGCGGTGTTCGACCTCGGCGGCGGCACGTTCGATATCTCGATCCTCGCGATCGAGAACGGCGTGTTCGAGGTGCTCGCGACGCACGGCGATACCTCGCTCGGCGGCGACGACTTCGATCGCGTGATCATCGATCTGCTGGCCGACGAGTTCATGACCGAGCACGGCCTCAACCTGCGCAACGACTCGGTCGCGCTGCAGCGCCTCAAGGAGGCGGCCGAGCGCGCGAAGATCGAGCTGTCCTCGGCGATGACGACCGACGTCAACCTGCCGTTCATCGCGGCCGGTCCCGCGGGCCCGGTCCACCTGATGCGCGAGCTCGAGCGCGGCCAGCTCGAGCGCGCGTGCCGCACCCTGGTCGATCGGCTCGATGCGCCGTGCCACAAGTGCCTGACCGACGCGCACTGCACGCCGGCCGACATCGACCAGGTGCTGCTGGTCGGCGGCATGACGCGCATGCCGATCGTGCAGGAGCGCGCGGTGCAGATCTTCGGCAAGCCGGCGAGCAAGGGCGTCAACCCCGACGAGATCGTCGCGATGGGCGCCGCGGTGCACTCGGGCATCATGGGCGGCGAGCTCCAGGAGGTCGTGCTGCTCGACGTCACGCCGCACGACATGGGCGTCAAGGTCGCCGGCGACCGGATGTCGGTCGTGATCTCGGCGAACACGAGCATCCCGACGCGCGCCAAGAAGATCTTCGCGACCACCGAGGACAACCAGACCTACGTCGCGATCGAGATCTACCAGGGCGAGAACGAGCTCGCCTCGCGCAACCGCCGGCTCGGCCGCTTCGTGCTCGGCGATCTCAAGCCGGCGCCGCGCGGCGCGACCAAGGTCGAGGTCAGCTTCACGATGGACGCCGACGGCATCCTCGAGATCACCGCGGCGGAGATCGGCACCGGCCGCGCCGCCAGCGTCCAGATCGAAGCCTCGAGCGGCCTCACCGCCGAGGAGATCCAGCGCCTCGGCCAGCGCCTCGGCGTCTGACCACTCCGCGTGCGCCGCGCGCCAGGCACCGTCGTGCCTGCCGGGTGACGGTTGCGTCGGCGAGCCGCGGCTACTTGATCGAGTCGGTGCCGCCGGACGAGCGCGCGAACTCGGACATGAACTCTTTCTCGAGCGCCGCGATCTGGGTCTGACGGCGCGCGAGATCGCCGCCGATGCCGGCGACCGCGCCGCTGGCCGCGGACCAGCGGCCGGCCTCGATGCCGAAGACCGCGGCGCGGCCGTCACGCCGGCCGTTGCCGCCGGTCTGGTCGGCCTGGCGGCCGCTCGCCATCTTGGAGAGCTCGCTGTAAAGGCCGGGGAGATCGCCGGCGCCGCCGCTCGACAGGCCGTCGATCGCGCCCTTGCAGGAGGTCGACGCGGCGCGCAGCGCGGTGAACAGCGCGGCGGCTTGCACGTTGTCGTCCGAGCCCTTGGCCGCGGTGCCCTTCTTGATCATCGCATCGTCGATCGCCTTGCCGAACTCCTTGTACGCGGTGTCGAGCTTGACCTGCTCGCTGTCGACCTTCTCCGCGGTGGCCTTGAGCTGGACCAGGCTGTTCTTGTACGCGCTGACGTCGGACTTGACCTTGTTCGCCTCGTCCACGGCCGAGTAGTTTCCAAGGTTGCTGTTGTACGCGTCGATCTGCTTCTGGATCGCCGCGATCCGGATCTCGATGCCCTTGGCCAGGATGCCGGTGGCACCCTTGGCGGTCTTCTCGGGGTCCATCTTGGGCATCTGCAGGCCTTCGTCGGTGGTGTGGATCTCGCCCACGCCACCCTCGACGAACTTGCCCGCGGCGAACGCGATCGTCAGGCCCTGCTCGAAGGTCGAGGTCGCGCTCGCGATGGTCTCCCACTTCTCCTTCTCGTCGGTCGCGGCGTTGATCTTCACCTTGATGGCCGCGAGGTTGCTCGGGATGTCCGACGTGATGATGCGCTGCTGGGCCGGGACCAGATCGTTGCGCGCCTTGGTGTACGCCTGCATCGCCGAGGTATATGCGCCGGTGTCCGGCGCCTTGATCCCCAGCTTCTTGGCCTGGACGGCGAGCCCCATCCCGGCGCTGCCGACCTCGCCCTTGTTGATCTCCTGATCGCCGGTCTTGGGCAGGCCGAACATGTCCTTCTCGGACTTGACCTTGACCTCGATCGACATCGAGTCGGCCTGCTTGACCAGCGCGGCCCAGGTCGTGTTGCTGGCGTTGACCAGCCCGACCCACGACTCGGTCGCCGAGCCGGCCACGCTGACGTTGGTGAGCATGCCGATCGCCCAGTTCGCGTCGGCCTTGGCGCTCTTGGCGTACTCGGCGTTGAAGTTGCCGGCGCCCATCGGGTTGTACTTGCTCGGCGTATGGGTCGAGTAAAACACGTGGCACGACTCGGCATGATCGCGGGCGACGATCAGGTTCTTGGTCGAGCCGGCGAGCCCCGAGCTCGGCGCCGGCACGCTGCCGCCGCCGTCGCCCTTCATCGACGCCGCGACCGCCTTGGCCATCGCACCGAACGAGCTGTCGGCCGAGGTGAACGCCGGCGCGGCCGGCAACTCCTTGACGTCCTTGTCCTTGGAGTACGCGGTCGCGATGCGCGCGACGACGTGGCGCGCCAGCCCGCTCGCGGCCGAGACCTGGACCGGGGCGCCGGTGACCATCGCGTCGGCGGCGCGATCGGCCTCGTGCTCGAAGCTGTCAGCGGGCGACGAGACCTCCAGCTTGTTCTGCCGGATCGCGCTGCCGCCGCGCTGCTGCACGGTGTGGGCGACCTCGTGGGCGAGCAGGTGCTGGCCCGCGCCGGTCGGATCGTAGTGGCCGGCGCCGAAGTGGATGTCCTGGCCCATCGTGTAGGCCTTGGCGCCGACCGCGTGGGCCGCCGCCTCGGAGGCCGCGCCGGTGTGGACCCGCACGCTCGACAGGTCGGTGCCGAGCGACGACTCGAACTTGCGCATCACCGCCTCGGGCAGCGCCGAGCCCGACGAGCTCGACGCCGTCGAGATCGCCGCGTCGGCGCCGTGGGCCACGCCGTTGTCGTCGCGTGCGGCCTTGCGCAGGATCAGCGCCGAGATGACCGGCCGAGCCGGCGCATCGAGCCCGGCCGATCGGCTGGCGCGGCCGGGCGCGAGGTCATCGTACGCCGTCGCGGGGGCGATCGCGGCGTGGTTGTGCGTGTGCTCTCGTTCGGTCGTCATCGGTACGTCCTTTCAGTCGCCGCTCAATCAATCGATCGTGCCACCGCTCGACAGCTTGCCGAGCTCGGCGAACTCGAGCGCGACCGCGCGCTCGAGGTGACGCTGGTGCAGCGCGGTCTCTTCCTGGGCGGCGAGGAACGCGGCGCGCAGGCACGAGTTGCGGATGTAGCCGCCCGATAGCTGGTACTTGCGGGCGAGCACGTCGAGCATCAGCGCGCCTTCGATCGGCAGCTCGGACGGCAGGTGCGCGCGCCACAGGTGCTCGCGGGTCTCCTCATCGGGGAACGGGAACGACAGCCGGAACGACAGCCGGCGCTTGAACGCCTGATCGATCGAGTTGCCGATGTTGGTCGTGAGGATCGCGATGCCCTCGAAGGCGTCGAGCCGCTGCAGGAGGTAGTTGACCTCGAGGTTGGCGTAGCGATCGTTGGACGATCGGACCTCGGTGCGCTTGGCGAACAGCGAGTCGGCCTCGTCGAACAGCAGCACGACCTGGCCGTCCTCGGCGGCGTCGAAGATCTGCGAGAGGTTGCGCTCGGTCTCGCCGATCCACTTCGACATGACCTTCGATAAGTCGACCTGGTAGAGCTCGAGGCCGAGCTCGCGCGCGACGACGCCGGCGACCAGGGTCTTGCCGGTGCCGGGCGAGCCCTGGAACAGGGCGGTCAGGCCGCGCGAGGTCGACATCGTCCGGCTCATGCCCCAGGTGTCGAACACGGTGCGCCGGTGGCGGACCCGGCCGACGAGCTCGCGCAGGCTGTCGAGGACGTCGGGCGGCAGCACGACGCTCGACCACGACGCGAGCCGGTCGACCCGGCGGGCGAACTGCGAGAGCCGCGCGTCGCGGGTCTGGCGCAGGTAGCCGTCGATCGCGGCGGTCGCGTCGTCGTCGGGGGCGGCGAGCCGGTCGCGCGCCGCGGCGGTCGCGCGGCGGATCAGGCCGGGGCCGATGCGGTAGCGCGCGGCCAGCGCATCGAGATCGGCGATCGCGAGGCCAGCCTCGGCCTGGGCGTGGGCCCACACCGTGCGGCGCGCGTTCTCGGCGAGGATCGGCAGCTCGATCACGACGTGGCCGGCGGGGAACGGCGGGGGCGCGTCCGCGGCGGTGACCACGGTGATCGGCCCGGGGTGGAGGCGCAGCGTCTCGGCGGCGACGTCGCGCGCGGCGTGCTCGTCGAACGTGACGTCGTCGAGGTGCGCGATGCAGGGCACCAGGCCGGCGAGCTGGGCGCGGCGCAGCGCGTGGCGCAGCTCGCCGGTGAACGCCTCGGCGGTGCGCGGCAGCGCGCGCGCGTCGATCACCGCGAGATCGCGGCCGGCCTCGTCGGCGAGCGCGGCGAGCACGGTCTTGCGCCCGCTGCCGCTGCGGCCGCGCACGACGATGCGGGTCGTGCCGCTGGTGCCGCTCGGGGGGCGGGCCAGCGCCACGACCGCGTCGATCAGGACCTCGCGCGGCACGTCGAGCGCGCCGATCGGTCGGTCGGCGCGACGCACGCTGGTCGCGTCGCCGAGATCGGGATGGCGGGCGCGCAGGAAGTCGAGCACGACGGAGTCGACCGCGAGCTCGGCGAACGGCGCCGGCCGGCGGCTCGAGATGTGGACCAGGCCGAGGCGGACCAGCGGCGCGCGCGGCTCGAGCTCGGCCGCGAGGTCGTGGCGATCGTGGCGGGCGCCGAGGATCTGCTGGACGACCAGCTCGTCGATGCCCGGACGGCCGGTGTCGTTGGCGAGGATGCCGTAGAGCCGGGCGGTCTCGCCCCACAGCGCGCCGGCCGCGATCACGAGCAGCACGTCGATCGCGCGATCCGAGAGCTGGAACTCGGCGATCAGCGCGCCGATCGGCGTCGCGGCGGAGCGCCATTGTGGGTCGGCGGCCAGCGCGGCCTCGTGCTCGATGATGCGCTCGTCCGCGGCCTCGACGTACTCGGCGGCGTGACCGCTGTTGAGGCCGAGGATCGCGGCGACCTCGAGCTCGTAGGGGTGCTTGCCTTCGTTGCCGTAGCCGAGACGGCGGCTGTCCCACGCGCCGGCGATCGCGCGCAGCGTCCACAGCGCCACGCCGTGCAGCTCGCGATCGAGCTGGTCGAGCGCCACGCCGCGGTGCGTGGGGGCGGGCCGGTCCCGCGGCGCGAGCGCGACCAGCGGCGGGCAGCGCCAGTCGCGATCGCCCGACGACGCGAGCGCGGACCTGTCGTCGGCAAGCACGGCGGCCTCAGGGGCGGGCGGCGAGGTGGCGGCGTCGTCGGTGGTGACGGCGTTGGCGGGGTCCGCAACGGCGTTGGCGGTCGCGTCGGTGGCGTCGGTGTCCGCAGTCGCCGGCGAGCGTGTCGGTTCGACCTCGGCGCGCCCGGCCTGATCCTCGTCGCCCTGGCTGCTCGGATCGGGCCGCCGCAGCAGCGCCGCGAGGTCGTGGACCTCGACCCCGCCGCTGACATCGCGCAGCACCAGCCGGCGCCCGTCGGGGTCGATCGCGAGATCGCGCACGTCGACCTCGCAGCGGACCACGCCCAGCTCGCGACCGACGCGCAGATCGATCACCGACAGCGCGCGCGGCGAGAGCTGGACCACCGCGATCGCGCGCCGCACCGCGAGCCGGACCGTCGTGCTCGCCAGCTCGCAGCGCTGCGTGACCTGGCCGGTCCCCAGCGCCAGCGTCACCAGTTGGCGCTGCTCGGCGCGCGCCGTGATCAGCACCACCGCCTTGCCGTCGGCCAGCACCGCGCCGCCGAGCACGTGGCTCGCCGCCAGCTGCGCGATCATGCCCGAGGGCAACGTGACCTTGCCGCCGCGCGCGACGACATGGCGCCGACCGGTCAGCGGCAGCACCGCGTCGGCCTCGGCGAGCTCGCTGCGCACGAGCTGCCCGAAATCGTCGATCAGCGCCAGCGCCGGCGTCGAGCCCCACACCGCCGCCGCCGGTCCGCACGCCGCGGGGACCAGCGCGGCGGGCGTGGCGAACGCGAGCGCGCACGGCGTGCCGAGCGCGTGCCCGGCGAGATCGCGGCGCTCGAGCTGGTCATCGTGCGTCGCGATCCACAGCTGGTCCTCGAACGCCGTCGCCGCGCGCGCGTCGCGCAGCTCGATGCGCCGGGTCTGCGAGCGTACGAGGTCGACCAGCGAGATCGCGTCGGGCTCGACGACCACCAGCCGCGCGCCGCCGCGGTCGAAGCTCAGCGTCGGGCTGCTCAGCAGGATCGGCGTCGGCTTCATCCTCTCGGTAGTGTGTGCAGGCCCCCTGGTGTGACCGAGATCCGCCAACAAATCAGATAACTCGCTGGATCGAGAACGCATTATCTCTCGCGCGGTCGCAGTCAACGATCCGCGCTCGCACGCACGTGAGGCGTCCCGATCGACGCGCCGGCTCGAGCGCCACTCACAACACGGTGACCACGACTCGTCCCCACGCCCGATGAAACCGCGACCTGCGGCGACCACCAGACAAACCCGTGATGACGCCGGCCGTTGTGGTCGGGCGCGGTCGGGTGCGGATCGCGGCGCACGCCGCGAAGGAGGGTCTCTTGCGAACCACGACGCCTGGTTTCTCGATCCATCGCGCCTTGAGCTACCTGTCGCTCGGCTGCGCGCTCGGCGCGTGCGCGCCGGACTCCCAGGTGACGACGGAGGTGACACGCGCGGCGACGCAACGGTCGCCCGGAGCGCCCGGTGCCACGCGCACGATGACGCTGATCACCGGCGATCGTGTCACCGTCAGCGGCGCGGACCGGCGCGTGCAAATCACGCCGGGGCTCGGCCGGGCGCACGTGACGTTCTCGATCGAGCGCGACCGCGACCACCTGAGCGTCACGCCGTCCGACGTGGAGGCGCTCGTCGCGGGCGGCCAGGTCGATCCCGCGCTGTTCGACATCGACGAGCTCCTGGCCAGCGGCTACGACGACGCCAGGCGAGCCGACCTCCCGCTGCTCGTCACCGGGGCGCCCGGCGGCGCGAGCGTCGCGGCGCGCCCGCGCACGCCGGGCCTCACGATCGATCGCACGCTGCCGGCGGTCGACGCGATCGCGCTGCGCCAGGACAAGGCGAGCGGCGGCGCGGCGCTCGCGGCGTTCATCGCGCCGCCCAGCGCGCAGCTCGCAGGGACCGTGAATGGCGCGAAGCTGTGGCTCGATCGCGTGCGCCGGCCCGTGCTGGAGCACAGCGTGCCGCAGATCGGCGCGCCCGCCGCCTACGCGCGCGGCTTCACCGGCGCCGGCGTTCGCGTCGCCGTGCTCGACACTGGCATCGACACCACGCACCCCGATCTCGCGGACCGCGTCGTCGCGGCCGAGAACCTGACCGACGACGGCGGTGATCCGCTCGACAACTTCGGCCACGGCACCCACGTGGCCTCGATCATCGCGGGCACGGGCGCGGCGTCGGGCGGTCGCTACCGCGGCGTGGCCCCCGGCGTCGAGCTGCTGAACGGCCGCGTGTGCATCCAGGAGTTTTGCCCGACGTCGGCGATCCTCGCCGGCATCGTGTGGGCGGTGGTCGAGCAGCACGCGCCGATCGTCAGCATCAGCATCGGCGGCCCGGACACGCCGGCGATCGACCCGCTCGAGGACGCGATCAACACGCTGTCGGCCCAGCACGGCACGCTGTTCGTCGTCGCCGCCGGCAACTCGGGCGAGCCGCTCACCGTCGAGTCGCCGTCCAGCGCGGACGCCGCGCTCGCGGTCGGCGCGGTCGATCGCGACGACCAGCTCGCGGCGTTCTCGAGCCGGGGGCCGCGCGTCGGCGATCACGCGATCAAGCCCGAGGTGAGCGCGCGCGGCGTCGACATCGTCGCCGCGCGCGCCGCGGGCGTTCCGCCGATCGGCACGCCGACCGGCGATGGCGCGTACCAGGCGCTGTCGGGCACGTCGATGGCGACCCCGCACGTCGCCGCGGCCGCGGCGATCCTGTTGCAGCAGCACCCCGGGTGGACCGGCGCGCAGCTCAAGGCGCAGCTCATGGCCACCGCCCAGCCGCGCCCGGCGCTGTCCGCGTTCGAGCAAGGCGCCGGCCGGATCGACGTCGATCGCGCCACGCGCCAGCACGTGACGAGCGAGCCCGCGAGCCTGAGCCTCGGCGTCGCGTCGTTCCCGCACGACGATGATCCGATCCTCGCGCGGAGCGTGCGCTATCGCAACGACGGCCCGGCGCCGGTCACGCTCGCGCTCGCCGCGTCGCTCGTGACCGGTCAGGGCGCCTCGCTGCCAGGCGGCGTCACCGTGGCACCCGCGACGGTGACCATCGCCGCCGGCGGCGTGGCCGACGTGGTGGTGACCGTCGACAGCCGCGGCGACGCGCCGGACGCCGCCTACACCGGCGCGCTGGTCGCGAGCGGCGGTGACCTCCGCGTCGTGACGCCGATCGCGCTCGAGCGCGAGCCCGAGTCGTACGATCTGACGCTGCGCGCGGTCGACGGCACCGGCGCGCCAGCGTTCGCCTTGGTCGCGGTGGCGCCGGCGACCCCGCTGGGGCGACGGCTTCGGGTCGACGGCGAGACCACGCTGCGCTTGCCGCGCGGTAGCTACGTGGTGAGCGCGAGCGTGTTCGGCGCCGATTTCAGCAGCCTCGCGTACCCGGGCCTCGTGCTGGTCGGCGACACGACGATCGTGCTCGATGGTCAGCGCGCGCGGCCGTTCGCCGTGACGATTCCGGATCGCCCCCTCGACGTCACGTCGCTCGCGTGGCTGTTCTTCGATGCCCGCAACGACCGGGCCATCGGCGACTTCGGCTTCGACGGCGACGGCCGCGCCGGACAGCTCGGCCCCGAGGTCGCGCCCGACGCCTTTCTCTCGTGGGTGTGGGCCTCCGCGGCGCCCGCCGACCCGACCGACGGCGAGGAGCTGTTTCAGCTCGCGCATGCCGAGCGCGGCCACATGGTGACCGGCTGGTCCCAGGTGATCCCCGAGCGCGAGCTCGGGACCGTGCAGGTGCGCCACGCCGGCCAGGACGAGGCGATCTACGAGAAGAGCACGCTCGCGCTCGTGGAGGATGGCGCCGCGCTGCATGACTCGATGGTGCTCGAGCTGGCCGCGCACACCGGGCCGTTCGAGCGCACCGAGCACTACTATGGGCCTGGCTTCCGCTGGCTGCAGCTGGCGTTCGACTCGCGCGTCATCGACGATCCGGAGTTTCCGACGACGATCGCGAGCGAGGAGGGGGTGCGGACGTATCGCCCCGGCCAGCGCACGGTCGAGCTATGGAACCAGGCGCCGTTCGGGCCGGCGTTCCCCGAGCGCTTCGGCTCCCGGGGGAGCCTCACCGCGCAGCGCCTGTTTCCGGGCGCGTCGCGCGCCGGCGACACGCTGCGGCTCGTGCCGTCGATGGTCTCGGGCCAGAGCGCGCCCGCGCACGAGGTGTCCACGACGGCGACCCATCAGCGCAGCGCGCTGTTCCGCGACGGCGAGCTCGTCGTCGAGCGGGTCGACGCCGACAACCCCAGGCTGCCGCCGACCGTGGTGCCGCCCGGTGCCGCGACCTATCGCTTCGAGCAGGAGCTCACGCGGTCCGAGGCGGACTTCGAGCTGTCGACCCACGTGGCCGCGACCTGGACGTTCCGCTCGCAGCACATCGACGACGAAGAGCGTCCGCTCGCGCTGCCGACCTTGCGGTTCCGGCCGCGGCTCGACGACCACAACCGGAGCGCCGCGCGGGTCGTGTTGCTGCCGGTCGCCATCGAGCGGCCGGCCGGCGCCGCGACGCCGCCGATCGCGCATGCACGGTTCGAGGTCTCGTTCGACGACGGCGGTCACTGGACGCGGGTGCCCAGCTTCCTGGTCGGCGATCAAGCGTTCGCGCTGATCGTGCATCGCCCGGGCGCACGGTTCGTGTCGCTGCGCGGCGCCGCCGGCGACGTCGCCGGCAACGCGGTCGAGCAGACGATCCTCCGCGCGTACGCCATCGCGCCCTGATCCGGTCGGTGGCCTTTGTCTTGCAAAATCCATGGGCGATGAGCAAGGACAATCAAGAAGCGCTGCCCACGCGAGGACCGCAGCAAGACATGCTTGCCGTGTTCCTGGCAGGAGGCGCGGCCTGGCTACCAAGAGCCATCAGCTTGTATGGCTCCCTCGCTCGAGCCTCAAATGGTAGCCTCATTTCCTACGATGCAGCCTCTCAAGGCTCATGTCCGCAACGGACGGCTCTTGCTGGATGAACCCACCGATCTGCCGGACGGCGATGTGGTGGAGCTTGTCGACATCAACGACGTCGTCGCGGGCGGTGGTGACGCCGCCGAGCGCGCAGCATCGGACACGGAACTGGATCGAGAGCTAGAGGCGTCGCTGATCGAGGAAGAATCGGGGCAGTTGATTGATATAGCCGATGTGCTGGCCGATCTTCGCACCATCCGGTGAACGTCAAATTCACGCTTCGCGCTCGGCAGCGTGCGCGCATCATCACAACCTGGTGGCGCAAGCATCGACCGGGCTCCGAACACGTCTTCGAGCAGGAGCTCGAGCACGTCACGAGCAAGCTCGCCGCGATGTCGGGTGAGAGCCGCATCGGTATCGTCTTCCGCGAGACGCGCCGCAACACGGTCTGGCGGGTCCTCATGCCGAAAGCCGAGCAGTGGATCTACTACGCAGTCGATGCAGCCAGCGACATGGTCGTGATCCGCGCGATATGGGGCGCACGTCGCGGGCGCGGCCCGAAGCTGTGACGAGCCATCAGCGGCAGGTCCGCGTTGCCCACTGGCGAGCGGGGTCTGCGATCGTGCGCGCCAGCGCGACGCCCTCGTCGCCGCTGCCCAGGCCACCCTGGCGCGCGACGATGCCGAAGTAGCGGTGGTCGAAGTCGATGAATGGATATGCGCCGTACGCGCCGGCGCTCGAGTTGCGGTGGCCTTCGCCGCAGTTGTACGTGTTCGGCGCGGTTGCCGTCGGGCACTCGAGCCAGTTGCCGAGGCCGTAGGCCCAGTCCTCGCCGGTCGACGCGTACGCCGGGGACGCGACCACCGTCGCGGTGCCGCGCTGGTTCGCGAACAGCTGCGTCCGCGTCGCGTCGGTGAGCACGGTGCCGGCATAGAGCGCGCGCAGGAAGCCGAGGTACTCCTCGGCGGTCCAGGTCATGCCGCCGCCGAGGCGCGGGTTGGTCAGCGACGGAAGATCGTACGCCGCGGTCGGAAACAGGCCGGTGCGCCTCTGGAACGCGGTGAACAGCTCGGCCCAGCCGGTGACGGCGGCCGCGCGCACGGCCATCAAGCCGGCGACCTGCATGTGGGTCCCCGAGTACGCGAACTGGGTCCCGGGGGCGGCCGCGGTGGCCACGTTGTCGGTGTAGATCTGCTCGACGCAGGTCGCGAAGTCGGCGGTCGGGCTGTTGATGCAGCGCGGCTCATCGACGAAGCCGGACGTGAAGCTGAGCAGATCGCGGAGGTCGACGGTGGGCTCGACCCAGAACGGCAACAGCTGATGCGCGGTGGTCTCCAGCATGAGCACGCCGCGATCGACGAGGTCGAGCAGCACGACCGCGGTCACCCATTTCGACGTCGACGCCGACTCGTAGCGCGTGGTCGCGGTCGACGCGCCGTGCGAGTGAGTGAACCGGCGACCGTCGGCCGCCTCGAGCAGCACGGTGAACACCGGATCCGTCGTGACTGCCGGGTCGATCGCGGCGTCGTCGAGCGTCCTCGCCATCGTCGCTTCGAGCGCGGTCAGCTCGACCTCGCTGCAAGCGGTCGTCGGCGCGTCCGGCGCGGCATCAGGGGCGGGCGCAGCATCAGGAGCGCCGGCGTCGGGGATCGTCGGGGCATCGGAGGTCGCCGGGCTGCTGCCTGAGCACGCAGCCACGAGGAACGACCAAAGGACAACGCGATGAAGCTCCGGCATGTCACGAGCCGGACTGCAGCCCGCGTTCCAGCACCGCTGGCCGCGTTCCAAGGCCGCCAGCGGCGCGCGCGGTCCGGCGCCGGGAACCTCGACGTACCACCGGCAGCGACCGCGGCCTGCGCGGCGGGATCCGGAGGTGCCGGCCGTGGCTGTTCGTGATCGAGCGCGTGGAGCACCGCGGTTACCGAGCGTGGACGACGTCTTATCGACCCTCGGTGGCGCTCCAGTAGTTACGTCGCAGAATCGGCATTATGTAAACTTTTGCCGGGTGTGGTTCTCGTATTGTGACGTCGAGCCATGCCGCGGGCTTACGGCGCTAATCCGATCGGTGCCGTCCGCGACCTCGCTGCCGTAGGTTCGGCGCCTGCTACGCGGCCTTTCGGCGCGAACTACGCTGCGCCGCAGCACCGCGCCTGGTGGCGCGCTGAACCGCAGCCGCCCGCGCACGTCGTATTGTGACGTCCAGACCGGGTGTGGTTCGCGTGCTCAGAGGGTCTGCGCCAGCAACGCGAGCAGCGCGTCGTCGTGCCGCGCCGCCGCGGCGCGCAGATAGGCCGGATGATCGGGGACGGCGAACCCGTGATGGGCGCCCGCATAGGTCTCGACCACGTGATCGACGGCGGCGTCCTCGAGCGCGCGGACCAACCGCCGCGACATGGCGTCGGTGAACGACGGGTCGTCGATCGCGCCCGCGACGTAGACGCGGGCCCGGATCTGCGGGGCACTGAAGTGCGGGCTGTCGGGTTGCTCGGTGGCGAGCAGGCTGCCGTGGAACGACGCGCACGCCACGACCCGGTCGGAGAACAGCGCCGCGAGCCGCAGGGCGACGTTGCCGCCCATGCAGTAGCCGGTGACCGCGACCCGGCTTGCGCGCGCGTCGGCTTGTCGATCGAGGACGTCGAGCATCGCGCCGATGTCCTCGCGCAGATGGGCCGGATCGGTGGCGGATGCGAAGAATCGTTCGCGCCAGCGCTCGCGCGCGACCGGATCGGCGAACACCGGCACCATCGCCTCGACGGTGTGTGGGTTGCCCGCGGGCAGCAGCTCGAACGGCGAGCCGACCCGGTGGAACAGGTCGGGCATCGCTACGAGGTAGCCGCGCTGCGCGATGCGGTCCGCCATCTCGAACAGCGACGGACGCGCGCCTACGCCATCGATGCAGAACACCACGGCCGACCAGGGGCCGCTGCCGGTCTCGGGCCGAAACCAGTGGGTCTGACACGGCCCGCCCGGCGTGGGCACGGCGCTCGTCGTCCGTTTCATCGCGACGCTCCACGCGTGGTGCGAGACGGCGCGGTTCGAGTGGAGCGCGTCGCGCGACGGTGAGGCTCGCGTGGCTCGATCATCGCCACCGCCTCGATCTCGATCAGCAGGCCGTAGTGCAGCGTCGGCACCGGGACCACGGCGCGGGCCGGCCGGCTGGCGCCTGCCCACGCCGCGTAGATCGCGTCGAACGCCGGCCACCGCGCGATGTCGGTCAGGTAGACCCGCACCTGGACCAGGGACGACACGCTGCTTCCCGCAGCTTCGAGGGCGCCGGCAACGTTCGCCAGCACCTGGCGCGCCTGGACCTCGAACGCGGCGTCGACGAGCTTATTGCCGCTCGCGTCGATCGGCAGCTGGCCCGACACGAAGACCATTCCGTTGGCAACCGCGACGTGGCTGTAGTGGCCGCTCGGGGGCGCCAGCAACGCGGGCGTGACATGACATGGGGGCATGGTTCACCAGCCGCCGAAGCGGGGCCACGTCGCGATGACGCGTTGGTCCTGCACCAGATGGTAGGTCTCGTGCTGCGCGGCGGTCGCGCACGCGTGGTTGGGGAGGATCCGAACCCTGGCGCCCAGCGGGAACACCTCGGCGATCGAGGCGCCGGCGTGAGCGTCGCGACGGCAGACGATGCCGTGCTCCTGGTTCGTCGTGCCGAGCACCCAGCCCTCGAGCACGTTGCCCGCGACATCGCACACCAAGCCGTAGCCAGGGTCCGGGCGCACACCCGGCGTGCCACGATCGCGGCTCATCGCCGTCCAGCCCGCATCGATGATGATCCAGCCACGCTCTGGCTGGTGGCCGATCACCGTGGCCAGCACCGAGAGCGCGAGGTCATCGGCGGTGCACACGCCAAGCCCCATCATCACCAGATCGAAGAACACATAGACCCCGGCGCGTACCTCGGTCACGCCCGTGAGCTCGCGCGCCGCCAGCGCGGTCGGTGTGGAGCCAACGCTGACCACGGGACAGGGCAACCCGGCGTCGCGCAGCCGCTGGGCACCGAGCACGCTGCCTGCTTGCTCGGCTTCGGCACATCGAACCAGCGCCGCGGTATCGCGACAATCATACGAGCTGCCGGCGTGGGTCATCACCCCGCGCAGCTCCACGCCGCTGGTGTGGAGAAATCGGCCGAGCTGAACCAGCAGCGGCGCGTCCGGCAAGACGCCCGCGCGATGGCCATCCACATCAAGCTCGATCATAACGCGTGCGGATTGGTCCTCGGCGCGGGCGGTTGCAACCAGCGCCTCGGCGGCGGCGAGGGAGTCGACAACGACGGTCAGCTGGCAGCCCGCCCGCTGCAACGCGAGCGCCTGGGCCGCGCGGTGCGTCGCCAGCCCCACGGCGTAGAGGATGTCGTCGAACCCGGCAGCGTGAAGCTGCGCGGCCTCCTTCAGCGTCGAGACTGCGATGCCGTGCGCACCTGCCGCGCGCTGGCGCGTGGCGACCGCCACGCACTTGCTGGTCTTGACGTGCGGGCGAAACTGCACCCCGAGGGCAGCGGCGTGCGCCTGCATGCGCGCGATGTTGCGATCGAGACGGCGCTCTTCGAGCAGCGCCGCTGGTGTCGAGAGCTGCAGCAGATCGCGGGGTCCCATGCAGGCAGTGTGCACCCAGAGGCATTCAGCTCGACTACATGTGTATTCAACTCTACATTTACCTGGATTACATGATCGATCCCGATGACCTACGGATGTTCGACACCTTGGCTCGTACACCCTCGCTGGCCGCTGCGGCCCGCGATCTGGGCGTGACCCCGCCGGCGCTGACGGTGCGGCTCAAGAAGATTGAGCATGCGCTCGGCGCACGGCCCGAGGCAACCAGCGTCGACACGCTCGGCCCGGGCCTGCTGGCCGCGCCGTGATCGAGTGTCGCGCGGCGGCGTACTCCATGCGTGGCAACCGCTTCGACCGGTCGCACGCCATCCAGCGCCGCCGAGGCGGCTTTACAGTCGTCCGCCCCCGGCGAGCTCACTCACGAAGGGCTCGCCCTCGCGGCTTGTCCTGGCTCGGCGCGTAGCCGAGCAAGTTGCGGAATGCGCGGCTGAACCCGGGCTCCGACCGATAGCCGACCAGGCGCGCGACCTCGGCCACCGTGCGCGAACCGCCGCGCAGCAGGTCAGCCGCGAGCGTCATGCGCCAGCGCGTGAGGTATTGCAGCGGGGCCTGGCCGACGGCGACGGTGAACCGCTCGACGAACGCCGAGCGGGACATCCCGGCGGTGCGCGCCAGCATGTCGAGCGTCCACTGCTGCGCCGGCTCGGCGTGCATCGCGGTCAGCACGGCGCCGAGCCGCTCTTCGCGCGCGCCGCCGAGCCAGCCCGCGCGATCGGGGTGCGTGGCTGCCCAGCTGCGCAGCGTGCGGATCACGAGCAGGTCGATCATCCGCGACACCATCAAGGTCGAGCCGGGCGCCGGTTGGCTCGCCTCGCCCAACAGGAACCGCGACATCTGCTCGAGCCATTGCGGGACGCGGCCGCCATCGCCCGCGATCCGGATCACCGACGGCAGCGACGCGATCACCGGCGGCAGCGGGCCGCTCTCGTACTCGAACCGCCCGCCGACGAACCGCGTGACCTCCCCCGCGCCGGCCTGCGTCAGTTGGAGCCGCACCGGATCGAAGCCGGGCGGCGCGAACGGGTCGCGCTTGCTCCGAAGAAGCGGGCGATCCGCGATGACGTGCCCGTTACCATGCGGCAGCAGGACCAGGTCGCCAGCGACAACATGGAGCACCGGCTCGTCGCCCACCGCGATCCACAGCGCGCCCTGCTCGACGAAGTAGAGGTGCGACGGGCCGGCGGGAAACCCGAACGCCCACGGCGCGGCGAGGTCGGCGCGATACACCAGATCGCCGCGCAGCCGCACCAGCGACAGCAGGCTCGACAGCACGTCGGCGCGCCGCGGTTCCGGACGATCGGTCATGAAATCCGGCCGCGCGTGCCGACGCGGCGCCGTACATCGGGGGCATGAGAGCGCATGTCTTGTCCTTACTCTTTTTCGCGGCGTGTGGCGACGACGCGGTCACACCGTCGATCGCGCTGGTTCACGGCGCGTGGGAGACCTCGGCCGCATGGGATCCGGTCGCCACCCGGTTGACCGCGGATGGCTACCAGGTCGTCGCGATCGATCTTCCGGGCCGCCCCGGCAATCCGCTCGCGCCGACCGACGCCACGCTCGCGGGCTATGCCGACGCTGTCGAGGCTAGCCTGGCGGCGCTGCCCAAGCCGGTGGTTCTCGTCGGCCACAGCTTCGGTGGCATCACGATCTCGACGGTCGCGCAAGCCCGGCCGGATGACATCCAGACGCTGGTCTACGTCGCCGCGTACATCCCGCGCGACGGCATGTCGCTGTTCGACCTCGCGCGAGCCGACACGACCAGCGTGGTCGAGCCGCACCTGCAAATCGATCGCGCCGCGGGCACCGCGACGATCGATCCGAGCGCGAGTGGCGCGGTGTTCGCGAACGACGGCACGCCGGCGCAGCAGGCCGCGGTCGCCGCCGCGCTGGTGCCCGAGCCGGTCGGCCCACTGGCGACGCCGGTTGCCGTGTCGGCGTCGTTCGCCAGCGTCGACAAGGTCTATATCAAGACGCTGCGCGATCAGGCCGTGACCCCCGCGGCGCAGGCCGCGATGATCGCCACGACCCAGGTCCGTGCGAGCTTCGAGCTCGACACCGGCCACGCGCCGTTCGCGACCGATCCGGGCGGCCTGGCCGCCGCGATCGAGCAAGCGATCGACCGCTGAGCCCACGCACGCAAAAGTAGGAGAATGCGATGTTTGGAATCTCGCCCCTCGGTTGGCTTCATACCCTCGGCAGCCTGCCCGCCCTTCCACTCGCGCTGGTCATGCTGTACCGCCACGGCCGGATCGATCCGAGATCCGCGCTCGGCAAGGCGTACGGCGGCTTCATGGTGCTCGGCGCGGTGACCGTGTACCCGATCGCGCACGCGCCGGTCAGCCTGGTGATCGCGACGCTGACGCTCGGAGTGCTCGCGCTCGGGTTCGCCGCACATCACCTGCGCGTGCTCGGGCGCGCGCGGCCCTACGTCGAGACCGTCGCGCTCAGCCTGAGCGTGCTGTTGCTGCTGCTCCCCACCGCGACCGAGACCCTGCGCCGCGTCCCCGACGGCCACCCGCTGGTCACCGATCTCGCGTCGCCGCTGCTGCGCGGCGTCCACCTCGCGCTACTCGCTGGCTTCGCGGTCGGCCTGGTGATCCAGATCCGGGCGTTGCGCCGCCGCGCTACCTGATCGGAAATCAGTCCCGCGCGCCGGTGTCAGCTCGATCGCGTATGCGATCGAGCGATACGCAGCTACGTCCGCGAGCTGTTCCGGACCGAGCTCGGGATGTCGCCCAAGCGCTACGCACGGATCGCGCGGCTCCGCCGCGTGCTCTCCGCCGACGCAGCGCGAGCGTGCTACTGTCCCTCGCGCATGCGCAAGTTGTTGATCCTTGCCTCGCTGCTGGTGGCGGCCGGCTGCCAGGATACCGAACCCGAGCCTCAGCCCGTTCCCTGCGGGAGCGACACGTGTGGCGTCGCGGAGTATTGCTCGGGTCGTGTTTGCGATGACATCGCTCAACGTATGGGCCAGTGCACGACGATCGGCACCGCGTACGCGTGCGTGGCGCTGCCCTCCTCGTGCGCGAGCGACGCCACCTGCGATTGCCTGATGAGCTTGCACGAGTTGAACGGTTTGCCGGGCGCGACATGCGTCGCTCCGCGAACCTACACGTCCTTGGTCTTCTGACTCGGGATCGCGGCGGTACCGTGATTCGATCAGCCCGGCAGGTCGTCGTAGAGACGCGCGAGATCGATCGATGCGCCGCCCGTGAGGGCGACCGCGCCGGTGGTCACGTCGGTGTACTCCCACGCGCCTGATGGCAGGCGACAGTAGATCACGATCCGCGGCTCGCTCTGGCTAACCAGGACGTACTCCTGCAGCGAGGGGATGAGCTGGTACTGCTGCCACTTGCTCCCGCGGTCATACGGCTCGGTGGTCGGCGAGAGGACCTCGACGATCAGCGTCGGGTTGATGAGCGTCGCGGCTCCTGGATCGGCCGGATCGCCCTCGATCGGTCCACAGACCATCGAGACGTCGGGGTACGTCGCCTTGCCGGTCGCGAGCACGCGAATCCGCTGATCCGACTGGAACGCCACGCACCCAGGTTTTCGCGCGGCATCGAGCGCGGCCCCGACGCGCAGCGCGAGTGCGTTGTGCCGCCGCGACCCGCTCGCCATCGCGATGATCTCCCCGTCGTCGAACTCGTGCTTGAGCTCGCTGTCGCGCTCGTACGCCAGGTACTCGGCGTGCGAGTAGCGGGGGCGAACGCGCGCTGACGCGGTCATCCCTCCGATCATGACGAAGTGGCTGCTGAGCAGCAAGCCCCGTCAGCGCATAGAAGTGATTAGGCCGCTCGCGGCC
>Ga0307513_10003868_pt1 | contig 20150 bp, 19 predicted proteins | sample 15_EM_MG_FD_202174 | JGI IMG/M metagenome (GOLD analysis project Ga0307513, IMG submission 202174) | Populus trichocarpa ectomycorrhiza microbial communities from riparian zone in the Pacific Northwest, United States - 15_EM | ecosystem: Host-associated > Plants > Roots > Unclassified | place...
GCCGGGGCGTTCGTGCTCTCCGACGAGCAGGTGGCCGCCGTGGGCGGGGGACGCCGGGTGTTCCCGGTGCGGGTCAGCGTCAACGGGGTGACCTTGCCGCTGCGGCTGGCCCGGATGGGCGGGGAGAACCTGATCGGGCTGGCCCGCGCGGCGCGGGAGCAGGCCGGGGTGAGCATCGGTTCGGCGTACCCGGTGCAGATCATCGCCGATGACAGCGAACGCAGCGTCGAGGTGCCCGCGGAGCTGGCCGTCGCGCTGGCCGGCGACGCCCCGGCCCGGGCGGCGTTCGAGGCGCTGGCGTACTCGCATCGCAAGGAGTTCGTCCGCTGGATCAGCGAGGCCAAGCGGGACGCCACCCGGGCGCAGCGAGTCGTCAAGACCGTCGAGATGCTGCGCACCGGCCAACGCCGCTAGCCCCGGCGCGCCAGATCCCCCAGCAGGCTCTCGGCCGACTCCACGATCGTCGTCTCGGCGGCGCGGGGACGCCAGCCGAGTTCCGTGCGGGCCCGGTCGTTGTGGATGATCGGCCGCGGCAGATCGGCTCCCGGCGCCTCCTGGGTGGGCACGCGCGCGGCCAGCGGTCCGAGCCGCCGGCGCAGGATGCCGGCCACCTCGACAAAGCTCAGCGCCGGGCCGTCGGCGACGGCCAGGAAGCGTTTGCCCGCGGCACCGGGCCCGGCCATCGCACGGATGTGCAGGTCAGCCACATCGCGTACGTCGGCCACGCCGAACCGGGCTCGGGGCGCGACGCTCATCGACCCGTCCAGCATCGCCTTGATCAGCTGCATCGTGGAGCGGACCCGGGTCGTCAGGGCCGGCCCGAAGATCGCCGTCGGGTTGACCACGACCAGTTCGGTGTCGCCGCCGTCGCGTTCCATCAGGTCCCACGCGGCCCGCTCGGCGATCGCCTTGGAGCGCGGGTACGGCGCCAGACCGGGCGTGTCGGGATCGGTCCAGTCGTCCTCGGTGAACTCGGCGCCCGGTTTCGGGGTGTAGCCGATCGCCGCGAACGACGAGGTCAGCACGACGCGCCGGGCGCCCGCGTCACGCGCGGCACGCAACACCCGCAGCGTGCCCTCGCGGGCGGGGACGATCAGTTCGCCGGGGTCCGCGGGCTGGACGGCCGGGATGGGTGACGCGACGTGATGGACCTCCGCGCAGCCGGCCATCGCGGCGGGCCAACCCTCGTCGGCCATCAGGTCCGCGGCGACGATCTCCAGACCGGCGTCGTCGGCGCCGCCGCGGCGCACTGCCGCGCGCAGGTCAGCCTCGTGCGCCGTCGAGCGCACCGTGGTGCGCACCGGGCGGCCGGCCCGCAGCAGCGCGGCGATCAGCTGCGTGCCCAGGTAGCCGGACCCGCCGGTGACCAGGACCGGGCTCATCGCAGCGCCCCCAGACGTTCGCCCGCGGCCGTCACACGCTGGATCGCTGCGGCCTCCGCGGCGGTGTCGCGGCGGTCGCGGGCGTCCCACAGCGCCGCCTTCTCGCGCAGGTAGCCCAGCCGCGCGTGCTGGGCGGCGATCTCGGCCTCGATCCGCTCGGCGTGGCGCAGCAGCAGATCACGCTGCTCGCCCGCCGCCGCCTGCCGGCGGGTGAGGTTGGCCTGGTACGTGCGCATGTCCTCGATGCCCACACCGGTCGCGCGCAGACAGGCCAGCGCCTCGAGCGTGTGCAGGTCCTCGTCGCGGTACCGGCGATGCCCGCTGGTCTCGTCCCGCTCGATCGGGCCGACCAGCCCGACCTGCTCGTAGTAGCGCAATGTCGGCTCGCTCAACCCGCTGCGCCGGGAGACGTCCTGGATGGTGAAAGCTGCCATGCGGGCAGCCTCACACACCTCAAGCGCTTGAAGTCAACCGGCCGAAACCGGGGTCACCAGGGCACCACCCCGGCGTCCTCGAAGAACCCGCCGGTCGGGCCGCCGTCGGGCAGGGTCGCGAGCTGGATCGCGATCGCCGCGCCCTGCTCGGGGGTACGTACGCCGCGGAAGCCGTTGAGGTCGGTGGCGGTGTAGCCGGGGCAGCCGGCGTTGATCAGGATGTTCGTGTCGCGCAGTTCCCTGGCGTACTGGAGGGTGACGGCGTTGAGGAAGGTCTTCGACGGCGCGTAGGCGGCGGCGATCGGGCCGGTCTCACCGCTCGGATCGGCCTGCCGGGTGAGGGAGCCGACGGAGCTGGACATGTTCACGATCCGTGGCGACGCCGAGCGGCGCAGCAGCGGCAGCATCGCGTTGGTGACCTGGATGACGCCGATCACGTTGGTCTCCACGACCGTCCGGATGATCGCGGGATCGACCAAGGTGGGCTCCTGCGGCCGCCCACCGGTGATGGCGGCGTTGTTGACGAGCACGTCCAGGCGGCCGGCGCGGTCCTCGATCAGCCGGGCGGCGGCGGCCACGCTCACCTCGTCGGTGACGTCGAGCGGCACACCGAACGCGTCGGCGCCGGCCGCGCGCAGTTTCGCCACGGCGGCTTCCCGGCGCTGCTCGTCCCGGGCGCCGACGCCGACGCTCCAGCCGAGGGCGCCCAGGCCGGCCGCGATCTCGTACCCGATCCCCTTGTTCGCGCCGGTGACCAGCGCAATAACCCGTTCGCTCATGTTTTCGATCCTGTCCGCGCCCCGCCCCGCCACCAACACCGTTTGGGTGGGCAGCGATACCTGGCGGGTATCGATCCGGGCGCCGGTACCGTGGGGGCGTGGAGACGCGGGAGTTGCGGTACTTCGTCGCCGTCGCCGAGGAGCTGCACTTCGGGCGGGCCGCGCGGCGCCTCGGGATGGCGCAGCCGCCGCTGTCCCGGGCGATCCGGCAACTCGAACGGCGGCTCGGGGGGGGGCGCTGCTGGAACGCACCAGCCGCACCGTCAAGCTGACCGAGGCCGGGTCGGTGCTGCTGGTCGAGGGCCGGGCGGCCCTGGACGCGGTCGACGCCGCCGACCGCCGCACCCGCCGTGCCGCTCTCGCCGCGACCGGCGAGCACCCCGGCCTGGTCCTCGCCACGAAAGCCGGGGCGTCCAGCGAGCTGCTGCCGAAACTGCTCGACGCGTACGCCGCCGAGCCCGGCGCGGTCACCGTCGACGTGCTCCTCTGCGGGATCGGCGAGCAGGAGCGGCTGCTGCGCGACGGGCGGGCGGACGTGTCACTGCTGCACCTGCCGTTCGACTCGACCGCCGGGCTCGACACCGAGCAGTTGTGCACGGAAGGGCAGGTCGTGGTCCTGCCGGCCGGCCATCCCCTGGCCGGCCGGGCCCACCTGCGAATGGCCGACGTCACCACACTGCCCGGCCTGCCGATGCCACGCTGGCCCGGCCCCGACGGCAGCTACCCGGACGGCCCCGGTCCAAAGGTCCGCGACCACGCCCAGCTGTTGCAGCTGATCGCGCTCGGCCGGACCGCGGCGGTCCTGCCCGAGTCGTGCCGGGCCCAGCTGCACCGCGACCTCGCCGCCGTGCCGGTGCTGGACGCGCCGGCGGTGACCACGGTGATCGCGTGGCCGCCGCACAGCCGGTCCCGGGCCCTCGCCGGACTGGTCCGCGCCGCGACCCGCCTCTGACCGCCAGTTCTTCCCGGCTGCGGTCAGGACCCCGCGTAGGGGTCGCGCCCCGGCCCACGGACCGCGGCGGTCGCGGCGTGGGCGATCTCGGTCGCGGCACCCGCCGGCAGATAGACCCGGGAGGCCGCATTGCCGCGCGGCGTCAGCAGCCCGGCGCGGGTCAACGCTTGGATGTCGCGAATTGCCTGGTCGCGGCTGAGGCCCTCATCCTGCTGATAGGTGGTCCGCCGCAGTTCGCCGACCGCGGCGGCATAGAGAGCGGAGACCACGCGCTCGGGCAGGCCACGCTCCCCCGCCAGCCGGGCAAGATCGTTCCACATGCGTACGGTCCACTCGGACCGCCGCTTCACCCGCTGGGCCTGGCGATGATGGGCCGCGAGCACGAATCGCAGCCAGGAGTGGGCATCGCGCTCCGGCTGGAAACTGCCGTCCTGGACCGACCGGAGCGCCTCGTAGTACTGGACTGTGTTGATGTGCTCGCCCAGCCATTCCTCGATCGAGGAGAATTCCGGAGCCAGCTCCCCCGTACGGACCAGCACCAGGGTGTGCAGCGCGCGGGCGGTCCGGCCGTTGCCGTCCCGCCAGGGATGGATACCGACGATGTTCAGGTGCGCCATCGCCGCGCGCGCGTACGCCGGCGCGCCCGGGTCCCCGTCCCGGAGCCACTCGATCAGCTCGTGCATGAGCCCGGGCACCTGGCCGGCATCAGGCCCCGTATACGCGGGCTCCAGCGGGTCGGCGCTCGTCACGAAGATCCCGCCGGTGCGGTAGCGGCCCGGCCACTTCCGCGGTTGGTACTTCGTGATCATGAAGTGCATCGAGGAGAGCAGAGTCTCCGAGTACGCGAAGAAGTCCATCAGCGGCGTCTGCTGCACGTAGGTCATCGCGTCCCGGTAGCCGACGACGGCCTGCCGGGTCTCGTCGCTGGTCTCCGCCGACATCGGCGCGTGCTCGACGAGCGCCCTGGCGTCCGAGCTGCTGATCGTGATGTTCTCGATCGTGTTGGACCCCTGGATCGCCGCCGCGAACAGGCTGCGGCGCAGCTGGCGCTCCCAGTGCGGCTTGGACCGCAACTGCATCCCCAGCTCGGCGCGCATTTCGTCCAGCTCCCCGAGGACCTGCAGGTCCGCGGCGATGAGTCCGGGCATCGCGTACAGCAAGCGCCCATGCTACAAGCTCGTAGCATGGGCGCACGCACTCAGTGGAACGCGGCTGTGCCGTTCGGGGTGCCGAGGCCGGTCGGGCCGTCCCAGCCGGTGCCCGCGGTGCACTGTGGCGCGCCGCAGCTGCCGTTGTTGCCCGATGTGATGTCGAACAGGCTGCCCGGGTGTGCGTACGGGTACGACGCCGGCGTGTCCGAGCTGCCCGGCGTGCCCGCGAGGGCGTAGACGGCCGCGATGATCGGGGCCGCCGCGCTGGTGCCGCCGTAGACCGACCAGCCGCTGGCGCCGTAGGTCTGGTAGACCGCGACGCCCGTGTTCGGGTCGGCCACCGCGGCGACGTCCGCCTCGGCCCGCTTCGCGCAGCCCGTGGTGACGGTCTGCCAGCTCGGCTTGGTCTCGTACGACGAGCAGCCGGAGCCGGCGCCGGACCAGACCTTCTCGGTCCAGCCGCGGGTGGAGCTGGTGGCCTTGGTCAGCGAGGTGCCGCCGACCGCGGTGACGTAGCGCGAGGACGCCGGGAACTCCACGCCGTTGCCATCGTCGCCCGAGCTGACCGTGATCGCCACGCCCGGGTGGTTCAGGTGGGTGTCGTACGTGCTCTGGTTGCTCGCCTCGCTGCCGCCCCAGCTGTTGGAGACGTACTTGGCGCCGAGCGCGACCGCCGTGTCCTCCGCCGTGAACAGGTTCGCGTCGGTGGGTGTCTTCGCCTCGACCAGCAGGATGTGGCAGCTCGGGCAGGTCGCCGAGACCATGTCCACGTCCAGCGAGATCTCGCCGGCCCAGCCCCGGTTGCCGCGCGGCAGCGAGCTGGTCGAGCCGGTCTGGCTCACCTTTTTGAAGCAGCCGTTCGCCGTGGTGCAGGCGGGCAGGCCGTACTGGGCGCGGTAGACGGCCAGGTCGCTCTCGGCGTTCGGGTCGTCGTAGGCGTCGACGATCGCGACCGTGGCGCCGACGCCGCCCGCGCCGAGCTTGTAGGCGCTGGCGAGGTCGGCCGGGCCGAGGCCCGACGGGGTCGCGTTCGGGGTGACGGCCGCCGCGGTACGCAGGTCGGTGCGGCGCAATGCCATGCAGGCCATCACGCCAGGGGTGGTGGGCCGGGCACAGGACCGGGTGATGCTCACGGTGGCAGCCTGCGCGGGGGCGACGGCGGCGGTCAGCGCTAACGCGCCGACCGCGGCCGCGACTATGCGGGCGGATACAGGCATGGGCATGGGCTCCTTTGTCGAACGCGGTCCGGGCCGCTACCCGATCCGCATCCATGAACGGCGATCTCCGCCGCGAAGACCACGCACAACCCACACAGCAGGCGACGCTATGGAAAACTGGTATGGGCCCAGATCGCCTTCCAGGTCGCCGGTCCGGCCAGGCCGTCCGGGGTGAGCCCGTGGTCCTGCTGGAAGGCCCGGATGGCCGCTTCGGTGCCCGGCCCGACGATCCCGTCGACGGTGAGGTCGGCCCGCATCCGCCGGAGCCGGCTCTGCAGGGCCAGCACACTGACCCGGTCCTCGGCGTTCGCCTTTCCATCGTGGATCCGCCCGCCGCCCTTGCGGCCGAAGGAGTGCCCCGCGGCGAGCGGGAACGGTCGCCCCGGCCCGGCGGCGGCGTCCTGCCAGGACAGCGCGGGGTCCGGGTCCGGCGACTTCGGGACCCGCCGGATCCGGTACGCGAGGATCACCACACCGTCGAGGGTGACCTCGTCGACGACCTGCGTGCTCGGCGGAGCCGGTTTCGTCGGGACCGGCTTGGGGATCGGTCTGGGGAACGGCTTGATCGGCACGGTCACCCGAACCGGCGGCGCCGGGAACGTCGTCGCGGTGGGCAGCCGGGTGATCGACGTCCGCGCGGACTTGACCGCGATCGCGCGGTTCTGCAGTACGGCTATGTCGGGCGCCGCCTTCGCCAGTTGCGCGTTCGTCGGCGCGGCCGTCTTGGCCGTCGCCGTGAACCGCAGCTGGCTGGCCGGCCCGTCCATCGGCCGGCTCAGCCATTGCCGGTCGACCCGCAGGATCGCCTTGGACAGGTAGCCGAGCTCGCCGGACTCCGGCACGGGCTTGCCGGCCGGAACGGTCCGGGTGACCGTGATCTTGCGCGCGACGATCACGTTGGTGATGTAGGCGGGGATCCGGCCGGTCCGGGGCGTCGCGCCGTCCGAGACCACCGCGCCGTCGCCCAGCCGCCAGGACCGCATGGCCAGGAAGGACGGGTCGAACCAGGGGCGGATGACCGTGATGGTCGTGTACTCCACTGTCATCGAGTCGATCGAGTCCGCGCCGGCCGGCATCATCCCCGTCAGCTCCGGGGGCGCGCCGGCCAGCAGGCCTTTCACCTCGTCGGCCGTCAGGTGCAGGGTGTTCCAGGTGGCGCCCGGTTGGAAGACGTCGCTGGGGCTGTAGAAGGTGCTCAGCACGCCGACCGGATCGTTGGCCGCCAGGTCCGGCTCCGTGCACAGCGCATAGTCGGCGAGCAGGGCCGCCCGGCGTACGCCGGGATCCTTGCCACCCATCCCGGCGACCGTGGCCTGGGCCGCCTCCACCTCGGCCTTGTTGCCCAGCACCAGCCAGTCCGAGGCCGCCCGGCTGCGGGCGGCCTCCAGCGACTGGCGGCGGCCGTTCTCCCAGGCCGCCTTGACGGCCGGGTCCTGGGCGAGGTCGGCCGTCAGCTTCTCGTCGAGATACTGCCGCTCGACCTCCTCGGCAGCCTCTTTGTACTGGTAATACGCCGTCACAGCGGCGGAGTAGACAGTGGTGTCGCCGCCGGGCGTCGCGACCATGTCGGCGAGATAGTCCCGGGCCGCCGCCAGGGCCTTCCGTTCGCCGGGGGTGAGCGCGTTCGCGGCCATCTCGGCGTCGGTGAGTACCCGCTTGAACTCGGTCCACAACAACCGGTCGTCCCCGCTGAAGCGCAGGTCGTCCACCGGAACCTGGTTCATCATCCGGGCGAACTGGGCCTTGTGGTGCGAGCGCAGCCGGATCTGCTCGGCCGTCTCGCCCGGACGTTCGAAGATCGACAGCTCGGGCACGCTCAGCGCGGCCCCCGCCAGTGGAAAGGCGAGGAAGGTGTCCGCGGTGGGCGGGAAGATCCGGACCATCTTGGCGGCGAGGGCGATCGCGACGTTGGACTCCATGCCGGCGCCGGACTCACGCGCCGCCGACGAAGTCGCCCGGCTTCAGGCCGGGGGACGGGTTGGGGCTCTGCGGGATGATGTTGACCACCTCGCCGATCAGCTGCATGCCTTCGATGACCAGGGTGTCGCCCTCGAAGTGGTAGCTGGTGTTGCTCCTGGTCGACCCCTTCGAGTAGCTTCCGCCCACGCGGAACGGCCCGTAGCCGACGCTGCCGCCCCCGCTGATCGACTTGGTCATGAAGTCGGAGTGGTTCGACCATTTGCTGTTGGTGATCTCCACGTCGCGGACGAAGAGCGCCGAGGTCGGATAGGCGACCAGGCGGCCGGTGTTGTCCTGCGCGGAGCCGGTGGAGACGGGCCGGTCGCCGTAGCTCAGCTTCCAGTTGTCGTCCAGCGTCCAGGACCGCATCGAGAAGAAGCCCGGGTCGAACCAGGGCCGGCAGATCGGGACCTGGGTGAACTCGAACTTCGCCGAGAAGTTCGCGGCCGACCTGTCGTCGCTGGTCTTCCTCTTGCTGCCGCTCCCGGAGCCACCGAACGAGAAGAGCCCCAAGTTGACCCCGGCGCTCGCACCCCAGCCCGAGGTGTCGCTCTTGCTGTGCGTCTCGTAGTCGATCTCGCTGAACTCGAACTTCGTCCAGCCGTCCGAGGTGGCGAAGTTACCCGGCAGCAGCGTGGTGTAGTAGAACTCGCTGGAGCCATCCACGACGCTGGTGGTCAGGCCGCCGGCGAACTTGCGCTTGAGATCCTCCTTGTAGAGCACGAGGCTCTTCTCGGTGACCTGCGCGATGTAGGCGTTCATGAACTCGTACTCGTTCTTGTAGCCCTGCGAGATCCAGGCCATCTCGGCGGCGGCGAGCCGCTTCATGACGAACTTCGCCTTCTCGTTCCAGTTGTAGACGCGGCGCTTGGACTCCGGGTCGTTGCCGGTGGCGGCCAGCGCGTCGATCTTCATATCGAGCAGTTCGTCGGCGATCGAGAGATACTCGTCCAGCTTCTGGGTGTAGGCACGTCGTTGTAGACCGAACTGATCCGGTCGCCGGTGCCCGCGAAGATGGTCTGCTGCATTTCCGGAGTCACGAACCCGGTGCTCGTGTCGGGCACGTAGTCGAACAATGACGACAGCACGAACGCCTGATGGTAGGCATTCTTGATCTCCTCGGCCGTGTTGCCACTGAAGCCGGTCGAGCAATAGCGGAAGTCGGCCGGCGAGAATGGAATGCCGGGCAGGAACCACGAGATGTACTTGTTCCGCGGAATTTTGATGGCGGCATCGTTTCCCGTCACGGTGGCGAAGAGCTTCGCGACCAGTGACTTCATCAGGTCGTCGCCGTGGTCCATGGGCATGGGAGTTCTCCTTCGGATGGTGCGGGTGGCGCCTCAGATCTGGATGAAGTCCTTGCCGGCGTAACCGCGGGTGCGGGCGCAGACCTCGTAGCCCTCGCGATCGCCCGCGTCGTTGGTGTTGCCCTCCACGGTGCTGAAGGTGTCGGCGTCGGCCCGCACGACCAGGCCGGTGTGCGTCCAGTCGGCGGCCGAGTGCCGGACCAGGAAGATGCTGCCGGGCGACAACTGCGCCGGCACCACGTCCGCCTCCGCCACGAACAGGCCGTTGGCCCGGCCCTGCGCCGCGAGCGTGTCGCAGCTGAACGAGCCGGCGATCGGGCGCTGGGTGTCCATCGAGTCGGCCGCCTGCCGGAGCAGAAAGGTCACGAAACCCGCGCACCACAGGGCACTCGCGCCCTGCGTGCCCCGCATGTAGAGGCGGACCCAGGGGCCGCTGTTGGCTCCCCCGACCTCGCGGGGATGGCTGCGCAGATGGGCGTCGGCGTACTCGAGGGCGGCGTCGCCGAACGGCCGGCTGCTGTCGAGTCGCTGACTGAGCACGTCGGTCATCGGCCGGATCAGCTGCGCCCAGGTCGCGGCGTCCGCCTCGCCGCTGCCCGCCAGGCCGCGACTGGTTTGGAACTGCGACAGTGCCCGCTGCGTCGCCGGCCCGAAGTCGCCGTCGACGACCACGCCGTGGCCGTGCAGAGTCAGCCATTCCTGGACCCGCCGCACGGCGCCGCCGTCGTCGCCGCGCGCGACGACCGTGTCCAGCTCGATCTCGGCCCGGATCCAGTCGTCCAGTTCGTCGGTCGACTTCGAATACACCGTACTCATATGCAGCTCCGAATTGTCGGCGATCTGTCAGTGAAGAATTGCGGAAATACCGTAGATTGAGGTCGGCGGACGGTGTGAATCATCGTCGCCGGGCGATCCGAAATGGACGATCAAACCCGTCGAGCGCAGATCTGTACGATGATTGCCGAGCCGCTTGCTACCCATCTTGCCCATCGATATGACCACATGGAGGCAGCGCGCGGAATACGCAGTTCTACGAAGGGAATGCCCATGGTCGAAAGAATGGAAGCCACCCGGACCGAGCTGACCGCCCGCGAGCTGGCCGTGCTGCGCCTGCTCGCCGACGGCAGGCCGGCCTCGGCGATCGGCCGCCGGCTCGGCATCTCCGAGCGCACGGTGCACAAACACCTGGAGCACGTGTACCGCAAGCTGGACGCCCGGGACCGGTTGAGCGCCGTGCTCACCGCGCAACATGCCGGCCTGCTGGCCGGCTCCGGCCCGATGAGCCCGGCGACCGGCTCCACTAGGGAGCGCGAAATGCCGTCCCGTCGCATAGATTGAGGTGCATAGCAGTGCGCGGACGCCGGGGGCCCGCTTCGCTCGGGCGGCGGTGCCGCGCCGGGACGAAGGGGCCAGCCGATGTCAAACCGGAATCCCAACGGACCACGGATCAGCCGTCGTGCCCTGCTCGCGCTGGGCGCCGGCGCGGCCGCCGCTCCCGTGCTCGGCGCCTGCGGGTGCGTCTCGACGAGCGGCGCGGACGGCGGCTCGGGCTCGATCACCTTGATGTCCAACCAGTTCAGCCCGGTCGAGGAGAAACAGCACTTCGAAAAGATCCTCAAGGACAAGGTGACGGCCGAGAAGGTCGCGTTCAACCAGGTCGACACGGGGATCTTCGCGTCCACCCTGCAGTCGCAAGTGGACGCCGGCAAGGTGCAGATCAGCGTGGTGGGCGCCCTGCACGGCGACCTGGCCCCGCACGCCGCCCGGCTGACGGATCTGGACGACGTGCTGGGCTCGCTCGGCGACCGCGGCTTCAGCACCGAGCTGACCGAGCTGGCCAAGCTCGGCGGCGGCACCACCAAATACGTGCCGTGGATGCAGGCCAGCTACGTGCTGGCGGTCAACAAGAAGGCGCTGCAGTGGCTGCCCAGCGGCGCCGACGTGCAGAAGCTGACCTATGACCAGCTGCTGGAATGGATGACCGCGGCCCGGCAGGGCAACGGCAACAAGCCGGTCTTCGGCATCCCGGCCGGCGTCAAGGGCCTCTACCACCGTTTCTTCCAGGGCTTCCTGCTGCCCAGCTTCAGCGGCGGCCAGATCACCACGTTCCGCAGCCCGGAGGCGGTGACGGCGTGGCAGTACATGAAGCAGCTCTGGGCGCAGACCGCCACGGCCTCCACCAACTTCGACAACATGCAGGAGCCGTTGCAGCGCGGCGAGGTGCTGGTCGGATTCGACCACGTGGCCCGGCTGGTCGGCGCGCCCGCGGACAAACCCGATGACTGGCTGATGGTGCCGGCGCCGAGCGGCCCGAAGGGGCTCGGCTACATGCTGGTGCTGGCCGGGCTGGGCATCCCCAAGGGCGCGCCCCAGATCGACAAGGCCAAGGACGCGATCAAAACCTTGACCACGGCCGGCGTACAGATAGAGGTGTTGCGCCAGAACGCCTTCTTCCCGGTCACCAACGCCGCGGTGCCGGGCGACCTGCCCGCCGCGATCGCCCTGGCCAACGGCGCGATCAACGCCCAGCGCGGCGCACCGAACGCGATCCTGTCGCTGCCGCCGGTCGCTCTGGGCACCCGCGACGGCGAGGTGGCCCAGCTGTTCAAGAACTGCTTCAAGGAGATCTGCCTGGACGGCAAGCCGGTCAAGCAGGTGCTGGACGCGCAGGCCACGCAGCTGAACGCCATCATGGACGAGCTGAAGGTGCCGTGCTGGCAACCGGACCCGGCCGGCAAACCGTGCCGGGCGGCTTGATGACCCGGCGCCGGCCCCGCGTACCGATGGCGGTGTGGTTGATCTTGCCCTCGCTGCTGTTCATGGCGGCGCTGTTCGTGTGGCCGCTGGTCGTCGGGATCACCCAGGCGATCAGCGGGCCGGACGGGCCGACGACGGCGTATCTGCGGCGGATGCTCGACGACCCGTACTTCTGGCAGGCGACCCGCAACACCGCCCTGCTGATCGTGGTGCTGCTCCCGCTGCAGTTCGCCCTCGCCCTGACCATGGCCCTGCTGCTGCGCCAACGGCCCCGGCTGGCCGGGCTGCACTTCTACCTCTGGGTCGTGCCGCTGGCGATCAGCGACCTGGCCGCCGGGCTGGTCTGGCTGTCCATCTTCACCGACCGCGGCTACCTGAACTCGGCGCTGGAACATCTCGGCGCCGGCTCGTACTCCTGGCTGTCGTTCGAGCATCCGGTGAGCATGTTCCTCGCCGTGGTGGTCGCCGAGCTGTGGCGGGCCACCTCGCTGGTCTTCGTCATCCTGGTGGCCGGGCTGCAGGGCATCCCGCGCGACTACGAAGAGGCCGCGGCGGTCTTCGGCGCCAGCTACTGGCAGCGGGTGCGCCATGTGCTGCTCCCCCAGCTGCGGCCCAGCCTGCAGGTGGCGCTGATCCTGCGGACCATCCTGGCGCTCGAGGCGTTCGCGGTCGCGCAGGCGCTGACCGGGCGCAACCTGCCGCTGCTGGTCGGCGAGACCTACCAGTGGTACTACACGTTGCAGAATCCGAACGTGGCGACCGCGATCGCGCTGGTCGTGCTGGCGCTGTCGATCGTGGCCGCGATCGGCTACCTGCTGATGCGACCCGGTCCGGAGGTGACCGGGTGAGGGGACGGCGGATCGCCGTGCAGCTCGGCTGCATCGCGATCACCTTGTTCATGGCCGTACCGCTGTATCTGATCGCGCTGGCCGCGCTGTCCAGCCGGCGCTCGCTGAACGAGTTCCCGCTGACGCTGCTGCCCACCGACGTCTCGGGCGAGACGATGTCGACGTTCCTGCGCTCGACGGGCATCGCCGGCGGCCTGCTCAACTCGATCACCGTGGGGTTGAGCACGGTCGCGCTCGCGCTGCTGATCGGGCTGCCGGCCGGCTACGCGCTGGCCCGCCGGGCGTTCCGCGGCAAGGACGCGTACCAACTCACCCTGCTGCTGACCCGGGCGCTGCCGATCGTCGTGCTGTCGGTGCCGCTGGCCCGGATCTTCCTCAGCACCGGCCTCTACGACACCACGTACGCGGTGGTCCTGCTGCACACCGCGCTCGCCCTGCCGACGACCGTGCTGATCACCTCGGCCATCTTCCTGGGCGTCCCGCGCGAGCAGGAGGAGGCCGCGCTGATCTTCGGCGCGTCACCGCTGGCGGCGTTCGTCCGGGTGGTGGCGCCGCAGGCACTGCCGGGCATCGCCGCCTCGGCGGTCTTCACCTTCGTGCTCTCCTGGAACGAGGTGCTCGGCGCCAGCATCCTCACCCTGAACCGGCGCACCCTGCCCGCGCAGGTGTTCACCACGCTGGCCGACTCGCCGCTGGCGTTCCGCTTCGCGGGCGGCCTGGCGCTGGTGCTGCCGGCGCTGATCTTCATCGCGGCGGTCCGCCGCTACCTGCTCAACATGTGGGGAAGCACGCTGCGATGACGGGGAGTGACCGATGGCCGGCGTGACGGTGTCCAACCTGGTGAAGAGCTATCCCTCGGCGGCCCGGCGGGCCACCGACGACATCAGCCTCGAGGTGGCCGACGGCGAGTTCCTGGTGCTGGTCGGGCCGAGCGGCTGTGGCAAGACCACGCTGCTGCGGATGGTGGCCGGCCTGGAGACGCCGGACAGCGGCACGGTGCGGATCGGCGGCCGGGATGTGACCGGCCTGCCGGCCCGGCGCCGGGGGCTGTCGATGGTCTTCCAGTCGTACGCGATCTTTCCGCACTTGAAGGTCCGGCAGAACATCGGTTTCGGGCTGACCATGCGCAAGGTCCCGGCCGCCGAGTGGGAGGCCCGGGTGCGGCAGGCGGCCGAACTGCTCGACCTGGCCGACTACCTGGACCGGTATCCGGCGCAGCTGTCCGGCGGGCAGCGGCAGCGGGTCGCGGTGGCCCGGGCCATCGCGGTGGACGCCGACGTGCTGCTGATGGACGAGCCGCTGTCCAATCTGGACGCCCTGCTGCGGCTGCAGTTCCGGGCCGAGCTGAAGAAGATCGTCGGCCGGCTCGGCACCACCACCCTCTACGTCACGCACGACCAGGCCGAGGCGATGTCGCTGGGCGACCGGGTCGCGGTCATGCGCGACGGCCGGATCGCCCAGTTGGGCACCCCGATGCAGGTGTACGACCGGCCGGGCGAACGTTTCGTCGGCGGTTTCCTGGGCGCCCCGCCGATGAACTTCTTCGCCGCGACGGTCACCGGGGACGGCCTGGCCGTCGGCGACGAGCGGCTCGACGGCCCGGCCGAGCTGGCCTCGTGGGCCGGTCGGGCGGTGCTGGTCGGCGTGCGCGCGGAGAACATCGAGGTGGCCGCCGTGCAGGAGCCCGGCTGGCAGATCGCCGAGGTGGAGGTCGCCGAGCCGACCGGCGCCACCGTCCTGCTCACCGTCCGATGGGCCACGAACGAGCTGAAGGTGCAGGCCGCGCCCGGTTTCGCGGCGGCGCCCGGCGACCGGATCTGGTTTCGCCCGGCGGCCGGGTCGCTGCGGTTCTACGACCCGGAGACGTCGCTGGCACTCGGCTGAGCTAACCCGCAGCGGAAAACCCATGCAAGTTCGCTATGTGAGCCAGCCGGTGGGCGCGGCGGTGGCCGGCCAGCAGCAGGCTGGCCCGGATCGGCAGGTGGTCCGAGCCCTGCGGGGCCGCCACGGCCTGCCGGGCGACGCCCACCCCCGGGCCGGTGAGGATGTGGTCGATCTGCGCGACCGGGCGGCGCGCGGGCCAGGTCCGGCCGCGGACAGCGGGCCGGTAGCCGCGGGCCAGGTGGACGGTCGGCCGGCACATGTTGAAGTCGCCGCCGATCACGGTCGGCTGGTCGCTGTCCTCGAGCGCCCGGATCAGCCGGCGCAACTGCCCCGGCCCGTGCACAAGCCGGTGCGTGAGGTGCACGTTGACCACCCGCAGGAGCGCGTCCTCGGCGTACTCGATCTCGACGACCTGGGCCATCCGCACGCCGGCCACGTCACCCGGGGCCGCGCCGAGCGCGACGGCCGAACAGGACCGCATCGGGAACCGGCTGAGCACTGCTAGTCCCCACGCGCCGGGCTCGGAGCTGTCGGCGATGCTGAGGCCCGCGAGCGAGGTGCCGGCGAGGACGTCGAGCTCCGCGAGGCTCTCGTAGCCACCCGCCAGGGCGGCCCGCCGGGCCAGGCTGTCGGTGCCGGCCGGGCGCCAGTTCTCCTGGACGAGCACCACGTTGGCGGACAGCGCGGCGATGGCTTCGGTCACGTCGTACGGCCGGCCGTCGGCGTCCCGGCCGGCGTGCAGGTTGAGGCTGGCAAGGCTGAGGCTCATGACCCCGAATCCTGATCACCGAACCTGTCCCCGGACGGTGGAAATGCTGTGTTTTCGCCGAGTCTCCGCCGCCGGGCCCGGCCGGTTAGCATCATCCGATGGCATCGTCGTTTCCCGAGCTCGGGGACCAGCTCGAGACGATCGGCGCGGCCGCGTCGTACCGGTTCGACGCCGAGCAGTTCGCCCGCGCCGCCGCGTTCGGCACGCCGCATCAGGTCAGCGCCGGCCAGCTCGTCTTCGAGGCCGGCGACGACGACGGCGACCTGATCCTCGTCGACACCGGGGCGGTCGAGGTCATCCGGACGGTCACCGCCGACGCCCCGGAGGAGTTCTTCCTGCGCTCCGGGCCCGGCCAGTTCGTCGGCGAGCTCAACCTGCTGACCGGGCAGACCCGGATCCTGTCGGCCCGGGTGGTCGAGGCGGGCACGATCTACCGGATCGGCCCGCCGGCGTTCCGGCGGTTGATGGCCCAGGACACCGAGCTGTCCGACATCCTGCTGCGGGCGTTCCTGGCCCGGCGGCACCTGCTCAGCGAGGGCGCCGCGCGCAACATGGAGATCGTCGGTGACGCCGGGTCGGCGGCCGCGCTCGCGCTGCGGACCTATCTGTCGCGGCAGGAGCTGCCGCATCTGTGGTTCGACAGCACCTCCCCGGCCGGCCGGGAGCGGATGGGCTCGGCCGGGCTGGCCGAGGCGGACCTGCCCGCGATGCTCACCCCTCGGGAGACGCTGCGGCAGATCACGCCCGGCGTGCTCGGTCACAAGCTCGGGCTTGCGTACCGGCGGACCCCGAAGGGAGTCGCCGACCTCACCATCGTCGGCGCGGGCCCGGCCGGGCTGGCGGCGGCCGTCTACGGCGCGTCGGAGGGGCTGGAGACGGTCCTGCTCGATGCGATCACCACGGGCGGGCAGGCCGCGGCGAGCTCCCGCATCGAGAACTATCTGGGCTTCCCGTTCGGCCTCAGCGGTGCTGCCCTGACCTCGCGGGCGGCCGTGCAGGCGCTCAAGTTCGGCGCCCATCTGGCGAGCCCGTGCGGGGTCGTCAGCCTGCGAGCGGCCGACGCGGGCCGGCACGTCGTGACGCTCACCGACGGGCCAGAGATCCTTTCGCGTACGGTCGTGATCGCGACCGGTGCCGCCTACCGGGCCCTGCCGGTCGAGCGGTGGCAGGACTTCGTCGGTGCCGGCATCTACTACGCCGCCACCGACCTGGAGGCCAAGGCCGTCGCCGGCTGGCCCGTAACCGTGGTGGGCGGCGCCAACTCGGCCGGCCAGGCGGCCCTCTACCTGGCCCGGCACGCGGGCGCCGTGACGCTCGCCGTCCGGGGCCCCGATCTCGCGGCCGGCATGTCGGCCTACCTGGTCGACCGGGTCCACGCCGACCCGCGGATCACGGTCCGTACGTCGACCGAGGTGACCGGCCTGGACGGCAACGGCCGCCTGGAAGAGATCACCCTGACCCATCGCGGCTCCGGCACGGCGCAGGCCTGCGGCTGCTCCGGCCTGTTCTGCTTCATCGGCGCGGAACCCGCCACGCAGTGGCTGACGGGTATGGCGCTCGACCCGGCCGGCTTCATCCCGACCGATGTCCAGTTGTCGGCCGCGCAACTCGGGCCAGGCTGGGCGGGACGCACACCCCTGCCGTACGAGACCAGCGTGCCGGGCGTCTTCGCGGCCGGCGACGTACGCCTGTCGTCGATGAAACGGGTCGCGGCCGCGGTCGGCGAGGGGGCCAGCGCGGTGCGCTCCGTACATCAGGCGCTGAGCCTGCTCCCGGCCGGCTGACCGGGAGCTATCCGCGCCGGTCCAGCCGGGTGGGCGAACGCGCCGCGCCGGACGCCCGCTCCACGCGCCGCGACGGGCGAGCGGTGTCGCGGCCACGGAGGAGGATCTTGAGAACGGCGCGGGCATCGCCGCGCCGGACCGAGGTACGGGCAAGTAGGGCAGCAGTTGTACGCGGCGGCCGGCTCACCACCCCTTCGCACGCTGGTGCGACAAGCCGAGGCTCAACGCCCTCCGGTGAAGCTGACCGACAGCAGCCTCAGCGACTGGCTCGCCGGCAAGTCCGTGCCCGCCAACAAGCCGGCAGTGCAGTTCCTCGACGTTCATCTGCGGGCCAAAGCCCGGGAACGAGGGCTCGCGAGGACGGCAGAGCCCGCCGTGTTGTTCCCGCTCTACCAACGGGCAAAGGACGAACGCCGCCGTCCTCCGGGCATCGCGCCGAACCGAACCGCGATCGTGACCGGCATGGCACCCAGCCCGCGCCTTTGCACACCGATCCACTATTGCGACCCGTTCGCGCTCGAGGTCCACCGCGCGATCGACGCGCGCGACCTCGGCATGACATTGCCTGAGCTGCCCGACTATGTGCCTCGTGCGCACGACGCTCGGCTGGGCGTGAGATCGTCGGAGCCCTCGCCCAGCAGGCCGCCAACCACGGCGACACCACCGCGCTACTGGCACTAGCCGAAGAACGGGCAGACGACGGCGACTACCACAGTGCAGAACTGCTCTACCAACAAGGCGCCAACCACGGCAATGCCACCGCGCTATCGGCACTAGCCTGGCTACGGGAACAGGCGGGCGACCCGAGGGGCGCGGGTTACATCCGACGGTTCGGCCTCACCGACGATGGCTTGCCCGCTGCCTCACTCGACTAGCGAGGCCAACGGACCGAGCCCCGAACGCGTGCGCCGCGAGGTGGGACTGCTCGACGTAGCCGCTCTCGGCGGACCTCCGGATCGACCGGTGGGGCTAGACTGGCGGCGGGCTGCCAGGAAGCCTCCGGTCCGCGGGAATGGGCTCAGCCCACCTGCTGTGCGCACCACGTGCCACCCTCGTTCTCCTTTCGGCCTGACCAAGCGGACATCAGGCAGACGAAAGGAGTCCGTTGTGCCGACCCTGGACATGCCAGAGCGTCCCCATCTCGACAGCTTCCGCCGGCAGGCCCGTGCCCTGCAGCGCGCCGTTCGGGCGGGCGACCCCGACGCCGCCGCGCGGCTGGCCCGGCACCTTCCCGGCGGGGTGCCCGGCGACACCGGCGGCCTGCGGCTCAGCGCGGCGCAGTTGGTCGTCGCCCGCGAGTACGGCTTCGCCAGCTGGCCGCGGCTCGCGCGATATCTGGAGACCGTGGCCGAGCACGGCTGGGAAACGCGGCTCGGCGCGGCGCCCGCGGCCGACCCGGCTGCGGAGTTCTGCCGGCTCGCCTGCCTGACGTACAGCCGCGAGGACGGCCCGGCGCGCTGGGCGCAGGCCCGCCGGCTGCTCGCCGAGCATCCCGAGCTGGGCACGGCGAACATCTGGGCCGCCGCGGCGGCGGCCCGCCCGGACGACGTCGGCCGGCTGCTCGCCGAGCGGCCGGGGCGGGTGGCCGAGCGGGGTGGCCCGTTCCGCTGGCGGCCGCTGTACTACCTCTGCTACTCGCGCTTCGACCCGGATGTGCCAGCCGATCGGGTGCTCGCGGTCGCCCGGCAGCTGCTCGACGCCGGCGCCGACCCGGACGAGGGCTACCTCTACGACGCTCTGCCGTCGCCGTTCACGTTGCTGACCGGGGTGTTCGGCCACGGCGAGCTGGGCCGGCAGCGCCAGCCCTGCCACCCGCACTGGCAGGCGCTGGGCCGGCTGCTGCTGGACGCGCGCGCCGACCCCAATGACGCGCAGACCCTGTACAACCGGATGTTCGAACCGGACGACTCGCACCTGGAACTGCTGTTCGAATACGGGCTCGGCACCGGCGACGGCGGTCCGTGGCACCGGCGGATCGAGGAGCTGAGCTCGCCCGCGAGGATGCTGCGCATCCAGCTGCGCTGGGCGCTCGAGCACCACCAGTCGGCCCGGGTACGCCTGCTGGTCGAGCACGGCGTCGACTTCCGCGCGCCGTTCGAGGGTGCCGGGCCCGCGTGGAGCCCCGGCGACGGCCGGACGCCGGTCGAGCTGGCCTGGCTGCACGGCGACACCGAGATCGCCGGCTACTTCGTCGCTCAGGGTGCCGCGCCGCCCGCGCCCGACCCGGTGCGCGAGTTGATCGCCGCGGCGTTCCGTGCCGACCGGCCCGCGCTGGACGAGATCCGCGCGGAGCATCCCGGCGCCCTGGCGGAAGCCCGCCGCAGCCGCCCCGGGCTCATCGTGTGGGCCGCGACCCAGGCGCCCCTCGAGACGGTCACGTTGCTGGCCGAGCTCGGCTTCGACGTGAACGCCTACGGGCGTGGCGACGCACCGGTCGAGGAGGCTTGGGAGACCGCCCTGCACCACGGCGCCGTGACCGGCGATGTCAAGCTCACCCGCCGGCTGCTGGAGCTGGGCGCCGATCCCGGCCTGCGCGACCGGCGCTTCGACGCCACCCCGCTGGACTGGGCCCGGCACTTCCACCAGGTGTCGACCGCCGCCCTGCTAGAACCTGTCGACCAGGACGAATGACGCGTCAGTGCTGGGTCAGGGCGGTGAGGCTGTCCGGGTTCGACAGCACCTCCTGGGCGACGTCGGTCAGCTTGCGGTTCGCGCTGCGGGCATGACCGCGCAGCGCGGCGAACGCCTGATCGACGGAGATGCCGTGGGCCTGCGCGATCGCACCCTTGGCCTGCTCGATCAAAATCCGGCTGTTCAACGCACCCTGCAACTGCTCCGTCAGCAACTCACCACGCCGAATAGCCCGCTCCTGCAGCAACGCGATCGCGGCCACATCGGTCAGCGCCTGCACAATCTGCACATCCGCT
>Ga0307513_10003869_pt1 | contig 20143 bp, 13 predicted proteins | sample 15_EM_MG_FD_202174 | JGI IMG/M metagenome (GOLD analysis project Ga0307513, IMG submission 202174) | Populus trichocarpa ectomycorrhiza microbial communities from riparian zone in the Pacific Northwest, United States - 15_EM | ecosystem: Host-associated > Plants > Roots > Unclassified | place...
GCTGGGAGTGCTATTGGTATTTACCCAGCTGACCATCTTCTCGGTCACCTTGTACCTGCACCGCAGCCAGGCGCATCGCGGGGTGGATTTCCATCCCCTGGTCAGCCATTTCTTCCGCTTCTGGACCTGGCTCACCACCTCCATGATCACCAAGGAGTGGATGGCGATCCATCGCAAGCACCACGCCAAGGTGGAAACCGAGGAAGATCCGCACAGCCCGCAGTTCAAGGGCATCGGCAATGTGTTCTGGCGCGGCGTCGAGCTATACCGGGAAGCGCGCTGGCAGCGCGCCGATATCGAGCAGTACGGCAAGGGCGCGCCGGACGACTGGATCGAACGCCGTCTTTACACCGCGCACCCCACGGTCGGTCCGATCGCACTACTGTTCGTGAATTCGATGCTGTTCGGCATACCGGGCATCGCGCTATGGGCCATCCAAATGGCTTGGATTCCGTTCTGGGCCGCCGGCGTGGTCAATGGCCTGGGACATTGGTGGGGCTACCGCAATTTCGAATCGGCCGACACCTCCACCAACCTGACTCCCTGGGGCGTGTGGATCGGCGGTGAGGAACTGCACAACAACCACCATGCGTTCCCCAGCTCGGCGCGTTTTTCGATGCGGCGCTGGGAAGTGGATATCGGCTGGGCCGCGATCAAGGCAATGGAAGCGGTCGGCTTGGCCAAGGTATTGCGCGTGGCGCCCACCCTGGACATTCGTCCGAATATCTCCGTGCCCGATGGCGATACCTTGAAGGCCTTGCTGTCGCACCGCTTCCTGGCCATGACCGAATACCAGCGCAACGTGCTGAAACCCGCCTTGAAAGAAGAAGCGCGTCTCGCCGGCGAGAAGCTGCGCCGGCTGTTGCCGCGCCGGCTGCGCAAGGGCCTGGCCGACGACGGCCGCTGGCTGAAACCCGAAGCGCGCGAACAACTGCACAACTGGGTCTCGCAACGTCCCCGCATCCAGGCGCTGATCGAGCACCGCGCGCGTCTGGCCGCGGTGCTGGAAGCGCGTACGAACGACGCGTCCGAACGCTTGAAGCAGTTGCAGGCCTGGTGCCATGAAGCGGAGGCCAGCGGCATCCGTGTGCTGCAGGACTATTCGATGCGGCTGAAGGGTTACGCGCTGGCCACACATTGATGCCCACCGCCGATTGCCCTTGTAGGAGCGGGCCCTGCCCGCGACGCTTTTCCGCGACCTCCAGGCAAGAACGTCGCGGGCAGGGCCCGCTCCTACAGGGTCTGGGAAGGTCTGCGTTCATGGCCGGCGCTTGGTTTGCGCTTTGCGTATTGCTGCCCCTGCCGACTCTCGCTCAGGTGAATGCGACCAGCGATTACCTAGCGCGCATGGATAGCGATGGCGACGGCCGCGTCAGTCAGATCGAATACCTGGATTGGATGAGCTATGCGTTCGACGCCCGCGACGCCAATCGCGATGGCGTGCTCACTGCGGACGAACTACCCGGCGGCAAAGGGCAGGCGATCACTCGCGAACAGCATCGCGAGCGCCTGGCCGCCACGTTCAAGAAGCAGGATATCGACCGCGACGGCAGTCTGAGCGCAAAAGAGCTGGCCGCGCCGCCGCAGTGATGCGGGGCCCGAGTAAAAAAATTCTTCCCCCGACTGAGGGAACAGCGTGGGTGGGCAGTGCCCGCCCACGTATCTAGCACGGGGCAGGCTCTACAAGAGTGCTCGGGATTGCGGAAAAAAACGCCGACCCGCGAGGGTCGGCGCCAGGCAACTCCGGACTTAGTCCGGCGACGCGGGTAGTGCTTACTTGGTGATATCCACGTCCTTGGTTTCCGGCAGAAATAGCGTGCCGATCACCAGGGTCATCGCCGCGATCACGATCGGATACCACAGGCCTTGGTAGATATTGCCGCTGGCCACCACCATCGCGAAGGCGATGGTAGGCAGGAAGCCGCCGAACCAGCCATTGCCGATGTGGTACGGCAGCGACATCGAGGTGTAGCGGATCTTGGTGGGGAACAGCTCCACCAGCCATGCCGCGATCGGGCCATAGACCATGGTCACGTAGATCACCAGGAGGGTCAGCAACAGCAGCACCATCGGTTTGTTGATGCGTGCCGGATCGGCCTTCTCCGGGTAGCCGGCGGTGGTCAGGTCGGCCTTCAGCGCCTTGCCGAAATCCTCCGAGCGCGTCTTGAACGCGGCCGGATCCATACCCGCGCCCTCGAACGCTTCCACCCGCGCCTGACCGACGTTGATGTGCGCGACCGTACCGGCCGGTGCATCTTGGTTGGAATAGGTGACGCCCGCCTTGGCCAGCGCGGCCTTGGCGATATCGCAGCTGTTGGTGAATACCTTCTTGCCCACCGGGTCGAACTGGAAGCTGCAGGCCGCCGGATCGGCGACTACCACTACCGGGCTGGTCGCTACCGCTTCCTCCATCGCCGGATTGCCGTAGTGCGTGAGCCCCTTGAAGATCGGGAAGAAGGTCAGCGCGGCGATCAGGCAGCCGCCGAGAATGATCGGCTTGCGCCCGATCTTGTCGGACCACCAACCGAAAAAGATGAAGAACGGCGTGCCGATGATCAAGCTGCCCGCGATCAGCAAGTTGGCTGTGGTGGCGTCGATCTTCAGCGTCTGGGTCAGGAAGAACAGCGCATAGAACTGGCCCGCATACCAGACTACGGCTTGGCCTGCAGTGGCGCCGAGCAACGCCAGCAACGCGATCTTGCCGTTCTTGGAGAAGAAGCTCTCGGTGATCGGCGCCTTGGAGGTCTTGCCCTGATCCTTCATTTCCTGGAACAGAGGCGATTCGCTCAATTGCAGACGGATCCACACCGACACGCCCAGCAACACCACCGATACCAGGAACGGAATCCGCCAGCCCCAGGCTTCGAATGCTTCCGTGCCCAGGAAATAGCGGCAGCCCAAGATCACCAGCAGCGACAAGAATAGGCCCAAGGTCGCCGTGGTCTGGATGAAGCTGGTGTAGAAGCCGCGCTTGCCGTGCGGCGCATGCTCGGCGACATAAGTGGCAGCGCCGCCGTATTCACCGCCCAGGGCCAGGCCTTGCAGCAGACGCAAACCGATCAGGATCACTGGTGCGGCCACTCCTATGCTGGCGTAGCTGGGCAATATGCCGACCAGGAATGTCGACAGGCCCATGATCACGATGGTGATCAGGAACGTGTACTTGCGGCCGATCATGTCGCCGATGCGGCCGAATACCAACGCGCCGAACGGACGCACCGCGAAACCTGCGGCGAAGGCGAGCAATGCGAAGATGAAGGCGCTGGCCGGATTCAACGCCGAGAAGAATTGCTTGGCGATGATCGCGGCGAGCGATCCGTACAGATAGAAGTCGTACCACTCGAACACTGTGCCCAGGCTCGAGGCGAAAATGACCTTCTTGTGGCCTGCGGTGAGCGGCTTGCCCGCCGGCAGTGCGCCATTTGCTGTCGTTGACATATCGTTTCCCCGTTAGAAGCTGTACTTGACGTGGGTGTGGATGCGCCGCAGGTCGCCTTCGCGGTCGTCCTCGAGCGCACGCTGGCCGAAGATCAGTTCGGCGCCGATGTCCAGTTTCGGGAACGGCGAATAGATCAGGTTGGCGTGGTACGACTGAGCGCGTTCGGTTACGCCGAAGCCGGTGATGGCCTTGTCGTTGTCGAACATCGCCGCCGAATACATCAGATTGCCGCGTAGCTTGGGCGAGAACACGTGGCGCCAGGCCACGAATGCGCCATAGCCATCCAGCGCGTTGAGCTCGCCGTTGGCGTCGAGCACGACGTCGCTGCCCAGGCCGAACGCCAGGTACCGGCCGATGCCGCTGCCGGCGTTAACCGCATAGCGGAGATCGTCGCTCTTGCCCAGGTTGAATTTGCCCGAGACGCTGACCGCGCCGCCGGTCTCGGTTTCGTCCAGGTACTTGAACTGCCGCACCATGCCGGCGACGGTGAAATGGCCCCAATCGCCTTTGGTGATCCAGCGCGCGGTGACGTCCGGCGCTACGTTGTCCCCGCTGTTGAAGCGTGCGGTGCTGTTGAGATAAGGCGTGATCGTGGTCTGCGGGTTCTCCAGCGAGAACGACCACGGTCCCTTGGTGTACCTCAATTGCGCCTGGCGTACGAAGATGGTGCCGTCGGTGGTGCCGACGAAATCTACCGCATCCGGCAATGCCGCCACGTCCTGGAAATTGGACCAGGTCTGGCCGGCCAGCCAGTTGTTCCAGCTCACGTAGGCCTGGCGTAGCGAAACGGCGTAGGTATTGGTCGCCGTTTCGTTGCCGGACAACGCGTTGCTGCCGCCGCCGAACATGTCGGCTTCGATATACGCCTTGATCTTGTCGCCCTTGTCGGTGGTGTGGTCGGCGCTGAACCAGAAGCGCGAGAACTGCGCGTGGTAGTCGGTGTACGGATCGCCGCCGTCGGCGGTGGGGCCGCCAACCGGAATGCTGCTGGGCAGATAGAACAGGCGTCCCGACGAACCATCGGCGATACGCCCGTCGCTAGTGTCGGTGTACATGCCGTCCATCTTGATGAATCCGCCGTAGGTGAACGACGTTCCGGGATTGGCACCCGGCATAATCGGCCCGGTCTGGATGCGCGGCTTGCCATCGGTCGGCGCCGATTGCGCGGTTTTGACCTCGGTGATCTGGGTCTGGGTTTCGGCGATCGCCGTCTGTTGCTGCTGCTGCGAAGACAGCAAGGCCTGGACTTGTTGCTCCAGCTGGGCGATGCGTGCTTCGAGTTCCTTTTCCTTCGCCGTTTCAGCGAAAGCCATGCCCGGCGCGATCAGCGCGACGAACAGTGCCGCGGCCAACGGACGGCGCGACATCGATGCGATGCGTTTGCTCATTATCCCTCTCCCGATAATGCGTGATGGGCCGCGCAGAGCGCACGGTTGCGCCGCAGACTGCGCGCCGCCATCGGCCGCGCCTATTCGCCATTAGTCGAAAGCGGCTGCATGAACGCCAGCTGTTACGCGCGGGTACGACGATGGTCTAAGGGCATTGCTGCAACGCGTCATCGGCGAATGCGTCAAACTGACGCCGATTGCTCCATTACCATCCTGTCCATCACCATCAAGAGCGCTTGCAGCACCGGTCTGCAGGGAGGGGCCCATGTCTGATCCGCACGCCGTCAATTCGGAATATCCCGTCAACCCGGAATTCGCCGCCAAGGCGCGCATCGACCGCGACGGCTACGAGCGCGACTATCGCGAGTCCATCGAAGATCCGGACAAATTCTGGGGACAGGCCGCGACCCGGCTCGACTGGTTCAAGCCGCCGACCCAGATCAAGGATGTCAGCTACGACCTCAAGGACTTCCATATCCGCTGGTTCGCCGATGGCGAATTGAATGCCAGCGTCAACTGCCTGGACCGGCAGCTGGCGACGCGCGGCGACAAGACCGCCTTGCTGTTCGAACCCGACAGTCCCGACAGCCCGTCCTACAACGTCAGCTATCGCGAGCTGTACGAGCGCGTCTGCCGACTGGGTAATGCCTTGCGCAACTTAGGCGTGCAAAAAGGCGATCGGGTCACCATCTATCTGCCGATGATCCCCGACGCCGCGGTGGCGATGCTGGCCTGCGCCCGCATCGGCGCCATCCACTCGGTGGTGTTCGGCGGCTTCGCTCCCAATTCCATCGCCGACCGCGTGGCCGACTGCGCCAGCAAGCTCATCATCACCGCCGACGAAGGCCTGCGCGGCGGCAAGAAGGTGCCGCTGAAAGCGAATGTGGATGCCGCGCTGAAACTGCCCGGCACCAGTACGGTGGAAACCGTGCTGGTGGTGCGGCACACCGGCGGCGCGGTGGACATGCAAATGCCGCGCGACCGCTGGTTCGATGCGGTGGTCGAAGGCCAGCCGGCCGAATGCGAACCCGAACGGATGAATGCGGAAGATCCGCTGTTCATCCTCTACACCTCCGGCTCCACCGGCAAACCGAAGGGCGTGTTGCATACCACCGGCGGCTATCTGCTTTTCGCCAGCTATACCCATGAAGCCGTGTTCGACCTGCGCGAAGACGACATCTACTGGTGCACCGCGGACGTGGGCTGGGTCACCGGCCACAGCTACATCGTCTACGGCCCGCTGGCCAACGGCGCCACCGCGGTGATGTTCGAAGGCGTGCCCAACTATCCGAACGTGTCGCGCTTCTGGGAAGTGATCGACAAGCACCGGGTCACCATCTTCTACACCGCGCCGACCGCGATCCGCGCGCTGATGCGCGAAGGCGAAGCGCCGGTGAAGAAGACCTCGCGCAGTTCGCTGCGGCTGCTCGGCAGCGTTGGCGAGCCGATCAATCCCGAAGCCTGGCGTTGGTACTTTGAGGTGGTGGGCGATTCGCGCTGTCCCATCGTGGACACCTGGTGGCAGACCGAAACCGGCGGCATCCTGATCACCCCGTTGGCCGGCGCCATCGACCTCAAGCCCGGTTCGGCCACGTTGCCTTTCTTCGGCGTGCGTCCGGCGCTGGTCGACGCCAATGGCGAATTCCTGGAAGGCGCGGCAGAAGGCAACCTGGTGCTGCTCGATTCCTGGCCCGGCCAGATGCGCACGGTCTATGGCGATCATCCGCGTTTCATCGATACCTATTTCCGCGCTTATCCGGGCACCTATTTCACCGGCGACGGCTGCCGTCGCGATGAAGACGGCTACTACTGGATCACCGGCCGCGTCGACGATGTAATCAACGTCAGCGGCCACCGTATCGGCACCGCCGAAGTGGAAAGCGCGCTGGTTTCGCATCCGAAGGTGGCCGAGGCCGCCGTGGTCGGTTTCCCGCACGACATCAAGGGTCAGGGCATTTACGCCTACGTCACCCTGATCGCGGGCGAAGCCCAGACCGACGAGCTGCAGAAGGAATTGGTGGCCTGGGTACGCAAGGAGATCGGACCGATCGCCTTGCCCGACCATCTGCAATGGGCGCCAGGTCTGCCGAAAACGCGTTCGGGCAAGATCATGCGCCGCATCCTGCGCAAGATCGCCGAGAACGCACCGGATCAGCTGGGCGATACCTCCACTCTAGCCGATCCTTCCGTAGTCGAATCTCTGGTGGCAGAGCGCAAGGTGAGATGAAGTTCGAGGGCAAAATCAAGAGCAAATCCCCCCTAACCCCCCTTTTTCAAAGGGGGGAATTCCAGGGCACGTTGTTGTACTCGCGAGCGGTTGCTTCATGGTCCGGGCGAAAGGAGTCCTCGTCACGCACTGCTTTTGCTTTCCCCCCTTTGAAAAAGGGGGGTAGGGGGGATTTGCTCTTGGCGTCGGCAGATCAGCTCGCGACAGATCGCCTCAAGCACCGCTTCCGTTTCCAGGAGAACTTGCCGATTGTCGAAGCGGATGACCTTCAATCCCAGACTCTGCAGGTACGCCGTACGCACACGGTCGACCGTCGAGCCGGCTATGGTCGCATGCTGCGATCCGTCCACTTCGATGACCAGTCGGACTGCAGGCAGGTAGAAGTCGACGATGTAAGGGCCGATAGGTTTCTGTCTATAACAGGGAACGCCGTCGAGTTGCTTCCGACGAAGACGGAACCACAGCCTGTGCTCGGCATCGGTCATATCGCGTCGAAGCCGGCGTGCAAGTCTTTTGAGAGGCGCGTCATATTCCAACATGCGACCAGTAAGCCGACACGTCGCGCGAATGCCTATGCGTCGTCCACCGCGTCGAATGGTAGGAAAATTCCGCAAAGCCGCGACGGCGCATTCCTATGACCACCCTGCTCATCGCCGACGATCACCCTCTATTCCGCGAAGCCCTACGTGGTGCGGTGCAGCGGGTAATGCCGGGGGTGAAACTGCACGAGGCCGATAGCGTCGACGCGCTCTACGCCCTGGTCGACGCGCATCCCGATGCCGATCTGCTGCTGATGGACCTCAACATGCCGGGCGCGCAGGGTTTCAATGCGCTGGTGCACCTGCGCGTGCTGCATCCGCAGCTGCCGGTGGTGGTGGTGTCGGCGCGCGAGGAGCCCAGCGTGATGCGCCGCGCGCTGGATCACGGCGCCTTGGGTTTCATCCCCAAGTCGGCGGCGTCGGAAACGATCGGCGAAGCGATCGGCCTGGTGCTGGACGGCGAGCGCTGGGCGCCGCCAGAAGCGCTCGCCGCGCCCGGTGTCGGCCGCGACGAATACGAAGTGGCCCAGCGCCTACGCGAGCTCACTCCGCAGCAGTTCCGGGTCCTGCAAATGCTGGGTGCGGGCCGTTTGAACAAACAGATCGCCTACGATCTGGGCGTGTCCGAGGCCACCATCAAAGCGCATGTCACTGCCGTCCTACGCAAACTGGGCGTCACCAATCGCACCCAGGCCGTGTTGATGGCTGGGCGCCTGTCGGTCGATCCCGAGGCCATGGTGCTGCCGCCGGAAGAGCAGGACTGACGTCTTTCCCCTAGTGGATCGACGGACCTGCGTTGGGCGGGGAAATGCAGCGTCGGTCACAGATCGCACCCGAGTTGCCCGCCTGGCCGCGCTACGATGTTGCGGAGGGGCCGCCTGGTGCGTGCCGGCTTTCCGGATAGGCGGTGATGGACAGCGATCGCGACGAATCCCGTCGTATCAATTTCGGCAGGCGCATCTACCCGCTGCGCGTCATCGGGCTGGTGATCGGCGTGCTGTGCGTGGCCGCTGTCATGCACCAGCACGGCGCTGCCTCCTGGCTGTGGGGACTGCTGCTGTTCGACGGTCTGGTCTGGCCGCACCTGGCTTATGCGCATGTCCTGCGCAGCCGCGACCCGATCCAGGCCGAATATCGCAACCTGCTGATCGACGCCGCTTTCGGCGGCTTCTGGATCGCGGTGATGGCCTTCGACACCCTACCCAGCGTGCTGCTGGCGGTAATGCTGATCATGGACAAGGTGATCGTCGGCGGCCGCCGCTTCGGCGCCAAAAATCTGGCACTGATGGCGCTGACGTGCTTGGTTACCAGCGCCTTGATGGGCTTCCGTTTCGAGCCCTACACCACTTACCGCACCATGCTGGCCTGCCTGCCGCTGCTGATCGTGTACCCGCTGGTCATCGGCGCCGCCAGCCGCCTGCTGGCGCAGCAGACGCTGCGCCAGAAGCGCATGTTCGAGAAGACCTCGCGCTTCGACGCCGCCACTGGCCTGATGAACCGGCAGCAGTGGCAGTACGAGGCCAACATGGAGTTCAACCGCTTCGTGCGCGCCGGCCGGCCGGCGGTGCTGATCATGATCGACATCGATTACTTCAAACAGATCAACGACGGCTACGGCCATACCGTGGGCGACGCGGTGATCGAGGAGTTCGCGCGCCTGATGAAGGCCTGCCTGCGCGACATGGACACCGGCGGACGTTACGGCGGCGACGAGTTCGGCATCGTCATGCCCGAGACTCGTTGGGAAGAAGCCATTGTCGCCGCCGAACGCCTGCGCAGGCAGGTCGCGGCGTACGTGTTCCCAGGCATCGACCTCAGATGCACGGTCAGCATCGGCCTGGCCGAAATCAACCATTCGATCGCTAACGTGACCGACTGGATCAGTGCGGCGGACGCCGCTTTGTACGCAGCCAAACGCAAGGGCCGCGACTGCATCGAGGTGGCGAAAATTCCGCAACGCCCGCCTTATGTTGCGCAGTCTCGGGTCGACGCATAGCGAACGCTCATACCGCGAGCGTCTGGTGATGCGCAGCCAGGAACGCTCGCAACGAGGCCGGCTTCACCGGTTTGGTCAGTAGCCGATAACCACGATCGCGCGCGCGTTGCTTGAGCTCGTCGCGGCCGTCGGCGGTCAGCAGCGCGCCGGTGATCGGCGTCGCGCTGGCGGCTTGCAGAGCGTCCAGGGTTTCCAGTCCGTCCATCCGGTCGTGGAGGTGGTAGTCGACCAGCATCACCACCGGCGCCTGATCGATCTTCTGCAAGGCTTCGTCCACGGTGGCCGCCGTGATCACTTCCACCTGCCAACGGCCCAGCAGCGCGCGCATGCCGTCCAGGATTTCCTGGTCGTTGTCCACGCACAGCACGCGCAACCCCGCCAGGGAGTCCGCGGCACGCAGCGAGGGTGCGGGCTCAAGAACGGCGTCGGCAGCGGCTGCCGCGCGCGGTACCGTGATCGAGAACATGCTGCCGTGGCCGACCCGGCTGCGCGCGTCCAGGTCGTGGCCGAGCAGCCGCGAGATGCGTTGACAGATGGATAGCCCCAGCCCCAGCCCCTGTTCGCCCCAGTCGAAGGGCTGCGGATAGCGATGGAACTCATCGAAGATCTGGCGCATATGGTGTTCGGGAATGCCGGGGCCGGTATCCCAGACCTGAAGTTCCAGGTTCTGTCCGCGCAGACGAATGCCCAGCACGATACGACCGCTTCGGGTGTAGCGCAGCGCATTGGCGATGAAGTTCTGCAGCACGCGGCGCAACAACCGGCGATCGCTGCGTACCGGCTGCGCAGCGGCGTGCACCCGCAGATCTAGACCGCGACCGGCGGCGACCGGCACGTACTGCGAAGCGAGTTCGCGCAACAGCGCGCCGGCGTCGAAATCGCTGATCTCGGTATGCATGCCGCCCGCATCCAGGCGCGAGACGTCCAGCAGGCCGTCCAGTAGTTCTTCCGCTGCGCGCAACGAAGCGTCGACGCGCTCGGCAAGGTGACGCTGTTCCGCCGGTTCGTCGCTGTCGCGCAGCGCCGAGGTGAACAGACGCGCCGCGTTCAGCGGCTGCAGCACGTCGTGGCTGATCGCGGCCAGGAAGCGCGTCTTCGACTGCTGCGCGGCCTCGGCTTCGCGCCCGCGGTCGGCCACGCGTTGCTCCAGGTTCTCGTTGGCTTCCAGCAGTGCATTCTCGGCGTGTTTGAAGTCGGTGATGTCGTTGTAGCTGGTGACGTAGCCGCCGCCGGGCAGCGCCTGGCCGCGCATCTCGATTACGCTGCCGTCGCTGCGCACGCGTTCGAAGATGTGCGGCGAACCCACGCGCATATAGCTGATGCGCTTGGCGATCTGTTCTTCCAGCTCGCCGCTGCCCAGATCGCCGCGTTCGGCGTTGTAGCGGATCAAATCGGCGACCGGACGACCCACGTAGAGCATGCCTTGCGGATAGCCGAACATCAGCTGGTAACGGCGGTTCCAGGCCACCAGGCGCATGTCCGGATCGACCACGCTTACGCCCGAACTGATGTTCTCCAGCGTGGTGGAAAGGATCTCGCGATTGAAGCGCAGTTCCTGTCCCGCCTCATCCAGCACCGCGACCACTTCGCCCAATTCCATGCCCGAGCCGCGCAGCACGCTGGTCAACACCAGGCGCGCCGAGGCCGCGCCGATGGCTGCGGCCAGCAGCCGTTCGGTGAACTGCACCCAGGCGCGGTCGGCGGCGGCGGCGGGTTGCAGTTCGCGTTGCAGCGTCGTGGCTTGCTCGGCGAAAGCGCGGCGCGCGTGGCGTTCGCCGACGATGCGCTCGGCCAGCGACAGCAGGTCCGACACGCGTACATTGCCCGGCCATTCGCTGGCCACCAGCGCCTGCCGCTGCGCATACGGATCGAGGAACGGCGCGATGCGCAGGCGTTCGTCCACGCTGGGCCGCCAGCGCGCCGACACCAGCATCATCACACCGGTGTTGAGCAGCAACGACCAGAACGTGCCATGGGTCAGAGGATCCCAACCGGTCAGGTTGAACAGCTGCTGGGGGCGTAGCCAGTGGATGCCGTACGGTCCGGTCTGCAGCCATTCCGGCCCTAGCCAGCCGGAGGCCGACAGGGTCGGCAGCAGCAGCGTGTAGATCCAGGTGGCGAAGCCGACCAGCATGCCGATTTCCACACCGCGCCGGCTGGCGCCGCGCCAGTACAGGCCGCCGATCAGACCGGGCGCGAACTGCGCGACCGCCGCGAAAGCGATGAGCCCGTACGACGCCAGCGAATTGTCGTTGCTGCTGGTGCGGTAGTAGGCATAGGCGCACAACGCCAGCATCAGGATCGCGAAGCGGCGTATCCACAGCACGCGCGAGGCCACGTCGGCCTCGGCATGGCGTTCGGCCCAACCGCGCCGCAGCAGCACCGGCATCACCAGATCGTTGCTGACCATGGTGGCCAGGGCGATGCTAGCCACGATGACCATGCCCGTGGCCGCCGAGAATCCGCCGATGTACGCCACCAGCGCCAACGCGTTGTTGCCGGCGGTCAGCGGGAGCGCCAATACGAAGGTATCGCTGGCGATTCCGCTGCTGCTGCCGAACATCGCCACGCCCGCAGCGGCGATCGGCACCACCATCACCGAGATCAGCACCAGATAAATACCGAACAGCCAGCGCGCCTTGCGGATGTCGCCGACGTCGCTGCATTCCACCACCGCCACATGGAACTGGCGCGGCAGGCAGACGATGGCCAGGAAGCCGAGCAAGGTCTGAGTGAAAAAACCCACTGGCGGCGCGTTCTCGAATAGGGTCCGCGCGGACTGTTCCACATGCAGCACCTGGCCGCCCAGCCACACATAGGCGAACACGCCCACGATCACGATCGCCACCAGCTTCACCACCGATTCCAGCGCGATGGCCAGCATCATGCCGTGGTGATGCTCGGTGGCATCCACCTGCCGGGTGCCGAACAGCGCGGCGAACAGCGCCATCAGCAAAGCGACGTACAGGGCGGGATCGGTGAAGAAGCCGGTGTTCTGCGCGTTCTGGCCGGTGAGCACGCCCAGGCTGAGCGCCACCGCCTTGTACTGCAGCGCCAGGTACGGAACCACGCCGATCAGCGCGATCACCGTGACCAATGCCGCAAGGCGACGCGAGCGGCCGTAGCGCGAGGAAATGAAATCGGCGATTGAAACGGTATTCTGGCTGCGTGCGATCAGTGCCAACCGTTCGATGATGCGCCAGCCGAACAACAGCAGCAGCAGCGGGCCCAGATAGATCGGCAGGTAGCCGATGCCGTTGCGCACCGCGCTGCCGACCGCGCCGTAGAACGTCCACGAGGAGCAATAGACCGCCAGCGCCAGGCTGTAGACCACTGGACGCAACCAGGGGCGATCCGGATACATCGGGCGCCGGTCGCCCCACCACGCCACGCCGAACAGCAGCGCGGCGTAGCCGATCGATACCAACAGCAGGATCCAGCTGGAAACCAATGCGGCGCTCCGTATCTCGGGCCTGCGAGTGTATGCCGTGTCGCATCGCGCGGACTGTCTGCTTGCCTGCGCTGCACGATGTCGGCAAGCTGAAATGCGGTCAACAGCCGGTGCATGCGCGCGAGGTGCGCCAACATGCCGGTCTTCCGGAGCAAAACGCATGACGCAGGACCAGGACCCGGCACCCGCCGGAAACAAGCGCGCGACCGCAGACGGGGTGCGCCTGCCGTTGCGCGAGAAGGTCAGCTACGGCATCGGCGACTTCGGCTTCAATCTCTATTGGGCCAACATCTCGGCCTTCCTGCTGATCTTCTACACCGACGTAATGGGCCTGGCCGCCGGTGCGGTCGGCACGATGATGCTGGTGACCAAACTGGTCGATGCGGTGGCCGACCCGTTTATGGGCGCGATCGCCGATCGCACCCGTACCCGTTGGGGCCGTTTTCGGCCGTACCTGCTGTTCGCCGCGGTACCCCTTGCGATCGCCGGCGTGCTGACCTGGACGGTCCCGGACCTGGAGGGCGGCGGGCGTCTGCTGTGGGCCTATGCCACCTTCACCCTGATGATGTTCGTCTACACCGTGCTGAGCATGCCGTACTCGGCGCTGTCAGGGGTCATGACCGCCGACAGCCAGCAACGCACCACTCTGATCAGTTTCCGTTTCATCGCCGCCTTCGCCGGCACCACCCTGGTCAACTGGCTGACCCTGGACCTGGTGCGCTGGCTCGGCCGCGGCGACGAGCAACTGGGCTGGCAGCTGACCATGGTCCTATACGGGATCGTGGCGGTCGCCACTTTCGTGGCGGTATTCGCCAACACCCGCGAACGGATCGAGCCGCCGCCGCAGCAGCGCAGCACGATGCGCCAGGATGTGCTCGACCTGCTGGGCAACAAGCCCTGGCTGGTGCTGTTCGTGCTGGCGCTGGTGATCATGGTGACGATCGTGATGCGTAGCGGCTCGCTGGTGTACTACCTCAAGTACTACGTGGAGCGGCCGGAGCTGACCGGCCTGTTTCTCGGCAGCTATTCGGCGGCGCTGGCCATCGGCGCGGCGCTAACGCCGCTGCTGACCCGTCTGCTGGACAAGCGCCGGCTGATGATGGGGCTGATGGCCGGGGTCGGCGTGATCAGCTGCGCGATGTACTTCGTGCCCAGGGAGCAGATCTGGGTGATGTTCGCGCTCAACACCCTGGTCGGGTTGCTGCTCGGGCCGAAGTCGCCGCTGGCGTTTTCCATGTATGCCGATTGCGCCGATTACACCGAGTGGAAGACCGGGCGCCGGGCCACCGCGATGACCTTCGCCGCCGCGACGTTCTCGCAGAAACTGGGCGGCGCGGTGGCGTCGGCGGCGATCGCCTGGATGTTGGCGGCGATGGGTTACGTCGCCAACCAGGCTCAGTCGGACGCCTCGCGCCTGGGCATCGTGTCGCTGCTGACCGTGATCCCGGGCGTGGTGGCGCTGGTGGCGGTATGGGTGATGAAAGCCTACCCGCTCAATGATGCGGCGCTGGCGCGGGTCCAGGCGGAACTGCAGGCGCGTCGGGAGACGGCGGAATGAGCGGTGTTGTCGACACGGCCCTCCCTTATGGCTTCCAGGAACAGGGCCGGCGCTTCGTCTTGAGCAGTCCCACGGCGATGCCGCAGGCCTCCACCTTCTTGTGGAACCAGCGGATGCTGCTGCAACTGAACTGTCGTGGCTACGCTACCGCGCAGTTCATGCAGCCAGAGCCGGCCAAGTACGCGCATGCGCCGACGCTGGAGGCCAAAAGCTTCATGCAGCCGGAGCAGCCTTACTACGCGCATCATCCCGGCCGTTTCTGCTACCTCAAGGACGAGGAGGGCGGTCTGCTGTTTTCCGCGCCGCACGCGCCGGTGAATCGTGCGCCGGACGCGTTCGCCTTCTCGGTCGGCCAGGGCGACGTCGCTTGGACGGTGCAATGCGATGGCATCGAGGTGGAGATGTCGGTGCGGTTGCCGCTGGAAGACGTGGCCGAACTGTGGACCGTGCGCGTGCGCAACCGTTCCGGCCGCGCGCGCCGGATCAGCCTGTACCCCTACTTCCCGGTCGGCTACCTGTCGTGGATGAACCAGTCCGGCCGCTATCGCGCGGACCTGGGCGGGATCGTCTGCGACAGCGTCACTCCGTACCAGAAGGTGGCCGACTATTTCCTCCAACGCGACTTCAAGGACCGGACCGTGCTACTGCACGAGCGCCAGCCCGATGCCTGGGAAGCGAACCAGGCCGGATTCGAGGGCGAGGGCGGATTGAACGCACCGATGGCCATCATTGCCCATGAGCGGTTGACCGGCGGCGATGCGCTATACGAGACGCCGGCGGCGGTGCTGCAGTACTGCCTTGCCCTGGTGGCGGAAGGCGAGGAAACATTCCGCTTCGTGTTCGCCCCAGCCCGCGACGACGTCGAAGATCGCTGAGCTCCGCGCACGCTATCTGTCCGAACAGGGTTTCGCTGACGCCGCCACCGCCCACTCCTCCTACCTGGACGAGGGCCGCGGCTGCCTGCGGATCGAAACTCCTGATCCGTGGCTAGACGACTTTGCCAACCACTGGTTACCACGACAGGTCTATTACCACGGCGATTGCAACCGCCTGACCACCGACCCGCAGACCCGCAACTATCTGCAGGACCATATGGGCATGGCCTATTTGCGGCCGCAGACAGCGCGGGCAGCCTTCTTGCACGCGCTGTCGCAGCAAGAGCCCAGTGGGGCGATGCCCGACGGCATCCTGCTGATCGAAGGAGCGGAACTGAAGTACATCAACCAGGTGCCGCATACCGACCACTGCGTGTGGCTGCCGGTGTGCCTGCAGGCCTACCTGGACGAAACCGGCGACGACGCCTTGCTCGAGGCGACGGTGACCGACCGCGAGGGCAACGCGGCCAGCGTCGCCGAGCGCATCGATCGGGCGATGGACTGGCTGCTGCAGGCGCGCGACGCGCGCGGGCTCAGCTACATCGCCCAGGGCGACTGGTGCGATCCGATGAATATGGTCGGCTGGAAGGGACGGGGCGTGTCCGGCTGGCTGTCGCTGGCCAGCGCGCATGCGCTGCGCCTGTGGGCCGCAGTCTGCGCACGCAGCGGACGCGCCGCGCAAGCGGCGTGCTTCGAAGCCGGCGCCGAAGCGTTCAATGCCGCAGTCAACGCCCGCTTGTGGGATGGCGACTGGTACGGTCGCGGCATCACCGACGACGGGGTGGTGTTCGGCGTGCGCGCCGATAGCGAAGGCCGCATCTACCTCAATCCGCAGAGCTGGGCCATGCTCAGCGGCGCCGCCGATGCGCCGCGTCGCGCGCGGCTGCTGGCCGCGGTCGACGCGCAACTGGTCTCGCCGTACGGCGTGGCCATGCTCGATCCACCCTACACCGGCATGCGCGAAGACGTCGGTCGGCTGACCCAGAAATTCCCCGGTTCGGCCGAGAACGGCGCGGTCTACAGCCACGCCGCCGCCTTCTACCTGCACAGCCTGTACAAGGTCGGCGAAGCGGATCGCGCCTGGAGCGTGCTGCGCGCGATGCTGTCCGGTCCGGGCCTGGAGGACTGCCTGCGGCGCGGACAGCTGCCGGTGTTCGTGCCCAACTACTACCGCGGCGCCTGGCGTCTGCATCCGCGCACCGCCGGCCGCTCCAGTCAGCTGTTCAACACCGGCACTGCGGCGTGGATGTACCGCTGTTTGGTGGAGGAACTGTTCGGCTTGCGGGGCGATGGCCAGGCGCTACGGATCGCACCGCAGCTGCCCTCGCACTGGCCGCGCGCGCGCGCCTGGCGACGGTTCCGCGACGCCGAGTTCGAAGTAGAGATCGAACGCGTCGCCGGCCGCACCGATGCCCGCGTCGCGATCGATGGCCAATGGCTGGAAGGCGATGTCTTTTCCGGCATGGAGGCCGGGCGTCGCTACCGGGTCCGCGTTGAACTACCGAGTGAAGCGGAGCCGGCATGAGCGAGGTGCGGGTGGCCGTGGTGATGGGCGTGTCCGGCAGCGGCAAGACCACGTTGGCGCGCGCGTTGTCCGATGCATGGGAGGCGACCTTCCTTGATGCCGACGATTTCCACAGCGACGAGGCCAGAGCGTTGATGGCTGCAGGCGAGCCGCTGACCGACGAGATGCGTCAGCCATGGGTGGTGCGCATTGCCACTGACCTGCAACGCCGCGTGGCCGACGGTGCGCACGTGAGCCTTGCCTTCTCCGGACTGCGCCGCCAGCACCGCGACGTGCTGCGCGCCACAGGACTGCCGCTGCGGTTCCTGTTTCTGCACGGCGAAGCGGCGCTGATCGGCCAGCGCATGCGCGAGCGTAGCGGCCACTACATGCCGGTGACGCTGCTCGACAGCCAGTTCGCCACGCTGGAGGAACCCACCGGCGAGGACGATGTCGTGATGCTGCCGATCGACCTGCCGCCTGATGCGCAGTTGCGTCGTGCCCTGCAGGCCCTCGCGGTGCCCTTGTAGGGGCTGGAAATTGTAGGAGCGACGTCAACCGCGAAACTCATGGTCTCCGAATCATCGGCTGGACGTTCGCGACTTACGTCGCTCCTACCTCGCTCTTACCGGCGCCCGCGGAAGTGCAAGCAATCGTCGTGCGGCGTTCTCCGCCTGCCCACGCAGCTCGGGTACGGCGATGCTTTCCCACAGCCGGCCGATGCGAAGGCTGCCGACTACGAAGACGCCAGGCAGCGCTTCGCCTTCGGCATTGACCACGTCGCCATCGCTGGCGGTGTCGATGCCGATGCCGTGCGGACCGGGCCGGGCGTTGCCTTTGCCCAGAAGATCGGAAAGCAGCGGATTGCGCATCAGTTGCGCACGCATCTCCACGCCGGTGGCGTTGACGACACGATCCACATCGAGTTCCTGCGTACGCCGATCGCGCATCATCAAGGTGACGCGGACGCGCTCCCCTTCGCGGTTCACGGTCTGCAGGCGACCGCGGTGCAGCCGCAGCTGGCCACTGGTTTGCAGCGCTTCGAGTTGCGCATGCACTTGCGGCGCGATGCGGTGGCGGTGCACGTCCCAGTAGCGCACCACATGCCGCAGAAAGCGCCGCTGGTCGTCGTGCGAGAGCGTGCGCCACAAGTTCTGCACCAGCGGACGCGCGCTTTCCATCACCGCCTGCCATGGCAGGCCTTGCTGGTCCGCCTCGCTGGCCGCTTTTCGCAAGACGCGCATGCGCTGGCGCAATGGCATCGCCAGCAGCGCCTCGGCATCGAAATCCGCCACCGCATGCTTGGTATGGGCAAGCGGCAGCAGCGCGTGCCGCGACAGCACGTGCACGCGGCCGCGATGGCCGTTGGCGACCAGACTCAGCGCCGTGTCGACCATGCTCAGCCCGGAGCCGGCGATACAGATTTCCGCGTCGGCGGGTATCTGCTTGATCGCGTCGAAGTCCCAGGCTTCCAGGATCGACTGTCTCGGCAATCCGGATGCACCGCGGGCAGGCAAGGGTTTGGGATTGTTGCCGACCGCCATCGCCATGCCGCGGGCGCGGATCGTGCCGCCCGATTCGAGTTCCAGCTGCAGCACGCCCTCGTCATCGTCGTCCAGACCGGTCACCCTGTCCTGCAGCACTTCGAAATGCGCGGACGTGGTTTCGCGCGCTTGCTGCAAGCGGTCGCGCAGATAATCGCCGTAGTGCCTGCGTTGCGCATACGACACCGCGATGGCGTCGCGCGCGCTCTCGCTTTCGCGCGCCACCAGAAAATCCACGAAGTCGTCCGGCTTGTCTTCGAACGCACTCATTCTTCGTGCCGGCACATTGAGCAGGTGTTCGGCATGGGTGGTGGCGTAGGCCACGCCTTGCGCGAGCCGCGCGGTGGGTTCGATCAACACGATGCGGATGCCGGCGTCGGCCAGGCGTAGCGCATGGATGGCCGTGAGTACGCCCCCCGCGCCGCCGCCGATGATGGCGATATCGAAAGGGCGGGACGGGAGCTGTGTCGTCATCGCAATATTGTAGGGGATGACTCGCAACGCTCGCGCTTTGTCCCCTTTGGAAAAGGGGGCTACGGGGGATTTGCTCTTGGCGCGAAAAGCGAATCCGCCTCAATCCCCCTTTTCAAAGGGGGAGGCCTTTACATCAACGAATCGGCCAATCGCGCGATGCCTTCACGGCTGCGCTTCCACGTAGCGCGGCGTCGCCAGGTATCCAGGGTGATGATGTCCGCGTGGTCCAGATAATCGGCTTCCACCTCACGCATGCGCGCGACCACGCCGCGGTCGTAGCAGAGCAGGCCGATCTCCGCGTTCAGCGCGAAGGATCGGATGTCCAGGTTGATCGAGCCGACCAGCGCGATTTCATCGTCTACGCTCAGATGTTTGGCATGGAGAAAGTGTGGACGGTACAGCGCGATCTTCACCCCACTGGCCAATAGCTCGTTGTAGTACGAATCCTGCGCCCAGGCCGTAAGCCGCTGGTTGTTGCTGGCCGACAGGATCAACTGCACATCCACGCCCGACAACGCGGCGATGCGCAGTGCGCTCAAGGTGGCATCGTCGGGAACGAAATAGGGCGTGGTCAGCACCAGCTTGCGCTGGGCAAGGTGGATCAGCGCGTTGACCGTGTCGCGCGCGTTTTCGAAGGGATAGGCCGGGCCGCTGGGCAGCAGTTGCATCGCGATGTTGGCGCCGCTCGCCGAAGGCACGGGCTTCACCTGCAGCCGTTGTCCGGTTTCGATATACCAGTCGCTGGCGAACACGCCTTCCAGGTGCGCCACTACTGGGCCCTCCACGCGCGCCACCAGTTCCCGGTTGGGGAAGCGAGGTACGAAATCCGGCGCGGCGAGGTTCTGCGACCCCACGTAGCCGGCGCAGCTGTCGATCACCGCGACCTTGCGGTGGTTGCGCAGATCCATGCGCCCGCTGCGCCGCCAGCGCAGGCCGCCCGGCAGCATCACGTGCACCTCCACACCGGCCTTGCGTAATCGTCGCGCATAGCGGCGCAATCCGCGTTTGGCGCCGACGGCATCCAGCAGCAACCGGCACTGCACGCCGCGCGCCGCAGCGCGTTCCAGCGACTGGCATACGGCATCGCCGACGGCGTCGTCGAACAGCAGGTAATACAGCAGATGCACACGCTCGCTGGCGCCGTCGAT
>Ga0307513_10003870_pt1 | contig 20143 bp, 14 predicted proteins | sample 15_EM_MG_FD_202174 | JGI IMG/M metagenome (GOLD analysis project Ga0307513, IMG submission 202174) | Populus trichocarpa ectomycorrhiza microbial communities from riparian zone in the Pacific Northwest, United States - 15_EM | ecosystem: Host-associated > Plants > Roots > Unclassified | place...
ATTTCAGCATCAATGCCGAGCCGCGGCCACGCTAGCATGCGAGCCTGATTTCCACGAGGGTTCTTCTCATGCTCAAGCTCTACATCGGCAACAAAAACTATTCGTCCTGGTCCATGCGCCCCTGGGTGCTGCTCAAGCAGGCCGGCATCCCGTTCGAAGAGGTGATGCTGCGCTTCGACTCGTTCGACGCAGGCTCGGCCTTCAAGCAGGCGGTGGACCAGATCAGCCCGGTGGGCAAGGTGCCGGTACTGCTCGACGAGACCGGCTTCGCTGTGTGGGACACGCTGGCCATCTGCGAGACGCTGGCCGAGAAATTCCCCGAGCATCACCTGTGGCCCAGCGATCCGCAGGCCCGCGCCCGGGCCCGCAGCGTCTGCGCCGAAATGCATTCCGGCTTCGGCAGCCTGCGCAGCCATTGCGGCATGAACATCGAGGCCTCGCTGCCCGAAGTCGGCGCACGCCTGTGGCGCGACGAGCCGGGCGTGCGGGCCGACCTGGCACGGCTGGTGTCGATGTGGGGCGGCCTGCTCGCGGCCTACCCGCGCCAGGCCGGGCCGGGCGGCGACCAGCACTTTTTGTTCGGCGACTTCAGCATCGCCGATGCGTTCTTCGCACCGGTCTGCATGCGGCTGCGTACCTATGCGCTGCCCGTGCCCAGCGAAATCTCGGCCTATGTCGAGCGCGTGGCCGCGGCGTCAGGGGTAAAGGCCTGGATCGACGACGCACTGGCCGAGAAGGAGTTCCTGCCCTTCGAGGAAGCGTACCGGCAGTCACGGGGCTGAAATCGACGCGCCATGGCACAAAATTGTCATGGCACTAAACTGCCGCGATGCAAATTTATCTCGTCGGCGGCGCGGTACGCGATGCCCTGCTCGGCCGGCAGGACGGCCAGCGCGACCGTGACTGGGTGGTGGTCGGCGCCACGCCGGAAGAACTGAACCAGCTCGGCTACCAGCCCGTCGGCAAGGACTTCCCGGTGTTCCTGCACCCCCGCACCCGCGAGGAATACGCGCTGGCGCGCACCGAGCGCAAGACGGCGCGCGGCTACCGCGGTTTCGCGGTGCATGCCGCACCCGATGTGACGCTGGCCGAAGACCTGGCCCGGCGCGACCTCACCATCAACGCCATGGCAGCCAGCGCGGACGACGGCATTGAAGGTGGCGTCAGCGCCAGCCCGCTCGGCTTCGCCATGGACAGCCTGGTCGACCCCTATGGCGGCCAGCGCGATCTGCAAGGCAAGCTGCTGCGCCATGTGACCGACGCCTTCCGCGAAGACCCGGTGCGCATCCTGCGCGTGGCGCGTTTCGCCGCGCGCTTCCACGACTTCCGCGTGGCCACCGAGACCCTGGCGCTGATGCGCGAGATGGTGGCCGAGGGCGAAGTCGACGCGCTGGTGCCCGAGCGGGTCTGGCAGGAACTGGCGCGCGGCCTGATGGAGCCCCGGCCCTCGCGCATGCTCGAGGTGCTGCGCGACTGCGGCGCGCTGCAGCGGCTGCTGCCCGAGGTCGACCGGCTCTGGGGCGTGCCGCAACGCGCCGTTTACCACCCCGAGGTCGACACCGGCGTGCACCTGATGATGGTGCTCGACATGAGTGCACGGCTCGAAGCGCCACTGCCCACACGTTTCGCCTGCCTGACACACGACCTCGGCAAGGGCAGCACGCCCGCCGACGTGTTGCCGCGCCACATCGGCCATGAGCAGCGCAGCGCCAAACTGCTCAAGGGCCTGTGCGAACGCCTGCGCGTGCCGGTGGACTGCCGCGAGATCGCCGACGTGGTGGCGCGCGAACACGGCAACATCCACCGCAGCGGCGAACTCAATGCGGCGGCCCTGGTGCGCTTGCTGGAGCGTTGCGACGCGATCCGCAAGCCGCAGCGTTTCGCGCAGATCCTGCTGGCCTGCGAATGTGATGCGCGCGGGCGCCTCGGGCTGGAAGAGTCGCCTTATCCGCAGCGAGGCCGGCTCATGCAGGCACTGGCCGCCGCGCAATCGGTGGACACCGCCAGCGTGGCCCAGGCCGCGCAGGATGCGGGCGCGAAAGGCCCGCAGATCGGCGAGTGGGTGCACAAGGCGCGGGTGAATGCCGTGTCCATGGGCATGCCAGCCCCGCCAAGCGCTTGAGTTGTGCCTCTTGAGTTCTCCGGCATCCCCCTTCAGCCCCTTCTCAGCACGATTTGACAAGTTTTAAAAAGCACATAAAAATGCACTAATTAATGCATTAAATTACCATGGCCGCCACCCAATCCATCTACGCTCGCACCACGGTCAGCATGACCGAGTTGCGACGCAACCCAAGCGGCATCCTTGAAGACGCCGGAGACTCCCCGGTTGCGGTACTGAACCACAACAAGCCGGCGGCCTACCTGTTGTCCGCGAAGGCCTACGAAGCCCTGCTGGACCGCTTGGACGATGCCGAGTTGACCAAGATCGTCCAACAGCGCCAGGGCGGCAAACGGGTCAAGGTGAAGCTTGAAGACCTATGAACTCGAATTCGATGAATCCGCGCTGAAAGAGTGGCGCAAGCTCGACGGCTCCATCCAAACACTGTTCAAGAAGCAACTGGCCAAGCGATTGCAGGCTCCGCACGTGCCATCGGCCAGGCTGCATGGCGAGCTACAAAACACCTACAAGATCAAGCTCCGCGATGCCGGATATCGCCTGGTCTATGAGGTCGTTGATCAGCGCCTGGTGGTCGTCGTCATCGCCGTGGGGCGACGCGACCATGATGCCGTGTACCAGCAAGCCACCAAGAGACGCGACATCTGAACGAACGGGCCAGGCTGAGTTCAAGCCTCAGGGACTCTCTTCGGCAGGCGCCTTCTCGAACTCCTGGCGCTGCTGGTCGAACAGCTTTTGCAACTCTTCCTCCGACATCGGCGCGGCATCGGCGCTGGCCGTGCGTGGCTGCCAGACCACCGCCGGCCAGTACCATACCGCCGCGATCACCGCGGCCTGTACCAGCAGATAGGGTGCCAGCGCGCGGCTGAGCTTGCGGGTCGACAGCCGCTGCGGCAGCAGGTTGCCGACCATGAGGATGGCATAGCCGAACGGTGGCAGCAAGAAGCCCATCTGCAGCACCAGCAGGGCCAGCACCGCCACCCAGGTGGCATCGGGCACCAGCATCAGCAGGGGCGGCATGGCGATGGGCACGATAACGAAGATGATCTCGAACGCGTCCAGCACAAAGGCGCTCAGCGCGAGCATGCCCAGCACCGTGGCCAGGGCCGCCGAGCCGCCACCGGGCAGGCCGCGCAGAAAGTCGCTGATCCAGACGTCGGTGCCGAGCGCGCGCAGCACCAGCGTATAGGTGGTGGCGGCCATCAGCAAGGCGAACAGCGCGCCGGTGATGGCCAGCGTGTCGCGCAGCACCTGCCACCCCACCGAACGCGTCAGCGTGCGCGTGGCCAGGCCGAACACACACAGTACCAGCGCACCGGTGGCCGCGCCTTCGACGGCATAAAGATAGCCCAGGGTGACACCGGTGAGCAGCGCGAGAATGCAGGCCACGCTGCCGATGGCGATGGCCCAGTCCTGGCGGCTCGGCAGCTCGGTGGCCACGCGTGCCGCGGCACCGGTCGGTGGCTGGACCCGCGGCGCACCGCGGTGCAGCCACCAGGTCAGCAGCATGAACAACACCAGCATGGCCGCGGCCGGCCTCAGCGCACCATGGAAGATGTCCTGGGTGTTGACGATCAGCGCGGCCCGGGCGGTGGCGTTCACGGCCTCGGTATGGGCGCGCATCATCGCGTCGCCAAGCAGGATCAGCACCAAGGAAGGCGGCACCACCACCCCCACCGTGCTGGCGGTGCAGATCAGCGCGGCACCGCTCTCGGCCGGGATGCCCCGCGCATCGAGCCGGCGCCCCATGGCGCGCGACAGCATGCTGATGCCGGCCCCCACCGAGCCGTTCATCGGCGCCAGCAGCGTGCCCAGCCCGATGCCCGCCAGATAAGGCGCCGCGGCCGTGCGGCGCATCAGCCGCAGCGCCACGCGAAACAGAATGTCGGTCAAGGGCAGCCGGTTCAGCATGGCGCCGATCAGCACGTACAGTGGCAGGGCCTGCAACAGGTCGTGCTCCAGCAGCCCGAGCAGGCGCAGCGGCAGCGCGAAGAACAGTTGCGCCGGCCATGCCCCCAACGCCATGCCCCCCACCACAAACGCCATGGCCGTGCCGACCAGCACCGTCCAGGCAGGCAAGCCGCTCACCGCCATCAGCACCGCCGTGGCCAGCAGCATCCACAGCCCCGCCGCGCCCATCAGCCCGGCTCCGGCGCGGCCGGCATGAAAAGACCGAGCACGGCTTGCAGCCCCATCAGCAAGGCCATCAGCGGCACGCCGAGTTTCAACACGAAGTAGCCGGGGTTGGAGGTGTCGGGAAAACTCTCGAGCTGCGCCAGCGACTGCCGCACCATGGGCAGCGAGGCGACGAAGACGAACACCGCCCAAGGCAAGACCACGCAGACGGAAGCGGCACGCTGACACCAGCGGCGCAGCCGCGCGGGATAACGCCGGGCCAGCAAGTCCGGCGTGAGATGGGTGCCGGCGCGGGTCGCGTGGGTGAGGCCCACGCCCACGTACAGGCCGAAGAGCAGTTGGGCCAGGTCATTGGCCTGGCTGGAGAAGGCGTGCAGCCCATCGCGCAGCGGCCACTGCAGGCACAGCAGCAGGGCCAACGGCATCACCAGCAGCGAGGCCGCGGTGGTGATCCGCGCAAGTGCCTGGTCAAGCCAGGCCAGGCCGCGCCTGCAGCGGGAGCGTTCGGCTTGCGGCATCGGGGCTGGGGCCTGGGCGTGGGCCTGGGCGGGAGTGCGGGGCCGGCGATCAGTCCAGGGCTCTTTTGAGCCGGATCTCTTCGATCTTGATCGTGCCCATCGGCACCGTCTTGGCGGTGTTCAGCTCGCGCTTGAAACCGGCCAGGTCGAAGAAGCGCAGGGCGCGCTCGTTGCGCAGCGGAATCCACACGGTGACCGTGGTGCAGCCCTCTTCCACCAGGCCTTCGCGGGCCGCGTCCCACAGCGCCAGGCCAACACCCTGGTTCCAGTAGCCGTCATCCACATAGATCGACCAGACCTCGCCGACGGTGTTCTTCGTGCCCTTGTCGCGCGAGCGGTCGAAGCCGACGAAGCCGACCATCTTGCCGCCGTCCAGCGCCACATACACCTGCGGGTCGCCGAACTCGATCGCCTCGCGCCACATGGTCACACGCTTGGCCATGGGCATGGTGTTGAGATGCTCGGCGGGAATGAGGTCGTGGTAGGCAGCCTGGCTGGCGCTGACGTGAAGGTCGGCAATCGCCTGCGCCTCGTTCAGTTTGGCGGGGCGGACTTCGTAGCTGGAGGAACTGGACATGAAAAAGCGCTCTTCGACCGCAGGGTCGCGAAAAAATCGGGGGAGCGCATTGTCGCCGCAAATGCCCGGCCGGCCCAGTCCACCGGCGATGACGCCACGGCGCGAGACTGGTTAAACCCAGGGTAAACCTGCCGTAAATCTGAGCAAAGCCACGCCCCGCCCAATGCACCTGGCTTTACATTCAGCCATGTTGTCCCGAAGCCCAGCCACCGGTCCATGAAAACAAAACTGCAAAAACGGCGCCTCGCCCGCCTCCAGCGCGGCATCAGCCGTCCTGCCACACTGACCTCGCTGGCCGTTGTCGTTGCCCTGGCCGCGGGCCTGTGGTGGCACTACGGCCGCTCGTCCGATGGTGCCTCGGGCGGCCCGGGCGCCGCGGCCAGCGCACCGGCCGGCGGCGCCAGCCGGGCTGGCAGTGCCGCAGGTGGTGGTGGCGGTGGTGGGCGCCGCTTCGCCGGCAACAACAACCGCACGCAGCCGGTCACCGTGGCGCCGGTGCGCAAGCAGGACGTGCGGGTGCTGGTGAGCGCCATCGGCACCATCACCGCACAAAACACCGCCCTGGTGCGCACCAAGGCCGATGGCGAACTCAAGGCCATCCACTTCAAGGAAGGCCAGACGGTGAAGGCCGGGCAACTGCTGGCCGAGATCGACCCGCGCAGCTACCAGGTGGCGTTCGGGCAGGTCCAGGGCCAACTGGTGCGCGACCAGGCCCAGCTCACCAACGCCCGGCTCGACCTGCAGCGCTACAAGGACCTGCTGGCCAAGGACTCCATCGCCAGCCAGCAGGTCGATACCCAGGCCGCGCTGGTGCGCCAGCTCGAAGGCACGGTGCAGACCGACCAGGCCGCGGTGGACAGCGCGAAGCTGCAGCTTTCCTACACCCGGGTCACCGCGCCGATCAGCGGCCGCCTCGGCCTGAAGCAGGCCGACCTGGGCAACGTGGTGCATGCCAGCGACACCACCGGCATCGTCACCATCACCCAGGTGCAGCCTATCGCCGTGGTGTTCGCCGTGCCGGAAACCAACCTGCCGCAGATCAACCACAAGCTCCAGGCGAATCAGCCGATGGCCGTCGAAGCCTGGGACCGCGAGCAGAAGACCCGGCTGGCGCTGGGCAAGGTCAGCACCATCGACAACGCCATCGACACCACCACCGGCACCATCAAGCTCAAGGCCGAGTTCGCCAATGCCGACGGCTCGCTGTTCCCGAACCAGTTCGCCAACATCCGGCTGCAGCTCGACACGCTGGAGGGCACGCTCACCGTGCCCACCGCCGCCGTGCAGCGCGGTGCGCAAGGCACTTTCGTCTACGCCATGCAACCCGACGGCAGCGTGGCCCTGCGCACGGTGAAGCTGGGCGCGACCGATGGCGACGCGGTCAGCGTACAAGGCGACCTGGCCGAAGGCGAACAGGTGGTGACCGACGGCGCCGACCGGCTGCGCGACGGCGCCAAGGTGGAGGTGATCACCCCCGCGGCGCGGCCCCGCACGCCGGGCGGCAGCGACGCGGCGCCACAGCGGCACCGGCCTGCGTCGGCGGCGTCCCCTGCGCCAGGGGCCTCCGCCACCGCCACCGTATCAGCATCCGCCAACCAGGCCAGTGACCGCCCGGCCTGGATGGACCGCCTGCCGCCCGAAGTTGCGGCGAAGGTGCAAGCCATGAGCCCCGAGGAACGCCAGGCCTTCATCGCCAAGATGCGTGAACGCCGCCAGCAGCGCCAGCAGGAAGGCGGCACGCCTTGAAATCGGGGCACCCCCTGCCTGTGCCCCTGCCCGTGCCACGGCCATGAACCTGTCCCGCCTTTTCATCCTGCGGCCGATCGCCACCGCCTTGTTGATGGTGGCGATCCTGATCGCCGGCGCACTCGCCTACCGGCTGCTGCCCCAGTCGGCACTGCCCGAGGTGGACTACCCCACGATCCAGGTCACCACGCTCTACCCCGGCGCAAGTCCGGACGTGATGACTTCATCGGTGACCGCACCGCTGGAGCGGCAGTTCGGCCAGATGCCGGGCCTGAGTCAGATGTCGTCGATCAGCTCGGGCGGCGCCTCGGTGATCACGCTGCGCTTCACGCTGGCGATCTCGCTCGACGTGGCCGAGCAGCAGGTGCAGGCCGCCATCAACGCCGGCAGCAACCTGTTGCCGAGCGACCTGCCGATGCCGCCGACCTACAGCAAGGTCAACCCGGCCGACGCGCCGATCCTCACGCTGGCCATCACCTCGCCCTCGCTGCCGGTGATCCGCATCCATGACCTGGTGGAAAACCGGCTCGCGCCCAAGCTGTCGCAGGCGGCGGGCGTGGGCCTGGTGGCGATTGCCGGCGGCGGCCGTCCTGCTGTGCGCATCCAGGCCAACCCGCAGCGCCTGGCCGGCCTGGGCCTGTCGCTCGACGACGCCCGCACCGCCATCGCCGCGGCCAACGTCAACCAGGCCAAGGGCAGCTTCGACGGCCCGCTGCGCGCCTCGACCATCGACGCCAACGACCAGCTCAAGTCGGCCGCCGAATACGCGCAGCTCATCATCGCCTACAAAAATGGCAATCCGGTGCGGCTCGCCGACGTGGCTGAAATCGTCGACGATGCTGAGAATACAAGGCTCGCGGCCTGGGCCGGATTTTGCACCCCCGATGCGGCTGCGCCGCCTCCCCCGCCAGGCGGGGGCGACTGCCTTGGGGCGGCCCGGCGGCAGTCCATCCCTGGCGTGATCCTGAACATCCAGCGCCAGCCGGGCGCCAACGTCATCGAAACGGTGAACCGCATCCAGGCGCTGCTGCCGCAGCTGCAGGCCACGCTGCCGGCCTCGCTCGACGTGCGCGTGCTGACCGACCGCACCGTCACCATCCGCGCCTCGGTGCACGACGTGCAGTTCGAACTGATGCTGTCCATCGCGCTGGTGGTGCTGGTGATCTTCGTGTTCTTGCGCAGTGCGCAGGCCACGTTGATCCCGAGCTTCGCCGTGCCGCTGTCCCTGGTCGGCACCTTCGGCGTGATGTACCTGGCCGGCTTCTCCATCAACAACCTGACGCTGATGGCGCTCACCATCTCCACCGGCTTCGTGGTGGACGACGCCATCGTGATGATCGAGAACATCGCCCGTTACGTGGAGCAGGGCGAGCCGCCGATGCAAGCGGCATTGAAGGGCGCCAAGCAGATCGGCTTCACCATCATCTCGCTGACCATCTCGCTGATCGCGGTGCTGATCCCGCTGCTGTTCATGGGCGACGTGGTGGGCCGCCTGTTCCATGAATTCGCGATCACGCTGGCCGTGGCCATCCTGATCTCGGCGGTGGTGTCGCTGACCCTCACGCCCATGCTCTGCGCCCGGCTGCTGAAGCACACACCCGAGGAAAACCACAGCCGGCTCTACCAGGCCACCGGCCGCTTCTTCGACGCCACCATCGCGCGCTACGGCCGTTTGCTCGACTGGGTGCTCGACCGGCACGTCATCACCCTGATCGTCTTCGTGGCCACCGCCGCGCTCACCGTGCTGCTCTACTTCGTGGTGCCCAAGGGCTTCTTCCCGGTGCAGGACACGGGGGTGATCCAGGGCATCACCGAAGCCGCGCAGGCCACCTCGTTCCCGGCCATGGCCGAGCGCCAGCAGGCGCTGGCCGAAGAGATATTAAAAGACCCGGCCGTGCAGAGCCTGTCGTCCTTCATCGGGGTGGACGGCGGCAACGCCACGCTCAACGCCGGCCGGCTGCTGATCAACCTCAAGCCCAAGGAAGGCCGCGGCGCCTCGGCCAGCGAGGTGATCCGCCGCATCGCCGATGCCACCCGCAAGGTGCCGGGCATCGCCCTCTACATGCAGCCGGTGCAAGACCTGACCATCGAAGACCGCATCGCCAAGACGCAGTACCAGTTCCTGCTGTCCTCGCCCGACAGCACCGCGCTCACCCAGATCACCGGGCAGTTGATCGAACGGCTGCGCACCCTGCCCCAGCTCGCCGACGTGGCCAGCGACCTGCAGGACCAGGGCCTGCAGGCCTACCTGGAGATCGACCGGGTCAATGCCGGACGGCTCGGCGTGACGGTCGCGGCCATCGACACCGCGCTCTACAACGCCTTCGGCCAGCGCCTGATCTCCACCATCTTCACCCAGTCGAACCAGTACCGCGTGGTGCTGGAAGTGGCGCCGGGCTTCAAGTCGGGGCCGGACGCGCTGGCCGGGCTGTATGTGCCGGGCACGCTGGGCGGCGTCACCACCCAGGTGCCGCTGGCCTCGGTGGCGCGGGTGAGCCAGCGCGCGGCGGCGCTGTCGGTCAACCACGTGGGGCAGTTCCCCTCGGCCACGATTTCCTTCAACACCGCGCCGGGCGTGTCGCTCGGCGCCGCGGTGGACGCGATCAAGGTCGAGGAGGCCGCGCTCGACATGCCGGCCAGCATGGAGACCAGCTTCCAGGGCGCGGCGCTGGCCTTCCAGGCCTCGCTGTCGAACACCCTGCTGCTGATCCTGGCCGCCATCGTCACCATGTACATCGTGCTCGGCGTGTTGTACGAGAGCACGATCCACCCGATCACCATCCTGTCCACCCTGCCCTCGGCCGGCCTGGGCGCGTTGCTGGCGCTGCTGGCCTCGGGGCTGGACCTGGACATCATCGCCATCATCGGCATCGTGCTGTTGATCGGCATCGTGAAGAAGAACGCGATCATGATGATCGACTTCGCGCTCGACGCCGAACGCGGAGACTTGCCCCCTGGTGCCTCCGGCACACTTCCCCCCGAGGGGGATGCGGCCGCGCTCGGGAGCGGCCCAGCGCCGCGGCCGGGCCTCTCGCCGCGCCAGGCGATCCACCAGGCCTGCCTGCTGCGCTTTCGCCCGATCCTGATGACCACATTGGCCGCGCTGCTCGGCGCGCTGCCGCTGATGCTCGGCAGCGGCGTGGGCAGCGAACTGCGCCACCCGCTGGGCGTGACCATGGTCGGCGGGCTGATCGTGAGCCAGCTGCTCACGCTGTTCACCACACCGGTGATCTACCTCGGCTTCGCGGGCCTGGCGCAGCGCTGGCGCGACCGCCGTGGCACGGGGCGCGACGAGGCGATCGAATGAGCTTCTCGTCGGTCTTCATCCACCGGCCGATCGCCACCGCGCTGCTCACGCTCGGCGTGGCGCTGGCCGGCGTGATCAGCTTCTTTCAGCTGCCGGTGGCGCCGCTGCCGCAGGTGGACTTTCCGACGATCTCGGTGTCGGCCTCGCTGCCCGGCGCCAGCCCCGAGACCATGGCCGCCACCGTGGCCACGCCGCTGGAGCGCGCGCTCGGCGCCATCGCCGGGGTCACCGAGATGACGTCGTCGTCCTCGCTCGGCAACACCCGCGTCACGCTGCAGTTCGACCTGAACCGCGACATCGACGGCGCCGCGCGCGACGTGCAGGCCGCCATCAACGCGGCGCGCACCCTCTTGCCCACCAGCCTGCCGAGCAACCCGACCTACCGCAAGGTCAACCCGGCCGATGCGCCGGTGATGATTTTGGCGCTCACCTCCGACACCCTCACGCGTGGCCAGATGTACGACGCGGCCTCCACCGTACTCGCGCAGCGGCTGTCGCAGGTCGACGGCATCGGCCAGGTCAGCATCGGCGGCGGCGCGCTGCCGGCCGTGCGGGTGGAGCTCGATCCGAACCGGCTGGCGGCCAACGGCATCGCGCTCGACGACGTGCGCACGGCCATCACCGCCACCAATGCCAACCGGCCCAAGGGCGCGGTGGAAGACGGCAGCCGTTACTGGCAGATCGGCGCCAACGACCAGGCCCGCAGCGCGTCCGAGTACGCGCCATTGATCGTGCGCTGGAAGAGCGGCAACGCCGTGCGGCTGCAGGACGTGGCCGAGGTGCGCGACTCGGTGCAGGACGTGCGCAACTACGGCGCGGCCAACGGCAAGCCGGCCATCCTGCTGATCCTGAACAAGCAGCCCGGCGCCAACATCATCCAGACCGTGGACCAGGTGCGCGCGCTGCTGCCGCGCCTGCGCGCCTCGATCCCGCCGACCATCGCCCTCGGCGTGGTGATGGACCGCAGCCCGACCATCCGCGCCTCGCTGCGCGAGGTGGAGCGCGCGCTGACCATCTCCATCGCGCTGGTGATCCTGGTGGTGCTGCTGTTCCTGCGCAATGGCCGCGCCGCGCTGATCCCGAGTGTGGCCGTGCCGGTGTCGCTGGCCGGCACCTTCGGCGTGATGGTCCTGTGCGGCTACAGCCTGGACAACCTGTCGCTGATGGCGCTGACCGTGGCCACCGGCTTCGTGGTGGATGACGCCATCGTGGTGCTGGAGAACATCACGCGGCACATGGAACGCGGCAAGACAGCGTTGCAAGCCGCCTTGGAAGGCGCGCGCGAGATCGGTTTCACCGTGGTCTCGATCAGCCTGTCGCTGATCGCGGTGTTCATCCCGATCCTGATGATGGGCGGCGTGGTCGGGCGGCTGTTTCGTGAATTCGCGGTGGTGCTGTCGGCGGCGATCCTGGTGTCGATGGTGGTCTCGCTGACCACCACGCCGATGATGTGCGCGGCCCTGCTCAAGATGCCGCCGCCGCATTCAACACAAGCGTCGCTCACCTGGACCGGCCGCATGCGCCGCTGGGCGAACCGCTTCGAGACCGCCGTGCTGCGACGCTACCGGCGCACCCTGCGCCACCAGCCGGTCACGCTCCTGGTGTTCGCGGCGGTGATCGGGCTCAACGTCTATCTCTACGGCGTGATCCCCAAGGGTTTCTTCCCGCAGCAGGACACCGGCCGCATCATCGGCTTCATCCAGGCCGACCAGGCCACCTCGTTCCAGGCCATGCAGCAGCGGCTCGACCGCTTCCTGTCCATCGTGCAGGCCGACCCGGCGGTGGACACGGTGACCGGCTTCACCGGCGGCGGCCAGCGCAACACGGCGCAGATGTTCCTCTCGCTCAAGCCCTTGTCCGAACGCAAGGTGTCGGCCGACCAGGTGGTGGCGCGGCTGCGCACACAACTCGCCCGCGAGGCCGGTGCCAACCTGTTCCTCAACCCGGTGCAGGACATCCGCATCGGCGGGCGCCAGTCGAACGCGGCCTACCAGTACACGCTGCAGGCCGATGCGCTCGAAGACCTGCGCGCCTGGGAGCCACGCATCCGCCTGGCCCTGCAGCGCCTGCCCGAGCTGGCCGACGTGAACTCCGACCAGCAGGACCACGGGCTGCAGACCTCGCTGGTGATCGACCGCGACGCGCTGACCCGCAACGGCCTGAACATGGCCACCGTCGACAGCACGCTGAACGACGCCTTCGGCCAGCGCCAGGTCGGCGTGATCTACAACCCGCTGAACCAGTACCGCGTGGTGATGGAGATCGCCCCCCGGTATCTGCAAAGCCCCGAGACCTTGCGCCAGCTGATGTTCGTCTCCAGCGGCGGCGGCCTGGTGCCGCTGGCGAGTTTCGCGCGCATGGAGCTGACCAACACCGCGCTGGCGGTGAACCACCAGGGCGGCACACCGGCCACCACGGTGAGCTTCAACCTGCCGATCGGCGTGTCGCTATCGGAGGCTACCGATGCGGTGAACAACGCCATGGCCGAGCTTGGCGTGCCGGTATCGGTGCGCGGCAGCTTCGCCGGCACGGCGCAGGCGTTTGCCCAGTCGCTGAGCAGCCAGCCGCTGCTGATCCTGGCCGCGCTGGTCACCATCTACCTGGTGCTCGGCATCCTGTACGAGAACCTGGTGCACCCGCTGACCATCCTGTCGACACTGCCTTCGGCCGGCGTGGGTGCGCTGCTGGCGCTGATGGCCACCGGCACCGAGTTTTCCATCATCGCGCTGATCGGGGTGATCCTGCTGATCGGCATCGTCAAGAAGAACGCCATCATGATGATCGACTTCGCCATCACCCGCCAGCGCGGCCAGGGCAGGGAACACGGCTTGACGGCGGCGCAGGCCATCTACAAGGCCTGCCAGCTGCGCGTGCGTCCGATCCTGATGACCACCGTGGCCGCGATCTTCGGCGCGGTGCCGCTGGCCATCGGCATCGGCGACGGCGCCGAGCTGCGCCAGCCGCTGGGCATCGCCGTGGTCGGTGGGCTGATCCTGAGCCAGTTGCTCACGCTCTACACCACACCGGTGGTCTATGTGGCCATCGACCGGCTGCGCGGCCGCGTCGTGCGCACGGCGCAGCGCCTGCGCGGCAGGGCCGAACCACCAGCCTTCAAGAAAGTTGACCATGTTGCCTGAGCGGCGTTCCTTCTCCAAACCGGCCTGCGTCGTCGTTCTCGTCGCCATTGCTGCGCTCGCGGCCTGCAGCACCGCGCCACCGTACGAACGGCCGGCCATGGCGCTGCCCGCCGCCTTCCGCGAGGCCTCGATGTGGCAGCCCGCGCGCGGGCCCGCAGTGCCCGTGCCCGACGACTGGTGGCGGCTGTTCAACGACCCGGCACTCGATACACTGCAGGCCCAGGTGGCCGTCGGCAATCAGACCCTCAAGGCCAGCGTGGCGCAGTACCGCGCGGCCCAGGCGGCGCTGGCTTCGAGCCGTGCCGGGCTGTTTCCCACCCTCGGCGCGGGGCTGGACCGCACGCGCAGTTCGTCGGGCAGCGGCAGCGGCACCAACACCTCGGCCGGCACCAACTACAGCTTGTCCGGCTCGGCGAGCTGGGAGGTCGACTTGTGGGGCCGACTCTCGGGCGATGTCGACAGCGCGCAGGCGCGGCTGCAGGCCAGCCGCGACGACCTGGCCGCGGCCGAGCTGTCGGTGCGGGCCACGCTGGCGCAAACCTATTTCTCGCTGCGCGCCGCCGAAGCCCAGGCCGCGTTGCTGCAGGACACGCTGGCCGCCTACCAGCGTTCACTCGATCTCACGCAGAACCGCTACCAGGGCGGTGTGGCCTCGGCCGCCGACGTGGCCCAGGCGCAGAACCAGCTCAAGTCCACCCAGGCCCAGCGCATCGAAGCGCAAAGCAGCCGGGCACAGCTCGAACACGCGCTGGCCGTGTTGCTGGGCCGCCCGCCCGGCCTGTTCAGCCTGCCGCCCACCGCCACGCTGCCCGAGGCCCCGGATGCACCGGTGCAGCTGCCGTCGAACCTGCTCGAACGCCGCCCCGACATCGCCGCCGCCGAACGGCGCGTGGCGGCGGCCAATGCGCAGGTCGGCGTGGCGCGAGCGGCTTTCTTTCCGGCGCTCACGCTGTCGGCCAGCGCGGGTTACCGCGGCAGTTCGCTGGCCAACCTGGTGAGTGCGCCCAACCTGTTCTGGTCGCTCGGGCCGGCATTGGCGCTGACCGTGTTCGACGGCGGGCAGCGCCAGGCCGCGGTGGACTCGGCCCGCGCCGATGTCGACCTGGCCGCCGCCACCTACCGGCAGACGGTGCTGACCGCGCTGCAGGAAGTGGAAGACAACCTCGTCATCGCCGCCAGCCTGCAGGAGGAAACCGGCGTGCAGGCCGAGGCCCTGGCCGCGGCGCGGCGCGCGCTCGAGGTCACGACCAACCAGTACCGCGCCGGCACCGTGAGTTATCTCAACGTGGTCACCACCCAGACCGCGGTGCTGAGCGCCGAACGCAGCCTGATCGACGTGCGCAACCGCCGGCTCTCGGCCATCGGCCAGTTGCTGAAGAACATCGCCGGGCGCTGGGACGTGCCGCCTCTGGCCATGCAGCCCTAAACTCCAGGGCCATGACCGACCAGCCGCAGCCGCACGAGCCCGCCGAAATCTTCACCGCCTGCCTGGAGTCCGGCCCATGTTTCCCCGCGCCGGCCGACCTGCCGCTGCTGGTGGCCGCCGAACATGCGGGCCTCGCCCCGCCGAGCTCATGCCGCAACGGCACCTGCCGCACCTGCATCGGCCAGTTGGCGAGCGGACGTGTGTACTACCGCATCCAGTGGCCAGGGTTGAGCGCCGAGGAGAAGGCCGAGGGCTACATCCTGCCCTGCGTGGCTTATCCCGTGGGCGACGTGGTGCTGCGGCTGAACGGCAAGTTCTAGAAAAGAAGAAGAAACCGCTGCGACGGCGGCTACCGCACGAAACAGGTCACAAAATCGGCCCACTGCAACGGTACACCAAGCTGTTCATCCGTTGGCATGCCGCCATAATCAAGGCACCTCCACTGCCTTTTGAAGCGACCTGCCGCCGCGTATGCCCGCCTTGATCCTGTTGATTGAAAGTGATCCCGTGCAAGCGGCCGCCATCATGCGGGCCGCGGCCGACCAGGGCCTGGCCTGGCAACTCACCCATGTGCCGACGCTGGCGCAGGCGCGCCGCCTGCCCGGGCTGGGCAAGGCCGACGCCGTGCTCGTCAGCTACCAACTGCGCGACGGCGTGGCCTTCGACCTCTGGCCCGAAGTGGCGGAGCAGGCCGTCTTGCTGACCATCGACCATGGTGAGGAATGGGCGGCCGCGCGAGCATTGCAATGCGGCTATGCCGACTACCTGGTGAAGGACGCCGGCCAGGCCTACCTGCACACGCTGGCCCCGCGGGTCGAGGCGGCGCGGCACAAGGTACAGGCCACGCGCCAGTTGAGGGAAAGCCGCCAGGCCTTCGAGATGGCGCTGGAAGGCGCCCACCTCGGCCTGTGGGAGTGGGACGCGCGCAGCGGCGAAAGCAAGGTCAACCCGACCTGGAGCAGCATGCTGGGCTACCCGCCCGGCGAGCTGCCGATGGACAACAACCGCTGGCTGGAGCTGGTTCACCCGGACGACCTGGACACGCTGAAGGGTGAGATCACCGCCCACATCCGCGGCGCCGCGCCCTACTACGACCACGAATTCCGCATGCGCCACAAGTCCGGCCACTGGGTGTGGATCCAGAGCCGCGGCACGGTCACGCAATACGGCGCCGACGGCCGTGCCGAGCGCATGGTCGGCACCCACATGGACGTCACCGCGCGCCGCGGCGCGGTGAAGCTGCTGCAACGGCAACACCGGCTGATGCAGGCCGTGGGCCGGGCGCAGTCGGTGTTCATGGGCAGCATGGACAACACCGCGGCGTTCGAATGCCTGCTGGAGGACCTGCTGGCGCTGACCCGCAGCAGCCACGGCCTGATCGCCGAGGTGGTGTTCGACCACCAGTTGCAGCAGTCGCTGCAGACCCATGCCATGAGTGATGCGCAGGGCCGCCTGCTCGTGCCCGCACCCAGGGACGGTGAATGGGCCAGCCCCCTGCTGGCGACGGCGCGACGCGTGTTCCAGTCGGTGTCGGCCAGCCAGCAGCCCTGGATCGACGGCCAGGCCGGCGCGCTGTCCAGCCAGCTCGGGGCCCAGGCGCTGGTCGGCATTCCAGTGTCCATCAACGATGAAATGGTGGCCCTGGTGCTGCTGGCCGGCCGGCCACCGGGCTATACGCTGCCCGAGGTGGACTTCCTCAAGCCGCTGCTCGGCAGCTTGAGCCAGCTGATCCAGACGCGGCGCGCCGACGCGCTCAAGCGCATGGCCCAACTGGCCCACCAGCAGACCAGCGAATTGCTGGCCGCCAACACCCAGGCCGCCAACAACATGCTCAACAGCATCTCCCAAGGTATCTCCCTCACCAGCGCGGACAACCGCCTTGTCGCCCACAACAGGCGTTGGCTGGAGTTGCTGGACCTGCCCGAGTCACTGGTCGCCGGACAGCCCACCGTGGCCGAGATCACGAGGTTTCAGATCACGCGCGGCGACTTCGGCAAGAACCTGGAATACATCGAAGAAGGCGCGCGCAGCCAGGTGCTCCAGGAATCCGAGGCACCAAGCAAACAGATGCCCGCCGTCTTCCTGCGCCGCACGGTGAACGGCAGCGTCCTTGAGATCACCACCCACCACCTGCCCGATGGCGGCCGCGTGCGCACCTTCACCGACGTGACCTCCTACATGCAGGCGCAGGCCGCGCTGCGCGAGAGCGAGGCGCGGTTTCGCGGCCTGACCGAACTCAGCAGCGACTGGTACTGGGAGCAGGACGTCAACGGCCGTTTCACCAGCTTCGAAACCTCACAGAAGATCCGCGAGCTCTACCCCTTCGACGCCATGGTGGGCAAGACGCGGCAGGAGTCGAAAGACCACATCATGTACCTCGCCACACCGGAGCAGTGGGCGCAGTGGGACGCGCTGATCGCCACACGCAAGGAGTTCCGCGACCACGTATTCGCCGTCGAGCTCGTGCGGCAGCCGGGCCTGCGTTATTTCGGCGTCTCGGGCCTGCCGGTATTCGACGAGGCCGGGCAATTCACCGGCTACCGCGGCACCGGCCGCGACATCAGCGAGCGCAAGCTGGCCGAGGCCGAGATCGAACGCCTGGCCTTCTACGACGCGCTGAGCGACCTGCCCAACCGTCGTCTGCTGGTGCGTCGCCTGGGCCAGGCCCTGTCGGCGAGCGACCGCAACCAGCAGTACGGCGCGCTGCTGTTCCTCGATCTCGACAACTTCAAGGACCTGAACGACACCCATGGCCATGGCATGGGCGACACGCTGCTGGTGCAGGTGGCGCGGCGCCTGGTCGAATGTGTGCGCGAGGGCGACACGGTGGCCCGTTTCGGTGGCGACGAGTTCGTGGTGATGCTGGAGAACCTGGGCGACACCCAGGCCGAGGCCATCGGCCATGCCGATGCCGCCGCCGGCAAGATCATGGTGCAGCTCAACCAGCCCTATGTATTGGGCGATACGCGGCACCACAGCACGCCCAGCCTGGGCGTCACGCTGTTTCGCGGCCACGGCCACAGCGTGGACGAACTGCTGCAGCGCGCCGACGTGGCCATGTACCAGGCCAAGGCCGCCGGACGCAACGCCATGCGCTTCTTCGACCCGGACATGCAGGCCGCGGTGGCCGCACGCTCCTCGCTGGAGGCCGACCTGCGCCTGGGCCTGTCCCTGCTGGAGCTGGAGCTGCACTACCAGCCGGTGGTCGACCTGGCCTCGCGCATCACCGGCGTGGAGGCGCTGGTGCGCTGGCGGCACCCGCAGCGCGGCATGGTCTCGCCCGGCGAGTTCATTCCCATGGCCGAGCAGACCGGCCTGATCCTGCCGCTGGGCCAGTGGGTGCTGGAGACCGCCTGCCGCCAGTTGTACGCCTGGGCCGGCGATGCGCGCACGGCGCGGCTCTCGGTCTCGGTCAACGTCAGTGCGCGGCAGTTGCGCCAGGCCGACTTCGTGGGCCAGGTGCTGGCCGTGTTGGCCGAGACCCGGGCCAATCCGCAGCGGTTGAAGATCGAGCTCACCGAAAGCATGCTGCTGAACGACGTCGAGGAAGTCATCGAGAAGATGACCCAGTTGAAGGCCCATGGCGTGGGCTTTGCACTCGATGATTTCGGCACGGGTTATTCCTCGCTGGCCTATCTCAAGCGGCTGCCGCTGGACCAGTTGAAGATCGACAAGTCTTTTGTGCGCGACGTGTTGAGCGACCCCAACGACGCCGCCATCGCCCGCACCATCCTGGCCCTGGCCGAAAGCCTGGACCTGGAGGTGGTGGCCGAAGGTGTGGAAACCCGGGGCCAGCGCGACTTCCTGGCCGGCAACGGCTGCAAGGCGTTCCAGGGTTATCTGTTCGGCAAGCCGGGCCCGGTGGACGCGCTCGCGCTGCTGACGAAGACACAGCTCTGACGTTTTGTCCACCCTCGGACAACCCCCAAGCGGCCGGCATCCAGGCATGATGCAGCACCGTGAAAACCACCCTACGCTTATTTCTGCTGGCGGCCTGGCTCGCCACAGGTGCCGCACAGGCCAAGCCCCCCGTCTTCGAAGACAGCATCGCCCAGCGCACGCTGGCCTGCACCGCCTGCCACGGCAGGGAAGGCCGCGCCACGGCTGACGGCTACTACCCGCGCATCGCCGGCAAGCCGGCCGGCTACCTGTACCACCAGCTGCTCAACTTTCGTGACAACCGCCGCCACTACGGGCTGATGACGCAAATGGTCGATCCGCTGAGCGACGCCTACCTGATGGAGATCGCGCAGTATTTTTCCGGGCTCGACCTGCCCTACCCCGCACCCCAGCCAAGCCAGGCCGGCGCCGACGTGCTGCGCCGTGGCCAGCAACTCGCGACCCGGGGCGACGCGGCCCGCCAGTTGCCGGCCTGCGCGCAATGCCACGGCGTGGCACTGACCGGCGTGGCACCCAACATCCCCGGCCTGCTGGGCCTGCCGCGCGACTACCTGAATGCGCAGCTCGGCGCCTGGCGCACCGGCCAGCGGCGTGCGCATGCACCCGACTGCATGGCCGCCGTGGCGCAGCTGCTGCGCCCCGAAGACATCAACGCCGTGACCAACTGGCTGGCCGCGCAGGCGCTGCCGGCTGACACCCATCCGGCCGGCGCGCTGCCCGCACTGGCGGGCGGCGAGCGCGAAATCAGCTGCGGCAGCGCGCCGGCGCCCGCCGGGGGCCGCCCATGAAAAGGCTCCTTGGCACCGCCTTGCTGGCCACAGCGGTGGTCGCCCTGGCCCTGGCCGCGCTGGTGTGGCAGCTCAACCTGCAGGGCGAACCCGAGCTCTCCGCCCCGGCCCCCACCGTGGCCGGCACGCCGGACCTGCTGGCACGCGGCGCCTACCTGGCACTCGCGGGCAACTGCGCCAGTTGCCACACCACACGCGGCGGCATACCGTACGCGGGCGGGCGCGGCATCGACACACCTTTCGGCACCGTCTACACCAGCAACCTCACGCCCGACGCCGCCACCGGCATCGGCCGCTGGACGCCGGCCGAGTTCTGGCGCGCCATGCACAACGGCCGCGCCCGGGACGGCCGGCTGCTCTACCCGACCTTCCCCTACACCAGCTACACCGAGATCACCCGTACCGACTCGGACGCGCTCTACGCCTACCTGCAAAGCCTGCCGGCCACCGCGCAGGCCACCACGCCGCACACACTGCGCTGGCCCTACG
>Ga0307513_10003871_pt1 | contig 20137 bp, 26 predicted proteins | sample 15_EM_MG_FD_202174 | JGI IMG/M metagenome (GOLD analysis project Ga0307513, IMG submission 202174) | Populus trichocarpa ectomycorrhiza microbial communities from riparian zone in the Pacific Northwest, United States - 15_EM | ecosystem: Host-associated > Plants > Roots > Unclassified | place...
TAACATCAGAATCTAAGGTGGGAGGGGCCGTTTTCCGGTATTTTATCTGCCTAGTGTAATTTACGTAATTTACCGTATGGTATCAACCGTGTAAGGTACGGTAACGTACCGTATTTTTCGAACACTACTTTCCCACTTTTCACCATTAACGTAGCCTCTTTTTCCTTCTTTTCTTTTTCCCTTCCCCCCCCGATAACGGTGTAAGCGACGTCGACTGCCCACCCCTCTGCCACACCACAAGTGCTTCACCACCCACTACAGCCAACCCTCAACTCAACACCATAAACCTACACTACCTCACTTTAACAACACTTATCATACCTACTAAACCTATCAGATAACCCCGCTAGCACCCTAATATCATAGCCCTTAATCTACGGCAACTCAAAATATCCTCACCCTATCTCAATATCGGTATTTTGGTCGAGCGGTTGGGCTGTGCTTTCATTGCTACGGAAGGGCAGAGAAGTTAGGCTCCGCGCCTTCTGCCTTGACCCATTGCATCACATCCCGCTCGCGCAAAAAAAAAAAAAAAAGAAGAAGGGAACAACGCAACTCCTTACACACAACCTTCTCCATCAACTCTGCTTCATCTTCCTCCTGATCCGCCGTCGCCGCCTTGTCCTTGACTCATACAACAACGAAAGCTCCCCTTGACCTGTCAAGGACAACAATAAAATTTCCCTACAGCTCACCGTCCCACCAACATCAGGATCTACAGGAAGGAAGGAAGAAGGGGAAATAATAATAATAATTAGACGTTCGCTTTCCATCGATCTCTTCTACGTTCTCCTTCGAGCTCCCTCCCCTACCCCCCCTCTTATTCTTCCACTTGTTCCTTTTACCGCCATAATAGAAAATGACGACCCCTCCCCATCCACAGAGCCAGCCTAGCGGTAGTAGCAACAACAACACCCGTGGTCGCAAACGCCCCGCTCCTGGAACTAGTGCCCCTATCCTCTCGTCTGTACCTGCGACTGCTGAACCGACACTCATAACTGGTTCTGGTATGGACTATTTGAGCTTGCCGACGACACCCGTTGCCATCTCGTCTGCAGGTCCGGGTGGGAACCTCTACGCTGCTGGTTCCGGCTTGGCCGACAATTTTCTTGCCGGGAGATCGGACGTTGACCAGAATACTGCAGCCACGCAAGCGGGTGCCATAAACCTTCCTATAACCGCTAGCGATAGCACCGGCCAGCTTGCCCGGATAAATCGGACGGGAAATACATTAATTAGGATGCCTTATCCTTTAGCGACGGCCGGTGCTATGGCACAGGGCCTGGCGGCTCCTGGTGTACAGATGAACTTGTTGAATGGCTCAGGTGGGACTACGAATATGGGGCAGGTTATGGGCCCTGGGCCTCAAAGTGATGGTCTGGATCCGTTCGATAGGGAGTTACATATGAGAATTGAGAAGATGAGGAAGAAAAGAGCGAGCATCCCTCCGTTTGTGCAAAAACTGAGCAGGTACGTTGCAAGTTTGCTTGGTCGTTGCAATTGAGTTTGGTCACTTTTCCATCTGCTTCCCATTCGTTTCACTAGCGCTTGTTTTCGTCATTTAGGATATTGATTGCTGACATCATGGCTTCGACATTGCTAGTTTTGTTAATGATCACAAAACTGATGCGCTCATTCGTTGGTCACCGTCAGGAAACTCTTTTCTTGTACTTGATGAGGATGAATTCTCACGAACACTAATCCCGGACCTTTTCAAACACAACAATTACGCTTCTTTCGTCCGTCAGCTCAACATGTACGGTTTCCATAAGGTAGTTGGTCTTGCCGATGGCTCATTGAAGACTTCTGAGCAGAGAAGCAAACCTCCTAGTGAATACGAAAATCCATACTTTAAACGTGGGCAGCCCGATCTCATGTGGTTGATCTCGAAGCCAAAGGGTAAACCGAATAAAAAACGCAAGAATAAGCAAGATCCTGATACGGACAAGGAAGACGATATCAGCGATGGTGGAGAAGGTGAATTTGGGGCTGGTGGTATTGGTGTTGGCGGCTATCTCGAGGGGCCAAAGACGGAGAATCAGGGCGATGGACACCACCAGCAAGGGGGCAGTGGTGGGAGAGGTTCTAGGCCTGATTTGCAGGCATTGATCCAGCAACTGGAGGCTGTCAAGAACCACCAGGCGATGATATCGGCAGCTATTAACCGACTTCGCAAGGATCACAATCAATTGTACGAGCAGAGCGTTGCCTTCCAAACGCTTCACGATCGTCACGAGCATTCAATTAGTGCAATTTTGACATTTTTAGCGACCGTTTACGATAAGTCGTTGGGTGGGCATATCAATGGGGCATTCAACAATTTGTTTACACAGAACCAAGTAGAGCATGGACACGGTTTGCATTCGCAAGGCGTGGGTTCGGTGGTGGGTAATACTGGCGGGGCAATTGTCACACCAGCAAGGCCAGCCCAGGGTGTTGGGCGCACACCCCAGATGACTAGGCGGCGGCAGCTGTTGCTTGAGAATGGACCAATGGCTGGTCAGATATCTGAAGAGGACTCGAATCCGGGCATTTCGTCCGGGAACAGCCAACCCCTCAAACCTAATGGTTCCCCCATTGTTCGAAATTTTCAGACATATCAGAGTCCCAGTATTCAGGAGCTGGTGACACCCACTCACGACAATAGAAATTCATCGCCGCGTCAAGAGCAGCAGCAACAGCAGCAACAGCAACAGCAACATCAGCAGCAACAGCAACATCAGCAGCATCAGCAACATCAGCAACAACAACAGCAGCAGCAACATTTGCATCATGGTTCTAATTTACAAAGTTATCCCTCGCCAATATTCAGTCTTCCAGATTCGCCTACTGCCCAATCAACACCACAGATGGGAAGACCCTCCAGTTCGCCGGTTCTAGCTAAGAGCTCATTGACTCCTCGGTTGTTTAACCGAAGTCTCCCGGGATCGGGTGTGAATTCCAAGAGTCTTCAGGACCACAATGCCCAGTTGGCCCAGAAGGCCAAGGAAATAGAGAACCTGGAGGAGTTGCAGGCTGCCCAAAATGATAATGTGGAAGGTTTAATGGATATGATCCAGAGCTATGTTCCCGGGGACGGAGGCGATGTTGGTGAACTTAACGACTATTTGAACTGGGACCCCTCCATTCAGGATTTCAGCGTGGGTGTTGACGGACATAGTGAAGTTGGGGATGTGGATGAATTGTTTAGAGGTCTCCAAGACCCTGGTACGCTCGGTGCAAATGTTGGGGATTCGGTGATGGGACAGATCTTGGGAACAAACCCGAGCACGGTTGCGCCTAGCCCAGAAACGAGCAGTGTGGGAAGCAGGCCGAGAGAGGAATTGGAGGAGGATGTTGAAGAGGTTACACCTAAGAGACGCAGGTTGGGGTAACGTGGGTCGGGCCCGAATAGGTGTTAGAAAAATGACGGGACTTTTTTGCTTGAAATTTGGCAGTCATGAATCTCTTTCTTGTCCAGGACCGGGAAGGTTTTTTTTAGGTCGAGTTTCTTTGGCTCCCTCGGTATCTTTGTGGGCTTTCTTTTCCGAGAAATTCTGGGCTTTTTTTTTTGTAGAGCTGGGTTTTGCGATAAAAGGGAATTATGATGCCTTACGAAGTGATGCCTTTCTGTCTCTCTCGCTGCTTCTACCGCTGCTTGTCGTTTTATCCGCTCGCGACTCTCCCCTCATATCACCAGTAGTCTTACTCTCCCTTCCTTTTACTCCGTTATATAAAAAACACCATCTTCAAATAATGAGGCATTTTTGATTTCTTGTATTTACCTGTTTCATAGGTTTTTCTTTTTCTTTTTCCTTTTTTTTCCCTCTTTTATGGGCGGTTGGTTAGCATTATCGGTTCTTACGAGTGGGTGGGGGAAACTCTTGTCGCTTTCCTTTGATGCTTCGTTTTCGTTTTATCATTAGGGTGTTCATTTCGTCTGGGTGTATCATGGGTGACCTGTTTTTTCGTTTTTTTTCCATTTCCATCCTTTACTCTTTTTATTTGTCCAACCATTTCATTGCTTTATTTGTCTTATGCATTTAGTTTTGCCCTGTCATTCAATTACTGGTTTGCTGGATAAATTCCTCAGCCTGAGATACTATTAGATAGATAGTGGGCAGGGGGTAAGTTAATGTGGTAAAAGTATGAGATGATGTCCGTAGTAATAGATTTGTGTACTGTACAAGTACTGAGCCCGCGCTGTTCTGATGGTTCGATGGACGTAAGACTAAAGCACTCCAAGGCAATCTATGGTCCGATTCTTCAATTGCTGGGTGATGGTGTGGCGCGATGTTTGGTCCCATAGTTTAATGAGATATAATACTCGAGTACAATTACCCCGGTGGAGTGACCTCAGGGAGCAGTGTTTTGAGGCTCCTGTAGGGTACCTGTTATACACGATGTATAGTAGATACAGTACTCGAGTACAGTACTGTCGGTCCCGCCTACAGTCTGCTACCCGGGGTCTGTGATCCCCCCGATTACGATCCGGGTCGTCGGCCTACGATCATCGACTGCTGGGATTATCGTGGTGATATTATCTAATAGTGGGGTCACCTCCAAATTCTTATCAGGACATCTAGTTTTAACAGGGGTCGTTCGGGCGGGGCTTTTTTTCTTTTTTCTTTCCTCTTTTCCCTCTTTCTCACCCTTTTATGATAGCTGGGTTTGCTTTGCGAGTAAACCTATGATATCCTCGTGAGGAGACATGGCGGGATGAGTGGATGCCCTCGACCGCCACCTTGTACGAGTACGGTGGTGCCCGTAACAAGTCCCGCGAAACATCCCACTTGGGTACTGTACCGTATGCTGGGCAGTCTTGTCAAACCACACATAGAATTCCTCTTTCCCCTTCTCTTCCTCCCCCCTTATTTCCCTTCCTTCCCCTTCACACTCCCCACCCCCTCTGCTGTTTCCTCCCACTCCCTATACGTCTAGCGTGTGCTCTACTGTTTGTTTCCCTCTATCATCGTCGTCATTGTCATCACCACCACCATCATCGTCACTATCAGAGGCGCTATCTCTGTTTGCCGCTAGACGTCGTCCCGTATCCCGTGGACCTCATAAGGCAATGGCGGGCCCTACGCCCGATCAAAAGAATCTCCACTACTTTGTTAGGTACCTCTCTTATTTCTTACCACACGTCCATCGAAAATTCTTCCTTCTCCTGAATTACCTCCGCCCTCCCCTCGGTCGAATAAAGAGCCTTTGGGCCCATTCCTCTGGTAGAACCATGGAAGTTGCTGACCCACATGCTCCTGTTACTAGTGGGGTTTCTTCCGTATCTTTGGTTGCTCCTACAGAGGACCTTTTTTATACCACTGTCGCTTTTTACACCGACCTTGGTTTTAACGAGGCTTTCGTTTATGATCGGACTCATCCCACCGTTAAACGTGAGGATGATCATTGCCGCGCCTCCGAGAAGGAGACATGGTTATACTCCCAGGGCGACGGCGGCGACGGCACAGATGTCAATCTTAAGATCCGCTACGTAGCGGAAGCCGTTCATTTTAGAGACAGTAATGACGGAACTCGGAGGCAATCGATAGTTCCTCCCTCAGCTCCGCTAAACAGCAAAGAATCCTACGACTGGAGGGGGGAGTCGATGAGTGTCATCTTGTACACTCCGGTCCTGGACAGGATAATCAAGCTTCTTTCAGAGAAGAAGATTACCTTCCAGCCCCAACCCAGCGAGAAGGAGCCCTCAGAGGTGTATACCCATGACCCATTGGGGACACTAGTCGGATTTACCTCTAAAGCAAATCCATTTACTAGAGTCGGGCCCAGGCCTAGGCTAGGCGTTTCGAGGGAATCAGGAGTTCGAGACCAGACGAGACCCAGCACCCCCGGCAAGGTGAAAAAGCGAATTGCTGTCATGACAAGTGGTGGAGACGCGCCCGGGATGAATGCGGCCGTTAGAGCAGTGGTTAGGATGACCATTGCGAAAGGATGCGAGGCCTATGCTATCTATGAGGGATACGAGGGGTTGGTACGAGAAGGCGGGAAACTTATTAAGAGAATGCATTGGGAAGATGTTCGAGGTTGGCTCTCTGAGGGTGGAACCTTGATCGGAACGGCTAGATGCAAGAAATTCACTGAGCGCGCGGGAAGGCTGCAAGGTGCAAAGAATTTGGTCTCGGCAGGAATTGATGCTCTCATCGTTTGCGGTGGTGACGGTTCTCTGACTGGGGCTGATATCTTCCGCAGCGAATGGCCTGGGTTGTTGACAGAATTGGTCAGGCTGGGAGAGCTCACTGAAGAGCAATGCGCACCTTGCAAAACCCTCAACATTGTTGGTTTGGTAGGAAGTATTGATAACGACATGTCTTCTACAGACGCTACCATTGGCGCTTATAGTTCCCTTACGAGAATCTGCCAAGCAGTGGATTTTATCGATGCAACAGCTTATAGTCACTCTCGGGCTTTTGTTGTGGAAGTTATGGGAAGGCATTGTGGTTGGCTGGCATTAATGGCTGGGTTGAGCACTGGTGCGGATTTTGTTTTCCTGCCGGAAAAGCCACCCCAAGACAAATGGGAAAAGGAGATGTGCCGCATTATTAAAACAGTAAATTAAAACCTGCTCACCTATAGCTTCAATTGCATTTACTAAACAGTACCAGCACCGTGCGGCAGGAAAACGGAAGACCATCGTCATTGTTGCCGAAGGTGCTATCGATACAGAGTTGACACCAATTACAGCAACCTATGTTCGGGATATCCTTGTGGATGAGCTAAGATTAGATACTAGAATCACGACTCTCGGCCACGTCCAACGTGGCGGAACTGCCTGTGCATTTGATAGGATTCTTGCTACGTTACAAGGTGGAGAGGCCGTTAAAGCTGTATTAGAGTCCACTCCCGATACCCTGAGTCCGATGATTGCGATCAACGAAAACAAGATTACCCGAAAGCCTCTAATGGATGCTGTTAGACTGGTATGCCAAAACTATCCTCTACTAGAAACTGCTAATGATTGTTGCTTTAGACAAAAGCTGTCGCAGAATGCATAGGAAAAAAGGATTTCATAGGGGCTATGGACCTAAGAGACCCGGAATTTGAAGAATACCATCGGGCGTATATGGCTACGACAAAGCCAGATGAGCTTTCAGAGAAAGCGCCTGAAGACAAGGTGGGATGATTTGGAATCAATTGTCAAGTTTTTCTTTGTTACTAATGGAAAGTAGAGAATGAGAATTGCGATCATTCATGTTGGAGCACCAGCAGGAGGGATGAATGCAGCTACACGTGCGGCAGCTAGCTTTTGTCTCAATAGGGGGCATCGCCCGTTCGCTATACACAATGGATTCCCCGGCCTGGTTCGCCATGACTCTGTCCGGGAGTTGGAGTGGCTTACAGTGGAGGGCTGGGCCATTCGTGGCGGCTCCGAAATTGGGACTAATCGCTCTCTGCCATCTGAGGACATGGGAATGGTTGCATGGTACTTCCAGCGATACAAATTTGATGGACTCCTTATTATTGGCGGCTTTGAAGCATACCATGCCCTCACTGAACTTCATGGCGCCAGGGATAGTTACCCCGCGTTCAGGATTCCCATGATTTGTCTGCCGGCTACGGTTAGCAACAACGTTCCTGGAACAGAGTATTCAATTGGAAGTGATACTTGTTTGAACTCACTTATTGAATACTGTGATGCTATCAAACAGAGCGCAAGTGCAAGTAGAAGGAGGGTATTCGTCGTCGAATGTCAAGGGGGAAACTCTGGCTATGTGGCTACTATGGCTGGACTCTCAATTGGCGCCCTGGCCGTATACACACCAGAAGAAGGTATAAATCTCAATATGTTGAAGGATGATATTGATCACCTTCGGGAGAGTTTTGCGAATGATAAAGGAATGAATAGGGCTGGCAAATTAATCTTGAGGTCTGTTTGCTGTAAGAATTTTACATAAGTGTGAATTACTGAATGTTTCATAGGAACGAGAGAGCGTCCAAGACCTATACCACCGAAATCATTGCCTCAATCATCCGGGAGGAAGCAAAAGGTCGCTTTGAATCCCGTACCGCGATTCCCGGACACGTCCAGCAAGGCGGCACTCCCTCTCCTATGGATCGTGTCCGAGCGGTAAGGTTGGCTGTCAAGTGCATTCAGTTCCTTGAGTCAAACAAGAAGGCTCCCAAAGAGGTTTTCAGAGATCCAAGTACCAGCGCAGTCATCGGTATTAGGGGAGCAGGTGTTGTGTTTACTTCAATTGAAGATCTTCGTGAAGCCGAAACCGATTGGGATTCAAGAAGGCCAATAAAGGCATTTTGGCTAGACTATAGGGACTTGGTGGACACCCTCAGTGGACGTTCCGGAACACCAGCAGGTTAGAGAATGGGGTTTCCGCGTCGTTCGCGTCTGCTTGTTTTTATAGCCTCGCTTCTCGGCCTCGCTTTTCTTTGGGTTTGGTGGGAAGTAGCTGGGCTGGGTTGGGACAGGCAAACTGGTATGGGAGCGATAAGGGGCATATGCTGTGTAGAGGATGTTTTTTCTAAGTCTATAGCATAAATTTATTATATACAATAATGAGGTCCGATAGTAAAGAAAGGGGTAGTTTCGTGGGCGTAAAACTGTATGTGCTCTTGCATGCGGGACGAGAAGCTTATATAGTGGAATACTAGGTGGCTCTAAGCTCATGAGTTGGAGCAGTCTGTCCTAATGGGCCGTATCCTGGTTCTAGCTATTCGGATAGCGGAAATGGTGATTGAACAACCCGGCCTACAGTGTCATGACTACGGCACTGCATGATCCCTAAGTTAGCGGCAGCGACATGATGTTGTCGACTTTGCTTGCAATATTAGTGTTAAACCGACACCAGGTGATGTTCAGTCGTATCAGGCATGGTGATTATATCTTCTGTTGGTTTCTGGCTTCGCTCTCACATGTTTTTGGTTTCACAGAAGGAGGCCGAGTGATTCTGGATGACGTACTAACGGGTTGCCTTACCGGTACAGCACTCTGCCTGGTCACGTGCTAGGCTGACGTCAAGGGCCCTCTTTCACAAAGGCAACAAAACTTCTAGTCTAACCTCTGCTAACTCAACCTCCACAACAACTGCCTTTGAAGCTCCAGCTAAACCACCGCCATCGACATCGCTGCCCCAACCATCAAATATCTTTCAACATGGTATGCAGTCATTTTGTCCTCTCCTCTCCTTTTTTTATTTTATTTTTATCCATCCCCTCCCGCCCACACTTATCGCTTCTATCCAACGAACCTGGAAACAGGCATTTGACCTGTCCGGACTTAAGCTAACCCAACCACCATCCTATAACACAAGCAGTTTGGCGGAAATTTCTACGATGAGGAAGACATGGTCTCCAGCTACCACCCACGCAACCGGCGCTTCGACGAATTCCTCCGTTGCTACCCCGTCGTCATGATGCCGGGAGCAGAGCGCGCAGAGTTGAACTATGGTGGGAAAGTCATCATGCCGCCGTCAGCCCTGGATAAGTTATCACGACTACACATCGCCTACCCAATGCTGTTCGAGCTGAGGAATGGGTCAAAGGATAAAGTTACCCACGCGGGTGTGTTGGAATTTATTGCGGATGAGGGAAGGGTTTACTTGCCACATTGGGTGCCTATCCACTATCTTCTTTCTTTCTTTCCTTTCCTACACATCTTTCCGGGAGGCGACTAATGTGGGGGGAATGAATAGATGATGCAAACCCTCCTCCTAGAACCCGGCGAGCTCCTACAAATCAAATCCACCGACCTCCCTGCCGGAACATTCATAAAACTCCAACCCCAGTCGGATGCCTTCATAACGTCCATCACGGATCCCAAAGCCGTTCTTGAGAACGCCCTGAGGACCTTCTCCGCTCTGACGGTCGGCGATGTATTCTCCTTCTTCTACAACGACGAGGTCTTCGAAATCGCTGTATTGGAGGTTAAGCCTGGGGCTAAGATGAACGCTATAACAACCATCGAAACGGATATATCCGTCGACTTCGCTCCCCCGGTCGGGTACGTCGAGCCCAGCCGTGCCCCGCAGTCGTCAAGGCCCGGAAGTGTGGTTGGGGGAAGACACGTAACACCGTTGGGCGAAACCGGCAGCATGGCCAGAAGCATAAACTACGCAGCTATAGCCCCATCAAGCGCCGCCTCCACCAACGCTACCTCCGGAGCGAAGCAATCCTTCTTCACTGGGGGTGGCGGCCAAAAGCTCAAGGGCTCAAAAACCAGCACCCCAAGGGATAAACCTAGTACCCCCGTCGCGGGAGTATCCTCGAATCCACCACCACCCGCCATCCCCGCTCCAACTGTTCGGAGAGGCACGGGCCCCCAGCCGCTCCGCCTCCCACCCGGACAACTATTCTTTGGATACGAGATCAAGCCTGTGAAGAAGAAGGATGGCGGGCAAAGCGAGAAGAAGGAGAGCATGTTTTCGGGATCGGGACAGACGCTAAGGGGCGGTAACGCCGGTGGGAGGAAGAGGAAGGGTGACGAAGCGGGCAAGGGGAAGGGAAAGGGGTTGGAAGTTATTGAGATTGATTGATTAGTTGGGGGGGGGGGGGTTGTTGTTGTTGTTGCTTCTTTCCTCTTCTCTCTCCGTGATAAGGGTATAGGATAGAAATGGTTGGGATCGCTTTCGGCATGTCATGTGTCATGATAATTAATTCATGTGATATCGTGCAACAAGTTGAGGTTTGGTGTTTTTTTGGTGGGGGTATTTGTGAGCATAATAATCGGGTTACGGGGGTGACTTTAGAGAATCCGAGTTAAGTGGCTCCTATCATAATCTACGTGTGGGATTTAATCCCAACAGGACACGGATGAGTGCCGCAATCTTTCACCCAATCGTTCCATTAATTAATCCAGCTGGGATAGAACATCGGAATGCCAGACAAGGGGTTTCCTCTCTCAACTAGACCTAATATTTCCACCCAATCTTCCCCCCTCCTCCTCAGCGCAAGCAAACAATCAACTCCCAACCCTGAGTTGCCCATAAACAATCCAACCTTACTATCATACTACTCTATATAATCCTCATCATCGCTCTCATTCGCTCTCCTAACACCCAGTATTCCCACTCCACCACACGCCCTCCCTCTCCCATCACCAGCTCTGGTGCTTCTCCTACGACGACTCCCTCCCCCCGCCCCATTCTCGAAATCAAAAAAGTCCCTCTCGGAAAATATCCTCTCGGCCGGTCTCGAATTATCAAACCTCACCTCGCCACCACCGCCTCCGGTCCAGCACCTTTGAAAGGCGGACTTAACCCTAGGCTCCCAGGTCTCGCGAAAGGTGCCACGGGTCCGCCAGTCCATGTCCAGGATGCACCAAATGGCTATATCATGCATGGCGGATAATCGTGGGGCGGCGGATATCAGGGAGGAGAGGAGGGCGGAGCAAGTTGTTTGGGAGGTGAATTTTATGAGGTTTAGGGTGAGGGAAGTCAAGTCCTGTGGCCACTGGGCGGGGGTGGGCGAGGTGGGGAGAATGGGGAATAGGGAAGGGGAGGGTGTTGGTGAGGCAGTGTAGGAGAGAGTCTGGAGGGTGGGAGGGAGGGAGAGGGTGAAGGAGAGGTTGCAGGACGGGGAATTGGTGATGGTTAGGGATGTGAGGGTCGCGTTGCACAGGGGGGATTGAAGGAGGGAGGGGAGGCTGTCTTCCGAAGAGGTGAGGCGGGGGCAGTCCGTGAATGATAGCTTCGTCAATTTGGCCCCTGGTGCTCTGGTGATGAGTTCTGAGAAGAGGTGTTCATTGACAATGGAACAATCTTCAAACACCACCTCCCTCAACGTTCCCAATAAGGCCAACACCTCGGCGCAGCCTTCCTCCCTCGACAGATCCCCTGCCGTCGGACCTTCATCGTTGCTCTCAATCCCGACCAGTCCCACCCTCCGCAATCCCGAGAAAGGCCGGAGGGAATGCACCCTCTTGAATTCATCAAGATCAATCTCTTCCATGAACTCCCCACGCCACGTCCATCCATGTAATAGCACTCCGGCCTCATCAAGAGCGTTCCATAGTTCGCTCGGGTACCGCCAACTCCTCTCCGGCACTAAGCCACTCGTACCAGACACAGGGCGAATATCCACCTCGCGCACACCACTCGCGAGGCTCAAGAATTCGCATATATCCCAGGCTCCCCACGGCGCCGCACGGTTCACCAGCAGCGGCAGGATGTCGACTATGAGAGCTTTGACAAGAGGCCGAACGTGCGCCCGCTCCCGCAACGCACGCAATAAGCGATGGGCGCAGGCAAGTGTATTCGTCGGAGGGGTATGGTACAGCACTGCGAGGGTGGGTTCGTAGAGTGTGCGACAGAGGGTTAGGGTTTTAAGCAGGAATGCCGTGTCCGGGAATGGAGAGTCGGATTTTGAGGAAGCGTAGTGCAGGATCGTGGTTAGGATGTGGTAGGGGAGGGAGGCGAGGGAGTGTCTATCCGGGTTGTATATTGTGGTCTTCTTGGGGCGAGGAGGAGGTTTGTTAGAGGTGGGAGGTTTGCGGAGGGGTTGGTTAGTGGTGAAATTTCGGCGGGTGGAGGGTGCTTTTGGCATTGCGGTGATGTTTTTCCCTTTCCTTCTTTCCTTCTTTCCTTCTTTTCTGTGTTGAGGGAGGCGAAGGAAGGTATGAGATGGTTGTGGGTTGAGGATTTGTATGATAATATTATGATAGAAGAGGACGCTGTTCGCTAGCTGGGAGAAGGTCCGCACAGCCCTGAAGGTGAGTCAACGAGCTCGTGCTCGAGCGCGGTGCAACACTCTAATGACGCAACGCGTACCTACCGAAACGCGTCTTCCAGACTCCAAAATCAATTAAGGGCTGGATTCGCTTTAGGAGGCTACGGGAATAATAAGGTATGATATTATGTTAAGCCACTAACAAACAATCCCCCCATCCATTGCCCATTCACATTCTCTACAATAGCCCATCTACTATCTACTCCTCTCGCTGTAGTTCGACGGTAATAATAACAATGTCCGACCTCCTAAACCTCTTCCCTACATTCCCCCTCACGCCTCCGGTATCAAACCTCCTCAACTTCATTGAAGACGCCAGATTGACCACCGCAGACCTCTTAGCCCTCGACCCAATATCAATTTCCCGTCGCCTCCCACCCCAGCTAAACACCTCACTTCTAGAGCTTAAAGGCCTGCAGAGAAATCTAGTAGAGCACATCCACGCGGACATCGCACGGCTGTCTTCGCTCCCGTCGCCCCGTACGATAACAACCCACTCGCCAACGCTAGACGGGCTCCTAAACAAAATCCCAACGCAAGCCATCACCGAATTCGTCGGCGAAAGCGGGTCCGGGAAAACACAAATTCTCCTCCTCCTAACCCTCACTGTGCAACTGCCCCCATCCCGGGGTGGTCTGGGTAGGCCGGCAGTCTACATCTCCACCGAAGCCCCACTCTCGACCCTGCGTCTGATCCAGCTGAAAAATTACATCTCCCACGGCGTGCCCGTGAGCGAACAGCCCACAACGGATAAGGTCTTTTCCATCGTCTGCTCGGATTTGGAAACTCAGGAGCATATTATCCGCTACCAACTCCCTGTTCTCGTGCAGAAGTTCAATGTAGGCTTGGTAGTAATCGACTCGGTAGCGGCGAATTTCAGGGCGGAGTTCGAACGGCCGACGGACAGGAATAAGAAGTTGAGATCGAGTGATCCTTCTTCTTCTACACCTTCTTCATCCCCGTCGCCATCCTCCACGACGACGCCTGGCGCAGGTGCCCGGCACGGCAGTCGAATGGCGCAGCGAGGGAAAGACATGGTGAGATTGGCAGCGACCTTGAGGCACCTGGCCATAACCCACAACCTAGCCGTTGTAGTGTCGAACCAGGTTTCGGATAAATTTACGTCTTTTGCTAATGCTCGCACTCCATTGTCGTCGTCGTCGTCGTCGTCACCGCGGGGTGGAGGTGATGACGACGATGATATCATGAGCTTGGACTTTCAGTCAAAGTGGTTCACGGGGTGCAATGAGGAGCTGGAAGGCGGTGGCAAGGTACCGGCATTGGGGCTTGTGTGGGCAAACTTGCTGGCTACGAGGGTTGTCATTCGCAAGAGCCAGGATCCAAAGACTGGGGAATGGAGGAGGGACTTGAGGGTTGCTTATTCTAACAGAGCGCCGGCCGGAGAGGAGGTTGGGATTGAGGTGTTTGAGGGGGGTGTTAGGAGTGTTGAGGATGATGGGGGTGATGGATGTTCGTGAGGAGGTGGTAGTAGTAGTAGTGGTTCTACAGTTTGAGTATAGTGAGTGTATTGGATTATTTATTTTTCTTGTCTTTTCTTTCTCTGTTTCCTTCCTTTTCTAGTGTACGGGGTGCTATTTGCTAGTTTGTATTCTACTGTTTCCCACTCGTATACTTGTACGACTATAATTAGAAACTTTTACCAAACCTAATCATAGCGTACAATCCACTTGTCCTGCGATTTTCCCTAGTGAAAGGCATAAACAGGATGTGAGACCTCCAGGCCAGAGCACAGAAGCAGTACACAGTACCGCAGATTAAAGAACCGCCCCAGGCTAAATCAGAAACCGCGACCTATATCAAGGATATTCTGACCCACGGGTATCACACAGCTCGGTAGAGTTCAATAACACCAAACGCACAACAACTGTAGATCCCCCCCCCCCACCTCGACACAACAACTTACGAGCGCTCCCCGGCAATCATGCATTCCAACCAACAAACGCCTATAAAGCTGTCCGAGCAACTCTGTTCCCGGGCGCAACAACAACAACAACAACTGCCCGAACCCGTTTATGACACACCCTGCTGTCACTCTAGTCCCCACCTCTGGAGTGCATGGTATGGTGTCGTGCCCTAGCTTGTGCAATGGCGCGGGCAGTGCGCTAGTACCGTGGGGGAAGTACCGTGCGAGTGGGTGTAATTGGTTTTTGGGCACTGGGAGGAGGAGGAGGAGGACATGGCTGTGGTGGTGATGATGATGATGATGTGTGAAGTATTCGATGGTATTGTTAGGTGTTGGGAAAAGGGCGGCTTGAGGGGTGGTGAGGAGGTAAAGTGCTGTTATATGTATAATACGATGGTGTGTGTGTATGTGTGTGGATCTCGCGCTGTTGGGATTGGTTCTTGGGACTGTGTGGATTGGGTTGGGGAGGGTATTAGCGGTGCCTGGGGAGTGCTGGTGATGGACTGGTTTCGGGTTGTTTGTGTTGGGCGGTTGGTTGGCTATGGAGTTTATTGGTTTCGGGCTCATTGGGGAACTTTGTATCTAGGTGTTTTCTGGGTCCCCTTCAGCTACCCGACATACAGTGTGGTATTATAGTCTATTATTTGTGAGGAGGGGGAAGGGAGAAAGGACGGAAGTCTATAAAACATGAAAAACAACGCCGGGTTATTATAAATATAGTAGGAAACTAAACTACGGATTAAACCTTCCCATAGACCGTAATAGCACCCCCCCCGTGTTCAAGTAATGCCGGACCTTGGAAATAGACTCATAAGTTCTCACTCGCGAAAATAGCAGGCCATCCGGAGGTAATAAAGAAAAGGGGAGAAAAAAGAGGAGGGAAAATAGTGCTAAGGGCTGGGGGGTTCGGGACGTGTAGAAGGCCCAGTGCTCTGTTGTCCTTCGCTATAGCAACCTATGGGAATGGTGTTTGGACTTGTTTGCCTGGATTATCGGGTTGATATCCTCTCACTCCAATTGCAGCTTTGATACACTCTCGTGGATATTTTCGAGTAGCCTAAGAGTGGGGTTTGACAGGAGCATTGATTTGGAATGTCGGCGCTGACACCTGCCCGTTCCTGTAGCAGTGTTCGCGGTGCTCTCGTGGCCCTGGGGACCTCATGGAGAGGCTGCTAAGAAGATTGGACGAACGCTATGATTTGCGGCCCGCTCGGTCTCGCAGATTTGGAGGGCGGCAGGTTTGGGCAGGGATCACAGGCCCGACAATGTGAGACTCTGTTTTTGGGTTCCCCGGCGGTCCCGTAGGGCCCGACATTCTGAGGCATAGGATGGGCCTGTGATTGGGTCCTTCCTCCCCCCGTCCTTCAGCCAGACGCCCGAGGCAAAGCCCTCGCCCTACCCTGAGGATGGGCAGACTGTCTCGTCGCGAGCACGCCTACTAGCATCACTATCACTCCCTCATGGCCTCCTCGAGCAGCCCACCAGAGTGGTGTTCTGCCATCTTCATCCGGCCTACCGGGGTTGACATCTTCCCGTTCTATCAGTAGCTTCACCACTCCCTCATGACCTTTGAGAGCAGCCCACACAAGCGGTGTCCGGCCTTCTTCGTCCGGTTGATCGGGGCTGACATACCCCCATCCCAGAAGCAGCTTCATAGCTTCCTCGTGGCCATTCCCAGCGGCCCACGAGAGCGGTGTTCGGCCTTCTTTGTCTGGCTTGTTGGGGTTGACACCTTTCAGCCCTTGCAGAAGCTGGATTACCTCCTCGTGGCCTTTCTCGGCAGCCCACGAAAGTGGCGTTTGGCCGTAGAATCTGTCTGGGGTGTCGGGGTTGACACCTTCGCGCTCCAGCAGCAGCTTTGCCACTGCTCCGTGGCCCCCATGAGCAGCCCACGCGAGTGGTGTTCGACCATCTTTGTCTGGTTCATCGGGCTTACCATCCTCCCGTTCTAGCAGTACCTTCGCCACTTCTTCGTGCCCATTACGAGCAGCCCACATTAGCGGCGTAGCACCCGTAAAATCTCCCTTGTTGATATCGCAACTTCTCATTTCTATAAAAGTGGTCACAATCTCAACAATCCCGAAGAAGGATGCACAGTGAAGCCCAGTAAACAGAGACTGCCCATTTATAAAGCTACGCCCCACCGCTCCCAAAAGTATCTCAATTGATATGTGCTTTTCATACTGGGTAAAGAGCTCTAGCGCAAGCGATTTCGCGCGATCCGAAAGCTGCATTTTTGCGTGGACTCCCCAATATATACAAGCATAATTGAGAAGGGGTGTGTCTTGGGGATCATGGGAAGGCTCGAGTGAGAGGACCTTGACCTGCCGAGAATTCAAATATGTCAAGCAGATTTCTGCGATGGCCGAGTGAGCGCTACCAAAAAGTTCGGGACAGCTGGAAAGGTATTCCTGGAGCGTAAAGTGGATCAACCGGACGGTCGAAGATTCCTTATCCAGGACGATAAGCCCTTGACAGCAGCCTAGTACTGTCGTTATCGAAGGAACATTGCCAACATCAAGATCCGTTGATCCTATCTCGATCGCAAGCGCGTGACAGAGTTCATCCACCTGCAACGGCCGCAGAGAATGGGAGATCAACATCAGAGCGGTCAACCCCAGTCTGGATTTCTCCCCACCCTGAGATTTTATCCGTTCCAGAGTCGCGCTGTATGTATCCCCCAACCCTAAGGTATCGGCGATTGCAGTGAGCTTCTTTCGCCTACGAGAGATGGTTGTTTCTCGCAAGATTTCTTCAATCTTGAGGGAAACCAGCAGAAAGCTAGATATATAACTATCAGCAAATGACTAAGGTAGGTTTCAGGTATCGTTTCTCTTACACACATTTCTGAAATGCTTTCGGGAATGCTTTCTAAAATATCTGCTTCTAGAGCATCATCCATCGCTTCGGGGGTCGTGTCCTCCTCAAGTCTGGACTGGAGATATCTTATAATATCGTCTTCGTTAGGGCTAATGGACAAACTCAATGTTTTCCCACAAAGGCGCCTTTCGACCTCGCCCCGAATGTGAGGCCTTCCATTCAGGAATATCCGAGCGCCCGGGGATTTTTGGAGAATGTCTCTGAGTGAGCTAAGAAGCTTAACTCGATACTCTGGCACACATTCGTCCAGGGCGTCAACGCATATAAATGTGCGCCGTGAGCTCGAGATAGTCTGTAACATCCTGACAATCTCAGGAAGTCGCAGCCCCCGGCCACCAATGACCTGTTTCTGGTCTTCAAAGGCTTGTACTATCCCTTCGGGTATCTCTTTCAATCCGCCAACAATCTGCCTTAGTATAGCACCCAACATATTCGTTGGAGACTGCTCCTTCCTGGCTGTGAAGTCGCAGTAGAAGCAGGCTACTGCGACATTTTGCCCCCTGGCTCGATCGCACAAGGTATCTATCACTAGGGAGCTAAGTCCATAGCTTGTAAGCACTAAAATTCGTTTATTCCCCGGGGGCCCCTCTCACCTCATATAGGTCTTACCGACTCCTGGATTACCATAACAAAACAATACCGCTTTATCGAATTCGTCTTCGCCAGTGACATCGTACCAACTTCGGAATTGGTCGGTTTGTAGGAGCCAGTCTCCCACATCGTCGACCCGACGGGTCCGAATGTCCTGATGCCGCAGGCGGGGCTCCAGGGGGGACAACCAGGCCAGGATTTCAGACCTCTGGTCGACTGTAGTAAAGCTATTCGATATGTTAAAGGAGTTGATGTTGTCGCTAAAAAATTGAGGCATCCTTTGATCTCGCTATTTTGAATGCTGTAGAGAGTGATCTGCTGGCCGGTCCTAGTTGAGGGAATTTCTAAGAACTAAAGAAAAGCGGTGGGTTACGGTACAGTACCTGTCATACAAGTACAGCCTTGTACGGCAGAAGAAACCAACACCACCCGCAAGTATGGCTTCCATTCAAAATGCACAAGCTTAGCCAACCACAAAGGTGCACGGCAAATTTTATTCTGCTCACTAGCGCTAAAGCGAATGAAGTCAACCAGAAGGATACCATGTGGAAATTCCATCAAATTTCCTGTTTGGCGGTGTTTTGGGGCACTTGTACTCGAGTACTGTAAAGCTTAAACTCCTGGCACAGTCTTAGCAACTTTGCCTTCAACTATGTGAATCCTCATGTTAAATCGTGCTATCTAAAAAAAACCATTTGATGTTTCTGAGGCTCCAGCGGTGTGGGCACTTGTTTGTGGTGGGTATTTTAAATGGAAAATCCAGAGTCTGTTTCTTTTGTCGCCAAGCCTTCACTGTCTACACTACATTAGGGTTACCCAATCAATCCACCCGAACTTTGCATGATACGAACACACTTCATTCTCCGCCGATGTTCCCACCGAGTACGACATTTAGATATGATACCAGAAAGATATTCAACAAGGCGCAACTAAAGATCCTGAACACACGATGAACAGAAAACGGAGAAAAGTTCATTGAGCATAAGGAGCAAATATCTTGTTATCACTAGTGCCATTGTGGGACGACTTCCCTAAGTACTGGTGCCAGATAGGGAATCGTGTCAGTAGTAAACGCAGTTTCTGGATTCTTTTTCCCGGTGAATAGATAATAATCACGAATGGACAGCCGAAGCCGTCGGAGATCTTTCCACGAGTGCCGGTATTCTGGCCGTGCAGATATGGGTGGGTATCGATAAGCAGAAGAACCCGCGTATGAGGGGGGGGTAATGCGGCGAAGAAAGGTATAGTACTTAACTCTCTCAATAACATGGCTGGATACCTCTTAAAAACGCCGAAATTATATCTAAAGATCCAGTGTTATTCCTTCCATCACACCCCTACGATCCCCTTTTCTTCCCTTTTCTTCCCCCCCCCCCTTCTTTTTTTGCTATTGTCCCTTAGGTAGCATACAGTCCCATTATTTCCAACGATGTCGGGAATCCCGGATTCCCCGAAGTATGTATGATGCCCCACTAAGGATTCAAATTCCGCTAAATTTAGATCTATGATACAAAAGTATCTGGAAATCGCAGGCGCCAAGGTTTCCGGATACTTTGGTATGGGCAAGTGTTTCCGGCCGATATCACCTCATTAGCAAAGCAAAGGAGGGTCCAATCGTATGCAAGCGAAGCAAATACCGGTGCCTCTCCCCAAGAGAACGCCAAAACACTATCATACTCTATTAACTAGTTTCCTTTGTATACGCAATACCCCGTTCTTAGAGTAGAACGGGTATACTGTTTATTCAGGCAAGGTTGGGGTGTTTGTCTATATAATATTATAAGGAGGAAATTTCCCTGGCCGCTGGACCTCTAGCGGGAGCTTGATGTGCTCGAGCACACACTTTGAGTCACTGGCATTACGTTCTTCAACATCACACCTGCAATGACTCAGTGGATTGAAGGCACATTTTGTCAGAAAGAGGGGAATACGGTAGTACCGTAAAATCTCGTGAAATTCACTATCTCCATCAGCTCCTAATCTCCGGATTCTCAGACTAAAGTCCTTAAGAAGGATTAGTGCTTTCCTGACACGGGATAGCCTGAGTCATTCCGTCTTGTTGGATCT
>Ga0307513_10003872_pt1 | contig 20136 bp, 20 predicted proteins | sample 15_EM_MG_FD_202174 | JGI IMG/M metagenome (GOLD analysis project Ga0307513, IMG submission 202174) | Populus trichocarpa ectomycorrhiza microbial communities from riparian zone in the Pacific Northwest, United States - 15_EM | ecosystem: Host-associated > Plants > Roots > Unclassified | place...
CCTGCACTGGTCGAACTGGCGACGAACCCACCAAGCCCGAGCCCAAGCCAGCCACGTTCAACGCCAACTGATCACCGATCAGAGCTGATCACGATCTGTCGCTGGAGTACTAGGTCCGGGCCGTCGGGGCTCGCCTTTGGCCTGCCGGGTCATCCAGGTCGATGTAGTCGCCCCGGTTCAGCCCGTCAACGTCCTCCGGATATTCCTGGCCGTCGAGCTCGTCCAGATGCTCCATGTCCTCCAGGATCTCGGTCTCGTCAAAGAAACTGCCGGCCCGGAATTCCTGGACCTGCTGCTGTTCCGGGTCGAAGCGAGGCGGCTCGAAACGGGGGGTCTGCCGGGCCAGCTCCATCCGGAGCTGCTCCGCCGTTGTAGCCGAACTATCCGCGGAACCGGTCTGCTGCAGCACTCTTCCGCGGTGCAGCGCCCGGCCGAGCTGAAGCGCTCGGGCCGGCTGCTGCACGGTTCCCGGCCGCAGCCCCGCTCCCCCGGGCTGGGTGATTCCTGCTCCCGGCGTCGGTGCCGATGCCGGATGGTGCGCTGCTCCGGATTGCGGTGCCCTGCTCGGCCGCGGGGCCACTGCCGGATGCTGCGCTACTGCGGGCTGCGGTGCCCTGCTCGGCCGCGGGGCCATCCCTGGCCGGGGTGCCGTTGCCGGATGCTGCGCAGGCCTGCTCGGCTGCGCCGCCCGCGCCGGGCCGGCGACCTGCGGCTGCTGGACTTCGGGCAGCGCCATCACGTCGGGCTGAGCAACCGCCACAGTCTCCGGTTCATAGCCGAATTCGGGCTCGCCGCCGGGCCACTCGTCCACCTCGAGCAGTTCTGTCGGGTGAGGCTGCTGGACCCGCCCGGACCTCACCACCGGCGGCGCGGCTGCCGCGATCGGGGCCGGCGGTGCACCCGGGTCGAGAACCTCCTGCAGAACGGCCTGCAGGATCACGTCGGGTCGGGCGTTGTTCAGCACCACGCCGCCCTTGGTCCAGCCGAGCGGGCGAAGGATCGCCACCGGCGTCAGGCTGCCGGCCCGCAGCTGACGGTTGATGATCTTGCGGACCCGGCGCGCATTCCGTTTCGGAAGCGCCAACCGCAGCGCTTCCCGAGCCGCGGCGTTCACCCCGACCGCGATCCGAGCCTGATGCGCGTTGGTGATCCCGGTACGGAACATCAGCAGCCGAGTCCGGACCGACTCCACCGGAGCCGTCATCCACAGCGGGAGCGAGATCACGTCCGCCTTGGCGGTGTGCGTCGCCTTCCACTCCCCCAGCACCTGCTTCGCGGTCAGCTCGACCAGCACCGCCCAGACTGCGGGCGCGGTGACGTGCCAGGGAACCTCGCCCAGCTCCTTGGCCGCCAGCGCGTTGAGGACCAGCGTGCCGACCACTCCGGCATGAGCGGTCAGCCGCCACCCCGCCATCGGCCGCCCGACCTTGGCCCCGGCCACGTACTGCAGGGAGGCACCGAGGATCAGCAGGTCGACGAGCAGCGGAAAGCCCGCCGCCAGGTAGTCACCGAAGGTCGGGACGGCGGCCTGATAGAGACTGCGGAAGGACAGAACAGCACCGATCGCAGCGACCGGCACGAGCACCACCCGGGCCCAGAGACCCAGCTGCCTGGCCTGTCGGGCAGCTTGTTCGGCGGAGACCCGAAGGTCGCTTACGTCGGCCATGAACACGGGCTCCTTGAATCTGCTCTGCTGGGGGACATCGATCTCGTCTGGGATCCGGTGCTGAGATCGTCTTCGACCTGAGCGGCTGCTCGGGACAGTCTCCCGGACGGGACCGACAGTTGAAGCCGAACGCAGTCATCGATCCGGCAACGGGCCCGCCAAAATCCTGGTTTGTGGTCCACGAACCCAGGTTTCAGGACGCCGTCCTCACAATTACGATCATCGAGACCACAGACGGTGACGACACGTCCGGCCATGCACGTCTGGCGGCGCGCAAGCGTGCATCATCACCACTTGGGCTTGTGGTTTGGTCAGGTGGCGGTGGTGGTCAAGCGGCGGACGGAACGCAGCATGCGCTTGACCGCAACAACATGACCTCGACTACCGATGACCAAGGCGCGATAGATGCGACCGCGAGGGCCGGGAAAGGCCGCATACGTTCGGGCGGTCAGTAACGTCTGGCCGCCATCGGTATCGGCGACCTCGAACACCAGCAGATAGCGGGCGAACCGGTGACGCCCGGCCAGCCCGAGATGCTGATTCGGGACCTCCCGCGCCACCGCGAAACCACTGCGCGGCTCGGTCCCGAGCAGCCTGCCCAGCAGATGGCTTTCGGCGCCGCCCTTGGATGAATCGACCAGGGACGAATCGACATATCGGCGCAGTGCCGTCCACACCAGCTCGCGGGGTGCGGCGATCCTGGTCCCATGCTCGTCGACGAACGGAAGGCCGACCGGTTCATCGGCGAGCGGTTCGGCTGCGTCGTCAGACATGGGAGTGAGCTCTCAGCTCACGCCGCAGCTGTCCGCCAGGCGGTTTTCGCGCTCGGTCGCCGCCTTGGCAGCCGACCCGGTCAGCAACTGCGGGCGACCACCGCGGATCGTCGCCGGGCTCCACTTCGTTCCGACGACCCCGCGGCGATTGACCGTAACGGTGTAGACCCCGGACTGCGTGGCTGCGCCGGTCTTGGCGTAGAAGATGAAGTTGCCGAGTCCGTAGTGGATCGCCGTGCGGCCCTTGCGGATATGTGGCTCGACAACGTGCGCGTGGCTGCCGACGACAATGTCCGCCCCGGCTTTGGTCAGCTGAGCGGCCAACGTTCGTTGCCGGGCGGTGGGACAGGACTGCAGCTCAACGCCCCAGTGCAGGTCGACAACAATCACATCGGAGGTGGCGGCCGCGGACTTGACGGCAGCCAAGAGGAGGTCGGAGTCCTTGGCCGAGGCCAGCCCCGACCTGGACTCCGTCGCCGGCCAGGTAGAGATGGCGAAGTCATCCAGGACGTCGGTCGCGCCGAAGATCGCCACTCGGACACCACGGATGGTCTTGCGGTACGGCGCATAAGCGGCGGTGACGTCGGCACCCGCGCCGATCACGTGCATGCCGTAACGCCGACCGGCGGCGAGCGTGTCGGCGAGGCCGACCCGGCCATAGTCCATCCCGTGGTTGTTGGCGACGGTGACGACGTCGATCCCGGACTTGCGCAGCACGTTCATGGCTTTCGCGGGGGCTCGGAAGGTGAACTCCTTGGGGCCGGGCGTCCCCCGGTCCGTAACCGCCGTCTCCAGGTTCACCACCGCCAGGTCCGCGGCCTTGAGCCGCGCGACGGCCGTTCCGACGTCACCGCTCAGCGCTGCCGCGGATGATCCGGTGAAGTGGACGTCGCCGCCGAAGGCGATCTGCACCCGACCGCCGGCCGCGGCCGACTTTGTGGCGTCGGCCCCCTCGGGGGTCGGCTTCGCTGAGGAGTCTTCGGGCCGGCTCGCGCTCGAGCTGGCGGCGCCGGGCGATCGGACATCGCCCGACGATGGCGAGCAAGCGGCGACGATGATGCTGACGAGAGCGATGCAGAGCACAGCATTCGCCCGGCGCTGAGTAAGCAACCTTCTGCCCCCGATATCCACGATGGGTACGTTTTATCAGAGTTCGGTGACGTGCCCGTGAAACGCCTTGTCCCGATAGACCATTCGGCCAAGATCCGTCACGCTCAGCCGAATGGGTGTTACCTAATGTCACGAAACTAGGTCGATGCCTCAACCGGGGTCAGACTGGTGAGGTGGACGCAGTGATCCGCCCTTGGGTGTTACACCTTGACCTCGACCAGTTCATCGCGGCAGTTGAGGTGCTCCGTCGCCCGGAGTTGGCTGGGCTGCCGCTCATCGTCGGCGGCCGCGGTGACCCAATGGAACGGGCGGTGGTCTCAACGGCCTCCTACGAGGCGCGCGAGTTCGGTGTCGGTTCGGGGATGCCATTGCGGCTGGCCGCGCGAAAGGCGCCGACCGCCATCATTCTGCCCGTCGACGCGCCCGCCTACGAGGCGGCCTCGACGCAGGTCATGGCCGCATTGCGGGCCATGGACGGTGCCACTGTGGAGGTCCTCGGCTGGGACGAGGCGTTCATCGGCGTCCGCACCGACGACCCGCAGGCCTACGCCCAGCGCATGCAGGCCGAGGTGCTTTCTGCCACCCAACTGCACTGCTCGGTCGGGATCGGTGACAACAAGGTCCGCGCCAAGATCGCTACCGGGTTCGGCAAGCCGCGCGGGGTCTTCCGATTGACGGCTGCCAATTGGTTCGAGGTGATGGGCCATCGCCCCACGATCGAGCTCTGGGGCGTGGGGTCGAAGGTCTCGGCGCGGCTGGCCAAGCACGGCATCGGCACGGTGCGGGAGCTGGCCGACGCCGACGGCACCGTTCTGGTCGGTGAGTTCGGCCCGCGGATGGGCACCTGGTACGGCGACCTTGGTCATGGCCGCGGCTCGGCCGTCGTGGACGACTCACCCTGGATCGCCCGCGGGCACAGCCGGGAACGCACCTTCCAGCAGGACCTCACCGAACCAGAGCAGGTGGACGAGGCAATCGGTCAACTTGTCGGCGAGGTGCTCGCGGATATCGAACGCGAGGGCCGCCCTGCCATCCGGCTCACCCTCAAGATCCGGTACAAACCGTTCTTCACCAAGACGTTCAGCCGCACCCTGCCCCAGCCGACCACCGATCCGGCCGTCGTCCTGGCCGAAGCGCTGGCCCTGACCGCCAAGCGCGAGGCCGGGCGGCCGATCCGGCTACTGGGCCTGCGGGTCGAGATGACGATGCCCGAGCCGGACCCGGTGGAACGCACGCCGATCCGCGGCCGGCTCTGAACCGCTGGGCCGTTCAGAACTGCGGTTCTTGGCCCACGCCGGCGCCGGCGATGACCGAGGTCACGACCTTGCGGACGGCATCAGCCTCCGGTGCTGTCCCTTCCCGGCCGGCGAACAGCAGGTGCCCGGTGCCGATCAGGGTGAGCGCCATCATGTCGACGTCGGCCGCCGCTGCGATCCGGCCCAGTTTGCGCTCCGCGGTCAGGTAGGAGGCAAGCATGGCCGAAGCGTCGGTCAGCACCGGGACGCCGGGCAGCCCTGCCTGGCGCAGCCGGGCTCGTAGTTCATCCCGGGAGATGATCAGGCCGACCATCCCCAGGGCGACTGACCCGAACACGGCCTGCAGCGTGTCGCTGAGGTTATCGGCGACAGTCCCGGTCCCGGCGGACTCGCGCAGGGCGGCGGCCTGGCCGGCGATCCGGCCGACGCGGTCCAGCACCAGTTCGGCGAGGAAGGCGTCGAAGTCGGCGAAGTGCCGATGCAGAACGCCTTTGGCGCAGCCCGCCTCCGTGGTGACGGCCCGGCTGGTCAGCGCGTTTGGCCCGTCCCGCAGCAGGACGCGCTCGGCTGCGTCGAACAACTGCTCGCGCGCATCACGAAGCGCTACCCCTGTCGGCACGGTGCATTTTCCTTCACTCGCTGGGTCGCCCGATTGAAGAGTGGGCACATGCCCACTAATGTGGGCGCATGCCCACTCTACCCTCGGCGGGAGCACCGCCTTCCGCAAATGAGCCTCATCACCATCGACAGGTAGCGGAGTCCTTCGGAACGGACGCCGAGCGCTACGACCGGACCCGGCCCCGCTACCCCGAGGCCATGGTGAACCGGATTGTCGCCACCGGCCCCGGCCTCGACGTACTCGACGTCGGCATCGGTACCGGCATCGAAGCCCGACAGTTCCAGGCGGCCGGCTGCACCGTGCTCGGGGTCGAGCCGGACGCGCGGATGGCAGACTTCGCGCGACGCAGCGGGGTCGAGGTCGACGTGGCGACGTTCGAAACCTGGGACGCCGCGGGCCGAACCTTCGACGCGGTCATCGCCGGGACCGCCTGGCACTGGGTGGACCCGGTCGCCGGAGCGGCCAAGGCGGCACAGGTACTGCGTCCCGGCGGCCGGCTGGCAGCATTCTGGAACATCGGCGAACCGCCACCTGAACTCACGGAGGCTTTTGCCGCCGTCTATCAGCAGCTGGCTCCCGACGCGCTGGCCATGCGCGGTTATCGTCAGAAAATTCCTGCCCTGGAAGGGTATTCGGTGCTGTTGAAGAAGGCGATCGACGGAATACGGCAGGTGGGCCGATTCGGCGATCCGGAGGAGTGGCGCTATGCCTGGGAGCAGCCGTACACCCGGGACGAGTGGCTGGACCTCGTGCCGACCACGGGCGACCACAGCCAGTTCCCGCCGGCCACGTTGAAAGAGGTGCTGGCGGGTATCGGCGCCGCCATCGACGCGCTCGGTGGCAGCTTCACGGTGCAGTACACCGCAGCGGTGGTCACCGCGACGCGAAACAGTGCCTCCTGAGCGTGAATCCCCGTCAGCTCAACTCGGTCCCTGGACACCGCTGAGCTCCTTCGAAAAACTGCACGCATGCGATCTCGAATGGACGGCATGTGGTGGGGAACCGCGATCGAAGCGCCGGACCCCGGCGCCTTGGCGAGGTTCTACTCCGAGCTGCTCGGTTGGCCCATCGGTCACGAAGAACCGGGAACGGCCATTCTTGCCGCTCCCCAGGGATCCATCTACGTCGTGTTCCAGCAGGCGACCGACTACCGAGCCCCGGTCTGGCCGCCGGTCGACGGGGAACAGCGTCCGATGATGCACTTCGACTTTCAGGTCGGCGATCTCGATTCCGCAGTCGCCGAGGCGGTCGCGCTGGGAGCCACGGTGGCCTCGGCCCAACCGCAGGAGAACGTCCGAGTGCTCCTCGACCCGGCCGGCCACCCCTTCTGCCTTTGCCTCGACGAGGAATAGGTGCCTGCTATTGGTGAGCTGGCGCATCAGCGGTGATGACGATGCGCTGGTCGCTCTCCCTGTCCTTCCAGGCGGCCTCAACGTCCGACAGGGGGACGGTGCGGGCGTCAATCCGGAAGGTTCCGTTACCGATTTCGGCGGCCAGCTCGGGGAGTTCGGTCACGATGTCGCGGGTCGGGACCGAGCCTTGTCCACTGCCGACGATCTGCAGGCGCGCGGCGCGGAGCGCGGCGGAGGGAATGGCCGCGGTGGGTCCCGCGACGGAGCCGACCTGGATCCAGGTGAGCGGCCGGCCCGCGTCCGTGCGGTTCATGACGATGGCGCGGATCGCGTCGGCGGTGGGTTGCCCCCAGAGATAGTCGATGACGATGTCAACGTCGCGGGCTGCCTGCCCAAGGCGGCGAGCCACGTCGGCCGGGTCGCCATCGAGCGACACGGTCACGTCGGCACCCAGCTCGGTCAGCGAGGCGAGCCGTTCGGGTTGACGACCGGCGCCGATGACCTGGCTCGCACCGAGGTGTTTGGCGATCTGGACGGCCATTTGGCCGGCGTTACCGGTGGCGGCCAGCACCAGGACACTCTGCCCGGGGTGAAACGTGATCCGTCGGCGAAGGGCCAGCCACGAGGACATCGCCGGGTTCATCGCCGCAGCGATCAGCACCGGGTCGCTGTGCTCGGGAAGCTCAACGCTCCGGCGCAGATCGACGACCGTCTGTTCGGCCATCGCACCCATCGTGGTGTCGGGCAGGATGAAGTACCGCAACGTTCCGTCCGGCGCGCGGCCCACCCCATCGATGCCGGGGACCAGGGGAAGCTGGTCGGAACTGGTGTAGTGCGAACCGTTGGCCTGGGACCGCACCCGCGGATGCAGGCCGGCCGCGAGGACGTCGACGAGAACCTCATCGGGCGCCTGCGGCGTCGGCGTCGGGAAGTCCTGGTAGGTCGGTGGCGTGCCGAAAGAGGTGACGACTGCTGCTTGCATGCTGCTTCTCCAAGCTCTGAAGGGACCTGACCACCCTCGTCCATTTGAGTGGTAATACAAACTAGATTAGATGGCATTACGAACTAGCGCAAGGTAGTCTGACGGCATGACCTCGCACCCCGACCAGGACCCGGTGTCCCCCGAGGTGATGGACAGCCTCGTCCAGGCTTCGTTCACCGTGATGGCGCTGTTGAGCCAGGCGGCGGCCGCGCACGACCTGTCGCTGACCCAGTTGCGCGTCCTCGCCATCCTCCGGGACCACGAGCCGAAGATGGCCGAACTGGCGGCATACCTCGGGCTGGACCGGTCTTCGGTGAGCGGATTGATCGACCGAGCCGTGAAGCGCGGCCTGGTGCGGCGAGAGACCAGCAGCGACGACGGACGGGCCGTCCTGGTCAGCTTCACCCCGGACGGACAGCGCCTCGCCGCTCAGCTGACCGACGAAATCGCCGGCCTGATCGCGCCAATGACTCGCAGGCTCGGTTCCGCCGACCAAAAACGACTCAGCGTCCTGCTCAGCCGGCTGCTCGAACGGCCTGGCGGCGTCGCGCCAGCAGGGTGATCGACGTCGCCAGAACGAACAGGGCCAGCCCGATGAAGCTGACGAAACGGATGGTCCAGAGCACACCGCGGGGGTCGGGGCTGACCGGGTACGCGGCCCCGACAATCAGCAGCGGTGCGGAAAGCCAGCCAATGACGGCGATCGCCCGCGGTAGCGCGGAGAACCAGACCTGGGCCGCCGCCGCGGCGACGAACACGGCCGCAGGCAGGCCGATCAACGCGATCCCGGCGGCGTTCGCGTACATCAGCCCGGTGATGGTCGAGTCGTCGAGGGCCGAGCCGCCACGAGCCAACGCCACCGCGTCGAGGAATGACGTGGCCACCCCGCCGGTCACGAACAGCCCGACCGCCCCGGCCGTGCTCAGCCGGGCGAGGGTCGCCGTCCACCGACCGGCGGTACCGAGCGCCTCCGGCAGGAGGACGGCGAACGGGAGCAGCAGGACGAATCCGCAGCCTGCCAGGATGTCGCCGAGCAGATAGCGGGCACCGTGTTCGGCGAAGAACGCCCGAACGGTGGAGATGGCCGCATCGTAGGCCGGCGGCTCACCCTGCAGGCCGATCGCACCGATCGCGAACAGCGCGAACCAGCCGATGCCCACGGCACCGGCCAGCCGCCCGAACAACGTTTGCGCTGAGCTCGTGGTCGCTGTTCGGAGGTCGGTCACTGGAGTGCTGGACGGTGTTCTTCTCGGGTCGAATGGCGTCATTCCGCCAGGCTAGAAAGGGCGGGATCGGTCGGCATCGGGCGCTGGGCGGCTCGGTCCCTACGCCCGCCGGCGGATCGGCCGACGTGGAACTACTCCGGGTCGCGTAGTGGCGGCCGCCCTGGCAAACGCGCATCGCGACCACCCCCGCATCGTCAGTCGGTGCCCGATAGGGGTTGCAACCGTCGCAAAGCGGCGATACTTTCCGCGAACCACGGCATGCCGCGTCACGAAAGCGGTCGGCAGTCCTGAGGCGACCACCCTGAAGCGACGACGCGGTACGGCCGAAAGCATCACGGAGGCCCGCATGCGCCGCACCGTCATCGCCGTCACCGCCCTTCTTCTGCTCGTCGGCACGCTGCCCGGCGCCGCGAGCGCTGCCACGACCCATTCGCAGAGTGACACCCAGACCCTGCGCCGGTACGCGGTGGACACCTGGGCCTCGCTCGCCGCCATGACCGACCGGCACAGCGGCCTGCCCGCCGACAGCTTGGGGGACGACGGCGTTCGTAGTGTGCAGACCTCCACCACGAACATCGGCGCGTACCTGTGGAGCGCGGTTACCGCCTGGCAGATCGGCATCCTCGGAAAACGCGAACTGCTGGAACGGCTGTCAACGACCCTGACCACGCTGGAAGGTCTGGAGCGGGACGACGCCAGCGGGCAGTTCTTCAACTGGTACGACGCCCGCAACGGCGACGTGCTGACCACCTGGCCGCCGACCGGTCTCCCGCTGACGCCGATCCTGTCGTCGGTGGACAACGCCTGGCTGGCCACCGGGCTGCGGGTGGTCCGGGGCGCGGTGCCGCAGCTGGCCGGCCGGGCCGGCGCGCTCTACTCCAGCATGGACTTCGGCGTCTACTACCGGCCGGAGGTCAACCGGATCGCCTTCCACATCGTGCCCAGCACGGGTGAGTCGCCGTGCTGCTACGACACGGTGGTCAGCGAGAGCCGGATGGCCAGCTATCTCGGCATCGCCAACCGGCAGCTGCCGCAGAAGGAGTACTTCGGTGCGTGGCGAACGTTCCCTGGCGATTGCAGCGGGTCCTGGCAGGAGACCCGGCCGAGCGGGCCGACCCGGACCTACTTCGGCCAGACCGTCTTCGACGGTTCGTATCCCTACGCCGGCATGCGAATCACCCCCAGCTGGGGCGGCAGCGCGTTTGAGGACCTGATGCCGGCCCTGTTCGTGCCGGAGGAGACCTGGGCCCCGCGCAGCTGGGGCTCGAACCACCCGAATACCGTGCGGGCGCAGATCTACCACGGGATGGTCGAGGCGCAGTACGGCTACTGGGGCTTCTCGCCGTCCAACAACCCGGACGGCGGCTACTCCACCTATGGTGTGGACGCAGTCGGGTCCAATTCCAGCGGATACCCATCGAACAACGACAATACGTTGGTGGACAACGGCTTTGCCGGCTGTCCGGACCGGCCGGCGCAGCCCGCTCCGCCGCCGTCCGCCTACACCAACGGGGTGGTGACGCCGCATGCCTCCTTCCTCGGGCTGCGCTGGGACAGCCGAGCGGTGCTGAGCAATGTGGCGCGGCTGCGGCGCGATTTCGACATCTATTCGAAGTGGGGCTTCCGGGACGCCGTGAACGTGCAGACCGGCCGCGTCTCGCCGGCCTACCTGTCCCTCGATCAGGGCATGATCATGGCGGCGCTCGGCAACGCCCTGACCCACGACGGACTTCGCCGCGCGTTCTCGGGCCCGGACCTGGAGCGCTATGTTCGTCCCGTGATCAAGGTCGAGACCTTCAACGACCCCCCGGCTGCGGTCTCCGCCGCGGAGCTTCGACGATGAGCGAATCCGGGATCGACCCTCAGGCGTTCAACGCCTTCGAGGCGGCCGGCTGGCAGCAAAAGGCCCCCGCCTATGACGCGTTCTTCGCCTCTGTCACCGGCCGCGCGGTGGACCCACTGCTGGACGCCATCGGCGCCGGTCCGGGCGTTCGGTTGCTCGATGTGGCCAGCGGACCGGGCTATGTGGCCGCGGCGGCGGCCCGGCGGGGCGCGCAGGTGACGGGTGTCGATATCGCCGAGTCCATGATCAAGCTGGCCCGCGGCGCCCACCCGGAGATCGACTTCCGGCAGGGTGATGCCGAGGCGCTGCCGTTCCCGGATGCATCCTTTGACGCCGTGGTATCCAATTTCGGCGTGCTGCACTTCGGTCGTCCCGAGCAGGCCGCGGCGGAGTTCGCCCGGGTCGTCGCGGCCGGCGGTGCGGTGGCGCTGACGGTCTGGGACGTTCCGGCCCAGTCGCGACTGATTGGCGTCTTCGTCGATGCGATGGCCGAGGCCGGAGCCGTGCCTCCCAGTGACCTACCGACCGGCCCGGCGTTCTTCCAGTTCTCCGACGACAAGGCCTTCATCGAGCTGCTGGCCGGGGCGGGTCTGGTGGACGTCGCCGTCACCACGGTGACGTTCCAGAAGCAGGTTCCCTCCGCCGACCTGTTATGGGACGGCCTACTGGCCGGCACCGTGCGCACGGCCTCGGTCATCCTGGGCCAACCGCCGCAGGTGCAGGCCCGGATCCGGGCGGCGTTTGACCGGCTGGTCAGCGGCTACCCGAGCGGTGACGGCGGCATCGACCTCCCGGTCTCGGTGAAACTCGCGAGCGGCCGGCGCCCGGTCGCCGACTGACAACGGCTCATCTCCGGCTGACAACGGCTCCTCATGGCTTAGACCAGTTCGGCTTTCGACTGGAGCGCTCGGGTGTAGGCACGGCGCACGATCTTCTCCAGCACCTGGGGGTCAACGGCGTCGAGTCGCTTGACGTGGAGGCAACCTTTGCCGATCGCGTGCGGGCCGAGCGTCGCGAGCAGGGCGGCGATCTCCTCGTCCTCAAATCCGCCATACAGGTACATGGTCATGGCCTGCTTGCGCGGTGCGAACCCGACGGCCAACGAGGTGCCCGATCGCCCGCTGGCATAGCGGTAGGAGTACTCACCGAAACCAACGATGTTCGTGCCCCACATCGTGGCGGATTCGCCCGTCACCCGGCTCATCAACTCGACCAGCGCGGTGGAATCCGTGCGCCGCTTCTCGTCGATGATCCCGGCCACAAAACCCGCTACGTCCGCGTCATTGCGCTGGGTCTTCAGCTCCGCCATCGCCGATCCTCTTTCCTTCGTCCCCGTCCTTGTCACCGTCCGGTCCGGTGCCGGCCGGACTTCGTCGAGGCTACGCCCCGTCGACGGAGAGCTCGAAAATGTCGGACCTGGGCGTAACGTCCCTTTCGGTCCCCACGATGTGACCGATACCAGAGGGGCAAAAACCTAGGGGGTGTGCTATGCGACGAGGAATTGTGGGGCTCGTGGTAGCCGGCCTGGTGGCCGCAACGGCGGCACTGACCGGTCCGGCGACGGCGGCTCAGGCCGCGCCGTCCGACGATGCGGTGACCTATCAAGTGAACGCCAGGCACGACGGACATGCGGCGGGCCCGGCGCTGCCGTCCGGACTGAGTCAGAAGTGGAGTCGGGAGCTCGGCGGGAACGTGTCGTACCCGGTGATCGCCGGTGGCCGGGTGTTCGTCACAGTGGCGCACACCGAGTCCTACGGCACGGATCTCTACGCCTTCGATGCCAGTTCCGGGGAACAGCTTTGGGGGCCGGTGGATCTCGGTGGCCTGTACGGCTTCAGCAGCCCGGCCTACGAAAACGGCCGGGTGTTCACCGTCAATTTCGACGGGCAGATGAGTGCTTTCGCGGCGGCAACCGGGCAGCAACTGTGGTCGATCGGCCTGCCCGGTCAGTACGCCTTCAGCTCGCCAATCACCCCCTTCAACGGAGTCGTGTACACCGGCGGCGCCGGTGGCGGCGGCACGCTGTACGCCGTCAACGAGAAAACCGGCGCCGTGCTCTGGACCGCAGGCGTGGCGAATGGTGACCACAGCGGCCCGGCCGTCGACGCCACCGGGGTCTATGTGTCGTACGCCTGCCAGACTGCCTACCGGTTCTCCCGCGCCGGACAGCTGATCTGGAACCACGTCACCGGCTGCTCCGGCGGCGGCGGGCGGACGCCCGTCCTGCACGGCGATGGGCTATGGATCCGCGACTCGGCCGGGATGCCGGCAGTCGTCCTGTCCAAGGCGGACGGTACCGACCAGGCCACCTACAGTTCTGCCACCGCACCCGCTTTCGTCGGCGCGATCGGGCTGACCCTCAACTCCGGGACGCTCACCGGCATCAATGCCAACACCGGAGCCATCCGTTGGTCACAAGCCGGAGATGGGCAGTTGGCCGGGGCGCCGGTGATCTCCGGGCGGATCGCCTACATCGGCAGCGGAACGGGTACCGTTTTCGGCTACGACGTCGGCACCGGCAAGCAGGTATGGAGTGGCAGCGCGGGCGCACCGGTCGTCGGGCCGGACGAGCAGAACGCGACCGTCCTGCAGGGGCTGGCGATCGGGAATGGGGTGCTGGCCGTGCCGGCCTCCACCCGGCTCACCATCTTCGGCTGATTCGGCAGGGGTATCCCCGATAGCGAGCGACTTCGCTCCCCCTAGGCCACATCACCGGCCAATGGGGAGCGAAGTCGCAGGGATCACCGGCTATCAGTTGATGAAACGGCCCAGCAGGCTGAGGTCGGCTGGGCTCAGCCGATCCGAGCTGGTCTTGGCCTGATGCCAGAACGGGTAGCGCAGGGGTTCGCCGCTGACTTGATCAAGGCGGGTGATCTCGTCCTGACTCAGCTCCAGCTCCGCCGCCGCGAGGCTGTCGCTCAGCTGCTCCACCGTGCGCGCGCCGACGACGAGGGACGTTACCGCCGGCTTGGCCAGCGTGTAGGCCAAGGCGACCTGGGCCGCCGATACCCCATGCGCCTTTCCGATCTCCACCGCGACCTCGATGGTGTCGTACAGCTTCTCCTCGTCGTTCACCGGCGGCTCATCCCACTCCGTCAGGTGACGACTGCCGGCCGGCGCGCTGACCCCGCGGCGATACTTGCCCGACAGCAGTCCCCCCGCCAGCGGGCTCCACACCAGGATGCCCAGGCCTTGATCCACGGAGACCGGGACCAGCTCTGTTTCGGCGTCCCGGTTCTGCAACGAGTAGTAGATCTGCTGGCTCACGAAGCGTTCCAACTGCCGCCGGTCCGAGACGCCCAGCGCCTTCATCAACTGCCAGCCGGCGTAGTTCGAGGCGCCGATGTAGCGCACCTTGCCGCTGCGCACCAGGTCATCCAGGGCGGTCAGAGTCTCCTCCAGCGGAGTCTGCCCGTCCCATTCATGCACCTGGTAGAGATCGATGTGATCGGTCTTCAGCCGCCGAAGACTCGCCTCCGCGGATCGGAGGATGTGGTGCCGCGAGAGGCCCGCATCATTGGGACCCGAACCCATCGGCATCCGGACCTTGGTAGCGATCAGGACTTCATCCCGTTCACTGCCGAGGGCCTCGCCGAGGATCTCCTCCGCCAAGCCGTCGGAGTACGCATCAGCGGTGTCGATGAGGTTCACCCCCGCCGCACGCGCAACCGCGATCTGCTCGCGCGCTCCGGCCACACCGATCTGCCCGACGGGACTGGCCCAGCCCGTCCCACCGAACCCCATGGTGCCGAGCGTGAGCGTCGAAACACGCAGACCTGACGAACCAAGCTGTCGATACTGCATCCGCGCTGCCTCCCTGACTGGTGAATGGACTTCACCCTCTCAAGCGCGTGACCCACAGTCCACACGAGACCGGGCGCGGGATCGGTCAGACAGATCGGCTGCGCCGGCCCGCATCCGGTGGAGACGGCCGTTTCAGCCTCACTTCAGGGCTGTTTCAGCACCAGATGCCACAGTTGCCACGCCTGTAGTCACGTCAACTGCACCCGCATTCCGGCGTGCAGAGCCGATCCCGAACGGGCCGGTCCCGACCAGAGCGCCGAGGACGGCGGCCCCCATCCAGCGAGGGGATGCTGCGATGAAAGCGATAACCCGACACGTCGAACGAGCTGCCCCGGACCGCCGATCTCGGTCCCGGATCGGCCGAGCCACCGCACTGTTACTGGCCACAGGCGCGGCCGTGGCCATGGCCGGGCCTGCCTTGGCCGCGCCTGCCTGGGTGGTCACGCCGAGCGTGGACCCGTCTGACCAGAAAGTACCGTTCTCGAACGTGCTCAGCGCGGTCGGCGCCAGGACCAGCGGCGATGTCTGGGCGGTCGGCAATTACCTGTCCCCCAACGACGATGACGGCCAGGTCATGCTGGCCGAGCGCTGGAACGGCAGCGCCTGGTCCCAAGTGCCGACACCCAACGTGTTCCGGTTCGACGAGAAACTGCTTGCCGTCTCGCCTGCCTCGGCGAACGACGTCTGGGCGGTCGGGTCGACCAACAAGATCTCGTTCGCTCACACCGATCCGCTGGCCGCGCACTGGGACGGTTCCGCCTGGACCATCGTCCCGACACCGGTCACCACCGGAAGCGCGAAGTCGATCCTGTTCGGGGTGGCGAACCTGGGCGGTACGAATGCCTGGGCGGTCGGGCGCAGTCACACCAACCAGGCGCTGATCGAGCACTGGGACGGCTCGGCCTGGACCATCGTCCCGCACCCCAACCCGGTGGCACGGCCCGGCACAACACTGAGCGGCAGCACGTTGACCGCGATCTCCGCCCGCTCTGCCAGCGACATCTGGGCGGTCGGCAGCTACTCGCTCGCCAGCGGCGTGGTGTCCAACAGCTTCACCCTGACCATGCACTGGAACGGGTCAACCTGGACGATCGTGCCAAGCCCGAATCCGGCCACCAGCAGCCCGGTGAACGGTGTCCGGCAGACCCTGAACGGCGTGGTCGAGATCTCGCCGACCGACGTGTGGGCGGTCGGGAACACGATCGACACCGTCTCCGGCAGCTTCCAGCCGGACAAGCCCATCGCGTTGCACTGGAACGGCACCGCATGGTCCGTCGCTCCGGTTCCGGCGCTGCCGGCTTCGGGGCTGCTGGCGTCGGTGACCGCCAACTTGTCGACCGACGTCTGGGCCGCGGGTCGGGTCGGCGTCAATACCTTGATCCTGCGCTGGAACGGCAGCGCTTGGACGCAGGAGAGCAGTCCCAACGGCTCCGGCGTTCAGACCTTGCTGAACGGGATCAGCGCGGTGCCCGGGACGGCAACCGAGGTCTGGGCTGCCGGGATCAACCTGCCCACCGGCGGTGGCTACCGGACCTTCGTGGTGCACCACTCCTGAGGGGTTGACGGCCTCTGCACCGGCCGCGCCGGGCACGGGAACAGCCCTGTGCCCGGCCCGCTCGGGGGTTGGCGCCGTTCGCCGAGGTCACGCCGGTGCAGCGGAAATTGTCGGTGGGTAGGGGCAGGATAAGACGCATGACTACTACGACAGGACGGCTGGAACTCGTCGCGCTTGACGCGCCTGACATCGGGAGGCTTGCCGCGTTCTACGCCGAGCTCGCTGGTTGGGAGATTGTCAACCGGGAGTCCGACTGGATCGTGGTGCGGACGGCAGATGGCCAGGAGATCGCGTTTCAGCTGGCTCCCGACCATGTCCCGCCGCAATGGCCCGGCCAGGACCACCCACAGCAGTTCCACCTCGACCTCCAGGTGGACGACTACCAGGCGGCGGCCGAGCGGGCCGTTGCCCTCGGTGCGACCCGGCTGGCCGACGGCCAGACCTGGATCACCCTGGCCGATCCGGCCGGGCACCCGTTCGACCTGTGCCAGAAAGACGGCGTCGGCCCGGTGATGGGCCTGTTCGCCGTGACGATCGACGCTCCCGATGCGGCGGCACTGGCCCGGTTCTATGCCGACCTGCTGGGCATGGAGATCACCTACAACGGCCCGGAGGGCTCATTGATCGTCGGAGGTGGCAAGAGCGTCATGTTTCAGCAGGTGAGCGACTACAACCCGCCCGCCTGGCCGGACCCAGCACGTCCGCAGCAAGCGCACTTCGACATCATCGTCGACGACCTGGACGCCGGCGAGGCACGGGCCGTGGAACTGGGCGCCTCGCGGCTTCCGGGCGCCGAAAAGGGGTTCCGGGTCTTCGCCGACCCGGCCGGGCACCCGTTCTGCCTGACTCAGTAAAGCGTCGGCCGGCTCCGCGAAACGCTGAGCCGGCTACCGGTGCTTCTCCACTGTCACATTCCTTCGTCTGATCGAGTCTCTAGTCAGTAGACCCGCGAAGCCGGGATGTGACCGTGAAGGACGAAGGTGGAGAAGTCATGACTGGACCATTCCTGCTCACCGGCGGCACTGGCACATTGGGCCGCCTGGTCTTGCCGCAACTGCGCGCGGCCGGCGGCAAAGTGCGCGTGCTCAGCCGGCACAGTCACGCGTCCGCGGACGGCGTCGAGTTCGTCGCCGGCGATCTCACCACCGGCGAGGGGATCGACGCCGCGCTGACCGGCATCAGCACGATCGTGCACTGCGCGGGCAGCTCCAAGGGCGACGAGGTCAAGGCCCGGACCCTGGTGCAGGCGGGGTCACGGGTCGGTGTGCAGCACCTGGTCTTCATCTCGGTCGTCGGCGCGGAACGGATCCCGGTCGTCAGTGCCGTCGATCGGACCATGTTCGGCTACTTCGCGTCCAAGCGGGCCGCGGAGCTCGTCGTGGAGAACTCCGGATTGCCCTGGACCACGTTGCGCGCCGCGCAGTTTCACGACTTGATCCTGATGGTGGCGCAGTCGATGGCCAAGCTGCCGGTGCTACCCATCCCGTCCGGCTTCCGATTCCAACCGGTCGACACCGGTGAGGTGGCCACCCGGCTCGTTGAGCTCGCGATGGGCGAACCTTCCGGCCTGGTGCCCGACCTCGCAGGGCCACGCAGTTACGGAATGGATGAGTTACTGCGCAGCTATCTGCGGGCCACGCACCGGCGCCGGTTGACCATGCCGGTAAGGCTTCCCGGCAAGGCCGCCCGCGCCATCCGGGCCGGCGCCAACCTCGCCCCGGAACCGACGCTTGGCCGCCGGACCTGGGAGGAATTCCTGGCCGAACGGGTGCCCGCTCAGGATGGGTTGGTGTAGACCCGAGTAGGGCTGACCAGTACGGCCGACCTCCCCTGCTCTCGCATCACCCGGTCGTAGGTGTCCCAATCGTCGTGGGTGCCGCCGGCAGAGCTGAAAATCGCGCGCAGCAGCAGCCGTAGCGCCTCGTCGTCGGCCAGCCACGCGGGTCGATCGTCCGGGCCCGCGAGTTCGGCGACCCCTTCGACGGTGGCCCACTGCCAGCCGCGCCGAAAGGTGACCGCCAGCTCCGGCCGGACTCGCAGGTTGGCCAGTTTGATCTTGCCGTAGGTGACGAAGGCCAACACCGATTCCCCGGTGCTCGGGTGCGGCAGCTCGCCGACATTGACTACCGAGGACTGGATCGAGTCGTCGGCCCGTCGGGTCGCGACAACCGCGAGACCTTGCTCCTCGCGGGCCAGGGCTGCCGCTTCGGCCGGAGTCATCAGTGCATCCGCTCCATTTCTCGAGACTAGTGGTCATCCAAAGCGAGTGGACGGCGGCACTGATCTGGCAGCCTAGCGACCGTCCCCCAGCCTCATGACTGGGAGACGATCGCTACCGGCTCACACTGTTACAGATGCAGGGCGCTGACCCGGGTCCCCCAGTTGGCCAGGGCGGTTCTGGTCCCGCCACAACTGCCGACCGCGCTGAGGTCCGGCGGTCCGATGTACTCGGCGAGCGTGCAGCTCTGTTCGATCGACTCGCTCGCGATCCACAGCGTGCCACCGTCCATTGCCGTCGCACTGTAGTCGCCCCACCGCGGGCGCGGCGGGTCGTTGAAGGCCCGGTACCCGGTGAAACCGTCCTGCGGGCCGCGCCCTTCAGAGACCACGCGCACGGTCGGGGTGCCCGAGTTGAGCACGGTGTAGCTGGCGCTCGGGAAGTGATCCGTCCCGGTGAGCGTGGCCGCCATCACGACCCGTCCGGACGCCGTCACACCGACGGCCGGGTAGGTGACGTCGTTGCCGGCGACCGCCACGTATCCGGAACGCTTGGTCTTGCCGTCCAGACGGCCGTGCCGCAACTCCGGCTGGACGCCGACCCAGAGCACGCCGGCTCGGGTCTGACTGGATTTTCCAGACCCGACCCGGGCGGCGGTGTTGAGAGCGCCCCAGAGCATCCCGCCGGAGTAGACCACCTGTTGCATGCGAGTGTCGCCGGAGTCCAGGTCGGACAGCACCTCAGGCTGAGCCGGTGGGGCATCGAAGAACAGCGCCCAGCAGCCGAGGCCAGGGCCGAAGGTGTCGCCACGATCGTTGAGGCAGTCCCGCAGCGGCGCGTCGCCGTTCTTCTGCGTGGCCTTCGGCGGCAGCGAGTAGGAATCGGCCTTGATCAGCTTGTTCTGCAGGGACAGCGCGGGCGTGGCGGCGTCAAGCGATCGGGTGTTGGTCAGCGACCAGACGCCGATCCGGTTCTCCGAGGCCGCCTGGTTGCCGGTCTCGGAGCCGTCACCCAGCGTGGAGCTGAGGAAGAACTCGGTCCCCCCGTCGGCGCGGCGTTCCTGACCGGCCGGCGAGATCGCCGGCCAGACGGTGAAGCTGCGGAACGGACCGAGCCGCGGGCTGTTGAAGTTCACGATCGTCGGCGAAGCAGCACCGGCCACGAGTTGCTGCTTGGAGATCGCATAGATCTGCGAACCGGTATAGCCCGCGCCACCGTTGGAGCCGTCCGAGAAGAACGAGTACTCGTTGGTGGTGATGTAGATGCCGTAGCGGTCCGCGCCGATGTGCGGGAAGTCTCCGATGCAGGCCGACGGGTTTGTTGTGCCGGGCGGCGCATCGTCACCCGGTCACAATTGTGGTTGGGAGTGCCCTCGGTGCCGTCGTTCTGGACGGGCAGCTTGTACCGCTTCCACAGCCCGGTCGGATCCGACGTGGAGCTGACCGCCACGTCAAGGCGATTCTTGCCGGTGAAGTTACCGGTCGCGACGTCCTGGTCCAGCGTGAGCACCACCAGGAAATACCGCCCAGTGGCGGCGTCGAAGTGACAGACCGGGTCGGTGATGAAGGCGCCAAAGTCGCCGGTCGTGCGGTTGACCGCAGGCGGATATCCGAAGAACTCATTGAAGGAGATCGTTGGGCTCATCGGGCTGCCACTCTTGCTGTAGACCCGCATCACCGTGTTGACGCCCTCGAGGACGTGCTTCGGGCCGACGCACAGCGCCTGATCCGGC
>Ga0307513_10003873_pt1 | contig 20136 bp, 14 predicted proteins | sample 15_EM_MG_FD_202174 | JGI IMG/M metagenome (GOLD analysis project Ga0307513, IMG submission 202174) | Populus trichocarpa ectomycorrhiza microbial communities from riparian zone in the Pacific Northwest, United States - 15_EM | ecosystem: Host-associated > Plants > Roots > Unclassified | place...
AATTCTGAGACAAAAGGTAGAGGTGAGAGGGAGACTCTCAGCTGGTCATCGGAAAGTGGAGACAGAGAAAGCGCCAAGGTTAAGAACAGCCCTCATCACGGGACCGTGGCTGATCTCGATGCCGTTTTATTTATGGCTAAGTCAATTTGGCTTCACCCATCATAAGCAGTGAGCATGGCGCTCCAGCGCCATGCAACATTGCCACGAACTGATAGTGCTTTGACGCGGCAGGTCTTTGGAAACGGTTGCTAGGCTTTTTTTTTTTGCCGACGGTGTAACAACTTCCTCGTAAGCGATTCAACTTTGATCGCAATAACCATCTCTGCTGAGGTCGGTGTTTTACAACAGAACATGGAGCAAGAATTAATGCCTAAACACGGTAGTTTGAGATTGAGCGGGCCATCACCAAATGCCCGACCTCCGGTACGGAACAACCCATTGAAAACCCCAATCAGCTTGTGTACGGTTCACACAGCTACATCCGCAGCAATTCGCTCTTATTTTGTGTGAAAGATCAAAAGTTTTGTAGTAACCGTTTCAAAAATTAAACGGCCGCCGCCATATTACACCGACGAAATGGCGGTTCATCCTGTTTATTCCTTAACTCGGTGCTCAACTGCCTCGTTCTGTCCCAAGCTCTTGAACGAAGGTATTCCTGAGATGGGGCAAATAAAATGCCTCGTACTATGATATAGGCCACTCGAAGCCAGCTGCAGCACCAGGGAATCCGTGCTACGAGTTAGATGCCCGAAGTTGAGGACGGAAATTAATTTAACGCGACCATCGCCGTCACCGAAATCGTGCCTACGATCTCATCTCGGTTTTTTTTTTCTTGGTCTTCCAATAGAACGGCCGATTCGTTAGCAGCAACCAAAGGCAGATGGAAATGGTTATTGAGATGTTTGTTTGATGTGGTTGTCCTGAATTCAAACGTACTAGGGACGGTTTCCCGCCTGTGTTTTAATAGTTACATTAGCTGAGAATCGAATGAAACACTTTTAGTGGAGGTAAGTCATCAGGAAAACGGCAGGTCCGTCTTTGGGTGAATCTTATCTTATCTCCGAGTCTCTGATCCCAAATCACTCCGGTGTTCTGTTCAACACAACGGTTTATGTAACTTGAAATCATGTTCAAGTTGTCCGATGCAGTACTTCCGATTATACATCGGCGAAGCTGCAAAGACTTGATCATTGTCCTGTGGGCCACCCAGAACCTTGTCTTGGCATCCTTTGTTCCCAAAAAGACGACTGTGATTCGGTGGCTTGCCGCGGCGGTTTTCTGTTCCTCTTACCCCTCCCTTCTCTGCGTTCAGCACAGGGCTGACACGCCTTGACGGTTTTCATTTTGTATCAATGGTTCGACTTACATTTCCCTAATTTTAATAATCATTCAAGTTCAAGGTATGTTCCTCGTTTCTCGAGTTCGGAGTGCTTCACCTACTTCAGGCGTTTTAGACAATGGCCATTGGCGAAGCAAGTCTTCTCGTCGATGTACAGACCATCCAAGTTCATCAAGATGCAGGCATCACCAAACCGTCGCTCCTTGACTCTTTTTTCTCATCGCCAAAAGCTATCCCAGAAAGAACCCTTTCTGGACTCCTAAGGTCTACGCCACATTTTTTAACCCCTGAATGGCATTCGAACGATACAGAGTCGGTCTCAACCCCAGGGTGATCTGGCAATACCACCGACCATAGCCAGGAAGACAAAGGGAGGACGCCGAGAACCACACGTGCGCTACGCAGGATACGCCGTCGCTCTCATCTACGTACTCCTCCTGCTGAGGAAAGATCATTGCTACTAAGAACTTCTTCGCCTATGGAGTTTCTTTCGCCACTGGACCTACAAATGCTTGATTTTTTAACTCCGATACTTCCTCTTCTACCGCTTCGCCAATTCAGACCGCTGTAACTCAGGCCTCCTTTCATGGTTCCGTGCACGAACGCCTTCCTATCGATGCTCTTGTAGAAGTGTTCCGTTACATATATTCCAATACCTCCACCGTCAAATCCTTGCTCAACGTTCGTGGGGTCTCCCACTCTTGGAGAGCAGCTGCCGACACACTTGTCTGGCGGTCTCTAATCGCTTCCCCTCGACTGTTTGATATCCCACTATCCTGTGTGACAATACAAAATCTTGAAGAAGACATAACACCGTGTGGTTGGTTTCGGGATGGTTTGAACCGACAACAAACTCTCAATTACGTCACTTTCAATCTTGACGAGGGTCGTCTTTTTAACCGTGATCTCGTAAAGATTTTCATCGAAGCGCTGCTCAAATGCAAACGTGCTTGCGTTGAGATTGACTTGGACAGCCCACCCGAAAGGTCGAGCAATCAACACTTGGGCGCATCCGATCCTTCTATCATTCCCCTTTACCAGTTCTTATGGAAATCAAATTACCTGGGAATAGGGAGTTGCATCCCGTCAAAATTTTGTTTTCCGTGGCCGAATCTCCGGAACGGTGTTCCCTGGTCCCAATTGACGACACTTTACCTGGATTGGCCGCTCTCCATCGACGATGCTCGCCATATTCTATCTGAAGGGCGAATGACGTTTGAACACGTTTCCCTTTTTTGTATCGCACCGATTGACACCGGCACCACGGACGCCGATGACGAGAAGCCCAGAGAGACCACCACCTATTCCTCCCCGTTAAATTCGATCGTACATCATCTCATTTCACTTACCATTCACACATGCATTGACCTAACGCCACTCTTTTCGAGTTTCGTCTTCCAAAGTCTGAAACATCTGGACTTGGGCGCTCGTGGGCAATTTAAATCCCTCCCAGATGACGTACCATCCCTCCTGCACCATGACTTGGACATTTCGCGGGGTAGCTTAATGAGCTTGTCCCTTTTCAGTACCAAAAACATGGATCATTCCATCATTCATCCGATTCTCATCAAATGCCGCAAACTACGACGACTTGAATGGTATGGAGACTTGACTAACTTGCCGGTTATCAGGTTCCATTCCATTCTCTGACTTGCCTCCGCGTCTCGAAAAAGTAAAACTCCATTCACACCGTCCGGGGTTGGACATCCTTATTCAAACGTTTTCGAATTTACCAGTCATGGTGACGATGCGCGTTGTGGAAATCTCGGCTTTCCATCGCCTGTTACACCACCAAGAACCCTATCGGAATGTTGCGCATCTCTCCTGAACTTCTACCCTTGATGAACTTTCCTCATCTTACGGTCCTGGCACGAAATACTTGTCACTAGAGAATTCGCGATCGGGGGCCGCACGACGGAACAATTACGAACAGGTGGAATCTCCTGTCGGACGCTCAAACGCTTGAGCATCTCGTGTCCGGCCGCCCTCGAGTCTTTATGGAAAGCCCTTTTCGCGCCTGCTCTTGAGAACCTCCATATCAGCCTCGAAGGTTTGGATTTCTCTGTCGCTGAAATTCCATCCTTCTTGCGTTCTGGAAATCCTTCGGTGTTTCGAATTAGAAGGCAGGAGCAATTAAAATTTGGGGTTGCCGTACGCACATTAGATTGGGATAAATTGTTAGCTTAGTTATGCGTTTATGTTCACACTAGGCTTGGGGTTTGACTAATATGATATGCCCAGCTCGAGCATATGTCGCGAGTCATCCCAATTACGCAGCTTGAACAAGTAGATTTTCGTCAGCATGGCATATTCGAACTGACAATCGTTGTATTTTATTGTTGTTAGAATCTATGTGCGGTGGACGACGGGGCAGCGCAACTGGATATCCCTTCGAAAATTAAATAGGGTTTGCAATGGTTTGATTCACAGGCAAGGAAAATATAAAACGGTCCCTCGTCATTGACAACAACTTCGTGAGCCTCCAACGCGCAAAACTCTTGAGGGGAGTTCCGAGGACAGCGGGAGCGATGTCCATACTGATACGCAAGATGATCGACGACCTGCGAAATAATTATTCGTTGTCGTGTAAGAAGAGAGACCTATCCTGCAAGGTACCAGCGAGGCAAACGATCAACACAATCAAATAACTTGAAGAATTTTCAACTCAGCCACCCTGGTGACAAAGCTCTCAAACTCTCTGTAATCTTGTAATCTAGAATTTTCCCATTAATCACAGAAACGAACACTCAGGTATCCACTTAATTTCAATCTGTTTGGGTTGGCTAACGAAAAGCGCGTTCTCGAAGATATGTTATGCAGTCGTTGCAGGAGAGCCGACACAGAAGCTGAGGACCAACCAATAACCTGTGTTGTATTAGAAGGTAGTCCTTGCTCGCCATGCAACGAAAGCGCGGCCATCGAGCATCAAATCAGACAGCTGGAAGAAGAAATTGCGAAACTGAAGGCTAAACAGAAAACCCTTGGAACCGCGACGAACGCAATTCACGATCCTTTTATACATAAATTCCCCCCAGAAATTGGCTCTCGCATCCTCCACCTCTCTCTGCCGTCGCTAAACAATGTGGAACATCAGCCGAAGGCTGTACATAGGCCTGGCTCGGCTGTTTGGGCAGCACCTTTGAAGTTGGGATCTGTGTGTCGCAAGTGGCGGCAGTTGGCATGGGCAACACCGGAGCTCTGGGCAACTGTATACATTGGGATTAAACCTTCAATGATGCACTCTACGGCGGAATCGCTGCTTGGTTTACTCCATGAATGGCTATCCCGATCAGGGGTACTTCCCTTGACCATTTATTTCTTTCATCAAGACAGGAATTCTTTGTCCGAAGACGAGCCTTTCAACGACATCCACCTGAGCGACCAGACCGACGCATTTTCGGTTACAGCAGGCTTGGTTATAGATGTTCTTAATTTGCACTCTGGTCGATGGCGAAACCTCCATCTCAATGCAAGCGCATACATCCTCAAGCGTTTTTCCAGTTCCACCAACCCTAAACAGCTTGTTAGTCTTGAACTCGGTGCCCACAACGTGTTACCAATGCCAACGCGGGAATTCATGATGGAATCAGAGCTCAACCTGACACATCTCAAACTCATCGATTTCCCTTGGACATTGATCAACATCCGCTGGGACAACATCACGCACGCGACTCTCTCCGAGCTCACCATTGACGAAGGACTCGAGTTCTTACGGCAAGCATCGGGCTTGGAATACTATTGCGTGTCCATGCGCAAGCTGCGTGACCTCGGCTTGAAAAATCCCATCATTCATCCCCGACTCCGTTCGCTTCATTTGTCAACAAGAGGCGATTTGAAATACGATTTGAAGGAAATTGACCTTCCGTCTCTCGAAGAATGGACACAGAATACGAATGGTCGGCCCCCACCCATGGAAGCCATACGGTCCTTCCTTTGGCGATCAGGCTATTGCCTCATAGTATTACACTTATATGGCCTTCGCTGCATCTCTGAGATTCTCGAGACTTTGCTTCAAGAAATACCCTCACTCGAGCGCATACGATTATCCTTCTATTCCACGTATGGAGTCAAGGATGACATCCTCACTCGGATCTTCTACTCGGTCCCGGAATGTCGCACCCCTACATCCTTTCTACCTCATCTCCAGGTGATAGAGTGTAAAACTAACAATGCACCAACTCCATTTTCTTGGGGTAATATACCGAAATTCTATCGTGAAGGCCATCGGCGGTCCTAAAGCTCAGGGTTTTCACCCACGAATCATATATAACTGACCAAACTGCCCTCCAGCTCCTACAGCTCGTTAATGAAGGAGCAGATTTGCAGATTATTGACGAGGCGACAGGCAGTGGGGATTTCCTGGAAAACTTTAAAAATCGGATCCACGAGCAAAGTCTTTCGATCCTTCACTAGAAGTACTTTCTGCGCAATCCCTCGAATATAAAGATCCATCCTTCATACCACATTAGGCAAAGAGTTGAACTGATTTCTGGTATGACACTATTTTATTGATGTCGGCCTGCGCGAAGCCGGTTCGAGGATCTCCTTGAGTTGACGGGAAAATGCATAAACCGCCTCCACTCAGTAATAATGGGGGACGATACACACTTGTTGGTTGTGACACCCATGATCCAGGATCATGATAGATACACTCTGCTTAGGGACACCAACCGTCAGGTTTGTTGACGATGGCCTAGAGATCCTGTTAAGAACCCCCGAGTTGAAACCCCAGAGAATACCGGTAGTGGTCGATGACGAAAGCCCGAAGCTGGAACCTTGGACATTAATTCGCGTATGGCCTATGTAGGTGATTCCTGGCCAATTAACGAGTTCAGCAAAATGCGTAAAACCAATGTATTTACAGTATTTACACGCCTTAGGGTGTTTTAGATCGTGTTCTGCTGTCGAAAGGATCTAAAGACGATGTTCAAAGTGGTGGCAAAGATCTGGAAAAATCACAAACGGTCAAATAACTTCCAAACGAAGCGTTCATTCGCGTTGAGGATGTTGGGTCAACCTTCAAAGATCATAGATCATTGGCGAAGGCTCGGGTCTTGAAGCTCGCTCCTATATCATCGACGACACCTTTTATTCCAGGAGGCGACAACGATATATATTTTCCATCCTGGAGACCAGGCGGCGGTGATTGAAGATTATGCGCTGTGCATATATACTAGCGTACTCCTTGCGGCGGTAATGATTACAGATGGCTTCGGTACTCCAGCGAGAACCGGAAGAGGGTATCGATGGCTTTGGGGAGACACGGACCGATTTCTCGACGAACATAGGAGGTGCTGCGTTATAGGCGGAGACACAATTACGAGGAAATGCTGGTACGTTCTCTGGACTGTTAATCATTCCCGAGTGCGCGGTTCCGACCATTCGATCTGGTGCACAGAATCAGATTTGAAAGAAGAAAAATTCAAGACGCCAACGAGAGGATGAGGCGAGAAGCGTACTGCTGCTCGGGTGTAGGTTGTGCCTTGTGATGTCTCCTCTTTGGCGGCCACTGAGGCTTAGGCGAGGCTTCCTTCTTGGATGCGATTCTGCTCTTACGCTTGCGAAACCTCTGCAGTTTTTTTTTGATCAATAGAAAAAAATACCGACGCACCAGAAGAGCTTCGTTCGTTCGTTCTTCCTCGATTTGACTCGCACTAGAAACTCGTCGTTCGTGGATAATGGATTGTAATCAGGATAATGGGTTGGGCTCAGCATTGTCTCTGGAGTAGGGTCACGGACCTCGGATCTGCAAGGGCCATGGCGACCGTTGACCTTCAAACGGCGTGGCGACGAACTCCTTGGTTCAGTTATGGCCTTGCGACGGAGCCATGGTGTCGATTACAGTCATCCACCATCAAATGATATGGTGAAACTTTAAAAATCAAATTTAAATTCAACGAAATAAATTTTTGTCACAGAAACAGCACAGTAAATTCAGGTAATGTGAGTACTATTCACTGCCAAAATTTCAGAGGATTTGGTTGGGTTGCTGTTGAGCAATTCTCAAAAGAGACCTGTATCATTCAGTGGTGGGAAAGGCTTTGGGCGAAATCCATAAAACACCTAGTTTTGAGAAGGGATCCCTGTACTCAAAACACGTTCAATCCCTCCAAATTTTTGAACAACAGTAGGTAATATATAGCAGCTTCAAGTAGAATTTATTTTATGAAAATGTGCCCATTTTTACAGAAGTTATTAGCTCGACAAAAGTGTATCATTTGCCGGTGGTGTACCATTTGCCGGTGGATGACTGTAGTATCACCAAGACTCTTGAGAACAGATTGAAAAAAATTTTTTTTTTGGGGGGGGGTCGGTGAGTCCAAATATTCACGAAGGCTTCAACGTCAAGCGCACAAACCTTGACGCCGTCCAGGAATTATTTTTTCCGGAAGGCCAGTGGAAGAATTTCTATAAAAAGAAATTGTGCCGTGATCGTGGGGAGAATTTGACCGTAGGCACCGAATAAGGAAATGACATCGGAACTTCCTGTTGGTTCCTCAATTTGATCAAAGCAGCCGACTCTCCTGCTGGTGAAGCTCGAGCCCACCTCAACGCCTGTATTCCTGGATGGGTATAAGTATTTTGCCTTAGCCATCAGTAACCGTGGAGTCTATTCCCCTTCGTCCGCTATTTCGTCAGAAATCGGCGTTTCTTGTTCCTGCAGCCTTCGTCATGAGATTCAGGTATGCTCAAAGTTTTTTTTTTCAGTGATAAAACTTATAAACAGTCAGCTCTTCACTTAAATTTAACGCTGTATTCGATTGGTGGGATGAATACATATCGTGGGCGCTTCATTTCCACCTAAACGAGACCAAAAGCTGACTTACGATGAAGGTACGACACCCTCAAAAAGCAAATATACCAACTCGAAAAGCAGCAACAGCATCACTTTGTGGACTTCGAATCCAACGAACGAAGTACACTGCTTGGAGCACAGGATGCAACCGGGACCGACGCCATCTTTATCCCACTCCTCGACCAAGAGGTGAAGAAAATTGTTGCGTTCTACGCAGACAAAGAGAAGGAACTTTTGGAAGATTTGGAGGAGTTGGAGAAGGATGTGTTGAAAATGGACGATATAGGGCTTGGTGGAGGCTACCATTACGAGGACTACGCTGACGACGACGACGAAGAAGATGACGACAGCATTGCATCCCGTAGGAGTCCGGATGACGCCAGACGGTCTCTAAGTCGTCATAGGAAATCCAGTTCTGCAGGCCGGGTTCGCAGAAACACACGTTCGTTCCCAAGTTAACTTCGTTTGGTGTTGATGCTGATCGTTAGCTAATCTAGTCACCGCGAGTACCTCAAGAGACTTATCACCTGCCCAACACCGTCGAAGTATATCTTCTGTTGATGAGCTTCGTGATCTCGAAGCAAGTTACGCGTCTGTTGGACCTAGTAAAGTCTCCCGAGGCACATTAGGGAAGCTCAGCACTAAATTTAACAATCTGAGGGACAGCATTATTTCGTCACCATCGGCTACCGAACCCACTATTTGGACCGCAGATTCCAGCTATGCCTACGACACTCGGCTGCTATTCAAGCGCAGAATTACGAACCTATATGTCTCATTCACCAACCTCAAGGCCTACGTGGAAATTAACTATTCAGGTTTCCGCAAGATTACTAAGAAGTAGGCAGGCGCCCAGCCCCTTCATTGGCATTATTTAATAAAAAATCACTCCCTTTTGCAGGTATGACAAGGTCACTTGCTCCGAGTTGAAAGACCGATACTTGCACACGGTCGTCGAGGTCTCACCGCCTTTTACCCAAGCTGCGAAGGATGGAATCAACGAGTCCATAAATCGTCTGGTGGAACTGTACACCAAATGTGTCGCCCGTGGGGACAAGGCGACTGCACTTCAGCAACTTCGTTTGAATCAACGCGAGAACATTGCCTGGGAGCGTGATACTGTTTGGCGGCAGATGATCGGTCGCGAGCGTCGCGGTGAGGGCAATATGGACGATACTGCTGGGGCAACATTAATTCACGAGCCTGAGCCCACCATCGTGGATATCCCTACCCCAATCGGTATCTTCACGATCACAAGGAGACGAATCTTCAAGGTCGTCGCTGTTGCTATTTTTATACTGCTGTTAAACATCCAAGTTGTCCCTGGTCAAGAGGCCAATCGTTGCTTTGCCATTTTATCATTCTGTACTATTCTTTGGGCGACAGAGGCGAGTTCCTTTTGTTCACCGAATCGAAACCCATTAAATTATTGTCATTTTAGGCTATTCCTCTATTTATCACATCTATGTTTGTCCCTTTGCTCCTGGTCATGTTCCGCGTTATTCGTGACGCCGATGGTGTCCAGATGACCCCGCCTGAGGCAACGAAGCACGTTTTTTTTAATTCATGTTATATTTTGGTGATTAACATCTGTTCCAGATATGTGTTCTCCATTATGTTTTCCCCCACGATTATGTTGCTCATCGGTGGTTTCACGATCTCGTCGGCTCTCAGCAAGACGAACATTGATCGCGTGTTGATCACCCGCATTCTCAGTCTCGCCGGAACCCGTCCAAGTACCGTCCTCCTTACGTTCATGGGAGTGTCCTGTTTTGCAAGTATGTGGATAAGGTTAGTCTCGGTATTCAATGCCTCCTTTTCATTAGCTAATTTGTTACCCTCTAAAAGTAATGTGGCAGCGCCCACACTCTGCTTCACCCTTATCCGGGTAAGTACGCCCATGTCACGAGCCTGCCTGACCATCTTAACGCTTATCTCGTCTCCTACCTCATGTCCGTTTGGCTGATCATGCTTTATTCAGCCCATCCTGCGTACTCTTCCACCAAAATCGGCCTTCGGCCCATGTCTCATTGTAAGTCATCGTTGAGGGGAAAGTAGAATAACAAAATAAATTTTTGTTCGATATTAGCTCGCCATTGCCTTAGCCGCCAACATCGGAGGACAAAGCTCCCCCATCTCGTCGCCACAAAACCTTATCGCGCTCGCCGCCATGGACCCTAAGATCGATTGGGCCTCCTGGTTTGCCGTAGCATTACCAGTCTCCGCGGTCTCTATCATCTTGATCTGGTGGCTCCTTCTTGTCTCTTACAAGCCTGCCCGATCGCCGGATGGAGAAGGCGACATCGAGATCAAGGCTATTCGTCCGACAAAGGAACCGTTCACCATCAAGCAATATTGGGTGATCTTCGTGTGCCTCTTCACCATCGGCTTGTGGTGCATCGAACACACGATCGAAGAATATGTCGGTGACATGGGTGTCATTGCCCTTATCCCTGTGGTCCTGTTTTTTTCCACAAATGTTTTGCAAAAAGTGAGTAACGGCCTTGATCTCCTTATCATTTTGCGGACTGATTCGTGGTCCGGTAAAAGGACGACTTTGAGCGTTTCATGTGGACGATCGTATTCTTGGCTATGGGAGGCATCGCTTTAGGCAAGGGGGTGATGTCGAGCGGCTTACTCGACGTTCTCGATGGCGCTATCCGGGATCTTGTAGACGGCTTCACGCTTTATTCCGTTGTGATGATCCTGTCTCCTATAGTTCTAGTGAGTCGCTTCCGTTGTGCGGTGATTTTTTACCTGTGGGCTGATGAGGCCGTCGGACAACGTCCCTAGATTGTTTCGACTTTTATCAGCCACACGATAGCTAGTGTTTTGCTGGTCCCAATCGCCCAGGCCGTCGGCCAGAATTTGCCCGGGAAGCCCACGAACTTGCTTATCTTTATCACGGCGTTGATCTGTTCCGCCGGGATGGGGATGCCCGTTTCTGGTTTCCCAAATCAAACAGCGTCAGTTGAGCTCCTATGTTTTATCTGCGATCAGAATGTTTTCTGACATTTGAACCATTTCCCCTTTTGTTTTTCGCAACCTAGAGCCACCCAAGAGGACGAACTCGGTGAACTCTACTTGAACAATATTGACTTCTTGAAAAATGGGGTTCCGGCCAGCATCATCGCCACCTTGGTATGTTTTAGATCCCTCTCAACTATCAATTCAGCTTTTAATGCGGACCCTTCCCTTCGGGCAGGTGGTCTCCACTCTTGGGTTTGTATTAATGAAGGTCATTGGGTTCGTTGTCTCATTTGGTCCTTGACTCAAAGGTTGTACCCTGACCCCTTCTGGTAATCTTTCCAGATTATAAGCGTGGTAAGGTAACCTAAGATGTTGCCCTGGACATTCACACCCATATAAACACTACGTAATCTGCTTTGCGAGGCGTAAAATGGCGCCCTTTCTCTGTTTACTTTAGATCCCCAAATTTACACTGGCTTGTCCCCAAGTTATTTTCTGTTATCTCTGCAGAATGGTTACAAAGTTAAGCCCCACTCAAGCAGCTTGGGGAAACCATTCGCAGATGTAGCGGCGTATGCGGAACCGGTCCGTTTACTTTAATTGTCCTTGCCATTTCCCCTCTCTTCCTCCCACTGGCATGACATAAATCTAGAGTTTCTCGGCACGAACGTGGTACGGCACTTGAACTGGAGACGCGTTGGCTTGTTTCTCGTCCGTACTCCGTGTGACTTTGTCGATTGAATAAGGTCGCTGGGTGGGTCGAAGACTTTGTCCGCCTTTTCTCGCGGTCGTCGGTCTCGGGATTGGCGTATGGTCATGTGTTGAGAACGGTATGTGCTGCGGCGGTGCAGGGATGCACACCCTACTTTTACGCTCTTTCCTCAAACGTGTCTCTTCCCTAGCCCTGGCGAAGAACCGCTACATAACAGAAATAGCAAGCAAATATGTCGGCCGACAGCAGCCATGTTTTGACCCGTCCCGACATACCTTGCGCTGGCATACACGGATGATCTAAATATGTCGGCTTGCCGACATCACTGGGTTATTATCAATCTATCTGTGAGTCTCGAGGCCTCGGTAATATACCCATCAGCAGTTAGAGAAGCAGCAAAAGGGGAGATAAAGACAGCGAGCTAATATTAAGTTTGAATTCCACACCTTTGGTTGGCCAACAATACTACAATGCGTCGAGATTGTATTTCCGGCCATTCCTCTTTGAAGCAATTTACTTCACATCCTCCCAAAAGCCCTATTTTCTACAGACCTCATGGTGACCTCGTACCCATATAAAGATGATCGCATTATTTCCGCGGGTGAACTGGGTGATAGATTGTTCCCAGTGAAGAACCCACATGTTGCCCTGTTTCTCTTGGATTAAACATCACGCCGCCTGGCTATCGGACCGGAAATTGTGGATAATTACTCGAAGATCAATGGTATATGTGAATGTCAGCGAATTAGTACATGTGTTTGGTTAAGAAAGCTGAGATATTGCTAAGACCTGAAAACGAGAAGGTATACGATGCAGCAATGAAATAGGCGAGTGAAATATAGAGAGTCTAAAAATACGAAAGTAAGTAGATAATAAGTCATCTTCACCATGGTCGAAGTGGTGTCGAGTCGCCGTCACTCTGCACTTCGTAAGAATTTCGGCGGACAGCAGGGAAATTACTCTCGGGTTCCAAAATCCTACCATTGCTGTCTGTGTCTGTGTGGTGATGATGTGAAACATGATGACCACCTGTGGAGGGCCACTGCTGCCCTAAGCGCCCTGCAATCCCAGGGTAAGGTTTCCCCCGTAGTGTATTGCCAGAATAATGTTGGCTCCTGTCCTCGTTCTCTGAGAGGGAGCTCGGGGTGGTGGGTGAGGTGGGTGAGGGGTTGGATGTTGAATCACCCTCATGGGATGCCTCTGACCATCTGGAGCGGACATCGGCTTTCGATGTGGGGCGGTGGTACCCAAAGCTCGACACTGATGGAGAACGAGCACGGTGGACGGAGTGGTCTTGGTACGAGCGCGGAGTGGTGTATGGCTGGAAGCGTGGAGAGGTGTCAAGAGGCTTCCTACAAATATATACGCTGGTCAGTCATGTTCTTGCGAAAAAAAAAAAGTAGAAACCTACGATGGGGATGGATGAACCGATAGTGAGTGCCGCCTGGCCCAGGAGTTGTCATCTGACCTTCCCGCCTTGGGGTAATGGTCATCGTCCATCCGTAGTCGCCGCAACACAGAGGCCGAGTCCTCATGCTGCACCGGGCCACGCAAGTCCTCCATGGCTGAAATTGGGGGAAGCGCATAAGGAGAATTCCCACCACTGCCGCCGTTGGGTGCCGATATAGGTGGGAGTTTAATATCCTCCTTGAACGACGAAGGTTCCGATGAAGGGCCCCCGTCGCGCACAGAGAGAGAGCGAATGTCTAGCGACAACCCGCCTTTATTTGGAGGAGGCGCTATTGAAGTGGAAGCCTTGCGATACGAAGTAGGTGGGTAGCTGTTGTAGTTCGAAGAACCGGCGCCGTAGCGGTGGCCATCCTGATGGGAGGATGGCGACTGCGCTTCCAGTGTGGTTTGCAAAGGAGAAAGGTGGTGTATATCAGTTTGGGCGAAACTCCGTGCATGGGAATGAGCGGAGAACGGCGAGGCCATGGCGTAATCCGATGATCGAGCATGCACTGGATGCAATGAAGGTGCATCCTCGCGACTTGGATGGTGGTGCGTGCCCATGTTTATGTTGGGAGTCACGACTGTCCATCCAGTAGGCGCTCGCGGCATTTGCATGACTGAGGTTTGCGTCGCACGGCGGGCGCGGCGCCTGCCTTGTCCACTAGGCACTACTTGTCCATAGCCAGGTTGGTCGGGTGATAGACAAGTGCTCGGAAATGTTGGTCTATTGGATGAGAAGCGAAGGTTAGGAGACCACACTCCACACCGAAGATCATCACAGCATACCCAAAAAGTGGAATAAGGTCATCACGAATAGTCCATGCAACCCTGAAGAAAAGAGTCATTATTACAAGGCCCAGGGTTAGCGCCGAGATAAGCACCTTCTCGACAATTTCAGAGCGACCTGATGGAAAAGTCCAAAAGTTAGATAAGTTTGTTCCCCTGATCATGTGTGGCGCGTCGTATAGCAACGACCAACAGAAGCACGATGTGCTCACCTCGTATGGCATCCATGTACCTTGAATTTTCAGGTACCCACCGCGTACCCGACGAATCAGAGGCGCCAGATCAGGTTGAGAGTCGATCATTTTGACGATGTCGGCTATTCCGCCCAAATGTCAGAACTGCTTCATGGGCAAAGCATCTAGATAACACATACCTTTAGAATTTCCGAGCGCTGTGGGGAGTATGGATGCATTACATGGTTAGCAAGCTCTATGCTTTCGAAGTATCAGTACGACGCACCTTTCCATATTCCTGTCCATAAAATATAGCCGTCGTCGATATCCATCATAATCCATTGTCCGTTCAGCGGGTACTCGTATACAGGTCTGGGGTGCGGTGTCAAATGATTTATTGGTATAAATAACAGCTAACTACTCACATATAACCTCGAGGATCATTGCTGGTGATATATCGTCCTTTTGTTACATGGTGATTGGCGCTGGCGTACGGACGGAAACGTGGACTCGACCCAGAGGGCGATGTCTGTACAGTGTCCTGCAATTAATTAGCGCCAGAGGTAAGGAACGCCCGCGAGGAAAGGAGGGGAATGGGAAGGCGCTTACTTGCAGCATGCCAGTCGTCATCTTAGAAACGGGAAGAAGGGAGCTCGTGCGATCAGGCAGGGTATATATATGTACTATACGATCTACAAATTCCAAGATTGTGCGGGGTGGATCAGTTGATCGTTTGTCACGGAAGAATGCTCGAGTCCGGAATATCTACTCGTGGCATCTCACCAAATATCGTTGAATGAAAAAGATAGTTTTTATGTTTGGTTTTGACGGCATTTTCGGTGTGTCTCCGACGGCGACATTTCATCCTTCCAAGATCAAGCGAGCCCAATCGGGGCAAACCACGCGTAAATATATCACCAGAACTTGCCGAAAATGGAAGTGTGGACAAACCAGTGTTGCGGGCGACCTTCGGCAAGATTCAGCGATACGCCCGAAATGGAAAAAGGAAGCCACGAGATCATATCTGCGTAATTTGTGTCCGGGGTTTTATCTGGTTTCGTAACATTTGTTTGATTCGTCCCTGTTGCTACTTGTTGATGTTCTTGGACGGCTGTACGGCCCCCGCTGCGACCCTAGTCGACGTCCTTAGCGACCTATCTTCCTCATTACATGAACATCACATTCCTTTGGAACAAACACTCTTGCAGGATCGCTACAAGGGCCCTACCATCTCAGGCAAATGCGCAATAGTTAGTTTCTCGGGAGAACATTTTACAAGAGACCCAAGGCGACAACCGGGCCATACGCAGTTCCACCCTCGCACATGCACAAGTAAATTTCTTATCCCCTGGCGGTGAAACCTCGATCTCGCGAAACCCATGCATTTTTCATTAGGAGCTTATTTCCGGAGGCCAAAGCTCCGCCTAACACCCCAAATGTTCTCGCATTATCACTATTATGGTGTCAATCCTTGCGTATCTGGCCGTGAGCGGGAAGGGCGAAATCTAAAAACTGAAAGGGTTCAGAAGGGGGTATTTCCCCAATGACCCATCCGCTCATCTCCTTTCCGGTTCCCACATCGTCCATCTATTTTTCAATCATGACGACAACTGACGATGTTCGACCCTGTTCCTGAAAGCTTGACCTCGATCAGCGAACGATCGAACATCATTGAACCGAGCCGGCTCGCATGAATTATTCCTCCTTGACAACGCACTCAGGCCCACATTATCGTATCTCGGGGCCGAAAACTCGCTATTTTCGCCAGAACACATGCTGCGTAAGTAAGGAGTAAAATTGGAGTAAATTCAAGTGAGTCAACGAGTTATCTATCTAACGGTCGTAAAAATTGGACATAAGTAAACGTGTGAGTCTGAGACTTTTTGACATCTAATAGGGCTTAAAGAAATATAAAAAAAGGGAGAGAGATACTTCAAGACAGAATAAATTCTATATCATTTCTTCGAGTCGATCAAAGGCCATTCCCCTCCGCAGCAAAGGTGGCGAGCGAGTTGCGAACTTCCAAGGAGCCGATCCCGCCCATCGTGTAAATAACTTTACTGACTTCGAACCCGTTGAACTGGCTCGCTGCGCAAATAGTGTAGGCCCCCATATTGTCGAAACCCAGCCAATCGCCGACTCGGAGGCCGACTGGTAATATCGTCTTTTGAGAAACACAATCAATAGAATCGCAGGTCGGGCCCCACACGCTGCTGACGTTCTTGTCTTCCGAATCTGAGACATGGAACGAGCCGTCCATTGATAACACATAAGGGTGCACGACCTGATGGTCAAACAAGATGCAGTTGAAGGCGCCGTATACCCCATCATTGATGTAGTCTGTCACATAGAAATAAAAGAGCGCATCCCAAAGTGAGAAGAAAGGAATGTATCGATAGAAAATACAAACAAAAGAGCTGATCAGCTGGGATACGAGGGCGCAGCGGTGGAAAACAAAGAGCACTCACACATGACAGTCGGTTGATCGGAGATTGTGTCTGGGGACGAGATTTCAACATCTTGGGAAGACTCGCCAGGAAGGGGCGCACGTCTGGCGATAATATTGGCCGCCAACCTGAATGCCTTCGATACGTAGTACCTCCCCGGCTCCGCGATAATTCTAATATCGCACCGATCGGGAAAGTACCGATCAATTGCCTTGGTGAGAACACTAGCGGCCTGCTCAAATAGGCCGTCTTCAAAGCCGCCTCCCACATCTAACAACCCGAAGGTATAGCCGACTTCCTTTCCCATATCAAAGACAGTTCGGGCTCGCATGATAGCATCCATGTACACAGAGGGGTCGTAGCATCCGCTACCCACATGGAAGCTAACGCCTACCACGTCCAGGTTCAACTCTTTAGCCTTTGCGAGAAGACCGGGCACCGTGCCGAGCGGGGCGCCAAATTTTATCCCGAAAGCACAGAGGCTTTTGGAGTCGTCGGTGAGGATACGAACCACGCACCGCGCACCGGGGTGCACGCGTGCAATTTTATAGAGCTCGTCGCTATTGTCGAAGGTCATCATATCGACTCCACGCTTGGCTGCACTACGGATGAAAGAGGCGGCCTTGCAGGGGTTCGCAAAAATGATGTTCGAGGGGTCGATTCCACCTACGTCGAGTACCTGTGAAATTTCATTGTTGGAAGCGCAATCGAACCCCGTGCCCAATGACGCAAGGAGTCTTATGACATATGGGTCTGGATTGCACTTGACAGCTGTGGAGAAATATATCAATGGTGAGCCTGACAAAGTGGAACAAAAATGAAAGGGGCTCCAACGGACCATAGAACGGCTGGATTTCTGGTAAGCAAGCCTTCCATCGCTGATGTTGTCTATAGACGACACTAAGATCCGCGACAAAGAAGGCCTTTTCGGCATCCGGCTCATGAGCAGCCGCGAGACGTGAAGCGTTCATAATCCCATTGCGAAGATGAAGCTCGGGATGGCCGGTAAGAAGAGGGGGTAGAGATGGAAATATAACTTCTCCGTTCAGATGCGAATTGGGGTTAAAGGGGGTAGCCGTTACGCGCAATGGTGGAGAAGACGTGAGGATATCATTGACCAATGCATTGGTCGCCCAAGGGAGGTTATTTTCGTGGAAATGAGTGTAAGGATCTGTAGAAGCCGAGAGAGTAAAATCAATCGGGTTAATTGCGGGGAGAGTTTCCAAACGTGACATTGGATTTTCGGGTTTGTTGAGTGAATCTACTGGGACTATTAAAGTTTCAAGCGTGACTGTGGAGGGTTCTGGTAGGTTGAGAAGTCCTTTTTGCTTCGAATTTGAGTGAGATGCAAGAATAGTTGCGGTAGGTTGCTGCTTTGGTGTCCCGGATTTACCGAACCTGAACCGCCACGGTCGAGTGGCGAGCCGGGCGGGAGAGGACGGCAAAGGATGCGGGTCTTGTCAGACGATGCGGGTTCCTCGCTCCCTGTACAGCGAGGAAAGGCTTAAGGGCGTAAAAGAGGGGTTGAGCAAGAAAAAGCTGCTAGGCTGTGGGGTGCTTTATAATGGATGCGCGAAATATAGAACGGAGCTTGTGCAAGTCTTGTCAAGGAGGTTCGCCTGGATCATGCAACTTTATTACCAAGGCTGTACAAATTCCGTTTGCTACGCACCTCGAACCGATGACCACCTAGTTTGATTAAGAATCCATTAAAAATTTTGCAGCAAAAAAAGCCATGTAAAAGAAACGCACTCAAGGGTCAACAAACGGAGATCGCTGTTTCTTTCCTGGTCAGTAATGGTGGTGCGCTGTGTCCCCAGCTACGCCGTATGATCTGACGACGTTTGTGGAGGATCAAGGGAGGAAGAAGGAAGTAAAGCGGTTTTCGCTGTTGGTTCTAAGTTTGTTCGTTGATGTCAGGAGGCGGAGTTTGATAAACTGTGCATTCATCGGCTCAACCCGGTACAGCCCCAACTTCGCATAAATCAACTCCTCTTCGTCTGGCGAGCACAGGACCATGCTCTGGTTGATGAAAGGCGACCGGTAAGTACTAGTGGTGAAGTCTATTCTTAAAGTTAAAATCTGTTGTGGATAGTTATTTAAATGGGACACTGCACCGAAAATGGAATATACCCTCATCGATTATCATCAAAGAGCGACATGGGGACATCGAACTTCCTCGGACCAGAATTATTTGGTCAGAAATCAAAACAACTCTTTTTGAGACTGAGGCTGTCAAACCCTTTCAACGATCGAGGTCGGGACTCGGGACTGTTTAAGCGGTCTGAATGCGGCTTCCTTCATTCAGGAACTCACTCTAACTCACTCAAGGCACAGGTAGCTGCGAACCAGTGACTAATTAGTCGTCTAGTTCGTCATATAGTCATATATCCAAAGCTATCCAAAGCCGCGACAATTTACAAATCGAACCGTCCTGAGTAGTTCATTTGGATTTACATAACTAATCTCCTGACTAGTTGAGACTACAATTGGATTAGCTTGTATTCAAACGCCAACGGCGCCCTGAGAAGGATCCTCGATATCTGCATCCGTGTTGATGGATAATAATACTATCAAGAATCTCCAAGAATCCAGCTGAGTCCCTCTACCATATGGGTGCTAATATCCCATCTTATACTTGTTATCCTTACGCATATGCAATTATAGTCCCTCGAACCAAGGGGATTTCGGGCATTCTGAGTTGTCGAAGGCGCCCCTTAAATTTCAATTCAAAACAGCAAGGAACGTCCCTACTAGACACTCCTCGCCTCCGACTGGCAAGGATTCGGCAACTCAAGATTTATTCAGAAGTGGCATCAAACCTGTAAATCTCTCCGATAGGTATGTTCTTATAATCATCATGACGTCAAAACAGCGATAATTGGCCGATTTACGCCTATGTATGCCGAGCGTTGTCATTGTCAAAACTTTGATTCCAAGTCAACGACTTCACGTACACTAGTATTATCAATGCGTCAATCATCCTCGTCGCAGCTTCGCATACTCAAATAGGGAGCCTTAGAGTCGGGTAAACGGTACTTATTTCAGAAATTTTATAAGGTCAAAACACCGACGGTCCTCTTAAACACCAACACCTCCTCCCCGACCCCTTACAATTTGATGGAGTTTACGTTGCATTAATGTACCCAACTAATCTTCGACATGGCACCTTGATGAATCTCCGGAGAAAGCCCCTTCCTTGCAGTTGGTTTGCCAACGGGTTTGTGTTGTGGGGGGGGGCTCATCTCAGTTCCACCTTCTTTCCACTCCCCGAGCGCTGAACATTCTGCCTATGATCTATGCGCAGCTCTGGACAGTGTGGGTTCTCCATGGGCTTGATTTTCCGAGCCTCGCTACCGAGGAGTCCCGACGCTTGCTGACATCGTCCCCAGACATATCGGGCGCCTCGATAGGCTACAATAGTGGTCGATCGACGCAAGCATTTCCTCGTGAACGAAGTT
>Ga0307513_10003874_pt1 | contig 20132 bp, 22 predicted proteins | sample 15_EM_MG_FD_202174 | JGI IMG/M metagenome (GOLD analysis project Ga0307513, IMG submission 202174) | Populus trichocarpa ectomycorrhiza microbial communities from riparian zone in the Pacific Northwest, United States - 15_EM | ecosystem: Host-associated > Plants > Roots > Unclassified | place...
AGTAGCCTTGAATTGCAATGTGAGTAGGTACAAGCAAGTCCAAGTGGAGAATAAGTGAATGTGGGTGAAATCCTAAGGGGGGGAGATAATCTAATGTACAAAATTCGGCCTCCCTTTTATACTCTACAGCGGTCTCGGCATTATATAAGCTAAGTACCTAAATAAGGGCATAATGACTAGGTGTGAGTCATAATGGTCTGGCATGTGATAAAATATTTTGGCTTGTGATAAAATATTTTTGGCATGTGATAAAATATTTTGGCATGTGATAATGCAAATTGGCATGTGATTATTCTGCCTGTAGGTGGACTATGGACTATCCTGACACTGTCCAGACATCTTGAGGGTCTGAGTAGTGAGTGTAGTGGTCAGGTGGGAAGGTAATAATGGTAAGGATGGTGTTTGTAGTAAATATGTGTGAGGGCTAGGGTAAGGCATGAAGTGAACTTCACTCCAAACATAATTTGAGCCTGACAACGGCGCAACAACGGTTATGGCAGACCACTAGGTAACAGCAACCAGAGAGAAAATGACACATGGACACCAGGAACAGGTGACAGTTGGACTGCCAGCGACAGATATCAACCCGACAACCGCAGACAACAACCAAGTGACAGAAACCCAAGTCGCGAACGACATCTGGCTCCACAAGGCTCCCAGCATAGAGATGACAGGAGTCGATCCCGAGGCAGACCCCCCCAGCAACAAGCTCAGAAAGACAAGGACCCGCGACAAAGTAGCATAACCCACTGGGCAACCTCTGGAGACAAATCCAGGGAAAGGAATGGAAGAGACAAAGCCCCGCCAGGGAGAAGTCGATCTGACAAAGAGTGCCGCTCCCCCCTAGCTGTGTAAATGATCAGTGAACCCCATCTCTTTTTCTCTCGTCTTTCCTTTACCACTTCTTTCTTTTTCCTCTTTTTATCTTTTTTCTCCTTCTCTTTTTGTTTTTTCTCTCTCTCTTCTCTCTCTAGATACGCTACCTTACATAGGGCTGGGCACGAGTCCGGGTCTTCGACGAGTACTCGTGAGTATACTCGTGGGAATACCCGTGGGTAACGTGACCCACGGGTCCGGATCACCCGCAGCCACGGATCCCTGAGGATCTGGGTGTGGATTTTGGGGTGGCGGGTACTCGCTTCGGGTACCCGCTATACTTGTCGATTTCTGACGTTAATCGTCAATGTCTATGATCAACTCGGATCGACTCGGATGACTTCGACCCAACTGTAGTTGGTCCTAGTCGGTCTAAGTCAGGACTGCCGTCAGATGAGCGGAGTTTGAACCCCAAATCAACCTGACGTTCGTCCCAAAGGCTTCTCACTTGACCTACATGTGCCTCTCCCCTCGCCTGAGGGATGTGGGCCACTTTTTCCGTTTTAGATCATATTGAGAAAAGGGAACGCTGGGAGGGATGGAAAAATGACGGGCCACTTTTGTGCCCATTTTGTGCGTTTCTATCCTTTTTCACTGACTCATTCTCAACACCCCTACCCCACCAATGCAAAGGGTTCAGAACAAGCTCGAAGACTTGACAAACCCACCGGCGACGTGCACCCCAAGACGACCCATTTACGACACCCCTTGATGATGCGACGAACCCAGGAAGACGATTATCCGGAGCCATGAAAATGGGATTCTAATTCGTGGGCTACAACGCGGCGTGCATCACAGAGCTAATGCCACGACATCGTGGAATACCATCGGGAAGGACGCAATGCAACGAGTTTGACGACAACACTAGAGTTTGGGATGACACACAATGATGAAAGCCGGACGACGCGGACTCGACAATGACGCAGGTCTGACCACGACAATGCGGTTCGACCACAACTACACGGATTCGACAATTGCGCCATGGATTTGACGACAACGACAGAGATTCGTGACAATGATGCGGATCGAGAGGTAGATTGGAGGGAGGGAAACCAGGGCGGTATGTCGCGAATTCATTTTCCCCCGCTGACCACCCTTATCCCACACAGCGAACCCCAACGACGCTACGAATAGCGCCACGTCACCCTGGACAGTAGCGGATAACCAGGTCCATGTCTGGTAATCCCCGCTGTGCACGGAGTGAAACGAGGAGCAGACAAGGCAGACCAGCCAACCACCAGCGTTCACATGCTCCAGAACGACGAAGACCAACGCGAATTCGATGACACCCGCACCTGACACGAACACCTTGAACCCAACCACAACGTCTCAAACCCAATGCCTCAAACCCAATGTCAATGCCTCGCAGCCTCGAACGGGCCAACGCGAACGTGTCAACAACTCGCCGAGCTCAACATGGGCTTAGTTTCCATAGTACCTTCAACATCTTTTATTTAATATATCAATGTACTTGTATTCGCAAATTAATAAGATTTAAATGAGACTATTGCATGGACTACAGTATTGAGAACCAAGTAATCAATTAGGGTAGTTTGCTATTGAATATATATTAATTCTTTTACTTCTTGATGTGGGTACCTGCGGGTATACCTGTGAGTACCCATGAAGATCCGCCATTGCAAATACCTGTGAGTACTCGTTGACCCGCGGGTCTTTGACTCGCGGATCCGGGTGATCCGTGGGAAAGAATCTTCACGGATCTGGGTGTGACATTTGGCGCCCAAATACCCGCGGGTACGGATCCGGGTCACCCGCGAGTGCACTCGTGCCCAGCCCTAACCTTACAGTTCTTCCATCCTACTTTACCTTACTCAATCTCTCCATTATCCGTGTGCACATCGCACTTGAGCCACCTCAGGAGGCCAACATAGTCTGGGCTAGATAAAACATGGACTCTATAGACACACGTAGATATGTACACATTGGTGACGCTCGACATAGGCCTTTGGCCCAACAAGCATAATGGGAAAAAAAAAGTGGTCTGAATATGAATGTATGCTATTATATAGCTTTCATGAGACTGCTCAATGTCTACTTGCTCAACACTGTTCTGAAATTCACAAGTAGACTTCAGATGAATGTTATTACCCTTTTAGGCTTCTGCTATAGTTACCTCAACTTAATCTTGATATTAATCAAAATATAGCTTCTATTTTTTATGCATGCCATTCATACCCCAGAATTGTGCTTGCAGTGAGTCTATGAGAGTTGTATGGGGATCTGAAAAGTAAGTAACCTGCACTCACTTTGTCTCAGAATTTCTAGTTCACTTGTGCAAACTCCAACACCCAAGTAATTTGCACCATTGAACTTTCATATTTAATATAATTTTTTTGAGTATATGGACAGTTGCCAAGCTGACAGGTCTGACAGGTTTGACCTGCAGGTATTTGCAATATTTGAAACTCATACCTGGATCTGTGATGATCCGTGGGAAAAATATGACCTGGAGCTGCAGGTGCATGATCTGCAGGTATTTTCTGGCACGTAACCTGCATTGACCTGCAGATCACCCGCACTTGTGGGGTGCCCTATGGCTCAGCATAGGATCAGTATCATGACCAAGGTCTTAGTGTGCACACATGAGTATATATTATCTAGGGTCAACCATAAGTTCATTCACCAATATTTATGAGGTGTTGTTACTTGGTGCCATGGGTGCCATGGCATGGCATAGGATCAGTATCATGACCAAGGTCTTAGTGTGCACCCATGAGTATATATTATCTAGGGTCAGCCATGAGTTCATTCACCAATATTTATGAGATGTTGTTACTTGGTCGGCATCCGTGCCTAGGCACCTAGCTTGGCACCCATGAGAAACAGCACAGACAAATATCAATTTCAGCAATTAAATTAGCAACTGCCTTGGACTTGTAAATATTCATTGAACATGATCAAGAATATAACTGATTCCCCTGTGAGAAAATGCAAAATGTCAGCACCTGTGCCTAGGCACCCAGCTCAGCACCCACAAGAAATGGCACAGACAAATATCAATTTCAGCAATTAAATTAGCGACTACATATTATCTAGGGTCAACCATAAGTTCATTCACCAATATTTATGAGGTGTTGTTACTTGGTGCCATGGGTGCCATGACATGACATGGGGTGAGTATCATGACCAAGCTTTTAGTGTGCACCCATGAGTATATATTATCTAGGGTCAGCCATGAGTTCATTCACCAATATTTATGAGGTGTTGTTACTCAGTGCCATGGGTGCCATGGCACGGCATAGGGTGAGTATCATGACCCAGGTCTTAGTGTGCACCCATACAACACCCATGAGTATATATTATCTAAGGTCAACCATAAGTTTATTCACCAATAGTTATGAAGTGTTGTTACTCAGTGCCATGGCACAGCACAGGGTGAGTATCATGACCAAGGTCTTAGTATGCACCCATGGCTATATATCATTTAAAATCAACCAGTAGTACATTCATCAATAATTATAAGGCGGGGTTACTTGGAGCTGAGGGGCATACTTGTGTGCCATGGCACAGCATAGGGTGAGTGTCATGACCAAGGTCTTGGTATAAGCCTATGGCTATATATCATTTAAAATCAACTATTAGTACATTCACCAATAATTATGGGGTGTTGTTACTTGGAGCCAAGGGACATTGTTACTTAGAGCTGAGGGATGTCATTATGTGCCATGACAGAATGGAGCCAAAGTAATATAAATATATACCACTGGGAAGTACATATAGTAATATCTACTACTAGCCTCTTGGCTTGTTAACATTGGCTGTATCAAGGGTGCCTGAGTTCTGGCACTGCTGCATGGAACCGTATGGACTCTTTATGAGCTGAGGAACATACAGTGTATCATATAATATGTGTTCAATGATTTCATTGAATGTCCCTGCCAAGACCCTGACTAGACCCTGCATTATACAAGGGTTCAATGAATTCCTTGATGCCTTATCAAATGATACACTGTTTACGTTCCTTGTATCATAATATAAGGTATAGTATAATGTCACAATGTGATCACAGAGGGTAAACTATGGTACAGTTAATGATATATATGATATAAGTAAGATAGAAATGGCTCACCTCAGTTATGATGATAATGCACAGACAGAGGCGGCCTCAGTCTGTGTATTATCATGAGACTCAGTGCTCAACGTCTAAATAACTGGGATTGTATTTCCTGGCAGTCAGAAAATCGGACCCCTTTTATACTCTACAGAGGCTTTGCGATTACTAAGTAAAAATAGAGATTGGTAAGCATTGGGGGTGATTGGTAATAAGGATTGGTAATAGAAATGGAGTGATTGGTAATGAAAGTGGGGTGATTGGTAATAACAATGGGGTGATTGGTAATGAAAGTGGGTGATTGGTAATGAAAAAGAGTGATTGGTAATACTTTTGGGGTGATTGGTAATGACTTTGGAACCAAATTATGAGCTTTTAGTCATTTGAATTACCAAACTAAAGCTGGATTGGTAAGTGCTGAGTAAAGTATTACTAAGGCTGGATTTCACATGCCAAAGTAGAGAATCACATGCCAAGGTATGAAACAGAGGTTCAAGGCTGTGCAAGGCTGTGTGAGGCTATGCAAGGCTGTGTTTGGCTGTGCAAGGCTATGCATGGCTGTGCATGAGTGGTCCAGGCCTTATGGGTGTGGTCTAGCCTTTGCTATTGTCCATTGGGGTATGTACAGTTCTTGAATTACCCTTATTTTGTGTTGAGTTATTGTGGAGGATTTATGGGGACTTTACTCGAAACATAATTCAAGCCTGACAGCATTCATAAACAAGAGGTGTGCAAAAAAAAAAATCCAATATATGAGGTACTTTTATTTGAATAAGGCCAGTTGACCCCCCCCCCTTACTAAAAAAGGAAATAAATAAAATAACGAAACCCAGGCCAAGTCATTTACTCTTTGAAAACATAGCAACATCATTACTTTGGCAGTTAAATGAGTCTCTGGTGTGAATATAGGCAGGGAAATTCAATTGACAAGAGTGTAGGAGGAGGAACAGAAGGTTGTCAAACATTGCACATGACCAAATTTGAAGTCCAATTTGAATTTTTAGCTGGAAAAATTGGACTTTGTGACTCTAAGCATGCCCTGAGTTGCCAAACCTGTGAACAAAGCCCCAAAATAGTTAATATTTACTCCAAAATACCAAAATTTACATGCCAGACAAGATTAATTGCAAAATTAAACTCATGAAAAGAAATTTGGATAAGCCATCTTGAGGCCCCCCCACCTACCCCATATGTCAGCAATTGCTGGTGCACACCTCTTGTTCATAGATGGCTACAAGCATAATTTAACGACCATCACTCTTGCTCTACTTGCCCAAGACTCTCACCTACTTGCTGGTACCTTGAATGGTTCCCATGTACTCCTCCCAGAATATTTTCACCCAGTCCGTGTCAATGCACTTTGGTTCCTTAGCTTGGCCCTCAATGTTACCTGCAGTCTAAGCGCAATACTGGTCCAGCAGTGGTCTCACAATTATTTTCAAGCTGTCAACTGCCAAGATGGTCTTCTGATCTTCTGCACAACCTGAGTACAACTATGCCAATTCCTTCATGAAAACCTTGTGAAACCTTGTTAGAGGCAGTTTATCCAGTTCAGATACCAGACGCCTATCATTCACATAATCAGAGTATCTGGGCACTTCACCAGGCAATCTCATCCTTGGTCGAGCACACTGAATTCGAACCTTTCATTGATGGACTTTCACTTTTCCTATCATCTGAAATGATAGATGGATTGAACAAGTATTACATATATTAATAATATTATAGACATATCGAAGCATGAACATAGTACATTGAGTGTTTACTACACAACTTGAATAGGCCTTGTTGAAATCTGAAAATCAGTCTGCCTCTTGACTGAAATATATGCTGGAATTTTTTCAGACATCAGGGGAACAGTTCGAAAACAAAAAGTGATACTCACAGATAAGATCCAAACTATACATCAAGTGTCCAGCAGCCAGCTGAGGAATGTAGCAACATAATCTTGCAGATACCCTAAAATATCCTTGATGGATGGCTGAGCATGGTTAGGTAAAATGGTTGGAGGGGGAACCTGTGATTCTTCTGGTTCTTCTGTTGCTGGCAAGCCCTCCACTGAAACCTCAGTCACATTGTCTGCCTTTTCCTCTTCTGCAGTCAAAAGAAACTTTTGGTACTGCAAATAAATGTCGAGAGGTGGTGCGGGCAAGCCCTAGAGGGGATCGTTAGAACCTAAAGGCATAGCAGCTGCTTAATATGTTGACAAACCTCAAGCCATGTAATGATTAACCTCAATGAATCGCTAGGTGGTCCAGACGCTTCAATGAGGGACTGCAAGGACAATAGACGTAACCCTGCAAATATCTCTTGACTTGGTCGAGCCCGCACTAGATGAAATTCCCAGTGTTTCCCAGCTTCATCCCTCTTTCTTGTTTCAATACTAGAGGATACAAATTGGCTGTTAGTGGTCATGAAGCCAGGTGAAACATATAACATACGGGTCCTTTCTGCCATCCTCTTCAGGTCCCAAGCATCGGTCTATCCAAAATTCCACCATTTGTGTATGGTAAGTGTCAGTGTCAACACAAAGATTCTTTGATCTAGTGTGAGTCGTCAAGTATGCTGTGAGAGAAGGGTTTAAGCTTTCCAAGAGGAGGAGGTCGTGAGATGTTCCTGTCACTTTGATATTGCGGGGATCGTCAAAATAATAGGTCTCCAAAACTGGGACCTGAAAAACTGGAACCAACGTGGGAGACACACGTCGCTGGATACTATATTTGATAGCAGCCAAGATCGGTGGGCAGACAGTTACAACAGTGTTCTCACTGGATCCATCCACACAGAGAATCTGACTGTAGATCCTGTCAGTCAGAGTGCAGAGTTTACATTGTAGGACAGGGTTATTTGAAAGCCTGAGGAGCTGGAGGGATGTATGACATTAGCAAGAAGTATTTTTCAAGGACAGTTCACCGAACCAACCTCTTGGTGTCGCTGTATCCAACAAAGGGTCTTTGAGATGAGGGACCATATATGTAGAATTTGAAAATGGTCTGGATCACTGCCAAAAGATGGAAGGTAATAGATAATTCGGTAAAGGTGATCCAAGAAGGACCAGATTGGATCATCAGCAAGGATTTCCTCTGATGCCCCAATATCGCTGGCATGTAGGTGTTCTCCAAAACTGACATACTGGCAGTCTTTTGGTCTAGGGTTCAGCATATCCGCCACGTGAGAAAAAAAGAAATCAGACTCATGTATATGAAATACTTACGGTCCCTCTGTGCCCGACCAGGGGCAATTGAAGGTCAGCTGGTAATACTTGAGGCAGATCGCAAGGTGATGGGGTCTGGGATTATGATAGTGACGTAAGGAACGATTGCTGTCACATAAGAATTTGCGGAGGTGGATGTTGAGCATGATCCCAGGCGAAGCATGATCCTCCAGATTGCGGAAGTCTACAAAATGTTGGTTCCTCTCTAATAGATCCAAAAATGAGGTTTCGTCGATGTCGAACAACCTCGCTGCAGCTGGGATGGGTATGGAGCCCTGATTTACGAGGAAGCCTGGTGCGGATTGGATTAATTTCTCCAAGTCTTTGGATTCCGAAAGTAAGAGGTGATATGATACGTCAAGGATATCACAATATTTGTGAAAGACTACAGCCAGCTTCTCGTCGAATTTCTTGTCAGGATCATTGTCCTCCATGATTTGTTTCATAGTCTTATCATAGGCGATCGCCAACTGGGGTGGCTCGAAAGTATGAAATGTCGCCTTTGTAAACATCGTGTGCTGTTTACCACGTGTCATTGTGAATCATCTTGATTTTGAAGCTTTTGGTTGTACTTACCGCAAGTGCTGTCATTGCACAATGCAGAGGTTCAAAGATGGTACGAGAGTTGGGATGATTTGCCCAAAAAAATTCTGCGTGGGCTAGCAGTAATTCCACGATGTCGTCGCGAAGCTCCTCTGAAGATTTCCAATAGTGCGGGGAAAGGTGCCATTTAAGATAAACCCAGGTTTGGCGACAAGGGAAACGTGCCGTGTCTAGCCTAGGACGTGGTCAGTTGGGCTGCAAAGACAATATATGCGAGAGGCTCACCCGCAGGGATTGGATATCCATTTTGCCATTAACTGGAATCCAGATTTAGTGATTTGGGCATGAAACATATTTATATCGATGAAAAAATGCGCAGAACGGTTCTTGTCAACAAGGTAGTCCTGAAATGATGCGTGGAGAAGCCGAATTCCGTTATCCTCACCATTGTCTATGGGGTTCTTGAAGTTTTCATCGGGAATGTGTGGAAACCTAATCAAGGAATGTAGTCCACGTAAGACGAGACCCACTTCTCCTGCTTTCATTCCAAGGAGATCTTCAACGACTTCTGGAGGCTGAGGGCAGTGAAGGGCAAGGACGGTGCCGAGGACACAAATGAGCTTTTCAGGAAAGGGGTAAGTGGAAAGAATCTGGGAGTACAGATGGTCAAGGTCTGAGAACGGCATTCCGCTTGAAGGAGTGTGCTCCAAAATGATTTCTAGTTGAGAGATTGGATTATAAAATTCAGCTCCGACGAATTTAAGGACAGTTGAGGCATAAATAAATTGACCAGACGCTTTCTGAACAAGGAGGTCGAGAATTCCTGTCCCTGGCCACGGCTGGTCCACTTGGCCCAGAAGCGTCGAATTCTTTTTATATATGTCCTCGAAGCCATCTTGGAAATATTTCTCGATGTCTTGATTTGGACCAAAAGACTCGTCCAGGACAACGCGCTGGGTGATACTGCGGAGCGTTGGCTGGTCGAACGCTTCACGAATGTGTGCCTCTGGACGGCTTGCTATAAGGAACCGGAGAGGGATTTTCTCCACCGCGACTGCTTCGTAAATGATCTCCAAAATGAGTTTCTGAGTTTCATGGCCATCGCATTCGTCTAAACCATCGATGATAACGGTGGGCGTGTGCTCTACGCCGGAGAAAAGCGTTCGGAAAGAGTCCATGATCAGAGAACGCATTTGGACCATCATGGATTTCGTGTAGAGAGTGGGATTTGCCTGCATGGCATTATCGATGGGTGTTCGTAGATAGGGAAGGTTCAATGCGAGTTGGTAGGCAATTGTCGAAAATAGAAAGTGGCCTTGATTTCGTCCTGGCTTGCCTCGCGAGAAGAAGAAACTTCCTCCAAAGCGGCCATGCAACGAACAACACTCCTCCGCAATTGACTGCAAGATAGCAGACTTGCCTGCCCCGGCTGGACCGTACAACCATAATACAACGCAGGTTGGATTCGGGTCTTCTATCCAACAAATGATGAGGGTACGAACGAGGGTGCGTGTTTCTGGATGACATCGTGGAGGTGGGTAACGCTCAGATGAATCATGAATCGCGCTGAGGGACACCACCCGGCTGAGCTTGTCAATGCCTGATGTAACCGAGGATCAGGGTTACCTGTTGACTTTGAAGGGAAATCACTCACCCCGCCCTGGCTCTAGTTCACGGTTAAGAAAGTTGCCGCGGATGTGGTAGTGATCTCCTTTGACATCTGTGAAATTACCACCAAAGACATTGAGAGGTCGAATATTATCCTGGAGGTCGCCAACTTTATCCATAGGATCCTTGTCTCTCCCTAGGTTTGCGGACTCTGCGGGAAACCGGAGGTGAAGGTTGAAGGTTAGCGTCAGGCCTCGCTCAGCGGCTGGCGTGTTTGTTGACGTCTCTTTGGTACGGTCATTGACAGAAAGGAGAACTATAATTCTGCGGGACATCACTTTTTCAATCACTGAAATCAACAGGAAATCAACACCACATCACATCATACTTTACCATGACGTCTTCCTCCATCAACAACACCTGCCCGGCGGCCCAAGTACGTTTCAAGGTCATACTTAAATTACTTATGCATTGAATCTGGTTTCAACAGTAAGATCTAACTATGAATATCACTTCATACCACTTCACCAAGGGCAAGTCGTCGAGAGCATCGACAACTCCGGTTCAATAGAGCTCGGCCAGGACTGGCTCTTCATCGATCTAGAAGCAGGAGAGGAGTCAGGTGCAGTCAAAGCGAACTGTCTTTCGGATTGATCAACCCCAAGTTGGGCTACCAAGCTGCTTTCTTAGTTACGGCGGAATCGCACTGCAAAATAAAATAATTGAATAATCGGGTTGAGTTATGTATCGTTTTGAAACTACAACCGTTCCTGGCGTTGATAAAGCTATGTAGGACTTCTTATTCGAATTGAAAGCGAAGCGATTCAGTCTCAATAGAGTTGATCGCTGTTGAGATCGCCATGACGTCGCTAGGAATTTCATACGCTTTCAATTTGAAAAAAAGTGAAGAAGAAATTCGGAAATGGTTATTGAACCCAGGGCAATAGATATCTCGAGAGGCGTTTATCTCCACATATGTTCTTGCCATCGTCGAATATTAGCTAATCGGGAAGTCGTCCGTACTAATACTATCGTGGAATGGCGAAGATGGACGATAGAGGACCAGGCTAACCAACCCAAACAGTAGCAACTTCCCAGCATCTCCTTCTGTGATGAATTGGAGAAGCCTTCGGTTGTCTGGGGCACAGTAAGTCAACAGTAAGTAGTGGGGATAAAAACGAGATCCACCTCCGGGTCTAGGTCGACAAATACATTGAAAAGTTCCAGGTGGCGGAGGAACGGTCCATACTTGAGAGTTAGAGCGGTTGCAATAATTTGAACCGTTGTAGTGGTGTCCTCGACAAAGGAAAGAACATATCGGTACAGTGCATCAAGCTCGGTAAACGGGAGGTCTTTACCCTTGGGCCTGAGATCAAGAACGATTTCTAGGCGGTGGTCGGGCCCACGTCGGCGTGAAGAGACAAATTTGACAATGGTGGATACATAAATAAACTGCCCAGAAGATTTATACACCAAGGTTTCAATGTCTTCGCTCGATGGCCAAGACGAAGGCAGATCGGATCGCAAGGGATGAGTGAGGCGGATTTCGTCGAATTTATCCTGCAAGAAGCATCTGATGTCATGGAGTGAGTGAGACCCTCTCGGATTTTACCATTACCCATGGCGGCAAATATGTCTAGCTCGGGACGACCGGCGACGAGGAAGATGAATGGGAATTTGGAACGTTTACCAATGGCGAATATCATGTCGAGAATCTGAACCTGTGTACCATCCATACATTCGTCAAGGCCGTCGATGATGATTAAGTTCGGTAGGTCCATGTGCTCTCCGGCGGAGGTCTCGAGAAGGTGCTCCAATGGATCGACAATAAGCGCCGAGAACTGTGTTATAAGTGATCGGGAAAGAAGGTGGGGTCAATGTGGATTGCAGCTTCCATAAGTACTCGAACATCTGGGATGACAACGGCAACCTGGTGGGCGATGGTAGTAATGAGTTGCGTGGAATTACTACGGAAGGAGTCGGCACAGAAGAAAAAGAAGCTTGCGAGGAGCAACTTATGTTCCTCGCAAAGCTCGGCGATGGTTTGCGTGATGGCGGACTTCGCCGCCCCAGCGGCACCGTAAAGCCACATAATGAAAGTGTCCGTATCGATCTTTTTCCTGACCCAGTCCATGATCTTGTTCAAGATGGCTTTGCGGGTGCGCTTGTGGCATTTAGGCGGATCACTGCGTTCTAGGGAATTATGAAATGCGCCAAAAGGCAGCGTGCACATCCGTTCTGTCCTTCTTTGTCGCCAAATTTTCTCCCTGTACGACCGAGAACCCCATGTTGACGATCTGGGTAAGGATGGGGGGTCGTCTGCGATCGAGAGGATGCAGCAGGGTATGTCTGTGGTCTCTACAGAGTAATATAGTAATATGAGCGGTTCGAAAAAATGAACATGGAATGAAATGCACGCCGTTTGTTGAGTATTTGCGCGGACGCGAACTCGAAAGGTTTATTGAGCGTCCTCACTACATCAGGGTTATCTCTTGATGGTGAGGGAATAGAGGCAAGTATGTGTGGTTTCGAGGGTGACCGGTGACCACCCGTAAACAAGTCACTCATTGTTCTGCGGGGAGTAGAGTCTTTTCGAGCATGAAATGCTGCGGTCCAGAATCTTGCACTCAAAATGTGTGTGACTAGGCACGGTACGCAAACGATATGCGAATTTTATGAGGCTTTAAATAATAACAGATTCGGATAGTTTGAGTTTGAGCGAATATCAAAACTCACTGATATGTTCATTTTTAGATGGGTGAAATTGTGCAGCTCAACGACGATAAGAATTAACGCCGCCGCTGCAGGCAGAGTACAAATCGACTGTCATTTGTTATTAGGTCTGTTTCAAGAGACTAAGTCGTTGCCGGGCTAAGTTTGGTTGAACCTATACGGTATGATGATTTCCTCGTTAATTTCGGACGAGTAACCGCACCATTATGGAGAGAAACACAGATTACAGATATTTGAGCATGGTGAGGAAGGAGCGAAAAGGTAAAATCCCGACTTCAGATCAACTTCAGATTATGTAATATCGTCTCTCTTGACCTCATGATCAACCTCGCTGGTGTGCTCGAGTCAAGTACAAAGCGGCTGTAAACCGCTTTCTTTATTTCATTTACTATCTTCAGCTTCTCATCACCTTACTGCATCATCAAACGACGTATCAAAGCTGAGTATCATTATACTTCAAACCTTGGAACACTGAGTGGTTGACAGTCGTTCGTCGAATTAATACAGGTGCCCGAGTCTCACGCGTCACCTCGTGTCGCAGTGGCGCCGACGTATTGCTCCAACCTCGTGTTCCAGCTACCAAATGCACCCATAACCCCAGTCCCAGTGATCGACGTATTCCTAAATCCCTCAACCTCTTCCATGTCGCGTCCCATATTGCCTCAACCATCCCAGGCCCACATTCCAGCAGTCGGAGCCACGCATATCGTATCTCAGCAACCAACATCTGCACACAAAACGCTGCATGCCGTTCCTGTGACTGACCTACAGCCTCATCCATCCCATCCCACGTCCCAGTAACTATCTGTACCGAGAACACCACCTGTCGTGTCTCCGCAATTGACATACCACTCCATTCATCTTAGGTCATGTCCCAGTGGCCATCCGCACCCAAAGCGCCTGGCGTCGCATCCTAGTAACTGGCCTGCTTCTATCCCATGTTGCTCACCCCAGCAATCATCTCCACCCAAACCCCTGCATGCCACGTCCTTGCGACCTCGGACCTGCTCCCTCATCCACCTCATGTCACATTCTGGCACCACCATGTTTCCCGTGACTGATTTACCGCTTACTGCCTCGTCTGTCACATGCACCCATTGGTACGCTCATTCACCCCACAAATGGATGTGTCCTAGTGGCCAACCGGGCCCAACCCACCACCTCATCTGTTTCCAGGAACCGTCGGCATCCCCCGGAGAGCGACCAACTAGTTGCCTCTATCCAATTTTGTTCTCCAGCCACCGTTTGTAACCGGAGTTCCCCATGTCATATCAGTGACCAATGCGTTCCCTCAACTATCCTACGTTGTGTCGGCGACTCTCCACCCAGCATGAGATTCCAGTGGCCTTCTCATCCCAGAGCTCGGCGTCCTGATCTTCTCTCGCCCCATTGCCCTCCCATGTTATAAATCTGATAAGGATCAATTAAATTACTTTAATCCATAGCTCGCACGTGCATCCCAGTTTACAACCTAGACCCATTCCTAGGAATCTTTTCTTCCCGACCGCTTTCTGTGGCTTTTCGTATCTCTCGATTCTTGGATTGTTCGCCAACGAATGGACCCTCTTCATGTCACGAGAGATCGGTTTGACCCTATTCCTATCTTCAGCACCGAGTCAATGTTCATCGCAAACGATTATTATCGGTCGATCACCAATATTCATCCGAGTCGTTTACATATTGTTATGGAGTCATCGCTCGCTGTGGCTGGTTTTGAGGTGGTTATATACTACTTCCTGTTTCCATGCCGCGTACAAGTAGCCTGCAGTGAACGAGCCAAGAGATCTAAGTTAGAGCTCAAGGCTCGTCGTTTTTCACTGTTCAGAAACCCTAGCACGACTAACAATGGATTGAACCTCAGTACGGCGCCGAGCTCAGTGTCCGGAGGCTGCCACTAGGGCAAGTCATGGGTGTCATTTTTGCGCCGGGGCGCGGCAGGACGATTGTCCAAAACCGTGGCCCGAGCCACCTACAATAGCTTTCGCATGTTTTGGAGACCCAACATTTGGATTCGATGAATTCGTAGCTGGCCGTTGTTCTCCGACCTTGAAGGCTATCGGTTTGTAGGGCGGCATCGTGGTATATGTACTTACGAGACATTCTGGTGATGCACACAGCCGCTAGCTTTCCACGGTGTCTAAATAAAGGATTCCAGCCAATCTAGACGCCTGTAGGGAAGAGGCTCGCGGGATATGACCCAACTCTCGCCGTGTCATGGGAGTTATGTCTGGACTCGTATCTCCTCAAATTCAAGTTCTTACCTTGTCCATTACATTGTCTGCATTGTGAATTTTCGAACCCATGTAGTATGTGCATATTTCAGGATTTCGAACTTTGTGCCTATTTATGCCGAAAAATGTGCGAGAGATGGTTGTAGATGTAAGAACGACCTGCGGGATATCGACAACCGTTGAAGTCTTTCTATGACTGAGGTCGCAAGTTCACTTGTAATTTGTCCGCGCTGGAATGGGGGCTCCGAGGGTGGTGTAAGACAGATGAGCAAGTCATTTCTATCTGCAAATTTCAGCTCCTATACATTAGACAGCAGAGGAGGGCCTACCGCAACTCGGCTCTCACACTACTCCCTTCCATCATGATCAAAACGGAAAAGGTAGTGTTCAACTGCTTTCCCTGCGTTCTTGGTATCGTGTGGAAAGAGTGATACCGGCAGGGGATACCGAGATGACCACATCTTCGCAAGTGCGATAAGCTCCCCCGATCTGGTGGCCTTGTTGAGGAGATACGGAAGATATTTGAGAGCAAGGACGAGCGCCCAAAAGGGTCGAAGCTTCTTGTGACATCCTATGTGTTCCTTCTGGCGCCACTTGAATTCACTGAGGGTGTTGGTTATCGCACCTTTCGGCTTCCGCCACCTCCACAACCATGGTCTGCGTTTGGATTTGGATGCCCAATAGTGTATTCCAGGGAAATGTGTCAGTCGACCCGGTCGATTGAGAATATATGAAAAGCAACACTCAGTAATAGAGTTCTGCATTCTATCGTCCACTGCGTGATGCAGTGAACGTTGGGGGTTCGAAAAGAAATCAAACAAGAGGGGTTCCACGTCGAGTGCAATAAGTGAGAAAACGAATGAACGGAGGGTCTTCTGCTGAATATCGTCACAGATGAAACAGAAGATAAGTTGATGTACAACCAAAGCATCTGCAGATCCAGACAGAATCGAATTTACGACAGTGGGACGATGAATGAAGAGAGCACCAGTCAAATTTAAGACCACGAAGGCGCCAATAGCAATGGTGGGCATATATTTAAGGTGGAAATGAGGGCCTCATCAATTTCAGAAAGATAGCGGGTAGATATGAGATCTGAGTGTTCGATGTCCTTCATAAAACCAGCAATTAACAACAGCTCAAAACATCTTCAGTTCAGAGGATACATACCAGCGATGGGATAAAATTTGCGAAATCCATGAGAGACCGAGCAAGGCTGAAATTCCCCCACGGATTCCGTAACCAGGCGCGTCTAACTGAGAAATGGCGGATATGGGTTTTCAAGTCAGGAGTCAATTCTGCTTTAGAACAGTGGTATTGCAAGTGATCATGTGGAAATGTCCAATTGATGCCTAATAATAGGTTTTAGTATGACGCAGAAGTTGGCAGCAGATGAACCACTTACCAACATCAGGCTTCAGATACTCGCACAGGAGCGCTTGTGCGATCTTGGTGTGAATTGACCGATGTTCGACGTATAGTTCTTGAGACCGGGACTCATCAAACAAAAATTCACCAAGGCTAGCATGGAGAATATTCAAGTAATTATACTCCCCATATTCCACGAGGGACCCAAGATCGATTAGATGGAGCTTAATGTCCCCGGGCGAGAGATCGAGAATGTCAGTCAAAGCAGCTTTGTGCGCTCCGTACGTAAGAGTTAGAGCGGTTGCAATAATATCAACCGTTGTAGTGGTCTCCTCCACTGAGGAGAGAACATATCTGTACAGCGCATCAAGCTCGACAAATGGGAGGTCTTTACCCTTGACCCTGAGATCAAGAATGATTTCCAGGCGATGGTTGGGCCTATGTCGACGAGAAGAGACAAATTTGACAACGGTGGATGCGTAAATAAACTGCCCAGAAGACTTATATACCAGGGTTTCAATGTCTTCGCTCGATGGCCAGAATGAAGGAAGCTCGGATCGTATGGGATGGGTGAGGCGGATTTTGTCGAATTTATCCTGCAAGAAGCGTCTGATATCATCGTGTGAGGTGATATCGGCGTCCAAAGGGAGGCGAGTGAGACCCTCTCGGATTCTACCATCGCCCATGGCGGCAGATATTTCTAGCTCGGGGCGACTGGCGACGAGGAAGCTAAATGGGAATTTGGAACTTTTACCTATGGCGAATATCATGTCGAGAATCTGAACCTGTGTACCATCCATGCATTCGTCAAGGCCGTCGATGATGATTAAATTTGGTAGATCCGCCTGTCCTCCAATAGAGGTTTCAAAAAGGTGCTCCAATGGGTCGACGATAAGCGCCGTGAACTGTGTTATAAGTGATCGGGAAAGAAGGTGAGGGTCATTGTCGATCGCAGCTTCCATTAATCCTCGAACACCTGGGATGACGACGGCAACCTGGTAGGCGATGGTAGCAATGAGGCGCTTGGAATTGCTACGCAAAGAGTCGGCGCGAGGAGCAACTTATATTCCTCACAGAGCTCTGCGATAGTTTGTGCGATGGCGGACTTCCCCGCCCCAACGGCGCCATAGAGCCACATAATGAAAGTATCCGTATCGATCCTTTTCCTGACCCAGTCCACGATCTTGTCCAAGATGGCTTCCCGAGTATGTTTATGGCATTTCGGTGGATCGCTGCGTTGTAGAGAATTATGAAATGCACCAGGCACTGCCGCTTCCTTCAGAAAATCCGTGCCTGGGTTGTAGGTATCAAGTTTCAGTCGGCGCCGTTCAAATTGGTTATGGACATACCTCGACGGCCGTGGACATAAATGAAGGTTCCTCCTGTAATAGCAATGGCCTGACTGTTGTTAAACATCTTGAGCATCAACTTTCTGGAATACAGCAGGCCAGGAAATGGCCAAAGTTCTATGTCGTGCCCACAGTCGATGACGGTTTGAAGCGAAAGATGTCGGTGTCGACGTTGTTAAAGGGCACGAGGCTGTACTTGCTAAAAACGGAAAGGTCTTGGGTCTGCTGGATTTACCGGGTCGAAGCGAGGGTATTCATCGTATGCAGTATTTGTGATTCAGAGTCCTTTGCTATATTCAAAATACAGGTCAAAAGGTCTACGTAGAACGAAACAAACTCCCCAAAAGGTAGCATATACGTCCATTCTATCCTTCGTTGTCGCAATGTCTTCCTCCTGTATGACAGAGAACCCAGTGTTGACGATCTGAGCAAGGATGCTGGGGGGTGTCGCCTGCGATCGAGAGGATGCACAGGAGGTATGTGTAACCTATGTAGAGTAGTATAGTAATAGTAATATGAGCGCTTCGAAAAATGAACATGGAATGAAATACACACCGTGCAATTTGTAGAGGGCTTGCACGGACGAACTCGACGGGTTTATTGAGCATGCCCAAGATACCGCGTTATCTTCCTGATGAGTCGATTTTTGTGTTGTTTGGCCGCGACCGCTGCCCGTCGTCGGTGCTGAAGGGGTCAATGCAGCGGTTATTATTGTTTTGGAAGGAAACTCGTCTAGATCCCAGAGCGTGTTTTCGTCATTACCCTTGTCACCCTTCTAGGTAGTCGCGTTTCGCGCACCCAACCCGCCTAGGCTACCAAATCCCATCGTTGTTTCCTCGCCCTGGTCATACACTAGGCCTTCCAGATTTTAGCTGCTGCTTCTCTAAAGCCGACCTGGCAGCCAGAGTCGTGTTCCATGCCCCGCTGGCATGATCAGTGGACAACATGGAAAGTCATCCAGATCATGCAGCGGAAGACCCAAAAATGTTGATGATGAAAGCAATGTGACGAGGAATAGAGGTAGGAATTAGTGGTTTTGAGGGTGACTAGAGGTCCACAAGCAAGTCGCTCATTGTCCTGTGCGGCGTTGAGTGTGTTCGAGCACGAAATGTTAGGCGTTCAGATTTTTGCGTTCCAATTGTATGATTAGGCACCACTTGTACGCAAAGTCTATGAGATTTCAACATCGCAGATTCGAATATCAAAACTCACTAATACGTTGGTTTTAGATGAGTGGAATTGTGTAGCGTGATGAATAACGACGACGAAAAGTCGAACAGGCGGTCAGCGTCGTCGATGGCGGAGGACGCCGTCAACCCTAGGTACTTTGTTGACACATCTTTGTGCGCTCGAACGACATCATTCCTCCACCACAAGTACTGTTTCAGATCATAATTAAATTACTCGTGCATTGAATCTCGTTTTACGGTTTCAACAGCAACGCCACCAGCCAATATTAAGTACCACTTCACCAAAACGTGGTCGAGAGCATCGACATCATGATCAGGGGAGGAGCATGAGAAAACGGCCTGGTGTGCATGGCAATAAGTATACAAATTCAATCCTCAATCTTCGTCCTCGTCCTCCGAGCTTGACACGTCCTCATCGTTTCCACCCCCTCCAGGTCGTTGTACGCGTTCGTCGGCTACTTCCCCAGCTCCATCGCTGTCGTCATCATCGGATTTTTCTTCCTTAGCAGTAGCCGGAGTAAAGCCAGATAATAGTTTTGATGCTCCCGTGCCAGATGTCCCAGATGCACCCTTCTGGGCCTGCTTCCACGCATGTGCCATTTGCATGAACTTGAAAGACGTAGGATTCGATTCGCGCTCGTCGTCGGCAAATACAAGGTCCCAGTCTGAAAAAGAGATGAGCCAATGTAAGAAACAGAGGAGAGCAAGTAAAGCGTGTTGACAAACCTTCGACCATCTGGCCTGTTTCTTGGTCAACATGGCGTTTCTTGGTGACGATCGGCATCATTCCTTCCACCTTTTTCACATCCTCCGGCGAACCGTTATTCTGCTCGAAAGTCTTCCATACTTCCAGCAGGGCAACACGCTAATGAAGGAAGGAAAGCGTCAAAAGTTAATAACACATTAAATAGCCTACGTATCAAAACATACCTCGCTCTTCAGGTTCTT
>Ga0307513_10003875_pt1 | contig 20121 bp, 8 predicted proteins | sample 15_EM_MG_FD_202174 | JGI IMG/M metagenome (GOLD analysis project Ga0307513, IMG submission 202174) | Populus trichocarpa ectomycorrhiza microbial communities from riparian zone in the Pacific Northwest, United States - 15_EM | ecosystem: Host-associated > Plants > Roots > Unclassified | place...
TGTCTCTCCTTCCAGCTCTTCGTTCTCTCTTGAAGCGCTACTCGCCAAGTCGTAGAGGAATCCATCTTCTCCGGCCTGCACCCGAGGCGCTGTTCAACAGCCGAATGGCTGGCCATGACGGCAATTATCGATTGCATAAGGGCAGCATCCTGCCGCAAGCATTTGATGATTTTTTGTAACATGCGCGGTGCGCACAACCTTCAACATATCGGCTCGTGCGCACAGCGCACGCGACATCGATGCCGCTCCTACGACCGGTTCCTCGACCGTCGTAGGTCGGCCCCGGGCGGCCGACGGCATGTGGCGGTAGACCACTGCGCGAACCTCTGCGCAAGAAATCGTCGGGCGCGTGGTCCCCGCCTACCTCTGCCGATTGAGTTGGACGTGCGCATGGAGTTCTTCGGCATCATCCGCCGCAGCGACCAGCAACCGTCTCCAGGGCCGAACTGTCTTGGAAGCACTGCGCACCACGGCATGCCGTTTTAGATCCGGCCCTGTAATCGATTTCACCAGCTGAATGCCGGAAGCAGTCGGTTTTGTATGCAAAAACAACATAGCTTCTGATCAATATTTCATTGGTATGGAATGTTGAGAGCGGCCTATGCTGCCGCGGAAGTCGCAATGTGACATCCGCGTTAGGCGGACGTAACAAACCAGCAGAGCTTGGATACCGGTTGCAACCGTATCGCGACAGCCCGAGAGGACAAGGGACAACAAGGCACGGGGAACCGGCACAGGCCGGGGTCGACCCGGAAACATCGTCCAGAGACAAATCGCCACATAGCCAAGAACACGAACCCGAGGCGCAAAGAGGCGCGCGGGTCCGAAAAACCAGCCAATCGTTAGCCAAGGTGTCCTGGGAGGGAACAACCATGTCAACGCGCCAAAACCGTACCCCCGTGAGCCGGGCAGCAGGCCGTACCAATTTCCGTCGATTGCAGCATTCGGCCATTGCCTTAAGCATTGCCGCGCTGCTCAGCGCCAATGCCTATGCGCAGGAATCGCAGGCGGCTACGGACGATGCAGACGCGAAAAAAGAAGCCGTCGATCTGGATGCCGTCGTCGTCACCGGCATCCGTGGTTCTGTCTACAGGGCCCAGGACATCAAGCGTGACTCCGACACTTTCGTCGACTCGGTCACCGCGTTGGATATCGGCGCATTGCCCGACCGCAGCGTCACCGAAACGCTTTCGCGCATCCCGGGCGTGACCATCGACCACTTCCTGTCGGTGGGCGATCCGGAGCACTTCTCGGCCGAGGGCAGCGGCGTCCAGGTCCGTGGCTTGACCCAGGTCCGTTCCGAATTGAACGGCCGCGACAGCTTCTCTGCCTCCGGCGGCCGCAACCTGAGCTTCGGGGACGTGCCCTCCGAACTGATGTCGGGCGTCGACGTGTACAAGAACCAGAAAGCCGACATGATCGAAGGCGGTCTGGGTGGCACGGTCGATCTGCGCACCTTCAAGCCTTTCGACTTCGATGGCCAGAAGATCAGCGCCAACTTCAGCGAGAACTACGGCGACTTCGCCGAGCAATACAAGCCCACGGTCTCGGCCCTGTACAGCAACACCTGGGACACCAGCGTCGGCAAGGTCGGCTTCCTTATCGATATCACCCACTCGGAACTGGCTACCCGTACCGACGGTCTGTTCGTGCGTCCGTTCTTCAAGAACGACAACAACGACCTGAATGGCGACGGCGTCAACGAGGAACTGTGGCTGCCGCGCGGCGCCGACTGGCGCACGCTGGAATACGAGCGCAAGCGCGATGGCGCCTATGTCGCCCTGCAATGGCAGCCAAGCGACGACGTCGAACTCTACGCCACCGGCTTCCAGAGCAAATACGACGAACTGTGGTTCGAGGATGCGATTTTCGTCTCGAACGATCCCCTTGCGGTGGCGATTGACGCCAGCCAGCCGTATGAACTGGACGGCGATGTGTTCCGTTCGGGCCGGCTGACCCAGCCCGGCGGCGTGCCCATGGGCACCGATATCCGCGCTTCCCACCGCAAATCCAAGACCACCGACTTTTCCTTCGGCCTAAAGTGGTCGCTCAGCGACGCCACCGAACTGACCACCGATTTCCAGTACATCAAGGCCACCACCAAGAGTCTGGATTCCACGGTGTCGCTGGGCGTCAACGTGCCTTACATCGACGTCACCCTTGGCGGCTTGCCGTCGATCGGCGTCGACGAGCAGTTCACGGGAAATCCCGCCAATTATTATTGGGGTTTCACCATGGACCATCAGGACGACAACGAGGCCGAGGAAATGGCCTGGCGCGCCGACCTCAAGCACAGCTTTGACAGCGGCTTCATCAAGTCGTTCAAGTTCGGCGTGCGCCTGACCGATCGCGATGCCACCAGCATCGATACCGGCTACAACTGGAAGCCGGTATTCCAGCCGTGGATGCAGTACTGGGCCTTGCCGGGCGGCGTGCCGTTGCCCGGGCTGGATTTGAACGCCCAGGTGAACTCCAGCCTGGTGCACTTGAATTCCTTCGATAATTTCTATCGCGGCGACGCCAATACGCCGGGTGTGTTCTATGCACCGATCCTAGCCACGGCGCTGGGTTACCCGGGCAGCTACGAGGCCATCCACGATGCCGCCGATCCGTACTACACCTGTTGCTACGCTGGCACCTACGCCAACACGGTGCTGGACGACGCGCACACCAATGTCCAGGGCGAGAAGACCACCGCCGGCTATTTCATGCTGAATTTCGGCGTGGACGAGGCACGTTTCGACGGCAATGTCGGCGTGCGCGTGGTGCGCACCGAGAATTCCGCCCGCGGCTTCCTGATCTACCCGAATGTTGCCTACGCGCCGTATCTGGGCGCAGGTGAAGCGGAGGCCATCACCGCCGAAAACTCCTATACCGACGTGCTGCCCAGCCTGAACATGCGTTGGGAATTTGCCGACAACCTGATCCTGCGCTTCGCCGCCTCCAAGGCCATCGCCCGACCGGCTTTCAGCGACATGCAGGCCTACCAGGTCCTGAACGCCGATGTGATCGACGGCGTCACGCCGCCGACCACCCCCGGCACAACGTTGCCGGTCGATCTTCTGGAGTTGACCGGCAGTTCCTACGACAACCCCTACCTGACGCCGATGAAGGCGAACCAGTTCGATCTGTCGCTGGAGTGGTACTTCAATCCGGATCACGGTGGCATGGCCTGGATCAACGTATTCCAGAAGGACATCAAGGATTATTTCCGTCGCCAGTCGCAGCTGGTCGCCTTTCCGGGCGCCGATGGCAACGACTACAACTACCTGATCACCCGCCCGGTCAATGTCGGCACCGCGCGCATCCAAGGTGCGGAGATCGGCTGGAACCAGTTCTTCGACTTCCTGCCAGCGCCTTTCGACGGATTCGGCATGTCGGCGAACTACACCTACATCGACAGCTCGACCAGCGTGCCCAACAATCTGGATACGCAGCCGATCGACACCGATGGCTCGACGTTCGGCGACCTGCCGGCCGATGGCCTGTCCAAGAATTCCTACAACGTGGCCGCGTTCTACGAAAAGGGACCTTGGCAGATCCGTCTGGCCTACAACTGGCGCAGCGAGTTCTTGCTGTCGATCGGGCCGAACGGATACAACGGCGGCGACGGCGGTATTCCGTGGAAGCTGCCGGTGTACAGCGACGCTTACGGGCAGCTGGATGGTTCGATCTTCTACAAGTTCAATGACCACGTCTCGCTCGGCCTGGAGATGAACAACCTCAACAAAGCCGAACAGCGCACGATCATGGACCAGAACGGAGCTGGCCGTCGCGTCACCTCCTGGTACGTGAACGACACACGCTACGCCGCGACCCTGCGGGTGAACTTCTAATCGCGAGATGGTCGTGAAGGGGAGGTGTTGCCTCCCCTTTCCTTCGTCAGCCGGATGCCAGCTGTTTCGGGGTACACGCCACTGGCGCCGCTCATGGTGCGGTGGCGTGCTCGGTTCTTTTGAGACGCATTGCCGCCGGCCAATTCGGACGGGCCTTATCCATGCAGGGCAAGCGAAGCAAGCTCATCCCCGCAGCGTTCGTTCTGATGCTGCTTACTGTGGCCCTAGAAATACTGCCCGCGATGGCAGTAGAAGCACCGGCCGACGACGCGCAGCCTGCGCAAGCCGAACCACCGCGCACGATGAATGGTCTGGCATTGACGCCGCCGATGGGGTGGAACAGCTGGAACAAGTTCGCCTGCAACGTCGATGAGAAACTGATCCGGCGCATGGCCGATGCGATGGTGTCATCGGGCATGCAGGACGCCGGTTATCGCTACATCGTCATCGACGATTGCTGGCATGGCGAACGCGATCGCGACGGCTTCATCCAGGCGGACCCGAAACGTTTTCCTTCCGGCATGAAGGCGCTGGGCGACTACATTCATGCTAAGGGCCTCAAGTTCGGCCTCTATTCCGATGCCGGCCGCAAGACCTGCGGCGGCCGTCCCGGCAGCCAGGGCTACGAATTCCAAGATGCCTTGCAGTACGCGCGCTGGGGCGTGGACTACTTGAAGTACGACTGGTGCAACACCGGCACCCGCAATGCGCAGGAAGCCTACACGTTGATGGCCGACGCGTTGCGCGCCAGCGGGCGCGACATCGTGTTTTCCCTGTGCGAGTGGGGCAACCAAAAGCCCTGGTTGTGGGGCAAGACGGTCGGCAATCTCTGGCGCAGCACCGGCGACATTTACGACAAGTGGCAGGGCAGGCAGAAATACATGCTGGGCATGCTCGACATCGTGGATATCAATGAGTCCTTATGGCCGTACGCGGGTCCCGGGCACTGGAACGATCCCGACATGCTGGAAGTCGGCAATGGCGGCATGACCGAAACCGAATACCGCACTCACTTCAGTCTGTGGGCGATCATGGCTGCGCCGTTGATCGCCGGCAACGACATTTCGCGGATGGATGAGACGACTAAACGCATTCTGCTCAATCGCGAAGTGATCGCCGTTAACCAGGATGCGTTAGGTACGCAGGGGCGCCGCGTCGCGAAGAATGGCGACCAGGAAATCTGGGCCAAACCCTTGGCCGATGGCGGGCGCGCGGTACTGCTGTTCAATCGCGGTGAGCAAGCCGCCGAGATCGCAGTGGGATGGGAACAATTGGGTTACCCGCGCCATCTCAGCGCGCGCCTGCGCGATCTCTGGAAGCAACAAGATCTGGCGCCACAAGTGGGGCGCTATACGACCATGGTCGAACCTCATGCGGTGGTCATGCTCGTCGTTCAGCCCTAATCGCGATGCCGGAGCGCATGCATTCGTTTGCAAGTCGAAGCGAAACGATGATGCATTGCATCATTCGGTAATGACATAGGTGGCGGCGAATATTTCATTGGCAGGGAATGTCACTGCCACCTATGCTGCGGGCAGCCTCAGGGACACGCGTTTTTTGTTCGCGGCGATACCAGCGGATGCGTGTTCCAAGCGAGAAGAGGTCCGGAGGAGTCAGGCGAGGGGGCCCGCCAAAAGTACCGATTGACGGGCCGTTGTCGATTGGTCGGTGCCTAGAGCGATGGCGAAGATTCAGGCCTATGGAGTCGCGTCAGGCCAAGTCCATCACTACCGCTTGTACACCCCGATGCGTCACCTGTCCCCTGGAGATATTCACTGATGCATGGAATCCGTAATCGGCCTGCGCAGGCGACGCAGCGGAAAGCCATGGTGTCCCGATGGTTCTCCGGTTCGCTCTTTGTGGGTCTATTCACCTGTTTCGGCATCGCGCAGGCGTCATCGGCCGCTGAGATCGCCTACCGTTGGAACAACGTATCCATCGGCGGGGGCGGTTTCGTCACCGGCCTGGTGTTCCATCCCGCCGAAAAGGGATTGGCCTATGCGCGCACCGACGTCGGCGGTGCCTATCGCTGGGACGCGGCGGGCAAGCGCTGGCTGGCGCTGACCGATTGGATCGGCGCCGAGGACGTCAACCTGACCGGTATCGAAAGCCTGGCGATCGATCCCTCCGACCCCGAGCGCGTCTACCTGGCGGCGGGTACTTACACCAATCCGAAGGTCGGCAATGGCGCCATCCTGCGTTCGCAGGATCGTGGTCGCACTTTCCTGCGTACCGACTTGCCGTTCAAGCTGGGCGGCAATGAATTGTCGCGCGGCAACGGCGAGCGGTTGGCGGTGGACCCCAACGACGGCCGCGTGCTGCTGTTCGGCACCCGCCGCGATGGTTTGTGGCGCAGCGAAGACCGCGGCGCGCGCTGGTCGAAGGTGGAGAGCTTTCCGGCCATCGCCACCTCACCCGCGTCCAGCGCGCAGGGCTGGAATCGCGTCCAGCAGATAGGCATCGTGTTCGTCGAGTTCGATGCCAGCAGCGGCCGCGCTAGCCAATCGACACCGCGGATCTACGCGGGCGTCTCCACGCAGGAGACCAGCCTCTATGTCTCCAACGACGCCGGCCGCAGCTGGAAAGCGGTGGCAGGGCAGCCGGTCGGATTGCGTCCCAACCACATGGCCCGCGGCAGCGACGGTACCTACTACTTGAGCTATGCCGACTTGCCGGGCCCGGACAAGATGAGCGACGGCGCGGTGTGGAAGTACGTTCCCGCCACCGGCGCCTGGACCGACATCACGCCGGCGCCGCAATCCACCGATGCCGAGAAAGACGGTTTCGGTTGGGGTGCGGTAACGGTGGACCCGCAGCATCCGCAGACACTGCTGGCCAGCACATTCACCCGCTACGGGCCGCACGACGACATCTTCCGCAGCACCGATGGCGGCGTCACCTGGCAGCCGCTGTTCCCGCGTTCGGATTTCGACCACAGTGTGTCGCCGTGGACGGCGCACGCCAGTCCGCACTGGATCGCCGATATCGAAATCGATCCGTTCAATTCCGACGAAGCGATGTTCGTGACCGGCTACGGCATCTGGGCCTCGCGCAACCTGACCGCGTTCGACGACGGCACGTCCCGCGTGCAGTGGTGGTTCAAGAACACCTATCTGGAAGAAACCGTACCGCTGGACCTGCTCAGCCCGCCGCAAGGCGCGCACCTGCTCAGTGCGGTGGGCGATATCGATGGCTTCCGCCACGATGATTTGGCCGTACCGCCCCTGCAGTTCGCCGGTCCTCGTTTGACCAATGGCGAAAGCATCGCCTACGCCGGCCAGGCGCCGTTGACCGTGGCCCGCAGTGGTACGGTGCGTGATCGCAACAACAACGAAGTGCGCGCGGCGTATTCGCTGGATGGCGGCAAGAGTTGGGCGCTGTTTGCCAGCGAACCGCCGGAAGGCGAGGGTGCCGGCCACATCACCCTCGCCGCCGACGGCAAGCGCGTCATCTGGCAGCCGAAGAATGCCGGCGCCTGGATCACCGCCGATTTCGGCAAGCGCTGGCAGAAGGTCAAGGACGTGACGGATACGGTCGTAATCGAGGCCGACCGCGTGGACGAAGGCATCTATTACGGATTCGACAGCGTTACCGGCAAGCTGTACGTCAGCGGCAACGGCGGCGTGGAATTCAAGGAGGCCCAGGGCGCGGTAGGCGAATTCACCGAAAGGTTCCGTCCCGAAGTACATCCCGATCCGCTGCACAGCGGCGTGGTCTATCTCACCGCCTCCTGGCGCGGCCTGCTGCGCTGGTCGGCGGGCAAGCTGGAGAGGTTGCCCGGCGTGGAGAACGCGTATTCGCTGGGCTTGGGCAAGCCGAAGGAAGGCAGCGACACGCCAGCGCTGTACTTGTTCGGACAGATCGCCGGCAAGACCGGTCTGTTCCGTTCCGACGACGAGGGCCGCCACTGGGTGCGCATCGACGACGCCGCGCATCGCTACGGCAAGATCTATCGCGTCACCGGCGATCCGCGCCTGTACGGCCGGGTGTATTTCGCCACCGGCGGCCGGGGAATCGTGTATGGCGACCCGCGCTGAATCCGTCAAACGGCACCTGCTGCGCCGGCTCGCTGTCGCGTTGCTGGCCTGCTTGCCATTGGCCTGCGCGCCGTTGCTGGCCACTGCGCAGGGCTACGCGCCGCGTCCACAGGATCGCGTGAGTGAAGTGCAGAACCCTGCGTCCGTTGCGGAACTTGCCTCCGCGCCGTTGACCAACTTGCCGGGTCGCGAACGGCGCAGCCTCAACGGCAAATGGCAGGCGCTGGTAGACGGCTACGCCGACGGCATCGGCGACTGGAAGGCGGTCTGGAAGGACCGTACCGCGACCGGCAAGAGCCAGTTCTTCGAATACGGATTCGACGACAGCGTTACCTTGGACGTGCCGGGCGATTTCAATACGCAGCGGCCGGAACTGACCTGGCTGGAAGGTTCGGTGTGGTATCGGAAGGCGTTCGAATACGACTCCGCTGCCGCTCGCCGCGAAGGGCGGCGTCTGTTCGTCCACTTCGGCGCCGCCAATTACCGTGCCGACATTTTTCTCAATGGCGAGAAACTCGGCAGTCATGAGGGCGGATTCACCCCGTTCCAGTTCGAGCTGACCGAGCGGGTGAAGCCCGGGGAAAACCGCCTGCTGGTGCACGTCAACAATCAACGCCGTAAAGACGGCATTCCAGCGCAGGGTTTCGACTGGTTCAACTACGGCGGGCTGACCCGCGATGTGGATCTGGTCGAAACGCCGGGGACCTACATCCAGGATTATTCCCTGCAACTGGCGCCGGATTCGTTGCGGCGCGTCGACGGCTGGGTACAACTGGCTGGCACCGCGCCGCAGCAGCCGGTGCGCGTGCGCATTCCCGAACTGGGTGTGGATGTGCGCGTTCAGCCCGGCGCCGACGGTCGCGCGCCGCTGCGTTTCGAGGCGCCGTTCGCATTGTGGTCGCCGGCGCAGCCCAAGCTGTACCGCGTAGAGATCTCCACGCCGGAAGAATCGCTGCACGAGGACATCGGTTTCCGCAGTATCGCCGTGCGCGGCGACGCGATATTGCTCAACGGCGAGCCGCTGTTCCTGCGCGGCGTCAATTTCCACGAAGAGATCGACGGCCGCCGCGCGCATTCCGAAGCCGACGCGCAACGCATGTTGGAGCAGGCCAAACAACTGGGCGCCAATTTCGTGCGTCTGGCCCATTACCCGCACAACGAACATCTGCTGCGCCTGGCCGATCGCATGGGCCTGCTGCTGTGGCAGGAAATCCCGGTCTACCAGGGCATCGACTTCGCTGCCGCCGGCATGCAGGACAAGCTGGACGCGATGCTTGCGGAAATGATCGGTCGCGATCGCAATCGCGCTGCGGTGATCGTATGGGGCATCGCCAACGAGACCTCGCCGGGAGCCGCACGCAATGCCGCGCTCGCCGCGCTGGCGCAACAGGCGCGCCGGTTGGATCCGACCCGGCTGGTGAGCGCAGCGTTTTATGGCCCGCGCTTCGAGGGCGATACGTTGACCGTCGCCGATCCATTGGTCGCATCGCTCGACGTGGTCGGCATCAACGAATACTTCGGCTGGTATACACCATGGCCGGTCGAACCCGAGCAAGCGGTGTGGAAGCCTTTCGGCAAGCCGCTGCTGATCACCGAATTCGGCGCCGAGGCCCGTTACGGCCATCACGGCGCGGACGATGTGGCCAGCGCCTGGAACGAGGAGTTCCAGGCCGAGTTCTATCGCAAACAACTGCGCATGCTGGCGCGCATTCCGTTCCTGCGCGGCACGGCGCCGTGGGTGATGATGGACTTCCGTTCGCCGGTGCGGATGCATCCGTTCCAGTCCGGCTACAACCGCAAGGGCCTATTGTCCGAGCGCGGTGAGCGCAAGCTGGCCTGGCAGGTAATTCACGACTATTACGCGGAGGTTGGACGGTGAAACGTACCCTTTTTATCGGGCTGGGACTCCTGCTGGCGGCACAGCCCGTGCAAGCGAAGGTCACGTTGCCGCTGCTGTTTTCCGACGGCGCGGTGGTGCAGCGCGACCAACCGCTGCCGGTCTGGGGTTGGGCCACGCCGGGCGCGAAGATCGAAGTCGCGTTCGACGGTCGCAGTGCAAAGGCCACGGCCTCCGGCGATGGCACGTGGCGGGTCGAACTGCCCGCGCATGCCGCGGGTGGGCCCTACCTGCTGAAGGTCGGCGAGAACGGCGGCGACACCGTGACCGTGCACGATGTCCTGGTCGGCGACGTGTGGTTGGCTTCGGGCCAGTCGAATATGGAATGGCCGGTCGCACAGGCCAAGGATGCGGAACGGGAAATCGCCAGTGCGGGCGACCAACGCATCCGTCATTTCAAGGTGCCCAAGTCGTGGTCGGGCCAACCAGAAGCGCGCCTGACCGGGGGCCAATGGCAGGCGGCTTCGCCGCAGACGGTGGGTGCGTTCTCGGCGGTCGGCTATTTCTTCGCGCGCGAACTACGGGCGAAGACGGGCGTGCCCATCGGCATCATCGATAGCACTTGGGGTGGCAGCCGCCTCGAGGCCTGGGCCGACGCCGCCAAGCTGGGCCTGGACGCGCAGGCAATCGCGCGGCAGGCGCAGGAACTGCAGAAGCGCGACCAAAGCGCGTTGAATGAAACCCGTAAGCGCCTGGCGCGCTGGCCGCAGAAGGGAGTCGATACCTCACGCTGGAATCAGGCCGATTTCGACGACCGCGACTGGGATCGCATCGCGGTGCCGGGTTTATGGGAAGGCGGCGGCTACAACGGCATGGATGGCGAGGCCTGGTATCGCGCCAGCTTCACCTTGGGCGATGCCGAAGCCAAGGCGGGCATCGTGCTGGGTGTCGGCCGCATAGACGATACCGATACCACCTGGGTCAATGGCCGGCAGGTGGGCGAAACCCGCATGCAGTACAACTTGCCGCGCGAATATCAGGTGCCGCCACAGGCGCTGCATGCCGGAATCAATCAGGTCGCGGTGCGGGTGCGGGATTTCGGCGGCGGCGGCGGCATCCACGGCGCTGCCGGTGAAGTGTTCATGCAACCGCAAGGTGCGGCGAAGCGGCCGTTGGACGGAGCGTGGAAATTCCGTCCCGCGCAGGTGTCGCTGGCGATGATCGACGACAAGAACCAGTACCCCGCGCTGCTGTACAACCAGATGATCTACCCGTTGCAGCCGTATCCCGTACGCGGCGTGATCTGGTACCAGGGCGAAGCCAACGCGACCGCGGCCGACGCTTACCGTTATCGCGATCTGTTCGCCGCACTGATCGGGCAATGGCGCGGCGACTGGAAGCAGCCGGCGTTGCCGTTCTTGTGGGTGCAGCTGGCCAATTTCAAATCCGGCGCGGACGTCCCAGGCCAAAGCGCTGGCGCTGGCAGTCCCTGGGCGCTGCTGCGCGAATCGCAGTCGCATACGCTCGCTCTGCCGGCCACCGCACAGGCAGTGACCATCGATGTCGGTAATCCGGACGACATCCATCCGACGGACAAACAGCAAGTCGGCCACCGTCTGGCGCTGGCCGCGCGTCACGTGAGTTACGGCGAATCGCTGGTGTATTCCGGGCCGGTGTATCGCACGGTCAAGTTCAAGGGACGCGAGGCGAATGTGGAATTCGCTCCATCTCCCAGTGCGTTGGCGACGCGCGGCGGCGGCAATGAAGCGCAGGGTTTCGAACTGGCCGGCGCCGACCACCGCTTTCATCCGGCTCGTGCTGTCCTCAAGGGCGACGCCATCGTGGTGACCAGCAACGCGGTCGCACAACCGCAGGCCGTACGCTACGCGTGGAGCGACAATCCCGAACATGCCGATTTGATCAACCGCGACGGATTACCCGCATCGCCGTTCCGCAGCGATGCCTGGTGACATGGAGAACCTTACGATGACGAGCCGAACTCCCAACGGCACCACTGCCCTCCGCCTGTTGCGATCGATCGCCGTGCTGGCGGCGCTGGCGATCCTGGCTGCATGCAAGCCGGCATCCGAAGCGCCGCAGGCGGCCGATGCGCCACAGGCGGCAGCGCCGGCTGGTGGGAAAGATGCACCGAAAGAGACGCGCGCCGCCGAAGCGCCTATTCCCAAACTGGTGAGCGAGAACGGCCGCCACGCATTGCTGGTGGACGGCCAACCGTTCCTGCTGCTGGGCGCGCAGGTGAACAACTCCAGCAATTATCCCGCCGCACTGGAGAAGGTGTGGCCCGCCATCGAAGTGCTGAAGCCGAACACAGTGATGGTGCCGATCGCCTGGGAACAGGTCGAACCGCAGGAAGGCAAGTTCGATTTCTCCTTCGTAGACACGTTACTGGCGCAGGCACGTGAGCATGAGGTGCGGCTGGTGCTGCTGTGGTTCGCCACCTGGAAGAACAATGGGCCCAACTACGCGCCCGCATGGGTCAAGCTGGACAACAAGCGTTTCCCACGCCTCATTACCGCCGACGGCAAGACGCTGAACTCCCTGTCTCCCTTGGCTGCGGAAACGCTGGAAGCCGATAAAAAGGCCTTTGTGCAGCTGATGCGCCACCTGAAGCAGGCCGATCCGCAGCGCACTGTCATCATGATTCAGCCGGAGAACGAACCCGGTACTTATGGCGCGCCGCGCGATTTCTCGCCGCTGGCGCAGAAGGCGTTCGATGGGCCGGTGCCGGAAGCGCTGATCAAGAAGTTAGGCAAGCAGCCCGGGACCTGGAAGCAGGCGCTTGGCAACGACGCCGATGAGTTCTTCCACGCCTGGCATGTGGCGCACTACATCGATCAGGTCGCCGCTGCGGGTAAGGCCGAGTATCCGTTGCCGATGTACGTGAATGCGGCATTGCGCGATCCGTTCACGCCTGGCCTGCCCGGACAGTACGAAAGCGGCGGTCCCACCGACAACGTGCTGGAGGTCTACAAGGCCGCCGCACCCAACATCGACCTGCTGGCGCCGGACATCTACATGCGCGAGTACGACAAGTACACCACTGTGCTGGACCGGTACTCGCGCCCCGATAACGCCTTGCTGGTGGCCGAAACCGGCAACGATACGATGTTCGCGCGTTATTTCTTCGCGGCATTGGGCCAGCAGGCCATCGGCTGGTCGCCGTTCGGCATCGACTACACGCGCTATTCCAACTGGCCGCTGGGGGCCAAGAAGATGTCGCCCGAATCGCTGGAGCCGTTCGCACTGAACTATCGCCTGGTGCGGCCGGCCGCGCGGGTGCTGGCCAAGCTTAGCTTCGAGGGCAAGGTGCACGGCACCGCCGAGCAGGCCGGACAGCCGGTACAGACGATCAAGCTCAACGACCGCTGGAATGCCGTGATTACCTATGGCGTGCCGCAATTCTGGTTCCAGGGCGAAGCGCCCGGCAACCCGGAGCCGACGGGTGCGGCGTTGATCGCGGAAACCGGCACCGATGAATTCCTGGTCACCGGTTACCACGCGCGCGTCAACATCGTCGCCGTCGATCCTGCGATCGCCGCGCGGCAGATCTACGACCGTGTCGAGGAAGGCACCTACGAGAAGGATCAATGGAAGTTCCAGCGCGTCTGGAACGGCGACCAGACCGATTACGGATTGAATTTTTCCAGCGCAGATCAGTTGTTGAAGGTCAAGCTGGCGACGTATTGAATTGAATAGGTGAAAGGTACTGACGGCGTTCGGCGATCGTTACCGAATCCGTAGCGGCGGGCCTGGGCCCGTCCCACACGAATCGAAAGAGAGGAGCGGAAGATGCGTAATTTAATGGGGCTGACCCTGCCATTGCTGGCTTTGCTGGCCGCTTGCGGCGGCAAAGCCGGACAGGCTTATGAGAAGACCGACAACGGCGTCATCGTGCATCCCTTGGAGAAAGGCGCCGCTGCGGTGCGCCTACAGGTGGTGGATGCCGGCATCATCCGGGTCAGCGCCGATCCCGATGGGGATTTCAAACGCAGTCCCAGCCTAATGCGGGTGGAGGCCGGCACGACACCGGTCGCCACGTTCGATGTCGCTAGCGCCGACGGCAAACTGCGCCTGACCACCGACAAGGTGGCCGCCGAGGTTTCGCTGCAGAGCGGGCGGGTCAGTTTCCTGGACAAGCAGGGCAAGCCGATCCTGAGCGAGGTCGAAGGCGGCAGGAGTTTTTCTCCGCTGGAAGTGGAAGGCAAGCCTTATCTCAGCGTCCGCCAGCGTTTCGAATCGCCCGAGGACGAAGCCATCTATGGCTTCGGCCAGCATCAGCAAGGCTGGATGAACCAGAAGGGCCATGATGTCGAACTGCTGCAGCACAACGTGGACATGGCGGTGCCGTTCCTGGTGTCCAGCCGCAACTACGGGTTGCTGTGGGACAACAACGCCATCACCCGTATGGGCGATCCGCGCGGCCTGCAGCCGCTGCCGAAAAGCCTGAAACTGTACGACGCCAAGGGCGAAGCAGGCGCGCTGACCGCGCGCTATTCGGTCGACGGCGTGCAGAAGGTCGAGCGCCGCGAAACCGAGGTGAACTACCAGTACATCAAGGATCTGGCCAACTTCCCGGCCGAAGCCAAGAGCAAGACCCAGCCCATGCAGGTGACCTGGGAGGGCGAGATCGAAGCGCTCAGCCCTGGCCGCCATACGTTCTCTCTGTATTCCAGCGAATACGCCAAGTTGTGGATCGATGGCAAGCTGGTGATCGACCGCTGGCGCCAGAACTGGAATCCGTGGCACCACGAGTTCGCGCTGGATCTTCAACCGGGCGCGCGCCACAAGCTGAAGATCGAGTGGAAGTTGATCGATCCCAGCTACATCGCGCTGCTGCACCGCGATCCATTGCCCGCCGCTGAAGCCAAGGACCTTTCGCTATGGTCCGAAGCCGGCCAGATGGTCGATTACTACTTCGTCGCTGGCGACTCGGCCGATCGGGTCATCGCCGGCTATCGCCAGCTGACCGGAAAAGCGGTGTTGCTGCCGAAGTGGGCCTACGGATTCTGGCAAAGCCGCGAGCGCTACAAGACGCAGGACGAACTGGTCGGCGCGCTGGCCGAATACCGCAAGCGCCAGCTGCCCATCGACAACATCGTGCTTGACTGGTCGTACTGGCCGCAAGACGCCTGGGGTTCGCACGATTTCGACAAGACGCATTTCCCCGATCCCGATGGCATGGTCAAGCAGGTCCACGACTTGCACGGGCAGATCATGATCTCGGTGTGGCCCAAGTTCTATCCCACTACCGCCAACTACAAGGAACTCGACGCTGCTGGTTTCATGTACAAGCGCAATGTGGAAGTGGGCGAGAAGGATTGGATCGGCGAGGGCTATCTGAACTCGTTCTACGATCCGTATTCGGAGAAGGCGCAGGCCATCTACTGGCGGCAGATCAACGAGAAGCTCAACAGCAAGGGCTTCGACGCTTGGTGGCTGGACGCGGACGAGCCGGATCTGCATTCCAACCTCGATGTCGGCGAGCGCAAGGCGCGTACCACGCCGACGGCGGTGGGCCCGTCCACGGAGTTCTTCAATTCCTACCCGCTGCCGCACACGCAGGGCGTATACCGCGGCGACCGTGCGGCCGATCCGGACAAGCGCGTGTTCATCCTGTCGCGTAAAGGCTACGCCGGTACCCAGCGCAATGCGGTGGCGGTATGGAGCGGCGATATCGTTTCGCGCTGGGACGACATGCGCGATCAGATTTCCGCCGGCGTCAACCTGTCGATGTCGGGCCTGCCCAACTGGACGTTCGATATCGGCGGTTTCGCGGTGGAGAAGCGCTATGAGAACCAGGATCCGGTGCACCTGCCGGAATGGCGCGAGCTCAACACCCGCTGGTATCAGTTCGGCGCATTCGTGCCGCTGTTCCGTTCGCACGGCCAGTTCCCGTACCGCGAGATCTGGAACATCGCACCGGAAGGCACGCCGTATTACGCCAGCATGGCCTACTACAACCGTCTGCGTTACACCCTGCTGCACTACATCTACACGCTGGCCGGCGATACCTATCATCACGACGGCAGCATGATGCGCAGCCTGGCCATGGATTTCCCGGGCGACGCCAAGGTCCGCGACATCAACGACCAGTACCTGTTCGGTCCTGCGTTCCTGGTGGCACCGGTGACCGAGTTCAAGGCGACACAGCGTCCGGTCTATCTGCCGGCCGGCAGCGCCTGGTACGACTTCTACACCGGCCAGCGCCACGACGGCGGCCAGACGCTTCAGGCCGCCGCGCCGCTGGATCGCATGCCGTTGTTCGTGCGTGCAGGTTCCATCGTGCCGACCGGTCCGGTGCAGCAGTACGTGGATGAGAAGAAGGACGCACCGCTGACCTTGGTGGTCTATACGGGCGCCGACGGCGAGTTCTCGTTGTACGAAGACGACGGCAAGGGCTACGGCTACGAGAAGGGCGAGTTCAGCCGCATTCCGCTGAAGTGGAATGAAAAGACCGGCGAACTGAGCATCGGTGAGCGCCAGGGCGCGTTCACCGGCATGCAGGCCAAGCGCGAAGTCCGCGTGCGCTGGATCAATGGTCCGCGCGCCGACGCCGGCGCGTTGGAACCCGCCACCGATGCCACCGTGCAGTACGACGGCAAAGCGATCACCGTGAAGCAGGCGGAAAAGAAGTAACGTGAGCATCGATCCGACCCGGCGTGAATTGTTCAAGGCGGTGGGCGCGGGACTCGCGCTCGCCGGCTTGGCGCCATCGGCGGTGAGGGCGGCCACGCCCTCGCCGGCATGGGATAGCGCCGATGAGGATGCGTTGAAGCTGTGGTATCGCCGGCCGGCGACGCGTTGGGTGGAAGCGTTGCCGTTGGGCAATGGCCGACTGGGCGCGATGGTATGGGGCGGTATCGAACACGAACGCCTGCAGCTCAATGAAGACACGTTGTATGCGGGCGGCCCGTACGAAGCCGACACTTCCGGCGCGTTGGAAGCATTGCCGGAAGTGCGCCGGCTGATTTTCGCCGGCGAATACGCGCAGGCCGAAGCGTTGGCCAACGCCAAGATGATGGCGCGGCCGCTCAAGCAGATGCCTTATCAGCCGTTGGCCGATGTGGTGCTTGATTTCCGCGATATCCCGGATATCAGCGACTACCGCCGCGAGCTCGATCTGGATACGGCGATCACACGCACGCAGTTCAATACCTGGAAGACCGCACATACGCGCGAGGCCTTCGTCTCATCGGTCGACCAATGCATCGTGATGCGCATAGCCACGGATCGGCCTGGCGCGATCAATCTACGGATATCTCTGGACAGCGACCAGCAGAACGAAGTATCGGCCGAAGAAGGCGCTTTGCTGTTGCGCGGCCGCAACGCCGCGCGCCATGGCATCGAAGGCAAGTTGAAGTTCGCCACGAGAGTCCGCGTCATTCCGCGCGGCGGCTCGATGAATACGCGCCATGGCCGCATCGAGATCGAAGCGGCGGATGAGGTCGTGCTGCTGATTACCGCCGCTACCAGCTACCGTCGCTACGACGATGTCGGCGGGGACCCCGAGGCGATCACACTACGGCAACTTGCCGCCGCGCAACAGCGTGGTTTCGAAGATTTGCGCGCAGCCCACATAACCGAGCACCAACGCCTGTTCCGCCGTGTCACCATCGACCTGGGGCGCACCGATGCCGCACAGTTGCCTACCGACGAACGCGTCGAGCACTTCGCCAATGGCGGCGATCCCGCATTGGCCGCGCTCTATCATCAGTACGGCCGTTATCTGCTGATCTCCAGTTCGCGTCCGGGTTCGCAGCCAGCCAACCTGCAGGGCATCTGGAACGATCTGATGGACCCGCCGTGGGAAAGCAAGTACACGATCAACATCAACACCGAAATGAACTACTGGCCTAGCGAGGCCAATGCATTGCCGGAATGCGTGGAACCGTTGGAGGCCATGCTGTTCGACCTGGCGGAGAAGGGCGCGCGCCGGGCCAAAGAAATGTACGGAGCCCCCGGCTGGGTGGTGCACCACAACACCGACCTGTGGCGGCAAACCGGACCCATCGACGGTGCGCAGTGGGGCTTATGGCCGATGGGCGGCGCCTGGTTGCTACAGCAATTGTGGGATCGCTGGGACTACGGCCGTGACGAGGCCTATCTGCGAAAGATCTATCCGTTGTTCAAGGGCGCGGCCGAGTTTTTCGCCGCCACGCTGGTGCGCGATCCCGCTACCGGCGAGAGGGCCACCAACCCATCGATGTCGCCCGAGAACATCCATCCAAAGGGCGCCTCGCTCTGCGCTGGGCCAGCGATGGATTCGCAACTGCTGCGCGATCTGTTCGCGCAATGCATCCAGGCCGCCGGTCTGTTGGGCGTAGATGCCGGTTTCGCACAACAGCTAAAGCAATTGCGTGAGCAGCTGCCCTCGGATCGCATCGGAAAAGCGGGCCAGCTGCAGGAATGGCGCGAAGATTGGGATATGCAGGCGCCTGAGATCCATCACCGCCACGTCTCGCATCTTTACGCATTGCACCCGAGTTCGCAGATCAACCTGCGCGATACGCCGAAACTCGCCGCGGCCGCGAAGCGATCGCTGGAAATACGTGGCGACGAAGCCACCGGCTGGGGCATCGGTTGGCGCTTGAATCTATGGGCACGGTTGGGCGATGGCGAACACGCGCTGAAGATCCTGCGCATGCTGCTGGCTCCGCAGCGGACCTATCCGAACCTGTTCGATGCGCATCCGCCGTTCCAGATCGACGGCAACTTCGGCGGCACCGCCGGCATCACCGAAATGCTGCTGCAGAGTTGGGGCGGTTCGATCTTCCTGCTGCCGGCGCTGCCGAAAGCGTGGACAGCGGGATCCGTGCGTGGCCTTAAAGTGCGCGGCGCGGCGGGCATCGATCTGTCGTGGAAAGCGGGTCATCTGAGCGCGGCCACGCTCACCAGCGTGCGTGGCGGTCATTACAACGTGGTACTGGGAGAACAGAGTCTGGATATCGAACTCGACGCGGGCCAATCGCGACGTATACATGTGCAAAACGGCAAGTTGGTGGCGGCATGAGCCTATACGCCGGTATCGATGCGGGAACCCAGAGCATCAAGCTCCTGGTCTACGACGCGGAATCCCGACAAGTCGTAGCGACTACCAGCGCGGCGCTCGAACTCATCAGTGGCGAAGACGGCAGCCGTGAGCAGTTGGCATCATGGTGGATCGAAGGCGTGCATGCGTGCTTCGCGCAACTGGAAGCATCGGTCCGCGCTGCCATCGTCGCGATCAGCGTCTCCGGACAACAGCATGGCTTCGTGCCGCTGGGCCGCGATGGAGAGGTGCTGGCGCCGGTCAAATTGTGGTGCGATACCAGCAGTGCGCGCGAGTGCGGACAGATCATGCAGGCGCTCGGTGGAGAACAGCGCTGCATCGAGATAGCAGGCAATCCCATCCTGCCCGGCTATACCGCTTCCAAGCTGCCGTGGACGCGCCTGCATCGTCCCGAGGTCTATCGCGACCTTGCCACGATCTTGCTGCCGCACGACTATCTCAACTTCTACCTCAGCGGCGAGCGTTTCACCGAAGTCGGCGATGCCTCAGGCACCGGCTGGCTCGATGTACGCACGCGCCAGTGGTCGCCAGAACTGCTGGCCGCTATCGATCCAGAACGCGATCTTTCATCGTGTCTGCCGCCATTGGTGGAACTGGGCACGACCTTCGCGATCCTGCCCGCGATCGCCGACGCGCTGAGACTGGCGCACGGCGTGCGTATCGCAGTCGGCGGCGGCGACAACATGATGGCGGCCATCGGTACCGGTTGCGTGGTGCCGGGCCGCCTGTCGATGAGTCTGGGCACTTCCGGAACCCTGTTCGCTTACGCCGACCAGCCGGTGGTGGATGCCAAGGGCGCCTGGGCGGCTTTCTGCTCCTCGTCCGGCGGTTGGCTGCCTCTGATCTGCACCATGAATTGTACAGTTGCCACTGAAACCATCGCCCGCCTGTTCGGCTTCAACGTCGGCCAAGGTGAAGCCATGATCGACGAAACCCGGCCGGGCGCCGGCGGGCTGACCTTGCTGCCGTTCTTCAATGGCGAACGCACGCCGAATTTGCCCGGTGCCCGCGCCGCGATGCTGGGCATGGACCTGCTCAATGCCACGCCCGGCAACTGCTATCGTGCGGCGATGGAAGGAGCGACCTACACCTTGAAGTACGGCTACGATGCGTTCGCTTCGGCGGGCTTGGATTTCGACGCCATCGTGCTGACCGGCGGCGGCGGTAAGAGCGCGGCTTGGCGGCAGATGATCGCCGACGTGTTCGATTTGCCGGTAGAAGTTCCTCGTCAGACCGAAGGTGCCGCGTTCGGTGCGGCGCTGCAGGCATTCTGGTCCCATCTGCACGAAAGCGGGGACGACATTTCTTTGCCGACGTTGGTAGCGCAACATGCGACCACCG
>Ga0307513_10003876_pt1 | contig 20120 bp, 18 predicted proteins | sample 15_EM_MG_FD_202174 | JGI IMG/M metagenome (GOLD analysis project Ga0307513, IMG submission 202174) | Populus trichocarpa ectomycorrhiza microbial communities from riparian zone in the Pacific Northwest, United States - 15_EM | ecosystem: Host-associated > Plants > Roots > Unclassified | place...
ATCAGGTCGAGGCGGGACGTTCGGCGCCCTGATCCCCCGCACCCGTCCTCCCCACCCGCGACTCGAGGAGATCCATGTTCACGCCGGAGCAGAACCGACGCCACGACATGCCGGTGGTGTTCGGCCCGTCGCAGCTGGGGGCACGGGCCCACTACGCCCAGCAGCGCACCATCGCCCACACGTTCCACACCGACCCTGAGGCCGTCGAGCACCTGATCCCCTACCACTTCACGCTCGCCGAGCCTGCACGGGTGGTCATCGCGAGCGCGATGCTCATCGGCGTGGACTGGCTCGGCGGACGGAACTACCACAACGTCCGAATCTCCGTTCACGTCAAGGCCCGCCACGGTGATGCCGAGGTCCGCGGCCCGTTCCATCTGGTCGATTGGGAGTCCGACCCGCGCCCGGTGATCGCCGGGCGCGAGTACCTCGGCATCCCGAAGCTGGTCGGCGAGATACCGGAGCACGAGTACGACGGTGCCGATGCCGCGTTCGAGTGCTCGGAGTACGGCACTCGGCTGCTCCGGGGCGAGGTGGCGAACCTGGCTCCGGCACCCGAGGAGATCCTGGCGCGCAAGAACAGCGGCGCCGACCTCGTCACGCTGGGCTGGAAGTACATTCCCGGTCCGGGCGGTACCGTCGATGTCGACTACCCCACCATGGTCGTGTCGCGGGCCAGGGTCGACGCGGTGTGGATGGGCGAGGGCAGCGTCGAGTTCGACCGGCCGACCTGGGAGCAATGCCCATTATCGGCTCGGATCGTGGAGGCGGTCGCGGCGCTGCCGGTCGTCGAGGTGCTGCCGGGGACGTACACGCTACGGGGCCCCGGGGTGCTCGACCGGGACGCCTCGATCCGCCTCGGCTGAGACGGGCGAGATCCCCGGTGGCGAAACGCCGTCGGGGATCGACACCCAGGGCAGGAACTCCCCCGGCGGCATCTCGCGCCGGTAGACCACGGCAATGCGCCGCTCGGCGAACAGCCACCGTCCCTCCGGCCGGACATAGCGATCGGTGTAGCTGGTGACCTGCATCATGTCGTGTCCGGCGTCGACCTTGCGGAAGATCTCCAGGACGAGCCACCGGCCTCGGGCCTCGCCATCCGTCCCGGATACCCATCCCCTGGTCACCATCTGTACTACCGCGTCGTAGGTCGGCAGGAACTGCGTCCACGCCGCCACGATCGCCTCCCGACCCTCGATCGTGCGGGTGCGCAGGTGCCACTGCGACTGGTCGGCCCACGTGTCACGCCACCGGGCGGGGTCGGCGCTGCTGACGGCATCGGCGTAGCGGACGACCAGGTCAGCGATCTGTCGCTCGTCATCGGCGGACAGGGACATCTGCGCACCGTTCTCGCTGCCAGGGCCGAGTGCGGCGTCGCCGGCGCTCACGGCCGTTCTCCCGCGCATCCGGCCGGATAGACGACCGCCTGCAGCTCGACGAACTCCTCGATCCCGAACCGCCCGTGCTCGCGTCCGATCCCGGACTGCTTGAACCCGCCGAAGGGCGCGTTCGGATCACCGGCCCCGTTGAGCTTCACAGTGCCTGCACGGAGCCGCCGCGCGACCCGGGCCGCCCGTTCGAGATCGCGCGACCAGACACATCCGGACAGACCGTAGGGCGAGTCGTTGGCGATCCGCACCGCATCGTCCTCGTCGCGGTAGGCGATGACGGACAGCACCGGGCCGAAGATCTCCTCCTGCGCGATGGTCATCGAGTTCTCGACGTCGGCGAAGACGGTGGGGCGGACGTAGAAGCCCCTGCCCAGCCCGGGCGGGGGCTCGATGCCACCGGTGACCAACCGGGCGCCCGCGTCGATCCCGCTCGCGATGTATCCCCGCACCGTGTCCAGCTGCGCGCGCGAGGCGAGCGGGCCGAGGTCGACCCGAGTGCACGGATCGCCGACGGTGTATCCCCCCGCGACGTCCCGCACGCGCTCGACGACGTCCTCGTACTGGCCGTGGTGCACCAGCAACCGGCTCAGCGACACACAGATCTGCCCGGAGTTGAGGAAGCACGCCTTGACCGCGGCGGGAACCGCGATGTCGAGGTCGGCATCGTCGAGCAGCACCGTCGGTGACTTGCCGCCCAGTTCCAGGACCACCCGGGCCACTCGTCCGGCGGCCACGGAGGCGATGTGCCGCCCCGTCGCAGTCGATCCTGTGAACGAGACGATGTCCACGCCCGGATGGCTGACCAGCGCCTCACCGACAGTGGCACCGGCCCCGTTGACCAGGTTGAACACCCCCGGCGGTAGTCCTGCCTCATCGGCGGCCTCGGCGAGCGCCAGGGCACACGACGGGGTCACCTCGCTCGGCTTCAGGACGACCGGGCACCCCGCGATCAGGGCTGGAGCGATCTTGTCGACGGCCTGGTTGAGCGGGAAGTTCCAGGGCGCGATGGCGACCGCGACACCCACCGGTGTCCGAACGAGCGTGGAGCGGCCGGCCCGGGACTCCCACGGGAACACCGCGGCCAACTCCGCGTGCGAGGCGAACTTCGCCACCGGGTTGGCGACCTGGCTCGCCATCGCGAGGTGCCGGGGTACCCCCAGCTCTGCGGTCAGTGTGGCCGCGAGTTCCTCGGCGCGCCCCCGCAGCGCCTCACCCATGGCGGCGACGAACTCGCCGCGCTGAGCAGGAGGCGTCGCACTCCATCCGGCGAACGCGTCCCGGGCGGCGCCGACGGCGAGATCCGCATCGTCTGCAGACCCCGCGGTCACCACCGCGATCACGTCCTCGGTGGCCGGATTGACAACCGGGATCGTGGCATCGGAGCCGGACTCGACCCACCTGCCACCGATGTAGTTCCCGGTGACCTGTCGCGATGCCATTTCCTCAGGTGCCTCTCGGTCGTGTGTCCCGTGGCGAGAGCGAGGCCACGAGACGATCAGGCAGTGACCTCGTCGGCCGTGACGATGCCGAGTGCGAGCGCTCGCTCCACCGGCAGCAGCCCCCACGCGGCGGCCCTGCGCAGCTTGCTCCGGACGTGCCGGTCGGTCCCGATGTCGAGCAGCTCACCCCTGGCACCGGCCACGGCGCCGCGGTCGCCGGAGAGCGCCTCGGCGAACTCCTCCATCACCGCGATGTCCTGGTTGAGCGAGTCGACCGAGAAGTAGGACCGGAACGCGAGCATCGTGGCGACGAGCTGCAGGGGATGACCCACCCAGCGGCCGGCCATGCCGGCCTCGATGGAATGCTTGGCGTCGGCGAAGTTCTCGCTCATCCGCGAGAGGATGAGCTCGCGGTTGTCGTCCGAGGAGAGATCGGGACGGCCGATCGGGAAGTCGAGCGTCATCCCGTCGATCGCCGGGACGCCGACCGCGCCGGCGACGGTGACGATGGTGTGCCTCGCCCACTCGCAGATCGGGTGGCGGAAGCGGACGTCGGGCAGCAGTACGTCGGCGGCCAGGTCGACGGTGCCCAGGACGATCCCGGCCAGCCGGTCGCGTCCGGCCTTCGCCAGCTCGGCAAGGTTCTGCAGCCCCCACCCGGTCTCCAGCTGGTACACGACCCGGATCCGGTTGGCAGGCAGCCCGAGCCGGTGCTCGATCTCGTCGAGCAGACCGTAGAGCCACTCGACCTCGTGGGCGTGCCGCACCTTAGGGAAGACGAGGCCGTCGATCGGGTAGGCGTCGGGCGCCAGACCTTCGGCCACCCCCAGCAGGACCTCGACGATGTCCTCGGCGCACCGGTCCTCGGCGAGGCTGGCGGGTCGGAAGAACCGGAGACTGGCTCCCCAGTCCGCCTCGCGGAAGAGTCGCACCGCGTTCGCCCTTGCCTCCTTCACCAGTGCCGGCGGGACACCGTCCTCCAGGTCGAGCAGGACGAGTGGCGTGGCAGCCGACAGGGCGTCGCGCACGTCGTCGGCCGACACTCCGAGCCGTTCCGCGAGGTCCGACTCGCTGATGCCGTACCGCTGGAGCAGCCGCGAAGCGACGCGCGGCGCACCGGCGATCGCCTTCTCGGCCAGGGCGCGGTCGTTGGCCGGCGCGGTCAGGTGTGCCTGCTGCCGCAGATAGCGCAGCGGTAGCTGGGTGCGCAACGCAGTGGTCTCGGCGAGTGCGGCAGCCTGGCTACTCCTCGCCCGCTCGAGCACCACACCGGGGGGCGTCGACTCATCGAGCTCATCGCCGCGGACAACGATCGGCGCCACGCCGGTCTCGGACATTCGGCCTCCTTGCAGAGATGACGCAGACGCGACCACTTCAGACATAAATTATATTTAAGAACACTAAGTGTCAACACCGATGGCCCGCGGGCAGGTGGACCTCAGGCGCTGTCGCCGCCCAGCAGGTCGTTCATCGCATCGGCCACGTGCTGGGCGATCAGGTCGGCCGCGAGATCGGCATCGCGCGCGCGAACCGCGGCCATGATCTTGAGATGGTCCTCCTGCGACTTGGTGCAATGGCCGGCATCACGTACGTACGTATGACTCGACATCCGACAGCGATCCCACAGGGCACTGATGAACTGCAACAACAGTGGCGACTCCGCGGCGCTGTACAGCTTGAAATGCCAGGAACGATTGATGCGCGCCCATTTCTCGTCCGCACCCTTCTGACCGATTCGATCCAGATCGGTGAGCAGATCGTCCATCTCGTCGAGATCGCCATCGGTGACGGCAGGCACCGCTTCCCTGGTGGCGAAAGCCTCGAGCACGGCGCGCAGTCGATAGACCTCGCGGACCTCGTCATCGCTCAACTTGACGACGAACGCACCCCGCCTGGGGGCGATCTGGACCAGCCCCTCGGCTTCGAGCTGACGCAGGGTTTCGCGGACCGGGATGATGCTGGCACCCAACTCCTCGGCCAGCAACTGCTGGTCGAGCCGGGACCCCAGCGGATAGCGTCCGTCCAGGATTCCCGAACGGATGGCCTCGGTGACATAGTTGGCGACCGTGGCGGGCGGACCAGCACCGGAGCCTGCGGAATTGAGCCTCGCCATGTATGAACTATATCAGATAATGGTGTGTCACTACAGTGCACCCGACGCCTCAAGGTCCTGGACCTCGGCCTGGGTGAAACCGAACTCGGACAGTACCTCACGGGTGTGCTCGCCCACGGCGGGGACACATCCGTGAGGCTGCGGCGGCGTGGCGGACATCCTGATCGGGTTGTTCGGCACGACGTACGCGCCGTGGACCGGGTGCTTCAACTCGGTGAGGGACTCGTTGTGCACGACCTGGGGCTGGGAGAGCGCCTCCTCCAGCTCGAAGACCGGCGCGCAGGGCATCCCGTGCCGGCGCAATCTGTCCAGCCATACGTCCCGTGTTCCGGCCGCGAAGATGGTCTCCAAGAAGGGCACGAGCTCCGCGCGGTGGGCCGCCCGCACCGGGTTGGTCGCGAAGCGGGGGTCGTCGATCAGCTCCTCGTGCCCGATGGCACGGCAGAGCGGAGCCCAGAAGGTGTCGTTCAGACAGGCGACCACCATTGATCCGTCGGCGGCTTCGAACACCTGGTAGGGCACGACCTGGGGATGCCCGCCGCCGGCGCGACGGATCGGCTCGTGGGTGCGGAAGTAGGGCGTGATGAAGTTCGCCAGCATGGCGACCTGCCCGTCGAGCAGGTTGACCGAAACGTGCTGGCCGACGCCGTCCCGGTCCCGCACGCGAAGGCCGGCGAGTACGGCGGTGACCATCAAGAAGGCGCCCGTGACGTCGGCGATGGAAGGGCCGGTCTTGACCGGGGGCCGGTCCGGGTCACCGGTCAGGGCCATCACACCGCTCAAGGCCTGCACGACGATGTCCATCCCGGGTTCCGCCGCCAGCGGGCCGGTCTCGCCGAAGGCCGTCAGCGAGCAGTACACCAGCCGAGGGTTGATCGCCGAGAGCGACGCGTGGTCAAGCCCGATCTTGGCGACCGCGGACGGACGGAAGCTGACGGCGACGACATCGCTGCCGGCGACGAGCCGTTCGAGCACCGGTCGCGCGGACGGGTGCTTCAGGTTCAGCGTGATGGCCCGCTTGCTGCGGTTGATGCCGTAGTAGTAGCCGCTCTCCCCTGGCGCGATGAGGTTGTCGATCGACCGGAACGGCTCGCCGCCCGGCGGCTCCACCTTGATCACATCCGCCCCGAAGTCGCCCAGCAGCGACGTCCCGTACGGGCCGGCCAGCACCTGCGTGAAGTCGAGCACGCGGATGCCGTCGAGCACACCGCGCACCGGGGCCGGGCCGGGCGACTCAGAGGACACCGCTCTCCTCCAGCCGCTTGAGCTCCTCGTCGTCGATGTCGAGCCAACCGCGCAGGATCTCCTCGGTGTGCTGGCCGAGTCGCGGTCCGGCATGCCGGATGCGGCCCGGGGTCCGCGACAGCTTCGGTGTCACGTTCTGCATCCGGATCTGCCCGAGTTCGCTGTCCTGCACCGGCGCCAGGTTGCCGCGGGCCGCGAAGTGCGGGTCCTCGAACGCGTCCCGGACGTCGTAGACCGGCGCGGCCGCGGCGCCCGCATCACTGAAGGCTGTCAGGACCTCCTCGCGGGCGTGGGCGGCGATCCACTCGCGGAAGATGCCGTCGATCTCGGCGGAGTGGGTCGTGCGGGCTCGGTTGTCGACGAATCGTGGGTCCGTGATCAGTTCGGGCCGGCCGATGGCCTGGCACGAGCGCTCGAAGATGCTCTGGCCGCTGCAGGAGATCGCCACCCAGTGCTGGTCGGCCGTGCGGTACACGTTGCGCGGCGACGCGAACGGGAGCTGGGAGCCCAGGCGCTGGGCGACGACCCCGAGCTGGTCGTACTCGACGAAGATATGGCCGAGCATGACCATGAGCGGCTCGTAGATGGCCAGGTCGATGTGCTGGCCGAGACCGCTGCCGTTGTCGCGTTCGTGCAACGCGACCATGACGGCATACGCGCCGCACAGTCCGGTGATGCTGTCGGCCAGGCCGAAGGACGGCAGTGTGGGAGGTCCGTCGGGCTGCCCGGTGATGCCCGCGTACCCGCTGATCGCCTCGGCCAGCGTGCCGAATCCCGGTCGGGGGCTGTTCGGCCCGGAATGGCCGTAGGTCGAGATGCTCAGCACCACCAGCCGCGGGTTGAGCTCGAGCAGCATCGGGATGGCGAGGTTCCAGCGGTCCAGAGTTCCGGGCCGGAAGTTCTCGACGATGACGTCGACCTTCGTCGCCAACTGCCGCAGGACCTCCTGACCCTCCTCCAGGTGCAGGTCGAGGGTCATGGAGCGCTTGTTTCGGCCCACCATCTTCCAGAACAGCGGCACCCCGTCCTTCGTGCTGCCCCAGGTGCGGATGCTGTCGCCTGCGGGATGTTCGACCTTGACGACGTCGGCGCCGAAGTCGCCCAGCCACATCGCGGCCATCGGAGCTGCCATGAACGAGGCGATGTCCAGCACCCGCACGTCGGAGAGGGGACCCTGGCCTGTCATGCCATCAACTCGTCTCGGTCTCGGGTACGGCCGGCTGGTCCAGCTCGACCCCGTGCACATCCGCTGCCGCCGCGGCGCTGACGTAGCCGCGCAGCACGTCCCGCCGCACGGCCTCGGGATCCCGCTCGTAGGGGTCGCCCCAGCCGCCGCCACCGCCACCGACCAGCCGGACGCGGGCTCCCGGCTCGAGCCGGATGCCGTCGCGCTTGAGCACCAGTTCCCAGTCGTGGTCGGGCGACTCCTGGATGTACGCCCGGTTCGGGCGCGCGGGCCCGCCCCCGTGCAGCCCCCAGGGCAGGCACTCGTGACGGTCGACGTTGAGCTGCAGCGTCGCGGTCTCCGACAGCATGCGGAAGGTCCGGCGGTAGCCGAGCCCACCCCGGTACTTGCCCGCACCGGCGCTGTCGATGTCGAGCGCGGATTCCTCGACCAGTATCGGCATGCTCGACTCCTGGACCTCGACCGGAACGTCCGGGGTGTCGCCCTCGTGGAAGCACACCGTGGCGCTCACGCCGTCCTCGCCAGGGCGGCCACCGTGCCCGCCCGGGACCGGCTCGAAGAACACGAACCGTCGCCCCTGCCGGTCGTACCCGCTGATCAGGCACATCGGGATGTCCCCGAAGTGGCCCGCCGGGACCTCGGCGGGTGCCGCCGAGCTCACCGCCTTGAAGATCGCGTCGATGGTCGTGCTGGTCGTCCGGGCCCACCAGCCGCACGCCGCGGGCGGGCCGGCGCTCACGACCTTGCCGTCGGGAACGATCACGCGCAACGGCCGGAACTGCCCCTCGTTCACCGGTTCCGACGGGGTGGTGAGACACTTGAACGCGTACCGGGCGATGGCGAGCGCTCCGGAGGGCCCGGTGTTGATCGAGCCGCGGGTCTGCGGCGGGAACGCGCTGAAGTCGACGGTCATCTCGTCGCTGCCGATCGTGACGCTGATCGGGAGTTCGACATGCCGGCCGACGTCGATGCCGTCGTCGTCGAGGAATGCCGATGCCGAGTAGCGCCCCTGCGGTAGCCGGTTCAGCGCTGCCCTGGCCTTCGCGTCGCCCTGGGCGAAGATCTCGGCCACCGCGGGGGTGAAGGTGTCCCGCCCGTACTTGCGGAACAGCATGCGCAACCGCTTCTCGCCCGTGCGGCAGGCCGCTACCTGGGCCCGCAGGTCTCCGAGCACCGCCTCCGGCATGCGACTGTTGTCGGCGATCAGGCGGTGGACGTCGGCGACGGGTTCTCCGGCGTCGTAGAACTTGATCTGCCGCAGACGCAGGCCCTCCTGGTAGATCTCGGTGAGCGTCGAGGACCGTGATCCCGGCACCGCTCCCCCGAGGTCCACCATGTGCCCGCGCACGACGGAGAAGCCGATCAGCTCGCCGTCGTCGAACACCGGCAGATAGGTGGCCACGTTGTTGTTGTGGGTGCCGATCGTGTACGGGTCGTTGCTCAGGAAGACATCGTCTGGGCCGAGGTTCTCGATGCCCAGCACGGCGAACCCGTCCCGCACGACCTCGCCGATGTCGGAGAGGAACATCGGCAGCCCCGGAGCGCAGGCGAGGATGTTGGCGTCGCGATCGAGCAGACCCACGCAGACGTCCTGGATCTCGTGGATGCTCGGGCTGTAGGCAGCATGCTTGACATTGATCATCATTTCCTGGGCCGCCGCGACGAGCCCGTGCCGGATCACCTCGCAGGTGGCCGGGTCCACCGGCTTGCTGTCGGGCGCGTTCAACTCGACTCCCCCACTTCAAGCTCGATCAGGATGTGTCGCCCGGGCAGCACGGTCACGCGCGCCCTCGGCGGGACCACGACGTGCGTGGTGTCGTCCTCGACGATGACCGGCCCTTCTAACGTCTGGCCCGGTACGAGCTGCGGCCCGTGCACCACCCGGGTGCGGTGGGTCTCGCCGCTCTCGAACAGCACGTCCCGGGCCGGCAGGTCGCGCGCGAACGGCGGCGCGTCCACCGCGGGAGCCGCCTTGTGCACGGCGCGCGTCGCCGTCACCCGCAGGCCGATGACCTCCATGAGCTCGGCCATCGCGCTGTGCCCGTAGCGCTGGTCGTGGGCCTGGTGGAACATGTCGCCGATCCGCGCGCGTACCTCGGCGAACGGCCCGGGGGGCAGGTCCAGCGTGAGCGGGTGGAACTGCCCCACGTAGCGCATCTCCACCCGTCGCGAGAACTGGATCTCCGGCTCGGCCGGGATGTCCTCGTGGGCGTCCATGAACCGCTGGGCCGTGGCCTCGAGGTCGCCGAAGGCCGTCTCGACGGTCGCCGGGTCCAGTGCTGCCCACTCGCCCACGAACGTCCGCGCGACATCATGGCGGAGGTCCGTCACCTGCATCCCGTACGCCGCGAACGTGCCGGAACCCACGGGCACGACCACCCGCGAGATCTGCAGCTCCTCGGCCAGGGCGACGGCGTGCAGCGGCCCGGCGCCGCCGTAGGCGACCAGCGTGAACTCGCGCGGATCCCGGCCCCGTTCGATGGTGACCGCCCGGATCGCGTTCGCCATGATCGAGTTCGCGACCCTGATGATCCCGTTCGCGCAGCCCAGCGGCGGGATGTCCAGCTGCTGCGCCAGCTTGCCGACCGCCTCGAGCGCGCGGTCGGGATGCAGCGTGAGCCCGCTACCGCCGAGGTCCCCGCCGATCTTGCCGACCAGCAGGTTGGCATCCGTCACTGTCGGCTCGGTGCCCCCGAAGCCGTAGCACGCCGGTCCGGGCTCGGAACCCGCGCTGATCGGACCGACCCGCAGGCCACCACCGTCGATGTGGCCGATGGAGCCACCGCCCGCGCCGACCTCGACGATCTCGAGGAACGGGGCCTGGACCGGGATGCCGGTCAGCCGGCCGCCGATGTAGTACTCGGAGGCGACCTCGGGAACGCCGTCGGTGACGACACACGCCTTGGCGGTGGTGCCGCCCATGTCGAATGCGATCAGGTTGGCGAGGCCGAGCTCCCGGCCGAGCCAGGCCGCCCCGTTGACCCCTGCCGCCGGCCCCGACTCGGTGGTCCGGATGGGCTGCAGCATGGCCTGGTCGGCCGCCATCACGCCGCCGTTGGACTGGGTGATGAGCAGCGGGCCGGAGAACCCCTCCTCGACGAGCGAGTCGCGGAGGTCGCCGAGGTAGGTGGAGACCAGCGGCCCGACGTAGGCGTTGGCGACGGCCGTCGACGTCCGCTCGTACTCGCGGAACTCGCCGGACACCGCGCTCGACGGGGTGACGTAGACCCCTGGCCGCTCCTGCGCGGCGATCCGGGCGGCCTCGAGTTCGTGCTCGGGATGGGCGTAGGAGTGCAGGAAGCAGATGGCGATCGACTCGACGTCCGCGGGAAGCGACCGGATCACCTGCACCAGCTCGGCACGGTCGATCGCGGTGATCACATCCCCGTCGAAGGTGACCCGCTCGTCGACCTCCAGGCGGAGCTCACGTGGAACCAGGCAGAGCCGGGGCCGGAAGAACAAGTTGTACATGTCGGGCCGGTTCTTGCGGCCCATCTCGAGGACGTCGCGGAATCCGCGCGTGGTCAACAGGGCCGTCCTCGCGCCACGCTCCTGCAGGACGGCATTGATCGCGACCGTCGACCCGTGCACGACGTCGGTGGCCTGGCCGGGGTGCAGGCCAGCACGGTCTATCGCCTTCAGTACCCCGTCGACCAGCCGGTTCGGCGTCGTGAGGGACTTGGCGCGAACGACCTCGCCGCCCGGCTGGGCGATAGCGACCAGGTCGGTGAAGGTCCCGCCGATGTCGACGGCGACCCGCCAGCGCACCTCACTCGTTGTCATGACTATAGATTATAGTTCATAACCGAGTTTCGCAGCCAGAGCCGGTACCACCCGGTCGACTCGGGCAGGGTCCGCCGGCGCAGGGCCTCCTTGAGGAAGTGGTGCACCGGCAGCTCCCAGGTGAACCCAGCCCCACCATGCACCTGGACGGCGGTCTCCGCCGCCATGACCGAGAGCCTGTCCGACGCCACCTTCGCCATCGCGGACAGCAGTTGCCGGCGTTCGAACGGCGCCGGATCCCATGTGGCCGTGACCAGGCTGCGCGTGTGCTCGAGGTCGATGAACACGTCCGCCAGCCTGTGCTGCAGCGATTGGAAGCTGCCGATCGGCCGACCGAACTGTTCACGCTGTTTCGCGTACTCCGTCGCGCGCGCGAGCACCGTCTCGGTCGCTCCGACCGAGACGCAGGCCAGCATCCGGGCCGTGTCCAGGAGGTGCGTCGCAACCAGGCGGTCGTCGATCTCGGCCACCACCTCACCGCTCGCATCGTCGAGCAGGGCGTCGAACGCGGGCCACAGCACGCTGAACCCCCGCCGTCGGCTGACCCGGGCCGGGTCGGGCGCGAGCCGCACCAGGACGATGGCACCCGTCGCAGCGTCGTGCGCGGGGACGAGCCATGCGTCGACGCCCGCGGCGAACCCGAGCTCGGACGACGCCGCGGCGAAGCGGGCGCGGCCGTCCTCGAGCGCCACGACCGGAGGGCGAAGCCACGACGTGCTCGCCAGCGGCAGCGAGTACAGCACCGATCCCACGATGACCTCGTCCAGCAGGTCCGAGCGGCCGGCTCCCTCGAGCAGCCGCACCGTCAGGAGCTGCTCGAACCACGGCCCGCCGAGTAGGACGCGCCCCGCCTCGGCACAACAGGACCCCATCAGCCCCGGGGAGCACCCGAGGCCGCCGACCTCGGACGTGCTCGCGACCTCGAAGAAGCCCAGTTCGGCCAGGTGCTGGAGGAGTCGGCGGTCGAAACCCGCCGGGGACTCCGCCTGCTCGAGGGCATGCGGAAGCGTGGCCTTCTTGGCGAGGAACGCCCGCAGAGCGTCGACGATCTCGATATCCGTCCCGCTCATCGATGTCGTCATGGTCCTCACCGTCGGGGCAGGCCGAGACCGCGCTCGGCGATGATGGTGCGCTGAATCTGGTCGGTACCGGCATAGATGCTCGAGGCGCGCGAGCCGAGGTAGAAGTCGTACCAGTCGGGCTCGTCGTCCAGGAGCCCGTGCGCAGGATCGGGCAGGAGACCGCGCACCTGCAGGGCGAGATCGCCGACGGCCTGGTAGGTCTCGCTCCAGTAGACCTTGGTCGCGTTGTCGCCGATGCCCGGCGCCTGACCGCGGCCGATCTCGGCGAGATGCTCCCGGACCGCGCGCCCCAGCGCCTCGGACCGGATCCACACGTCGACCAGGTCGTCCAACAGCGGTTCGGGGACGCTGTCGCGGTACGTCGAGACCGCGTGTCGCAACGCCCGGATCGCCAGCGCGAGGCGCACCTGCCGGCCGAGCAGGTTCGTGCTGCGTTCGTAGCCCAGCACGGACATCGCCAACCGCCATCCGCCGCCGACCGTACCGATCACGGGCTCCGGGGCGGTCTCGGCCGCATCGAGGAAGACCTCGCTGAACTCGGTGGAGTCGTTGATCTGCCGGATGGGCCGGACGACGACGCCGTCCTGGCGCATGGGGACGATGAACGCCGTGATGCCCCGGTGCCCGCTGCCCGCCTCACCCGTGCGGGCCAGCAAGAAGCAGAAGTCCGCCACGGCGGACAGGGTCGTCCACACCTTCTGCCCGGTGATCCGCCAGCGGCCGTCGACCAGCTCCGCCCGGGTCGAGAGTCCGGCCAGGTCGGACCCCGCGTCGGGCTCGGAGAAGCCCTGGCACCAGACCTCCTCCGCGGCCAGCAACGGCCCGAGGTAGCGCTGCTTCTGCGCCTCGCTGCCGTACTGGATCAGGGCGGGAGCGACGATCCCGAGCCCGACCCGGTTGAATCGCTCGGGCGCACCGGCGAGAGCCGCCTCCTCGGCGAGGACCAGCTCCCACTCGATCGGCGCGGCGCGACCACCGTACGCGGTCGGCCAGGACAGGGCGCCCCATCCGGCAGCGTGCAGCGCCCGGTCGAAGCGTCGGCGCATCGCCATGTCGACGGCCTCGCTCGGACGCACCGGTGGCGTCAGGGCCCCCCAGACCGACGGGAGCGTGCACTCCAGCCATCGCCTCACCTCTTCCCGGAAGGCGTCGAGCGCACTGTCGTCGTCGAGACTCGGCGTCCCGGATCGATCATCCACCACGCCTATAATCTATAGTTGATGGGAGGCGAGTGCAATGACCCCCTGCCCCGCCTACTCAGTAGCCTGCCTCCAGATCGACCACGTTGCGCAGCGGTCGGCCGGCGCACCAGTGCCGCAGGTTGTCGAGCAGCAGCTCACCCGACCGCTCGGCGAACCGCGGGGACTGCCACGAGCTGTGCGGCGTGATGACCGCGTTCGGCAGGCTCCACAGTTCGTCATCCGGGGGCAGTGGCTCGGGGTCGGTGACGTCGAGCCACGCCCCGCCGATGTCGCTCCTCCGCAGGGCCGTCGTGAGTGCGCGCTGGTCGACGACGCCACCGCGCGAGACGTTGATCAACCAGGCGTGCTGCTGCATGGCCGCGAGCTCGCGCTCCCCGACCAAGTGCCGCGTCTCCCGGTTGAGGGGCGTGGTCGCCACGACCCAGTCGAACTCGCCGAGTCGCGGCCGCCATCCGGCGGGCCCGACGATCTCCGGCCCGGACTCGGCGCCGGGCCACCGGCGAACCGCGGTCCCGATCACGCCGAAGGGCTGCAGCCGGTCCCACACGGTGCGGCCGACATCGCCGAAGCCGAGCAGCAGCAGATGGCTGCCGGCGAGCTCGCGGGTCGCCGCCGGCTTCACCCACTCCCGCAGGCCCTGCGCGGCGAGCATCCCCGGCAGCCCCCTGCTGATCGCCAGCATCGCCATGACGACGTACTCGGCGATGGGCACCGAGGAGATCCCGGAACCGTTGGTCACGGTGATCCCGCGGTCCCGGAACACCTGCAGCGGCTGCATCTGCCCACGATCGACGCCGGCCGCGCGGGTGTGCACCCATCGCAGGTGCGGGGCGGACACGACGACGTCCGCTACCGGCCATCCGCGGTCGGGACCCAGTGCCAGCACCTCGGCGTCGGACGCGGCGTCGACCGCCCCCGCCAGCGAGTCGAACCATTCGAGACGGACCTCGGCCGGCAGTCGTGCCAGCCGCCCCCGGTAGAAGGTGTCGGCCGCGACGCGCAGCGTGCTCATCCGGCGGTCAGCGCGACGGTCCGTCGTAGGCACCCATCACCCAGCGCTTCTGGTCGGGCGCCACGTAGGCAGGTTCGGCCAGCGATGCCTGGAAGTCCCGGGCCTCCTTCAGACCGACCAGCTCGTCGACGACGTCGACCGCGGCGATGCGGTCGAGCAGGTGGGCCATCGACCCCTGCTCCTTCACCTCGGTCAGCAGCCGCATCGCCTCGGCGATGAGGCCGAAGAGCATCAGGTTGGGCGCGATGACCATCCGGTAGCCCATCGACTCGATCTGCTTGAGCGGCACCTTGGCCTCGACGCCGCGCACGGTCCAGTCGTAGATCAGCGGCACGTCCGGGAAGGCGTTCGCGATCTCCTCGAGCTCGCGCGTCTCGGCGTCGAGGCCCGTGAACACCCAGAGCCCGTCGGCACCGGCGTCCACGTAGGCCCGGCTGCGGTCGAGGGTCTCCCGCATCCCGAGGGGGCGCAGACTGTCACACCGACCGAAGATCATGAAGTCCGGGTCGGTCCGCGCCGCACAGGCGACCCGGATCTTCTCCACCATGCGTTCCACGGGGATCGGGACGGAGCCGTGCGCGTGCTTGCTGGCGCCGGACTCGTCCTCGATGTGCACCCCGCCGAGGCCCCCGGCCTCGAACTCCCGAACGCTGCGCCGAACGTTGATCAGGTCGCCGAAACCCTGGTCGATGTCACCGAGCACCGGGATGTCCACCGACCGGGCGATGTTCGAGGCCACGTCGCGGATCTCGGTCATCGTGCTGATGCCCATGTCCGGGCGCCCGTACACCGCGCACGAGATGCCGCTGCCCCCGGCGTAGACGGCCGGGAACCCCAGCCGCTCGATGATCCTGGCGAGCAGCGGGTCGTAGGCACCGGGCGCGACCGTGAGCCGGTTCTCGCTGAGCGACCTGCGGAGCTTGGCACCTGGGGATTCCGACATTGCGCGTTCCATCTGCAGTCCTCGCCTCGATTGGTCCGACATCGTCCGGTCAGGCCTCGCCGATCGTCTCGAACACCTGGTACATCACGCCCTCGCTGGATTCCGGCTTCGTCCAGTGGCTGCGGACGTTGCCCTGCGTCACCGGCTCGGGCTTCGTCATCTCGACGCCCAGTCCCGCCAGCTCTCCCACCGTCGCCGCGAGGTCGTCGACCTCGATCGCGATGTGCTCGATGCGGGCCCGCGCATCGCCGAGCCGGCGCTCCCGCTCATCCGGCCGGCGGCACTCGATCAGCTCCACCATGACATCACCGCACCGGTAGAAGGCCGCTCCGACCCGCCCGAGGTCGAACTCGTGGTCCAGGCTCATCCCCATGGCGGCGAGGAAGCGCCGGGCCGTGTCCAGGTCGTCCACCACGACCCCGACATGGTCGATCCGCTTCAGCATGCCGGTTCCCAGTTGACGAGCGTGACGCCCGGCGCCCGCTCGACGAACGCGGCCATGACCGGCATGCCGATCTCGAGGGCCTCGACGTCGACCCCGACGAGGCGCCCCAGCATCCTGATCCCGGCCGGCAGGGTGACGACGCCCGTGGCGTACGGAACCTCGTCGGCCAGGCTCGGGTGCAGCGCCTTGCGCGCGACGAAGTAGGTGAACAGCTCCCCGCGCGCCGGCACCACCCGCCACGTGAACTCGAAGCCGCGGCAGGCCGGGCAGTTGGGGCGCGGGGGCCACTGCGGCGCGTCGCAGTCCGTGCAGAAGCGGATCGCCAGTTCGTGGCGCGCCGCGGCCTCCCAGTGCGGCGCCAGGAGCGGGTTCGTGATGTCGGGCAGCAGGGGAGCGGTGGCGGTCATGCGTCCGGCCTTCCCGCGACGAGGACGGGGAGGCGCCCGCCCTGGACGACCTCGCCGTCCTGGTTGAGCAGGTCCACCCGCCGGTCCACGACGCCGCGTCCCGGCGTCGACGAGGCACGGACCGCACCGATGGTCACGCGCACGCGCACGGTGTCGCCGATGAACAGCGGCTTGTGGAATCGCCACTCGTCGATACCGAGCATCGCGACGGCGGTGCCGTCCAGCTGCCCCAGCCGGCTGACGAGCCCCACGGCCACCGACAGCCCGAGAGCGCCCTGCGCGATGCGGCGGCCGAACGGGCCGCACCGCGCAGCCTCCTCGTCGGTGTGCAGAGGGTTGAGATCCCAGGACAGGCCGGTGAAGGTGACGACGTCCGCCTCGGTGACCGTCCGCGCCTGCGACTCGAAGACCTCGCCTGCCCGGAAATCCTGCCAGTACCGGCTCGTCGATGCCGTTCTCTCGACGCTCAGTGCCACGCCCCACGCCCTTCCTGGGTCACCACTGCGAGAACTCCGCCCGACATGCTCAGTCGAGCTTCGCGTAGACCGACTTGACCTCGAGGTACTCCTCGAGATGCTGGGTACCGCCCTCCCGGCCGTACCCGCTGGTGCCGTATCCGCCGAACGGCATGGCGGGGTCCATCACCTGGTAGCAGTTGAGCCATACCGTCCCCGCCCGCACCATCGCGGCCAGTCGGTGCGCTCGACCGCCGTCGCGCGTCCAGACGCCGCTCGCCAGTCCGGTGGACCCGGCGTTGGCGCGTTCGACAACCTCGTCGAGGGTGTCGAACGGGAGGACGGCCAGCACCGGCCCGAAGATCTCCTCCCTGGCGATCGACATGTCGTCGGTGACGTCCCGGAAGACCGTCGGCGGCACGAAGTAGCCGGCCGCGTGCGCCGGACCGGACAGCCGCCGTCCGCCGCAGACCGCCCGGGCGCCCGCCCGGTCACCCGCGTCGAGGAAGCCGGTGACGCGATCGAGCTGCGCCCGGGACACCAGCGGCCCGATCGCCGTCTCCGGGTCCAGCCCGGGGCCGACCTTCATGGAGCGACCGACGTCGGCGACGCGCTCGACCATCTCGTCGTAGGCGGGCCGCTCGACGAACAGCCTGCTGCCCGCGCTGCAGATCTGGCCGCTGTTGAGGAACACCGCGTTGGCCGCGCCCACGGCCGCGGCCTCCAGGTCCGCGTCGGCGAACACGATGTTGGGCGACTTGCCCCCCAGCTCCAAAGAGAGCCGCTTCAGGTTGCCCGCCGATGCGCGCACGATCTGCTGTGCGGTCGCGAAGGAGCCGGTGAAGGCGACCTTGTCGACGCCCGGGTGCTCGGCGAGGCGAGCGCCGACGACCTCGCCCCGCCCGGTGACGACGTTGAGCACGCCCTCGGGCACGCCGGCCTCGAGGCACAGCTCGGCCAGTCTCAGCGCCGAGAGCGGAGCCTCCTCGGCGGGTTTGAGCACCGCCGTGCAGCCCGTGGCGAGGACCGGTCCGAGCTTCCAGAGGACCGCGGCCACCGGGCTGTTCCACGGGATGATGGCCGCCACCACCCCGACCGGCTCCTTGAGCGTGTAGGTGAGGTAGCTGCCGGGTAGCGAGTTCCGCGGCGTCTCGCCCCGGATCGACAGCGCCTGGCTGCCGTTCCAGCGCAACCTCGCGAGCCCTGCCGCGACACCGGCCGCAGCCCGCTCGCGCGGTGCCCCCATGTCCAGCGTGTCGATCAGGCTCAGCTCGTCGGCGTGCTCCTCGACGAGTGCGGCGAAGCGCTGGATCAGCGCGGCCCGCTCCGCGGGCGTCCACCGGTTCCAGGGACCCTCGAACGCCGCGCGGGCGGCACGCACCGCCCGGTGCACGTCCTCCTCCCCCGCCTCGGCCACCTCGGCGATCAGCTCCCCCGTCGCCGGGTCGAGCGTGCCGGCGAGCCCGCCCGACGCCGCGGGCTGCCAGCTCCCGCCGATGAGCAGGCCCCTGGGGTGCCCGCGCAGCACGTCGAGCTCGCGATCGCGGACCTCCGCCGCCACCGCTACCGCCCGCCGAGGATGGCGATGGACCCGTCCGCGAAGTCCCCGTACCCGGTGACGAGACCGATCTGCGCCCGCAGCACCTGCGCGTCGCCCGCTTCGCCCCGCAGCTGGCGGACCGCCTCCACGACGTGGTTCATCCCCATCGTGTGACCCTGGGAGAGCAGTCCGCCGTGGGTGTTGAGGGGCAACCCGCCGTCGAGCCCGATCCCCACCTTGGTGATGAAGCCGGGTGACTCGCCCCGCGCGCAGAAGCCCATCTCCTCGAGCTGGCGCAGCACGATGTAGGTGAAGCAGTCGTAGACCTCGGCGAAGTCGACGTCCTCCGGCCCGAGCGAGGCCGCCTCGAAGGCGCGCGGGGCGGCCTTGGTGATGCCCATGGTCTTCATGTCCGGGCGGTTGACGATGTCGTCGGGCGTGTCGGGATGGCCCTCCGTCGCGGCGAGGATCGGGACGTGACGGCGGTTCGGCCGGACGGCGTCCGCAGCGGTGACGACGATCGCCGCCGCCCCGTCGGTCTCCAGGCAGCAGTCCAGGACCCGCAGCGGATCGCAGATCACCGGCGAGCTGTCGTAGTCCTCGTACCCGAGCGGGCGACCACGCATGTAGGCCCGCGAGTTCAGCTGGGCGTGCTGCCTGGTCACGACGGCGACCGTGGCCAGCGCCCGGGGGTCGATGTCGTAGGTCTGCATCCACAGGTTCGCGTGCAGGGAGTAGGCGTGGAGCAGCGTGAGCAGCCCGTTGGGATACTCCAGCTCGCTGCGGACCAACGGGGAAGGCAGGATCTTCCGCAGTTCCGTGAGGACGGCGTCGCCCCCGGTGCCGACGCGGCTCACCGAGTATCCGAGCCGGGCCGTGCTGATCACGATCCGCTCGGCCTGACCCGCCTTGATCGCCGCCATCGCCAACCCGATCGCGGCGACCGGGGCCGCGCCGCCGAGCTCCGACCGGCCGCTCCAGCGGATGTCGGTGGCACCGAGGCCGTTGATCAGGTCCTCGGCCTTGCCCCGGGTGCCGGCGACGATGACACCGTCGATCGTCGCCGGGTCGATGCCGGCGTCGGCGCAGGCGCCCAGTGACGCCTCGATCGCGAACCTCTCCACCGACTTCTCGGTGCCGCGCACGTACTCGGTCTCAGCCGCGCCGGCGATCACCGCAGTGGGAATCATCATCCGCCTTGACTCTCTCGTCGGTCCAGCCGCGTCGATGCGGCCCGGTCGAGCACTCCGCCGGAACTCACGGCGACCGTTGCCGGGAGTTCCTCCAAGACCGGCAGGGTGGCCAGGGTCCCCACTATCCGTGCCGAGATCGGACACTCCTGCCAGCTCGGCAGGTCGAAGACGGCCGCACCGTCGCCCGCCCACATCGCGTCCACCTGGCCCCTCGACACCATCTTGACCGGGTAGTCGGCGTCCACCGTTCCGCCCGGACCCGGGATGTACTTCCAACCGAATGTCACGGTGTCGCCGCGACTGTTGCGCCGGTGAACAACATCGGCGCCGACGGGCTGCAGGTTCGACACCTCCACCCGCAACAGCCGGGTGCCGTACTCGTAGCACTCGAAGGCCGCGGAGTCCCCGTCGCGCTCGTGCTCGGGTATCTCGCCGACGATCTTGGCGATGCCCAGGTACTCGCGACCGGCAATCACCGGTCGCGGGTCCGACTCCCAGTCGACGAGGTGGTAGGGGCCCCGCAGGACCTCGCCCGCGTCCCGCGCCTCGACATCGACCGACACACGCACGTTGTGGTAATTGCGGCCGGCCAACCAGTCGACACCGATCTGCATCGTGCTGGCCACCGTCACGGTCGCGGGGTCGGACAGGCCGAAGTGGTACGGGATCAGGGGTGCGACCGTG
>Ga0307513_10003877_pt1 | contig 20119 bp, 9 predicted proteins | sample 15_EM_MG_FD_202174 | JGI IMG/M metagenome (GOLD analysis project Ga0307513, IMG submission 202174) | Populus trichocarpa ectomycorrhiza microbial communities from riparian zone in the Pacific Northwest, United States - 15_EM | ecosystem: Host-associated > Plants > Roots > Unclassified | place...
CAGCCACTTGATGTGGTTGTTTTCCAACCATACAAGCACTACCACAGCGAGGCTATAGAGGCTGCCACTCGCACAGGATGCACAGACTTTGATAAAGTGGAGTTCCTCACGGCCATTGACTCTATACGGCCACAAACCTTTAAACCATCGACAATTTGTTTAGCCTTCCGCACTACTGGCTTAGTACCTTATAATCCAAGTGTAGTTCTTGCCCGGTTGCGCGAATCCTGTTAGGTGGTACCAGATCTCTAAGAACAAGCGAGATGGGTAAGACCAGGGTACTTTATCGTAGACAAAGGTGTGTCTAGGAAGGCTCAATATAAACGTGCGTAAAATGGTGATAAAGATTTTTCTTGTAATAACTTATTATATTGATAAGGTCTCTTCTCCGTAGCGTGATTATTTCACTAAAACTCGGGAGGTACTTCGATATTTATATCCCGCGTCGATGGAGTGCGTGGCCTACAAGTAACTACTATACTAACTAAGTACCTGCTAACCATTGTTAACATTTCCTATAGTGCGGACACCTTTTGACCCTGAATAATATCGCCCCACCATTGACTTCCGGACTGGAGAGCTCTTGATTTCTCTGGTGTGGCATCACGTTTCAGTCCAAGTTCACAATCCTTCTTCCGTCAGGAGGAACTGAAACTTGTCTGCATGCTAGACAGTGTCCTCATTATCGGACGAATGAAGTGGCCAACTTCGTAATCGGACCTGTCGCAGTAGCAGATATCACTCTTGCTTCCTGCGCTTAGGCTTTGGTCAGACTCTCAGTCAGGATCGTACCAATGGTACAATTCCCTCATAGTCTTTCCTTACTGAATGATCCTATATGGTACTATACCATTGGTGTGGGTGCGGTCATACTCTTATTTCATTTCAGAGTAGTCACGACGAAAGCGTCCCGTTACCTTAGTGACATAGTTTCCTGTGCCGTTCCGCTATGTCTGTAACTTTATGCGACGGTGACCGATTTCGCCCAGGACACTTGCATAAGCTCACCAAAGGTCCCCTCTCATATATACTGCCAACAGCATCCGGTCGGACGGACGGCCGCGACGTATACGCTGTTATGAGATAGGTTCCAATGATAGTGTCCTTTGATGTTGGGACGCAACTGCGACGCCGTGAGGTGTTGTCGCGCCGTCCCAACGCCGGGGGGCCAGAGGGGGGTGTTAGCTTCACAGGGTGAAGGTAGGGTAACCCCAGGGTACACAAAAATAGGTGGAAAGGCTACGCTTTCTCATATGTGTAACAGGAGCTCCCTCCTCGAAAGCTTCGTCCTTCAACCTTCGTAGCCAGGTACAACAATAAACAATATACATTAAATGCCTTTTTGAACTCAGGGTCGTAGGGTAAAAAACCTCATGCGTTTGCTTGTCCACATGAGGAAAACCTTTCCACCTTATTCAACGTTTGCCCTTCCTGGCATTTCCTCATTTTCCCTATGAAATTCCTCCACCAGCGCTTGCGCATGATCCAAGCTCTCCGGCAGTTCCCAAGTGTTCTCATCCTCGGAACAACCTTTCCATTTAACAAAATACCTAAGTTCGCGCATCCGCTTATTGCATCCGCAAACCTTTCTGGTATAAGCGATTATCTCGCTTTTAATGATTTTCTCCATCTCCCATTCTAAATCGCCGTCGATGTCTTCCGGCTCGCGAGGTGGTTGTTCTCTTTCGTCTCGGACGGAAGTTCGATAGGGTTCTAATAGTGAAACATGAAAGACAGGGTGGATCTTCCACCGCGGAGAGATTTCTAGTTTGAAAGCACGCTTGCATCGTTGTTCGCGTATCTTGAACGGGCCATAAAGCTTCGGGCTTAGCTTCTTAGAGGGTCGCTTGGTACGAATGTTTTTTGCATTTAGCATGACTTGATCTCCGACCTTGAGGTCTGGTTGTTCAATTGCTTTGCGATCGTAATATATTTTCATGGCTTCCGTTGTCTGATCCAATGCTCTATGTGCTTTCTCGTGAACTGCTTTCATCCAATGGCTATATAAGCGTGCTCCGGGGTTCTGAGCTTCACGCTCCTTCATCTATTCCGTTTGTGGATGGAAACCGTAATTCGCATCGAAGGGGGTAAGTCCGTGAGCATTTGTCGTGGAGTTGTTGTATGCAAATTCGGCTAGTGGCAACAGTTGATACCAATCGTCTTGGTCGTAGTTGACAAAGTTCCGTAAGTAACCTTCCAGCACTTGGTTGGTTCTTTCGGTTTGTCCGTCAGTTTGAGGGTGGTATGCTATTGACATTCTTCGTTTTATCCCTAATGCTTTGCAGAGGGATTCCCAAAATTCGCCAGAGAATTTGGCGTCCATGTCCGATACGATTTCTGTAGGTAGACCATGAAGCTTCCAAACTTCTCGGAGGAAGACAGTTGCAACGTCTTTTGCGGTTGCTTCAGTAGGTAGGCCGATAAAGTATGCCATTTTGGTGAACCAATCCACTACTACCATGACTTGGGTATATCCCTGGGATTCACGTAGTTGAGTGATGAAGTCGGTTGAGATTGATGTCCACGTAGCGTAGGGTGTCTCTAAGGGTTGGAGCAACCCCCATCGAGCGTCTCTTGGGGACTTGTTGTGTTGCCACTCATCACACGATCGGACGTAGTCATTCATCCATTGTGTCAGCTTGTCCCAATAGAAGTCCCTCGTTACTATCTCGATTGTTTTTTCCATTCCAAAATGTCCAGCTACCTGAGAGTCATGGCATCCCTTCACGATCTCTGTTTTGAGCTCGTCGTTGTTGGGTATGTAAAGGCGGTTCTTGAAATAAAGCATTCCGTCTTTTAACTGCCAATTCTTCGTAGGTTCTTCTCCCTGACTTGCCCTTCGTTTAAGTACGGCCTTTTTCTCACCCCATTCCTGGTCATCCCTTCCCGCCCGTTCTACTTTTTCTATTAGGTCTGGTTCGTAATTTGTTAGTATGATCTTGAAGATTGTCATACTGGAAACCATAACCTGTTCGTGTAGTAACCTCGGGTGGTTGTCGATGTCTACTTGAGCAAAGAACTCGTTTTCGATATGGTTCGCTTGGAGTATGCATACCACTGGTGGTGTGTCCGTTGCCTGAACTAATCTCTTGGGTGACAAGTCGGTACTTCCGAATCCCTCTTTGCCTTGTATAGTCTCCTCTAGTTTGTCTACCTCCATAGCGTCCGACATGTCAATCTTCTCGATTCTCATTTGTGCTATTCTTTCGCCTTCCATGATGTGACAGTCGTTATCACTATGGTTGATCATAATCACTTTAACCTCAGCCGTATAATCAGCATCCATTACTCCTCCGCCAATATCTATTCCCTTTTTACTCGCTAGCCCGCTTCTTGGTGCTAGCCGTGGGTAGGTGTTTGGTGGTAGTCCAACCGCGATTCCCGTTTCAACCAGTCTTTGCCCTCGTGCTGGTATCCGGATTTCCTCGATCGCGTATATGTCGTGCCCTGCCGCCATTTGTGAACCTTTGGTTGGCATTTTTGATTTGCGGTGTAGTCGTCTGATTCTCAATCTTCCAACTCCTAATCGTTTTCTTCCTTCGCTTGATTTTCCCTGCTGTCCTGCCGGCTGAATTAAGGTAACCTGAAAATGTTCTAGTTTCAAAATTGACTGTTGGGTATGCTCAGCTCCCTCGTCTGGACGATACTCCGGTCGTCTGCTGAGTGCATCGGGTTTCCCACCACGGGTTCCTGGACGGTACACAATCTTAAAGTTGAAATTTGCCAACTCTTGTGCCCATGGCACCTGTCTTGGGTTCCATTTCTTAGTCGTCAGGAAATGTTGCAGATTCTGGTGGTCGGTGTAGACAGTTATAGGCTTGTCTGCTCCTGCCAGGTAACACTTCCATTCGGTGAAGGCTTCCAGAATTGCTAGCAATTCCTTGTCATGTATCTCGTAGTTCTGCTCGGCAGGACTTAATTTTTGAGAGTGGAATGCCACAGGGTATAGTCTGCGATCCAAGAATTGTGACAGAACGCAACCTAATACAAAGTCGCTAGCGTCTGTTTCGACTACCGTTTCTCTTTCTAGATAGAAATGTGCCAGGATGGGTGCTGTGGTGAACCTATGTTTGAGTTCCTCAAAAGCCTCTTCTTGCTCCTTCCCCCAACTGAAATCCCTCGGATTTCCTTTTAACGTTTCCGTTATTGGCTTGCGAATCTTCGAGAAGTCCTTAATAAATCTTGTGTCAAAATTCGCGAAGCCAATAAAAATCTGTACTTCTTTTACAGAGCGTGGTGATCTCCATTTCTTAATAGATTCAATCTTTCTCTCACTCATTGTCACCCCGTCCACTGCAACGATGTAACCCAGGAATTCTACCAATGGAACGTGGAACACCGATTCCTTCAGTGATATGGCCAACCGGTGTTCTTCCAGTCTGGCGAGTACTTTTTTGACCAGTTCGACGTGGTCCTCGTAATTCTCTGAATAAATGAGAATGTCGTCTAAGTAGACGACCACCCCGTGATCCACGAATTATCTCAGGATCTTGTTCATCATTGCCTGAAATGTTGCAGGGGCATTGACCAAACTGAACGGCATGACTTTGTACTTGTAATGTCCATACCGTGTTCTGAAAGCCTTTTTCCATTCGTCTTCCGCCCGTATGCGAATAAGATGATAACCATCTTTCAAATTGATTTTGCTGAAAATTTTGACCCCTGCTACCCTGTCTCTGAGCTCGCTCATGAGGGGTAAGGGATATTTATTGAGGATCGTCAGTTTGTTTAACTGGCGGTAATCGACACATAGTCGAAGTCGTCCATCAGGTTTTGGGAGGAATAGGATTGGGGGTCCAGCCGGAGATTGGCTGAGTACAATCTTTCCTTGCTTAAGCATTTCCGCAAGGTATTCGGCCAGAACATCTAACTGGTATTGGGACATCGGATAAATGGGTCCCCACGGCGCTTCGGCCCCTTCTTTCAACTCGATTGTGTCGTCAAAGGTCCTGCGAGGAGGTCTTTTTTTCCGCCGTTTCTGGTAGAAATAACTTTTTGTACTGTAGGTATTCCCTCAGTAATGAGTTTAGGGTAATTTCCTTTTCTCCCTCTTCGTACCCAATTCTTCCTATCTATTGGGCTTGAGGGTCATAGGCGACCCTCTCGTCGTATTCGTATAGGTCTGCCACGGCCTTGTCTTGGACATGGGCATGGCAGTTATCGTGTTTGAATTCCCATTTCTCCGGGTTTTCTAAGTTGGATAGAGGGTTTTCGTTATACCACCATCCAAACGGTATGACCAAGTCATACTGTCCTGCAGCCGCGATTTCTGCAGACACTCTGGACCTATGTCCATTTCCGATTTCTAATGTGATCGGGTGAGCGTACTTCTTTCCTCCCGAGGATGCAACGACGCCGTCAAAAGCCACGATATCAATCGCTTTCTGACATACTTCGTAAGCTATTTCCCACTGGTTAACCAGTTTTTCGTTTAGTAGGAAGATGTTTGAACCGGAGTCTAATAACCCGCGAATCAGAATTCTGTTGCCTCCCGTTTCGAGGTAAGCCCAACCTTGTGGGCATTCGTAGTGTTTAGGTATCGGAGGTCTTGGACGTCCTTTATAATGAGGTAATTCTATCTTGCGTTTGGAACTCATTTTTGTCTCGTTGACTGTGGCTGTTTATTACCGCCCCAGCACGGTTTCGACCAGATGGGTCTCCTCAGATAAACTATATCTCTTTTCTTGGTATACTGGTCAGCCCACTACTAGCGGGCTTTACCTCCTGCCGAGGAGTTCCCAAATACCCAGGCATGGTCCGGTGCGCCTTGGTCAGTGATTTGCGACTAGGTCCTTGCGCAAAACCGTATCATGGACTTATTTTTTCTTTCTGCCTAGGCCGGCTTACATTCGGCTTCCATGACACCTTGCCTCCTCTTGTATCTAGCTGAGAAACCTGTTGGGCCGTGCGACGTGTAGAGCCTCGCCGAGTAGGGTGCACGCCGACTCCTAGCCACAGCGCTGGTAGACTACTTCGTCCATAATCCAAAGATATCTTTCTGTGCGCCGCCAAGCTCTGGTTTCTAACGTACCTTTACCAGGCTTTGTAGAGTTAAGTCTGAAATTATCTAGCTTTCTAACCCCCAGCCCACCAGTTCCAGTTCCGCAGCTAAACCTTTGCTCTGATACGCTTGACTTTTTCTCGGTTGCCACAATATCTCTGCCGGCGATAATCTAGGTTATGTCTCGGTTCGATATTACCTCCGGCTTCCGGATCCTAGGGTTTTTCGATTCTCGAGGAGGTGTTCGAACCACCCACATGCCGTTGCCAGTAGTGCCATTGGGACATCCTAGGCCTCGTCCATATCCGTATCCCACACCCTGGGCCGCTCAATCCTATTCACTTGATGTGAGTTTCTTTCCCGGCTTCGATCAGCCACGGCGGCGACCTGTGGTCTTCGCGGTTGAAATTTGGGACGAAATTTCCCCGAGTTGTGGGTGTTGACCTTTTGTCGGCCGATAGTTGACACCTGAATGGGTTTGCGACAGTTCTTCCATTTATTACCTGGAATGCCGCAATGGGTGCAACCGTCGTTCTTTCGCTGCTTGTCGATTTCGCCTTCGTGGATACCCGAATGAGTGTCTTTGCAGTTCGTATGTTCTACTTTTTGTCCCTCAGATGCCGCCTTTCCCATTTTTTCTCCTGCCTTTTTTGCTTTATATGCGGCTTTCTCCGATGGAGAGTACTTTTTCCGAGAAGTTTTTTCTCCCGAATCCTTCTCGCGCTTGCGTTTTGCCGACGAATCCGACTTTGTAGACGGTTCATGCCGGATGCCACGTTGTTCTTTAAAAGCTTCCTCTGCTTTTGTAATAGTTCGAATGGCCGCAAGCCATTCCGGGTCACTACTGTAGTATTCTTGGTTCGAGAGTCGGCGGAGTGCCTCCAATGGCAACCTTTTCTCGACCATATATCGCCATGCGATACCGGTAACCTGCGCCTGAATGTTAAGGTTTTCCTGTTCTAGGAGATACTTCTCTATGTCCCCCTGGTACTTAACTAGTTCCATTCTTCTCAGCGCCCTTTCCGCTTCATGGGAAACAGTAAATCCCAGAATGACTTGTGCTTTAAATATGTGCCAATATTCATAGCCTTCTTGTTTTTGGAAACCTAATTCTCCAGTCATTTGTTTCCTATACGCCAACGCAAATGGGGCTACTTCCTTTCCTTCCATTCTACCTATGGCGTATATAATCTTATCCTCCTCTTTCATCCAGTATGTTGCATTTCGTGCAAAGTAATCTTCACATGCGAGGAGCCAAACCTTTACATCCTGGTAATCTAGATGCTTGTAAATGAAGGTGGGGTCTGCTGGTTTGCGTTTAGATCCCCCGAGTGCCATACTTATAACTTTCACCAGTTTGGCCAATTGTGGGTCGTCTTCTTCCGGGGTGGTAGGCCTTCTGTGCCTTTTTACCTTTCGCATCTCACGGCGGTTCTCGCCATCCGAATCGTGATCGCTTGGATCAGGATCTCTACGGTTTCCTCCTGGTGGTGGGGGTATCCTCCCTCCGTTTCCTCCCATTGGCGGCGTCGGATCCGATCGTTTCTGCACCCAAACGTTTTCTTCTTCTTCCTCTTCTTCAACTCTACGCTGAAGAGCTCCTCTCATTCTGTAGGAAGGTCCTTCGCTATCGTCGGTAACCTGTATTGTCGGTGGTGCTGACTGCCTTTGCGCTAACTCTCGAATCTCCTCTCTTGACCGTTTTACTTCGTCTAGCACTCCTGCTAGTTCCTTACGGTGGGTTTGTTGTTGGTTAAGAAAATTCTGATCTGCTTGGTCCAACAGTCTTTCCAGAGATAGGACTCTGTCTCTGAGTTCCTCATCCTGTGCTTGTAACCTAGTGCTCACCTCTGCTTGGTGGTGTTGCTGTGCCATATGGGCTTGTAATTCATGCCCTACGGGTGCAATTACCTCGGCCTGCATGTTGGTTGATTGTGTCGTGACTTGGTCCAACGCACTTTTGAGGGTATCCAACTCTTCTCCGATAATCTGTTCTCCATTCTCTAACCTTCGGGCCTGTGCTTCGAGATAGGCCGCATGTGTTTGGTTAGCCTCCGAAAGCTCAAAAAAAGCTAGATGCTGGGCATCTCGAGTGGCGGCTAAGGTTCGATCGAATTGCCCCATAACCGTGCCTATGCGGGTGGCTAGTCGACTAAGTTCAAGATTTGAACTGGGCTGTCAGGATGGTCCTCCGCTTCCTCCACTGCGTCCTTTCTGAACTGTCTTTGAATCCTAACAGCTAGGTCCCAGGCCCACAAATGGTGAACCGGGCCGGTTAATCTCTCCTGGGGAATATATAGCTGTATCCCCTCCTGAGATCCGTGATCCTAAGGTGGATACTGCTCCTTCTTCCTCTCTCGTATCCATGGGTTCCGCTGTAATGCGTAGTTGAGCCATAGTGTCTGGCCGGTGGAACCTTCTTCAGTGGGTTTTGCTGAAGTGTTCTTATTACCCTAGCGGGAATAGCTTGCATAATTATGCACGAGGTATATGCCACCATGGGGGAGAGCATATATCAGAACCCAAGCTTGCTGAGTAGGGACTTCCCGGAGGCATCTGGGAGACTACTCTGGAACTACAAAGAGTTCACATTTCAAGATATGACTAACTGATTGGAACAATGATTAGAGAAGCAGTTCTCTACTCTTACTAATGCATACGCATTATGCATTGATAGATGAATATCAGACTTGATCACTCCATATTCATAATACTATTGGTATGTAGGCATTTAGACTGCATATTCCATTATAGTCTATCAGGACGAAGAGATCGAAGACTGACTACTGGTGGAGTGGTGACACCCTCAGAAGAAATAGCAGTCGGGAGATTCTCAGAGTCAAGCTGGGCAAGATTCAGGGTCAAACAGTGTTCGTACTTTGTTCTGACGATCTGAATTCTTAGAAAGCTACTTCTTTACTAGAGAAGTTAAAGTAGCGTGAACATTAGTATAAATAGTAGGACTCTCCCCGATGGTTGAGAACATCATCAAGCAACGGTGAAGAGACATTAACAATATTATAAGTGATTACGATATTCTTCTATTACTTTATCGAACAATTCTTCTTGAGCCTTCCTGACGTATAATCCGTTGTCTCAAATATCCCCGGCCTAGTTAGCCCAGAATCCTACTGTGTTAGCTACCCCGTAATACTATATTGTTATTCTTCAGTCACCAAGGCTCCTATGTTGGCAGACATCCTCATCTGCTTTATCCTCTATTACCTTTTTTTCATCCTTGAAGACACACCACAGGCTGCCATTGTCACACCTCAACCCGCGATCACTGAAGATTGAGGTTCATTAGACGATTGGGAACCTGAATCGGAAGGAGGCATAACGTTACCTTGCTCCTCTCCTTCACCACCTCTTGGCTTGTCTCGCCCTTCTACCCCAGAGACCATTGTTCTCTCAACGCAAGCCATCGGTCAGGTGGAACGAAATCAAAAAATTCTTCAGAACCTTATTGACACTGAAGAACAAAATTGGTGGGTAATACCACAAGGGTCCTTTCGTCACCCTTTCCCTACTATAGCGAAGGGTCGTAAAAAGGCTCGACGATACTGGAGAGTTAGAAATCCCCTTCCTAATTAAAGGATCACTAACCTCTACCATGGCCCTTGTGAGCCCCAATTCTCCTCACCCGGAACTCATCAGTAATCCCGATCAACCAATGGAAGATGACGATACTTCCACCCCTCATGCATCCTCATTCGACCCGTCCTCCCGTGCTATGACCACTACCTCAAATCCAGGATCAGTCATACATTCCCCCATGAGTCGCTCCCATAGTGCGCAATTTCGTGTCGAAAAAAATACCTCACGATCAAACTCCCGTCAACGTGCAAGAAACACTACAAACCAAATGGAACTCCTTAAGCAACAAATCGGACTAGCCTTCCAACACATCGCTTCATCCATCAATCAAAGTCAAGACAAGAACTTGATAGCTTTGGATGCTTTATCAGAAGAAGCTAGGGCCCAATACACTAACCTACAGTTATTACAAACAAGGTTAGCAAAGGGCGAATTAATTGTGGACAAGGAACTCCAGGATGCTAGAAAGGCACTAGCAACTCTCGAAGGAGCAACACATGACGAACAGGAACGGCTAAAAATAGCAATCGCACAAGAATTCCGCCGCCAAGAAGCTCAGCAAAAGGAAAATGCGAAATCTTCGGAGGTTCGAGAAAAAATATTGGAAGCCGAAGTAATATCCTTACAGGCTCAATTTGCTGAACAACTAAAAAAACAAGACACCGAATGGCAAAGAGTCCTCAGACACCAGGAAGACCAGGCTGCTGAACTATTAAATCAACAAAAGGCCAATGCAGCACAACAGCATCACAAAGACCGTCAAGCAGCAAAGGAACTTCTGGATAAACAAAATCAGAAATTCCAAAACGCAATCCAAGCTTTGACAGAGAGAATAGATCATCACGAAAAACTCAGCTTTACCATCCCGCCTACGGAGGCAGGTGATGGTGATCCAGGACCCTCGAACCATGGTCATTTCGATCCTCAGATTCCTCTGAATAATCCTAATCCCGATAAACGATCAGCTTCAACTCCAAGGCAAGTTAACGGAAAGGAAGTTGACCAAGGAGGAAATTTCCAACCACCACCACCACCGCCAAGTAATATTGGTGGTGATCCAGACCCAGACCCTAGTGACCATGACGACGATGACGATAAAGGAGAAGACGATGGCAGGAACAGAAGAGGCAGACGTCCGGAACGCAACGCTTGAAGACCATCGGTTCCTAGAGACTCATCTCCCCGTACAAGAGGCATATTAGAATTCTTGCAACAACTCAGTACACCAAATCGATCAATAAAAAATGCGGCTGAACCCCCTTACTTCTTTCAAGGCGATGATAACCAGGATGTTAGAAACTGGCTAACCGCATGTGAAGATTATTTTGATCGAAATTCTTACCAATGGGAGAACCACTGTCATCACATTGTTTTTGCCCTCGGTAAAACCAAGGGAAACAAGGTAGTCCCTTTCGCGGAAAAGTATCCAAAGGTTATGGGAGGAATAGGAGGTTTCACTAGAGATCCCGATTATGCAACTTGAGAGAGATTCCGACAAGAAATTATCAAAAGATACATCAGTATCGAGGAAGAACGACGAGCCCTAGACGAAATGGACAGAATCAGTTATAAGGGCAAAATCGATACTTACCTTCTCCTCCTCGAAAATCTCAACATCAAAGCAGGACTTTCAGGTATAGCGTGGAGGGTCCGTGTCGAAAGCAAACTTCCGCAAGAAATATTACGTCGCCTATCCCATTTTTCATTTGCCACCGATGAAGAATGGATGGAAATTTTAAGAAAAGTGGGTAGGCAAGAGGAGGAACTCCTGGAGAGGGGGAAATTAACAAAATCCCTAACGAGCCCGCACGCACCCCCTTCTAAGTGAAAATGAGAAGAACTTGACAAAGGTTTCAATACCAAATACAAAAAAAGGGGATCAGCCAATAAAGCTGGAAAAGGACCTTCCCGATGGAAAGCTCCGGGAAATAACACAGCAAAAAATTAAATTAATACTGCTGCGAAGGACGAGCATACCGATTGGAAAAAGGCACACGATGGAATCAAGGATGAGGTGGTTGAAAAACGAAAAAAGGAGAAACGCTGCACCCGTTGCAGCATGGACAACCACACCTGGAGAAAATGCCGTAAGCCAATCTTGGTTGCCGCAACCTTCGCATACAAAAATAGGGGAAACCCTAAACAACCATTTAAACCAAGAACTAGCACGCTCGCAGTGCACCAACCTCCTCCAGTACGACAAGCCTTGAAGAACCACCTGCAAAGGTTAACTTATTAAGCCGAGAAAGGCCATCGCAAATCTGGGAATTATCCGATACAGAAATGTCATAAGTGTACGCGTCGCAAATTATCTAAGTATTTTCTTTCCTCAGTCTATAAGTCCATATTTATCTCGCTTAGCGGACAAACTAGGGCGGATGTCACGGTGTCCTTAAGAATGACAGGGACACAAGCAAGTCGCGTCTTAGATTCGAGAAGCAAGCAGATACTACTTATTCTTAAGGCAAGCAGGAAGGGATTACGAAGATTTTTTCACACATGTTACACCTCGGCACGTTTCGGAAATTCTTGGCAAAGTCTTGGCGCTCGTACAAAAAATTCTCGCTGCAGGATGCGGGGATACCACACCTGCAGGAACCGTCGAACATGGAGTAAGGGGACTGGTGGATGGGTACCTTCCTAGGAAGGAACCCAGGGTTTTTGCCTTCTAAGAAAGGACTTTTTCTTTCCCCCGAAGGGGTCAGGTATTCCTAATTTGGAACGGTTTTCCCATTTTATCGACTTGGGTGTCTTGGGAGAAGGATCAGGGGTCGTAAAACCCCCTGGGCTTTCCTGGGCCCAAGGTGCCACCAGCACAAATTACATTTGTTCTTGCCAGAGACTGGACTCGAACGCCTGACCCTACAGGTGAAGATAGGTGGGCCTGCCCTATCTCACTAACTAGACCATGGCGAACGGTTCAGAAATACAATCATATGATCACGTATTATACCCCAACCTCGCGTAACCTCAAAAACACCAAAAACGCGTTCATACAACAACAACCCAAACTATGCAACAACAAACAGACTTGCTAAGACAATCACGTTACACGAAAGATGAGTTTTGTTTACTTTTATTGTTTGTTTATTTTTGTGTGTTGTTTTATTTTTGCATTGCTTGGCGTTGGGATTTGGCTCGTTTAGTGAGCTTTATATCTTTGAGAACGGCTCGGCAGGGGGTAAAGACCGCTTGTAGTGGGTTGCCCGGAAGTATAACATATTTTGATTATTTATTATAGAAGGTTTGTCTGAGGAGACCTATCTGGTCGAAACAACGCGGGCGTTGTAACAAACACCCAACTATACAACACTCACGATGCCTTCTAAGCGAGGTAAACAACAAACTTACGGACGCATTAAGCGCACCGATATCATAATCAACGAACCACAACGCTATGACTGTCCTGAGGGACACGCACACATTTACATTCTCGGCAAACGCTATCGAATCCCAGTCTTGTTAGACTCTGGATCGAATATTTTCCTTATCAACGAGCAACTCGTTAAGGACCTTCACATCCCTTACCACTCTCGGGCTGATGCAGTCCAAATCAAAGGTTTCACTGGAGAAGCAATCTCTTCTGGTGGATCACACTTTACGAAACCTCTTTACCTAGAAATAGGGACAAACAAACCCTTGTCACTTGTTTCCTGCGAAATATCTCCGGCAGGAAAGTATGGATTGATTATACCTTTTGGGTGGTGGTATCAAGAACACCTCATAAAAAATATTGCCAACCCAGATGCATGGTGCTTTGATGATACTGACTGCCAACACCATCTACTCCCCGAAGATGAAGGAATCTCGGTAGAATGGGATGAGGATGTGCTAAACGACCCCAACGCAGTGGTTATAGGCAGGATTGAAAGGATTGATGAAGAAAAGGTTACTATCATCGATCGCCTGCCAGATCAGTACCACGATTACCTGGACCTATTCAGACCTTCTACGGCAGAAAAACTTGCTCCCCGCCGTACCTTTGATTATACCATCGATCTCAAACCAGATACCCAACTACCTTGGGGCCCGATATATCCGTTATCACAGAAACAGCTCGCAGCCCTTCGGAAATACCTTGACGATATGCTCAAACAAGGAAAGATTTCACCCACCAAGTCTCCTGCGAGCGCACCAATCCTTTTGGTACCGAAACCCGATGGCCGCTTACGGTTAGTTGTCGACAACCGAGGCTTGAACAACGTTACAGTGCACAACAAATACCCCATCCCCTTAATGACGGGGTTGAGAGATCAGGTCCGTGACGCTCAGATCTTTACTAAGCTAGACCTGAAGGACGGCTTTCATTTAATAAGAATACGAAAAGGGGATGAATGGAAAACAGCTTTTCGAACCCGTTATGGCCATTACCAATATCGAGTTATGCCTTTTAGATTGGTTAACGCACCCGCTACCTTTCAAACCATGATGAACGAAATATTACCAGAATTCCTAGATCAGAGAGTCGTAGTATACATCGATGATATCCTAGTCTACTCTCAGACTCTAATGGAACATATTATACTTGTTCGCAAAGTCTTACAACGACTTCGGGAATACCGAATGGCCATTTCCTTGGAGAAGAGGGTGTTTCATGTAAAAAAGGTGGATTTTTTGGGTTATGTGGTTGCAACTGACGGAGTAACTATGAACTAGAAAAAGGTCGAATCAATTAAGTCATGGAAAGCCTCTGCCTCGGTTAAAGATATTCAAATCTTTATTGGGTTTGCTAATTTTTACCGCCGTTTTATAAAAAACTTCTCGGCAATCTGCGCACCAATTACCAACCTACTAAAAGGGGACCTAAGAAATTTTACTTGGGAAAGGAACAACAAGAAGCCTTCGAGGACCTGAAATGTCGATTCATCTCGGCTCCTATACTATGTCACTTCTATCCAGATTTGAACACCGTGGTCGAAACAGATGCCAGTGACTATGCACTTGGTTGCATCTTATCACAATTCCACGGCAAAAACCTTCATCCTGTGGCTTTCCACTCTCGCAAACTCTCACCGGCCGAACGAAATTATGACATTCACGATAAAAAGCTGTTAGCTATCGTTGTCGCTTTCATGGAATGGAGACATTATCTGAAAGGAACGGAAAAGCCGGTAACAGTCTATACCGATCATCAAAACCTCCAGTATTTCCTTACAACAAAAGTCTGGACGCATAGACAAATAAGGTGGGCTCAAAAATTATGTGGCTTTAACTTTAAAATAGTCTATAGTCCCGCAACCAAAGGAGGCAAGCCAGATGCTCTGAGTAGGCGGCCGGAGTACCGCCCTGAGGAGGGAGCTACGTATCGCGAACAACAAATTCTGCAACCCAAGCACTTCGGAAAATTCCAGATCGCCATTGTATGGGGATCAAATGCGGAACAGCTCCAACAAGGATTGCCTCAAATGGAAAAGGAAATGGGAATTCGGGTACAAAGACTCTCAGAAGATGCACGAATCCCGACAAAAGGGTCAAAGCTAGCGGCAGGACACGACCTCTACAGTAGCGAAGACATGATCATCCTAGCAAATAACCGAGCCCTGGTTAGGATTGGCTTAGCCATCGCAGTACCAGAAGGAACCTACGGTCGTATAAAACCGAGAAGTGGTTTGGCAACTAAGGGAATCTCGGTAGACGCAGGAGTGATTGACGCTGATTATAGAGGAGAAGTCAAGGTCCTACACGTTAACCCCAATAGTATGGCCTATGAAGTAAGGAAAGGTGACCGCATAGCTCAGCTGATTGTGGAATGGTTGGATGATCAAGATTGGATGGAGGTAGAGGAACTGGATGTGACGGAAAGGGCAGAGAAAGGATTCGGAAGTAGCGGGCTAGGAGTAGAGTTGAAAGAGGTTCAACCAACGATATGCTTCCTTCATGCAGATGGCAACCATCAGTTCTATGATCCCTTTGATATTAATCAACACCCTATACTACGCAAGGGACAAGTCCTCCTATCGAACACGATCATCGCTAAAGCCAGCTTAAGAAAATTCGAAGAGGATTTCCTATCTTCTGATAAAGAAGCGGCAATGGAGGATGAGAACTGGATGCGAAGAAAGGAAGAGTTGGAAACCTTAACGAAGGAAGAAAAGGAACTACCTAAGCAATGGTGGATATCCGAAGGCCTACTCTACTACAAGGATCGCCTATTCATCCCCGATAATGAAGATCTGCAAACCCCTATGGCCGAAAGTTGTCATGATTCTAAGATAGCAGGACATTTCGGACAAGAAAAAACCCTGGAAATTATCACACGAGATTTCTATTGGAAAAAGATAACTGATTGGGTAAACGACTAGGTCCGATCCTGTACGACATGCCAACAAGCGAAAGCCCCGAGACATGCTCGCTTTGGGTTACTTAGTCCTCTACAAGTGCCTTATGCAGCTTGGGCCTCTACATCGGTAGACTTTATCACGCAGCTACCGAACTCGGCAGGGTATACTCAGATTATGGTTGTAGTAGACCGATTCACAAAAATGGCCCACTTTATCGGATTACAAGAAGATGCGACCGCTAAAGAGGTGGCAGAAGCATTCCTTAAGGAAGTATGGAAACTTCACGGGCTACCATCGGAAATTATCTCGGATATGGATGCGAAGTTTGCTGGAGAATTTTGGGAATCATTGTGTAAAAGACTTGGGATCAAGAGAAAAATGTCAACAGCTTACCATCCCGAAACGGATGGACAAACGGAAAGAGTCAATCAAGTGTTGGGAGGGTATCTTCGAATATTTGTCAACTATGATCAGGACGACTGGTATCAGCTCTTACCCCTAGCCGAATATGCCTACAACAACTCGGTTACAACCGCACATGACATGACCCCCTTCTTCACAAACTACGGATATCATCCACAAACCGAATGGCTAAAAGAACGAGAAGCACAAAATCCAGGAGCCAACCTTTATGCCCACTGGATGCAAACGATACATCAACAAGTGAGACAATCACTGGAAAGGACAAGGGAAGCTATGGGACGATATTACGATCGAAAAGCTAAGCAACAACCAGACTTTAAAGTTGGTGACTTGGTTATGCTTAACGCTAAAAATATCCGAACAAAACGCCCCTCTAAGAAGTTAGCTCCAAAACCGTACGGTCCCTTCAAAATCCTAGAACAAAGAGGACAACTCCCCTACAAGTTAGAAATATCGGATCGATGGAAAATACACTGGGTATTCCATGTGTCGCTTCTCGAGCCCGACCGCACTTCTACTCGACCTACTCGAGAACAACCACCAATGACCCGAGAAGATATAGATGGAGATCTTGAATGGGAGGTGGAAAAAATAGTAAAGAGTGAAATAATCTCTTATGAACGAAGAGTTTGTGGAAGTACCAGAACTTTTGAAGAACTGCGTTACTTTGTAAAATGGAAAGGGTATTCGGAAGATGAAAACACCTGGGAACCACCGGAGCATTTAGAACATGCTAAGGAATTGGTTGAGGAATTTCATAGGGAGAATCCAGATATGCCAAAATTGGGCTAAGTAGTATTACTAGGGGAAAGGTTTTCCTACCGTGGCCAAGTAAACGCAGAAGGTTTTTTACCCTACCTAGTAGAGTACTAAAAGGAATTTATATTTATCTCCATCAGCAAAAAAACTCGATTTTGCATCCACACACCTCTGAACGCACCCTGTAGTGGAGTTTGCATCTGGTCAGCATCCTGTGCATCCCATGAATCCAGTTTTAAACTTCAGAAGCCAAAATGGACATCTAAATGTTGTCCGTTAGGGCTGAAAATTCATGTTTGTCTACGTAATTGTTAGATTAATCTTAAAATGAAACGGGTTTTTTGATTACATAACTTCAAAAAAATTGTCCCACAGAACGCAGCCAGAAGATGCAGGGTGCGCTGAAATGCAAATAACGCAAACTGATTTTTTTTGCTGATGTCTATACATGTACTATAAGGAGTTTGAGGTCAAACCCCTTTGGTGGGAGCTAATATTACCCTAGCAGGAATAGCTTGCATAATTATGCGCGAGGTATATGCCACCATGGGAGAGAGCATATATCAGAACCCAAGCTTGCTGAGTAGGGACTTCCCGGAGGCATCTGGGAGACTACTCTGGAACTACAAAGAGTTCACATTTCAAGATATGGCTAACTGATTGGAACAATGATTAGAGAAGCAGTTCTCTACTCTTACTAATGCATACGCATTATGCATTGATAGATGAATATCAGACTTGATCACTCCATATTCATAATACTATTGGTATGTAGGCATTTAGACTGCATATTCCATTATAGTCTATCAGGACGAAGAGATCGAAGACTGACTACTGGTGGAGTGGGGACACCCTCAGAAGAAATAGCCGTCGGGAGATTCTCAGAGTCAAGCTGGGCAAGATTCAGGGTCAAACAGTGTTCGCACTTTGTTCTGACGATCTGAATTCTTAGAAAGATACTTCTTTACTAGAGAAGTTAAAGTAGCGTGAACATTAGGATAAATAGTAGGGCGCTCCCCGATGGTTGAGAACATCATCAAGCAACGGTGAAGAAACCTTAACAATATTATAGGTTATTACGATATTCTTCTATTACTTTATCGAACAATTCTTCTTGAGCCTTCCTGACGTATAATCTGTTATCTCGAAGATCCCCGGCCTAGTTAGCCCGGAATCCTACGGTGTTAGCTAACCGGTAACAGTTCTATAGTCGTCTGCCTAACCAAGAGGCAGGTATTGCTTCTTCTTTTCGAGAAGGAGGGTATTCCGAAAACCAGACTTCTGAACAGGCTAGTTCCGATCCCATGGGTGTCCAATCTCTAGTGGGTATCTCAAAATGTTGGTATATGCGCCGAAATAGTTCCTCGTTTGGAACAAAAAAGGGTCTTGTGAACAAGGACGGTCCGTGTGTCCTGCCTTCAAGGTAGGTAACTTGTGGTAGGTTTGAGGGTATCTGACAACGTCTTTGTTGTTCAGATAGTGGGTATTTCTTATAAAAGAATAATGCTCTAATAGCGGGTGCGTTTAAGACTTCTTCAAAAGGTGAAGCTATGTGTTGAGGTAGGTAAGGTTCGAAGATACTGCTTGTATCCAGTGTGTGCATTTATTGAGCCTTGGTAACAAGGAGAATATCAATATACTGTTAGGTGGTACCAGATCTCTAAGAACAAGCGAGATGGGTACGACCAGGGTACTTTATCGTAGACGGTGGTGTGTCTAGGAAGGCTCAATATAAACGTGCGTAAAATTGTGATAAAGATTTTTCTTGTAATAACTTATTATATTGATAAGGTCTCTTCTCCGTAGCGTGATTATTTCAGTAAAGCTCGGGAGGCACTTCGATATTTATATCCCGCATTGATGGAGTGCGCAGCCTACAAGTAACTACCATACTAACTAAGTACCTGCTAACCATTCTGAACATTTCCCATAGTGCGGACACCTTTTGACCCTGAATAATATCGCCCCACCATTGACTTCCGGACTGGAGAGCTCTTGATTTCTCTGGTGTGGCACCACGTTCCAGTCAGAGTTCACAATCCTTCGTCCGTCAGGAGGAACTGAAACTTGTCTGCATGCTAGACAGTGTCCTCATTATCGGACGAACGAAGTGGCCAACTTCGTAATCGGACCTATCACAGTAGCAGATATCACTCTTGCTTCCTGCGCTTAGGCTTTGGTCAGACTCTCAGTCGGGATCGTACCAATGGTACAATTCCCTCATAGTCTTTCCTTACTGAATGATCCTATATGGTACTATACCATTGGTGTGGGTGCGGTCATACTCTTATTTCATTTCAGAGTAGACACGACGAACGCGTCCCGTTACCTTAGTGACATAGTTTCCTGTGCCGTTCCGCTATATCTGTAACTTTATGCGACGTTGACCGATTTCGCCCAGGACACTGGCATAAGCTCGCCAAAGGTCCCCTCTCATATATCCTGCCAACAGCATCCAGTCGGACGGACGGCCGCGACGTATACGGTATTATGAGAGAGGTTCCAATGATAGTGTCCTTTGGTGTTGGCACGCAACTGCGACGCCGTGAGGTGTTGTCACGCCGTCCCAACGCCGCGGCCAGAGGGGGGTGTTAGCTTCACAGGGTGAAGGTAGGGTAACCCCACATCAGCAAAAATAATACCTTGCGTCCTGTGCGCCCCGTGCGTCTGACGCCCGGGACGTCGGAATGCTAATCGCGAATCAGGACATAACGTCGGATCGACGTCGCGTCCTGACTTTTCGTCACCTAGCGCCATCCGTCCTGACGCCATCCGGACACGGACCCCTCCGTCCTGTGCGTCCTGACTGCGTCTGGTGCTCCTCTATTACCTCCTGACTCCCTCTGATCTACGACTCTTCCGTTCCTACTGTGTCGGGTCCTCCGCTATTGCGTTCTGACTGCGTCGGATCTATGACTCTCCCGCCCTGATGCCTGTTCCTTCTCAGCGAACGTCAGGGCTTCACTCATCTTCAGATCTCGCGTCCTAATGTTTTCACACCCTGCCGACCTCGTCCGGATCCCACGATCCGCATCTCTCCCTTCCTGACCCCTGCTCA